>Ga0209048_10003755_pt1 | contig 14678 bp, 9 predicted proteins | sample FrelakmetCRP12CR_FD_187146 | JGI IMG/M metagenome (GOLD analysis project Ga0209048, IMG submission 187146) | Freshwater lake sediment microbial communities from the University of Notre Dame, USA, for methane emissions studies - CRP12 CR (SPAdes)... | ecosystem: Environmental > Aquatic >... | reverse complement strand
CTGTACCTGTATGCATGACGGCGTTAAGAAAGGTCCCGCTGCACATCACGGCGGCTTCACAACCGATGCTCAGCCCTCTCCCCGTTGTCACTGCCCGGACACGCCCATCCTCAATGAGAATATCCCCAACCGTATCCTCGATAATGTCCAGTCCATTCTGCAACTCAACACGCCTGAGAGCTTCTCTGCTATACCATTCACGGTCGTTCTGGCAGCGTGGCGACCAGACCGCGGGACCCTTTGACATGTTCAGCATGCGAAAATGTATGCCAGTAGCATCGGCGATCTTCCCCATTTCCCCGCCCAGCGCATCGATCTCACGAACAAGATGACCTTTTGCCGTTCCGCCTACGGCCGGATTGCATGACATCCTGCCAATGGCATTTCTGTCCATGGTTATCAACCCGGTCGAGCATCCCATCCGGGCAGCTGCCAGGGATGCCTCAATTCCGGCGTGACCGCCGCCTATCACAATGATGTCATATCGATGTTCCACGTGAAACATCGGCCTACTTTCCTATACAGAAGCGGGAGAATATGGCATTCAGGATTTCTTCGCTTGTCATTTCTCCCGTGATTTCAGAAAGTGCATTTACCGCTTCCCGGAGATCCAATGCAATGAACTCGTTGGTGGCGCCTTCGGCAAGCGAGGCGCGTGCACGATCCAGTTCCGCGGCTGCCTTCTCAAGAGCATCCCTGTGCCTGCGGTTTGTCACAACCACTTCATGTTCATCGTGCGTTACGCTTGACGCCGCCAGTTTCACGAGCATTTTATGCAGATCATGAATCCCGTCACCGGTCAGGGCAGAGACCGGCACAACAACAACATCACCAGGCGGAATTGCGCTGTTGATATCGAACGGGGTGACTTCTTCCAGGAGATCGGTCTTGTTCAGCGCCACAAGAGTCTTCTGACCTAGAGAACGGGAGTCCATCTCCTCAATGGCCATTTGCGGGGAGATCTTTTCGGTAGAGTCGACGACAACAACCACTATGTCCGCCGTGCGCGCAGCGTTCCGGGCGCGGGCGATTCCGGCTTGCTCCACGGCGTCAACGCTTTCTCTGATTCCGGCTGTATCAATCAACCGGAAGGCGATGCCATCCAGAGAGACAGACTCTTCTATGAAGTCCCGCGTTGTTCCGGGAGTTGGGGTCACAATTGCACGCTCTTCTCTCAGCAGGGCATTGAACAGACTTGACTTCCCGGCGTTCGGCCTTCCGGCAAAAACAACCGCCACGCCATCGCGGTAGAGACGTCCTTCCTCATAGGTCGACGCAAGACGGCGGACATGCTCTGCAGCGGCGGTGAGCCTGTTTTCAATTTCCGGTGCAGCGATGATTTCCAATCCTTCTTCGGCAAAGTCCAGGTCGAGCTCCAATAACGCACATAGATCAAGCAGCTCCCTCCGCAGGTCGCCCACACGCAGGCCCAGGCGGCCGGAAAGCTGTTCAAGAGATGCCCGCTGCGCCCTGTTGCTGCGCGCTGCGATCAGATCTGCCACCGCTTCCGCCTGCGAGAGGTCGATCCGCCCGTTCAGAAATGCCCGCCTGGTGAACTCCCCCGGCTGCGCACTGCGCGCCCCCGCACCCAGCAGCGCATCCAGAACCGAAGCCGTCACCACCACTCCCCCATGACAGCCAAACTCCACCAGATCCTCACCTGTATAGGAATGCGGCGCCCGGAAGAGCGTGGCAAGCACTTCATCCACCGGTTCGCCGGAGCGGTTCACGATATGACCGTAGTGGACCGTGAAGCCTGCGGCCTCCGCAAGTGGGGCGCGGCCACGGAAGACCGCATCGGCAACTGCGACGGCGTTCCGGCCGCTCACGCGGACGATCGCAAGGGCGCTTTCTCCGGGTGCGGTCGCTATAGCCGTTATTGTATCAACATCCTGCATCCGCTCCTCCCTGCCGCAAAGAAATATTCTACGAATTTCACCACCGACTCGCAATGCCGCCAATAGCAAAGCCCGCCGGTTCCGGCGGGCTTCTGCTTTCCTGTGCTGCTGGACCCGGCTGACTACTTCTTCATTTTCGGCAAATCCCTCGCAATGCGCCCCAGTATCCCCCCCTGCCCCTTCTTCTGATCAACTTTCCGCAACGGCTCATCACGATGCTGCTGGTTGAACCAGTATTGCTGCGCAATCGACAACAGGTTGAATACAAAATAGTACAAATTCAGCCCCGAGGGAAGATTGTTGAAGATCAGCAACATCATCAGCGGCATCATCCAGACCATGGCCTTCTGCCGCGGGTCCGTCACCGTCTGCTTCTGCTGTATGATCGTGGTCGCTGTCATCAACAACGCCAGACCGCTGAATGCGGTAATGCCGACAAGCGGAATGGTGAACGGCAGCTTCAGAACGTGATCGGGAATCGAGAGATCGGTGATCCACCACACGAATGATGACTGCCGCAACTCAATGGACGAGCGGAAGACCGCATACAACGCAAAGAGGATCGGCATCTGCAACAACATGGGCAGGCAGCCCGACGCAGGGTTCGCGCCGTATTCCTTGTACAGGTTCATTGTCGCCTGACTCAGCTTCTGCTGGTCGTCTTTGTGCTTCTCTTTGATCTCCTCGATCATGGGCGCCAGCTTCTGCATCTTCCGCATCGATCGCATGCTTGTTCTGGTCAACGGATGCAATGTGACTTTGATGATCAACGAAAAGACAATGATCACCACGCCATAGTTCGGTATGAACCAGCGCAAAAACTTGAAGAGCGGGATCATCACATATTCCGAAATCGGCCGGATGATCCACGCCGCACCCAGGTTCATCGTCGATTCCAGGCCCCGCCCAAAAGCTTTCATGCGGTCGTATTCCAGGGGACCGATATACACATCCATTTCGCTGGTTTCGCTGGCGCGGCCGCGGAAGGGCATTTTAAGCGCCATGCCGTATTGCTCCTGCACTCCGTGGTCCGGCATGGCTTTCGCAACGCCTTCGAGATACGCCCCTTCGCTCTTAATCCCCCTTGGCAACATGGCCGCGATAAAGTACTTGTTCCGCTGCGCCACCCAGTCGGCAGCACCGGAAATGTCGCGCTGAACTTTCTGGCCGACTTTGGAGGCATCAATTTCTGTGAGCTCACCACCGGAGTATGCGTACGCCATGGCGAAGCTTGACTCGTCGACGCTGTTCTGTTCGGCATACCGTATCCCCTTTTCCCACACCACCTGATACTCAAAATTCGAGACAACGGAATCCATCCGTTCGAAATCAAGTTTCAACCCGAACGCGTATCGGTTTCCATGGAAGGTATAGCGCTTCACGATCCGGCCGCCATTGTTTGCACGAAGTGCCAAAGAAACAGTGCAGGAATCGTCCCCTTTCAGCGCTATCTGCTGCCAGCGCGGTCCGTCAATATCGAAAAAAAGGTCGTGGGTGTTGATCAATCGGCCGTCGCGCGATGTGAACAGCACGCTGATGTCTCCCCCGTCTTCCTCGGACATGAGCTGGACGGGAATACCGTCCCAGGTTTTGTATTTGTCGAGTTGCCACTTCCGGATCAAGCCACCGCGGGTGCTGACCTCCGCGGTGTACAGGTCCGAAGAGATCGTCACAACCTTCTCATCACCCGTCTCCCTGCCCGAAAACGCGGCACCCAATGGGTATGCTGCTGCTTCATGGGAAGTCGGCACCGTGGCGGGAATCTCACGGCGCACTGTGTCCGGCGAAACGGCATGAGCGACGTGCGTGGTATCCACGATGGCGGGACGCTGTTGAGGAGGCGGTGCCTGCAGCCACATCCACGCCAGAAGAATGACGCCGATAAGCACAAATCCAAATGTCGATTGCTTGTCCATAGGGGGTCCTCAATGCAGAACAGCGGCTCAGGCGGGATCGTACCCGCCCGGATGAAACGGATGGCATCTGCCGATTCTCTTGATTGCCCGCCATCCGCCGGGAACGACGCCGTATTTTCGCACAGCATCAATGGCGTACTGCGAGCAGGTCGGCGTAAAACGACACGTATTGGGTGGCAATAATGGTGCAAACACAAACTGGTAAGCACGGACGAGGAGAACGACCGCTTCACGCATGTGCAGCCTCCGCGAGCCGTTCGGCAAGCCGGCTAAAAACATCGGCAACATCCGCCCGCAAAGGGGCAAGGCAGAGGCGTTGCATGTCGATGTCCGAACGGGGTCGGAAAATCAATATAAGATCAGCGGAAACGGAGTGTTGCGTAAGCGCGACGCATAATGCCGCGCATTCAGAACGGACGGCCTCGCGCATCAACCGACGCACACGGTTTCTCCGCACGGCGTTAAACCGTTTGCTGGAAACCGCAAAACCGACATGCAAGGCAGCCTTCTCCGTGCGCTCTGTGAGATAGACACACACTGTGAGCGCACCACCGATCTTTCGGCCACCGTTGAACACGCGGTCGAATGCTGCGTAGCCCCGGAGCGGCTCAGCCTGCTTCACCTACCGTTCGTCGCTGACCGTCAGCTTCTTCCGCCCTCTGGCGCGGCGGCGGGCAAGAACCTGGCGTCCGGTCTTTGTGGCCATGCGTGCGCGGAAACCATGCGTATTCCGGCGCTTCCGGTTGTGAGGCTGAAACGTCCTCTTCATACTCTACCTCGCTTCGCTCAAGAATCGTGAAGTCAAAAAAAGCATATCAAAATAACAAAAATGGGTCAGAATTACAACCGGAAAGAACCTCTGTGGGCGCAGAAATCTCTTGCGCTGCCACGTCTGATGTCTTATTATAGTTAGTAGTCATCACAGAGAAACCGTGTGGATAACTTGTGAACTACAAGTCTTTCCATCTGACGTTCACAGCATCCCCGGCCATCTTGTTGACATCCATCACGCGCCTCCGCAATTAACATCCATAACAGATCAATATCGTTGAAGTTATGGCGCATTACGACGTGGTGGATATGTGGATAACTCCTGAACATCCCATTCCCATTTACGCCTGCACTTGTAAATGTGGATAATTGTGTGAATATCTGAAGAACATGTATGGATAACTCCCCAACTTCCGCTCTGTCCATTACTAACGGCCCTCCGCCGGTCCCGCAGCCATCATCAAAGGAACAGGCCGAGCGTGTGTGGTCGGCCTGCATGGATCAGATCAAAGAGCGCGTGAATTCGCAAAGCTTCAAGACCTGGTTTGAGCCGATTGTACCCCAGCAGCTCGATGGCGGCGCGCTCACAGTGCAGGTACCCAGCCAGTTTTTCTATGACTGGCTGGATGAACACTACTGCACTATCATCAATACAACGATTACCGACGTTCTGGGCAAGAACGCTCGACTCGAGTATTCCATCCGGACTGATGAATCGCCTGTGGACCTCGAATACATGCCCCCTGTGCATCCGGTTCGTCCCTCGCGCCCGGCAGTGCAGTCGCGCCCGGAACCGCTGATACAAATGCGTACACCGGACCGTCTGCCGCAGCGCTCCGATCCGGCGCCCATGAATTTCCAAAGCTTCCTGAACCCACGGTACACGTTTGACAACTATATCAAGGGGGACAGCAACCAGCTCGCCCGCGCTGCAGCTTCCGCTGTAGCAAACAACCCCGGGGGAACATCATTCAATCCCCTGGTGATCTACGGAGGGACCGGCCTTGGAAAAACGCATCTTATGCAGGCCATCGGCAATCATGTGCTCGCACACGGCAAGGCCCGAAGGGTGATGTACGTGTCCAGTGAGAAGTTCACTGTGGACTTTGTGGATGCCATTCAGAGCAACCGGACCAGCGATTTTTCAAACTTCTACAGGAGCATGGATGTTCTCATCGTCGATGACATCCAATTTCTCTCCGGCAAGGAAAAAACTCAGGACAGCTTCTTTCACACGTTCAACGAGCTTCATCAACTCGGGAAGCAGATTGTCCTTTCTTCTGATCGTCCGCCGAAGGATCTCAAAGGTTTGGATGATCGCTTGCTGTCACGCTTTCAGTGGGGGCTGACGTCGGACATTCAGCCGCCTGATCTTGAAACACGCATTGCCATCCTCCTCAAGAAAAGCGTTGATGACGGGATAGAGCTTCCTCAGGACGTTGTGGAATTCATCGCAGGCAACGTCACCACAAACATCCGTGAACTGGAAGGATGCCTCATCAGCCTTCTCGCCCGTGCGTCACTTGAAGGCCGCGAAATCACGCTGGACCTTGCCCGCGATGTCTTAAAAGTGGTTATCGGTGATGTTCGTTCGCCCATCACTATCGAGACCATTCAACGAACCGTCTGTGAATATTTCAGTATTCCCGAAGATCTCCTGCGCGCCAAAACCCGGAAGCAGGAAATTGTCAACGCACGGCAAGTTGCCATGTACCTGATCAAGGAACTCACGAACGCATCCCTCAAAACCATCGGTCTGCACTTCGGGGGCCGTGACCATAGCACGGTGATTCACGCATATCAATCCGTCGAAGATCAGATGCGTGTCGACACCAAGTATCAGGCCCACGTTCAACAAATCAAACGCCGCCTGCAAATGCTCGGGCATGTGTAATCTGTTGTGTGTGCACAACGGGTGCGTTTGCCCGTGAATAACCTTCTCTCCGGTGTGTACGCAGTGTGCATATTCTCGCATTATTGATCGTTCCTCAATTGTTATACACACGCATGTTCTTTCTTTTGCACTTATGCACACCGGCGATCTCAACCATACTGTAACATATCTGCACTGAGTGCTATACTGCGATGCGTGATACATTTTCAATGTTGTTTTATCAACCTATGCACACCATTATAAGTGTTGTTATCTTTTTCTTCTTCTCTTAATATATTGGAATATTATAGGGATTTTCCTTACCTTTCCTTGATTTCACAGTACCGCGTACCCCCTTCATTTCTGCCACCAGGGAGATCACGATGAAATTTACCGTCAGCACCTCGGACCTCCAGCGCGTTCTTGCCAAGCTCGCAGGTGTAATTCCTTCCAAATCGACGATGCCCATTCTTGAAACGCTGTTATTTGAGCTTGCAAACAATATACTGAGTATTACGGCGACGGATTTGATAGTGAGTTCGACAATAGAATTGGATGTTACGGGAACGGAGGACGGAACAATTGCGGTTCCTGCAAAACGGTTATTGGATACGATGAGATCCCTTCCGGATACGGGCGTGGCATTTGTCATAGATATGACGACAAATAAAATAACGTTGACGACGGCAAATGGAGAGTATGCACTTATCGGAGAATCAGCCAAGGAATATCCCGTGGTGCCGCCGTTTACGGGGAGCAGTGAAGTTGTTATTGAAAGCAGTGCCCTGCGCAAGCTTGTGCATCGCACGGCCTTTGCGGTGAGTACAGATGAACTTCGTCCGGCAATGATGGGAATTCTCATTCAAGCAAGCGGGCCGGAAATACGGGCGGTTGCCACCGATGGTCACCGCTTGTCGCGCGTAAGTTACAGAACTGACACACCGGCCCGTCTCAGCAAGGATGTTATTGTTCCTGCAAAGGCAATGGCTATTCTGGCAAAGGCTGTTGAGTCCGGCTCTTGTACGGTGGGAATCAGTGACACGCATATCAGATTTATGTATGACCACTCGGTGCTCGTCTCGCGCATCATTGAAGAAACGTATCCAAACTACGAGAGCGTCATCCCGCAAGATAATGCAAAGATCGCCATTGTGAACAGGGATCAGGTAATTGCTTCCATCCGGCGCGTGTCCTTGTATGCGAGCATGACCACGCACCAGGTAAAATTGGAACTTGGAGCAAACAGTCTGAAGTTGAGTGCCCAGGATGTAGACTTCGGCGGTGAGGCAACAGAGACCCTTCCGTGTGAATACAGCGGCGACGCACTGGAAATAGGATTTAACGGCATTTACTTGAGCGATATTCTTTCGCATCTCGACACGGAGCGTGTCATGATGAAATTCAGCACCCCGACGAGGGCCGGCATTATTGTACCGGCGGAGGAATCGCAGCATGAGTCCACAGTCATGCTCATCATGCCGGTCAGATTGAACTCATAGACAGTGCGAGTGCGGCGACGCTGTTGTGCACCCGCTTCGGGTCATGCGAAGATAGTCGGGAGCCCCGTCACAAGCGGGGCTGCCGTATTATAGGTAGGGAGGCGGATGCAGATTCGTACGTTGCGTCTGAAAGAATTTCGCAACCATTTGGATTCGCATCTGCAGTTCGGCACCGGTATCACCCTTCTGCTGGGAGATAACGGCGAGGGAAAAACGAATGTGCTCGAGGCAATCTCGTATATCAGCCTGAGCAAAAGTTTTTACGCTGCCAGCGATGCGCAAGTGGTCATGCTGGGGCACAACGTGCTGGAGATTCAAGCGGCGATTGCCGATGACGCCGGAAGAGTCTCGGACGTGCGTATCACCGCTGATGCACTGTCGGGAGAGAAAAGCGTCCGGGTCAACGGGAGCGGACTCGACCGGGTGTCGACGCTGATTGGCATGTTTCCGGCGGTTATTCTCTCTCCGGAGCAGGGTGGCGTGGTTGCAGGCGGTCCGGCGGAGCGCCGCAAGTTCCTGGATGTGGTGCTCTGTCAGACAAGCCGGGCCTATCTGGCGGATATTCTCGAATACCGCAGGGTCTTGCGTCAGCGCAATAAATTGTTGCTGGACGCGCGCTTGAATGGCACAGCGCCTGGACGCGAACTGCCGGCATGGACGGATGAGCTGGTCCGGCTTGGCAGCCGTCTTATTCACAAACGTGCAGCGTTTGTGGAAAGTATACGGGGGCCGTTTACCACAGCGTACGGCTTTCTTGCAGGCGCATCTGTCGATGCCACGGTTCGTTATGTGACCGCAGAGGGCATCGAGGAGCGGATGGCAGTGGAGTCTATCGCGCAGCACCTGCACGACGCGATGGAAAAACGTGCTGCCGAGGAGCGGCGCCGTGGTGCAACCGTCGTCGGACCGCACCGGGATGATCTCGCCTTTGCGATCGACGGACTGGCTGCAGAGCGGTACGCGTCGCAGGGCGAACAGAAAACAGTTCTTATTGCCCTGAAGCTTTCGGAATACGAGTATGTCACCATGCGCTGTGGTGAGACGCCGATCCTGCTTCTTGATGACATCTTTGCAGAACTTGACCGCCACCGTGCAGCACGCGTGATGGAACGGCTGCAGAACGGCGGACAGTGCGTCATCACCGGAACGGATGAATCACTCGTTGGCGGCCGCATGCAGTGGGACGGTGAGCACCGGAGGATCATTGTTGAGAGCGGAACGTGCCGCGAAGCGCCGGTATGAGGCAAAAGGCAAGAAGCACCACCCTGTGCCTATCAGTGCCGCGATTGCCGAGCTGGTCTCGTCGCTGGGGATTGACGGCACGCTGCGGCGCTATGCGGTGATCGCCCGGTGGGCGGAAATTGTGGGCGAGCAGATTGCCAGGGTGACCGAACCGCAGCGCATTGACAATGGGGTGCTGTTTGTGAGCGTCAAAACCGCCCCCTGGCGGGCTGAACTGTCGCTCAAGAGACTGGAGATCATGAAAAAGCTCAACACGGCGGCGGGTGCTGACGTGATACGCGATATCCGCTTTCGGTAAACAGAGGGAGCAGTAAGAGAACATATGGCAAAGGCGACAGCAGATCGGAAGAACGCGCCCGCGGCAAAGAACGTCAGCGCAAAGAACACACCGTCCGCAAATGGCACCGACGCGCATGGGTATACGTCAGAGGACATTACCGTTCTTAAAGGACTGGAAGCTGTACGCCGGCGTCCTGCGATGTACATCGGCGACATCAGTGCGCGCGGTTTGCACCACCTGATTTACGAAGTTGTGGACAATTCGATTGATGAAGCGCTGGCGGGCTATGCGCACAACATCGAAGTGTCGCTGAACAAGGACGGTTCCGTCGCCGTGCTGGACGACGGCCGGGGCATTCCTACCGATATCCACAAGGAAGAGAAACGCTCCGCTCTTGAAGTGGTCATGACCATGCTGCACGCCGGCGGGAAATTCGATAAGAATAGCTACAAGGTGTCCGGAGGACTGCACGGCGTCGGTGTTTCCGTGGTCAATGCACTCAGCGACTGGCTCGAAGCCGAGGTGTACCGCGACGGCAAGGTCTGGGTCCAGAAATACCGTCGCGGTGACCCTGTTGCGCCGGCAAAGATCACGGGGAAGGCGCCTGAGGGGAAGACCGGAACGCTCATCACGTTCATGCCCGACGGCCAGATTTTCAAGAACAGGGTGTTCAAGTTTGAAACTGTTGCTGAACGGTTGCGCGAGCTGGCATTTCTCAACCCTGAGGTGACACTCCGCATTATTGACCGCCGCACCAAGAGTGAGCAGGAAGAAATATTCCACTTCAAAGGCGGCCTCGTCGAGTTCGTGAAGTACATTGACGCTACCCGTCCGGCCCTGGTGAAAAAGCCCTTTTCTGCAAAGGGCTCCGAGAAGGATGAAAACGGCCGTGCGGTGGAAGTGGAGGTGGCGTTTCAGTACAACGATCAGTACAGCGAGAATATCTTCACGTACGTGAATAACATCAACACGCACGAAGGGGGAACGCATCTCATCGGTTTCAGAACAGCCCTGACGCGTTCACTCAATGCGCACGCCTACAAGAACGGGATCCTCAAGGAAGGCGGCATCGTGCTTTCCGGCGACGATTTCCGCGAGGGGTTCACCGGGGTCGTCAGTGTTAAAGTGCCGGAGCCGCAATTCGAAGGGCAGACAAAGACCAAGCTGGGCAATAGCGAAGTGAAGAGTATTGTGGAAGCGGTGATCGGCCCGGCGCTGATGTCCTGGCTTGAGGACAACACCGCCGATGCGCGGCGGATCATCGACAAAGCCATGAAGGCCGCGGAAGCCCGCGAGGCAGCACGCAAAGCGCGGGACCTTACGCGGCGCAAGAACGCACTTTCCGGCGGAGGGCTGCCGGGAAAACTTGCGGACTGTTCCATAAGCGATTCGGAACACTGTGAACTCTACCTTGTCGAGGGCGACTCTGCCGGGGGCAGTGCGAAACAAGGACGCGATCGCAGATTCCAGGCGATTCTCCCCCTCAAAGGCAAGATCCTCAACGTAGAGAAGGCGCGTCTCCACAAAATCCTTGAGAATGAGGAAATCCGCAACATTTTCACTGCAATCGGCACCGGCGTGGGAGAAGAATTTGATGCCGCCAAGGTGCGTTACGGCAAGATCATTCTGATGTGCGACGCTGACGTTGATGGTTCCCACATCCGCACGCTGCTTCTCACGCTGCTGTACCGGCACATGAAGGAGCTGATCGAGTTAGGGCATGTGTTTATAGCGCAGCCGCCCCTCTTCAAGGTGAAAAAAGGAAAGCAGGAGCTGTATGCGTACGATGAGGCGGAGCGCGAAGAAATCGTCAAACGCCTGAAAGGGGAGAAGGCCAAAAAGGCGGAAGAGGTTGCAGTCGAAGAACCTCATGAAGAAGGCGCAATGATTCTGGGCAACGGCATCAGTATCTCCCGCTTCAAAGGTCTGGGAGAAATGAATCCCGAACAATTGTGGTCAACCACGATGAATCCCGACACCCGCACTATCCTGCAGGTGTCCATTGAAAACGCAGCAGATGCGGACCGTACCTTCTCTATTCTGATGGGGGATGACGTGGAACCCCGTCGGGAGTTCATAGAGAAGAACGCGAAGTATGTACGCAACCTGGACGTGTAAACCGGCGCGAGAAGAAACGCATGGCGACATTGACTGAAAAAATCATCCCTGTTGATATCGAAGACGAAATGCGCGGTTCGTACATCGACTACTCGATGTCCGTCATCGTTGCGCGCGCACTACCGGATGTCCGTGATGGCTTGAAGCCCGTCCACCGGCGGGTCCTCTTCGGGATGCAGGACCTGGGACTGGCCGCCAACCGGCCGTACAAGAAATCGGCGCGCATCGTGGGTGAAGTGCTCGGCAAGTACCACCCCCACGGCGATTCCGCAGTGTACGACACGATGGTCCGCATGGCGCAGGATTTCTCGATGCGGTATCCGCTGGTCGACGGTCAGGGCAACTTCGGTTCCGTGGATGGCGATTCGGCTGCCGCGATGAGGTACACGGAAGCCCGGCTGGCCCGCATCGCCGAGGAGATGCTGAAGGATCTCGAGAAGAACACCGTCGATTTTACGCCGAACTTCGACGATACGCTGAAAGAGCCGTCGGTCCTTCCTGCCATGGTGCCGAATCTTCTTGTGAACGGGACGAGCGGCATTGCGGTCGGTATGGCCACCAATATCCCCCCGCACAACCTGAACGAGGTGATTGACGGCTGCATCGCGCTGATCAAAGATGAGGGGTTGGACAACGAGAAGCTGATGAAGTTTGTGAAAGCTCCCGACTTTCCCACCGGGGGCATCATCTACGGATACGAGGGGGTCCGCGAAGCGTACACCACAGGCCGCGGCAGGATCATGGTGCGTGCGCGGGCAAGCATCGAGACAGGCAAGAACGACCGGCAAAGCATCATTGTCACGGAGATACCGTATCAGGTCAACAAGGCCAACCTGATCGAAAAAATTGCCGATATGGTGAACGACAAAAAGCTGGAAGACATCTCCGATATCCGCGATGAATCGGATCGAGACGGACTCCGGATCGTTATTGAGCTGCGTCGTGATGCGAATGCGGAGGTGATTCTGAACAACCTCTTCAAGCACACCCAGATGCAGACCACCTTTGGCGTCATCATGCTGGCACTGGTGGAAGGCCGGCCGAAAGTCCTGACCCTGCGCGATATTATGCGAGCGTTCATCGATCACCGGAACATCGTGGTTGTCCGGCGTTCGAAGTTCGAGCTTGAAGAAGCGGAGAAACGCGCGCATATCCTCGAAGGCTACATTATTGCGCTCGACAACATCGACGCGATCGTCAAATTGATCAAGGCCTCGAAGGATGTGGAGACCGCCAGGCTCGGCCTGATGAAGAAGTTCAAGCTGTCGGAAATCCAGGCGAAGGCGATTCTGGATATGCGGTTGCAGCGGCTGACGGGCCTTGAACGGAAGAAGATCGAAGACGAGTACCGTGAGACCATTAAACTCATCGAACGGTTGAAGGCGATCCTCAAGAGCAAACAGCTGCAAATGCAGATCATCCGCGAAGAACTTGAGAGGATCAAAGAGCTGTATGGCGACGAGCGTCGTACCGAGATCGTCTACAAGGCTGAGGAATTCAGCATCGAAGACATGATCGCGGAAGAGCAGGTGGTGATTACGATCAGCCATAACGGCTTCATCAAGCGTTTTCCGGTCAGCGGCTATCGCAGGCAATCGCGCGGCGGGCGGGGCAGCACGGGTGCGGCACCGCGCGAGGACGATTTCATCGAAGCAATGTTCGTCGCGTCCACCCATGAATACATCCTCCTGTTTACCGACAAAGGGCGGTGCTACTGGCTCAAAGTCTTTGAGATTCCGGAAGGCAGCCGTACAGCCCGCGGCAAATCCATTGCCAACCTGGTGACCAAGGAAGGGGGCGAGACCATCATGGCCTATGTGGCTGTCAAGAGCTTTGATGCGTCGCTCAATGTGCTGATGGTTACCGAGAAGGGGAACATTAAAAAGACCGCGCTGAGCGAGTTCAGTAATCCGCGCAGAACCGGGATTGGGGCCATCGGGTTGGGAAAGGGCGACTCTCTCACCGATGTGCATCTTACCGACGGAAAGCAGGACATCGTTATCGGTACCACGGGAGGCATGGCAATCCGGTTCCACGAACAGGAAGTGCGCATCATGGGCCGTGCAGCATCCGGGGTGCGGGCAATCCGGCTCAATAAGAATGACCGCGTCATCGGCGGCGTGGTGCTGCGCCGCAACGGCACAACAATCCTTGTGGCAACCGAGTCGGGGTTCGGGAAACGGAGCGAAACGGAAGAGTATAGGATCAGCCACCGTGGCGGGAAGGGTATCTTCACTGTAAAAACCACCGACAAGACCGGCCGGATGGTTGCCATCAAAGAAGTGATGGAGAAAGACGACGTGGTGATCGTCACCACGCGAGGCGTCATCATCCGCCAGCACGCGTCGGATATTCGTGTTGCCGGCCGGAATACACAGGGTGTGCGTCTGATCAAACTCGATCAAGGGGATCGGGTTGCCGATGTGGCCGCCGTGCCGCCGGATGAGGAAGAGCCGGTCACCGGCAATGGAACAAAGGAACGCAGCGACGACGGCGGAAAGGGCGGTTCCGTACCGCCCCGGAGTGCAGATCAGATCAGTCTGTTCGACGCAGAGAGCAAACGGGGATCGAAAGCGAAAAAGGCACCGGCGTCGATACCTGTGCCCAAAACTGCCAAGCCGGCAAAGAAAGCACCCGCGAAAGCGCAGAAGAACGCAACAGGAAAGCCCAGGAGAAGGCGGTAGGGAAGACCTAGCGCCCCTACAAGTATCTTGTGCTATGAACGAGGAGGGACAGTGCACGTCCCAACAATGATGCTCCGAGTTCTTTGCTGGCAGAAGATAGTTGGGACGGCACTACATCATGCCGCTTCTTTTGCGGATGAGCCATTCGATGGCCAGGAGCAGCACGATTGCTCCGGCAAGATACGGCCAGGAACGGAGTTGAAGTTCTGATCCTTCCGTGGTGACGCGGGGCCTGAAGAAGCCCTGGCGCGAAAGCACATCAGGCAACCGGGAGAACTCCCCGGGGCTTACGTACTCACCCCCGGAACGCGCAGCGATCGTGCGAAGAAGAGAGGTGTTGGTCTGCGTCGTGAGAAACTCGACATGCGTGCCTCCAACGCGCACCGTCCCGCTGTCT
>Ga0209048_10003754_pt1 | contig 14679 bp, 16 predicted proteins | sample FrelakmetCRP12CR_FD_187146 | JGI IMG/M metagenome (GOLD analysis project Ga0209048, IMG submission 187146) | Freshwater lake sediment microbial communities from the University of Notre Dame, USA, for methane emissions studies - CRP12 CR (SPAdes)... | ecosystem: Environmental > Aquatic >... | reverse complement strand
GAGCCGCTGGTCGCCGCCGGCGGCCTCGATGACCTGGGCCAGCTCCTCGAACGAGCGTCCCACCGTGTCCCCCGCCCCGGCGGCATTCTCCAGCAGGATCGGGCAGCCCGCGGCGTCGGCGTCGACCTCGTCGAGCGAGCTGACCAGGCCCTGGGCCACGGCAGGGAGCGCCGTCTCGAGCCCGCTCCCCCGGTGGCTCCCGATGTGAAGGACCAGTCCCTCGGCGCCCATGCCGTCCGCCGTCGACAGATTGGCGGTGAGACAGGTGCGGGACTTGGCCGCCAGCTCGTGGTCGGGCGAGGCCAGGTTGACCAGATAGGTGGCGTGGCAGAAGGTGGAGACCACCGACGGATGCTCGGCCTGGGCGGCCCGGTAGGCCGCGAGCACGTCGTCGCTGTACTGGGACGGCTTCCACATCCGGGGGCTCTGGGTGAAGATCTGCACGGCGTCGGCGCCGATGTCCGCCCCGTGCTGCAAGGCCGGGACCAGGCCCTTCCCTGCTCGTACGTGTGCTCCGATCAACATGGGCGCACCGTAGCAGCGCCCTCCGGCGACCGGTCGGGCCGATCGAGGCCCCGGTCACCGCAGGCCCTCACCAGGCGCGGGCCAGTTCCTCCACCGCCACCGACGCCCACGGGTAGGGGACGCCGACGACGCACCCGACGGCACCGGCCCGTCGGATCTCCGCCATCCCCGCGGCGGCGTCGCCACCGTGCAGTCCCGGACCGACCTGCCCGAGTACTTCGACCAGCCCGCGGCCGGCCGCACCGTCACGACGGACCTCGTCGACGGCAGCCAACGCGTCACGCACGCCATCGGCCCCGCCGTCGACCACCAGCCCGTCCGCCGACCGTGCGGCCATCGCCAGCAGGTCCTGCCTCCCGGGACCGCTCCCGCTGACCACGACGACCACGGGGACGCCGCCGGGCTGCACCGGCGCCGGTCGGTTCACCGCTCCGTCGATGGAGTGGATACGGCCGGCGAACGTCGGGTGCTCGTCCTCGAGCACCAGTCGACAGACGGTCAGCGCCTCGGCCAGTCCGTCGACATCGGCCGTCTCGGTGCCGTCGGCCGTGAGCGTGCCGTCGGCCGTGAGCGTGAGGATCCCGCGGCCATGGGAGATCACGTCCACCCCGGTCACGATCTTGGCCAGGATCGAGGGTGCCCGCCGCTCGGCGGCGGCCACCACCCCGAGGCGCACCTGTGTGGTCCGCACGGCCAAGGCGCCCAGCAACGAATAGGCCTCGTACCGTGCCCCCGCCGGTCCGGTGACGGACGCGTCGGGCCACTCGGACACCCACAGCGAGCGGAGGCCGAGCCGCTCGGCCGTGCCGGCAGCGGCAGCCGCCCGCTCCAGGATCCCGTCCGGCGCGTCGCCGTCGAGGGGAGCCTCGAGCCACGGGCCGACACCTGCGAACCGAGGGTGCCGGACTCCGTCGGGTGCGTGCTCCGCCATGCCCCGCACAGTAGCGTTCGACTACGTCCGGACCGTTGCGACGGGGCCGGGCGGGCAGCCCCGGCGGGACCAGCACCCGAGCCGGAAACCCGATCGATCCAGCAGTCAGATCAGGAGGAGCCCATGGAGCATCGTCGGACCCGCAGCCGAAGGCGATCGCAAGGGACCGACGACCGAGGGCTCTCCCTCCTGGTCACGGTGATCAGCCTCCTGGTCACGGTGATCAGCCTCCTGGTCACGGCCCTGCTGGTCCTCTTCGCGCTGAAAGCGACCACTTCGTCCAACTCGATGTCGACACCGGGCACAATGACGCCGACGGCTGCGGCCGACGCCACCCAGGCCCAGCAGAACCTCTCGGCCGCCGTGTCCACCGCCGGCCAGACCGACGTCGCCGGCCAGGGATCGTTGGATGCGGCGACCCTGCAGGCCGCCGACCCGTCACTCGTGTTCACCCCGGGGCCGTCGACCGGACCGGGGACGGTGAGCGTCACCGCTGCACCCGACGGCAGTGGCGTGACCCTCGTCACCCGCTCGGGCGACGGGACCTGCTGGGCGGTGTGGTGGTCGCCGAGATCGGCCACCTGGTACGGCGCTCAGACCGGGCAGGCCTCGTGCACGGCGCCCGCCCTGTCCGCCGCCCCATCGGCCGGGCCAGTCTCGAGCGCGGCCATCGGGTGGCAGCAGGGCTCGTTCCCGACCGCCTGACCTCTCCGGCCGACCCGACCCGTCACGCCCGGGCCCACCACCCGGCCCCGGCGGTGAGCAGGCCGAGCTCGACCAGTTCCCCACCGGCTGTCGTCAGCGCCGCCAGGGACAGGTCGGTCCGCAGGAGCACGGTCTCGACCGTGGTCGGTGTGTCGTCCACCGCCTCCCACACCGATCGCTGCACCCGGTCGGCCGGTGTTGCCGGGCCCGGTGCACGAGGACGCCCCGGGGTGCGCGCCGGGGACGCCTGAGGCATGCCACGGCCCTGGCGGACGAGGGACACCGCGGCCAGGACGTCATCGGCGTCGCGCACCGGCGAGCACCCGTCGACCAGCAGTTCGTTGGTGCCGGTCGACGCCCGGCTGTAGACGGACCCGGGGACCGCGCAGACCGGGATCGACCGACGGGCGGCCGCCTCCGCCGTGTAGAGCGACCCACCCCCGCGATGGCTCTCGACGACCACCACCACGTCGGACAGCGCGGCGATGATCCGGTTCCGGGCCGGGAACACCCCCGGACGGGCCACGGTGCCCAGCGCGGCCTCGGACAGGACCGCCCCGGTGGTCGCCACCCGGTCCCACAGCACCCGGTTCTCCTTCGGGTACGGGACATCGAGGCCGGTCCCGACCACCGCCACCGGCGGAGTGGCCCCGTTGCCCGCTGACAGGGCCCCGGCATGGGCGGCGGCGTCGATCCCCCGGGCCAGCCCCGACACCACGACGACACCCGCGGCGGCCAACTCCCTCCCGAGATCCGAGGCCACCTTGGCCCCGTACGGGGTGGCCGAGCGGGTGCCGACCACAGCCACCGCCGGCCGTGCCTCGAGGACCGACGGGTCCCCCGACGAGCAGAGCACGGCGGGAGCCCCCGGATCGCCCACCAGCGCCGCGGGGTACCCGGACCGGTCGGGCAGGAGGACGGCGACGCCGGCATCGGCATAGCGGCGGGCCACGGCCACCGGGTCGGAGGACCGGGCCGCGGCCGCGAACCTTCGGCCCGGGTCGCCCGGGTGGGTTCCCGCGCGCACTGCGCTCCAGGCCATCGTGGGACGGAAGCCGTCGAGCAGCTTGGCCAGGCGGACCGGCGTCATGCCGAGCAGGTCCACCAGCGCGGCAGCACATGCCTGGTCGTCCGGGTGTTCCGCGGTCATCGGACGTCCTCGCCGAGGACCAGGGCCCGGCTGCCCCGCAGGAAGAGGGCCTCGGCGACGTGGGGGACGGCGACAGTGGCGCCGGCTCCGTCGAGGTCGGCCACGGTGCGGGCCAGGCGGCGCACCCGGTGGAGGCCGCGGGCGGTCAGGCGGCCCGAGCGCAGGTGACGCACCAGCAGGTCCCGGGCGCCGTCGTCGAGCGGCGCCGCCTGATCGAGCGTGGCTGCGGGGAGCTCGGCGTTGACCGCCACGCCGCGCTCCGCAGCCCGCCGACGGGCGGTCAGGACCCGGGCGGCCACCGCAGCCGACCCCTCCCCCGGCTGCCGGGCGATCAGGTCCCGGGTGGTCGGACGGTCCACGCGCACGGCGATGTCGAACCGGTCGAGCAGTGGGCCGGAGAGGCGCCTGGCGTAGCGGGAGCGCGCCGCGGGCGAGCACCGACAGCTCCCCGGGATGCCGCCGTCGCCGCACGGGCACGGGTTCATGGCCGCCACCAGGAGGAAGCGGGCGGGATAGGTGATGGAGCCCCGGGCCCGGCTGACCCGGACCACGCCGTCCTCGAGGGGCTGGCGCAGGGCGTCCAGGACGGCGGCCGGGAACTCCCCGAGCTCGTCCAGGAACAGCGCGCCTCCATGGGCGAGACCGATCTCGCCGGGCCGCATCGCCGCACTCCCCCCGCCGATCAGAGCCATCGCCGAGACCCCGTGGTGGGGCGACCGGAACGGCGGCCGCACCACCAGGCCGGTGCCGGGCCGTGGCTCCCCCGCCGCCGAGTGGATCCGGGTGACGTCACGGGCCGTCTGCGGATCCAGATCGGGAAGCAGCCCGGCCAGCCGGGTGGCCAGCAGGGTCTTGCCTGCACCGGGCGGCCCGACCAGGAGCAGGTGGTGCCCACCGGAGGCGGCCACCTCGAGCGCTCGCCGGGCCACCGGTTGGCCGAGGACGTCGGACAGATCGGCACCCGGATGCTCCTCGCCCGCGCCCAGGACCCCGTCGTCCGGATCCTCGGTACCGGGTGGATCCGACCAGGGACGCCGACCGGTGCACCGCGCCACCACCGCGGCCAGGGAGGGTGCCGACACGCAGGAACCCCCGGCGAGCCGGGCCTCCCGGAGGCTGGGGTCGGCGACGACCAACCGGTGGTCGACAAGGGCGTCCGCCAGCACCATCGTCCCCGGCACGCCCCGCAGGGAGCCGTCGAGGCCGAGCTCGCCCACGAAGGCGAGCCCGGCCACCGCCTCGGGGGTCAGTACGCCGGAGGCCACCAGGATCCCCATGGCGATGGCGACGTCGAGACCCGCTCCCGCCTTCCTCATACCCGACGGAGCCAGGTTGACGGTGATCCTCCGTCGGGGCCACGGGAGGCCGCTCGACACCAGTGCGGCCCGGACCCGGTCACGGGACTCCCGGACGGCGGCGTCGGGCAGGCCCACCATGGTCAGTCCGGGCAGACCGTTGGACACGTGGACCTCGACGGACACGGGGCGTCCGTCGACCCCGAGGATGACGGCGGAGGAGATGCTGGCGATCACGGTGCCTCCCAAGGCACGGGAAGGGTCTCGGGAGGGCTCCGGTCGGTCGGTGGGACCTGCCGGTCAGGACGGCGGTGCGGACGGCCCTCGAGGCACCGGTCGCACCCTAGGGAACGGGTGTCTCACCGCCGTCGTACGCCGGCCGGCCGAACTCAGCGCCCTTCGAAGTGGGGCGACCGCTTCTCCACGAACGCGGTCAGGGCCTCCCGGGTGTCCCGGGTGCCGAAGTTGGCGGCCTGGGCCCGGGCCTCGTCCTCCAGGGCCTGCTCCATCGACACGGCCATCGAGTTGTCCAGCATCGACTTGGTCATCGACAGGGCCAGCGTCGGACCGTCCGCCAGCCGGCGGGCCCATCCGTCGACGAAGGCGTCGAGCTCGGCATCCGGAACCACCCGGTTCACCACCCCGAACTCGGCGGCCTCGGCCGAGCTCAGGATGTCGGCGAAGAATGCCAGCTCCTTGGCCCGGTGGAGCCCGATCAGCCGAGGGAGCAGCCACGAGGCACCGAAGTCGACCGACAGCCCCCGCCTGGCAAAGATCAGCGAGAACCGGGCCGACTCGGAGGCCACCACCAGGTCGCAGCCGATGGCCATCGACATGCCGGCACCGGCGGCCACGCCGCCGACCTTGGCAATGGTCGGCTTGGGGAACCGGTGGAGGCGGAGGGCGACATCGGCCAGGGCGCGCATCTGCACCAGGTAGGGGTCATCGGGGCGACTGGCCATGTCCGTGGGGTCCGAGAGGTCGGCCCCCGAGCAGAAGGCTCCGCCGGCGCCGGTCAGCACCAGCGCCCGGTCGTGGCGGTCGGTGGCCACGTCGTCGAAGACGGTGAGCAGCTCGCGCCACATGGTGCCGTTGGCGGCGTTCTTGCGCTCGGGGCGGTTCATGGTGACGGTGACGACCCCGTCGGCGCGCTCGACGATCAGGGTCTCCAGGGAGGTCGACATGGCCGCAGCCTACGAGATGGCGATTGCCCGGTGCGGGCCGAGGATGGTCCGCCCCGCCCCTCGGGTTAGGGTGCCTGGTGCGCTGGATACGAACCCTGGTCATGGCCGTCGTGGTACTGGTCGCCGTAGCGGCGACGGGGGTCGGCCCGGCGTCGGGTGCCACCGCCACGACGACCACATCGGCTCCGACGGCGACGGTCTGGCTCTGCCGCCCCGGCCTGGCCGGCGATCCGTGCACCCCGAACCTCACCACCACCCGGACCTCGTACGCGGGCACCGTCTCCGGGGTGAATCGGACCCAGGCGGCCGCCCACCCGGCCGTCGACTGCTTCTACGTCTATCCGACGGTCAGCGACCAGAAGACCCCCAACGCCGACCTCACAGTCGACCCGCAGCAGCGGTCCATCGCCCAGTTCCAGGCGGCGTTGTTCTCCAGGGTGTGTCATGTCTACGCCCCGGTCTACCGCCAGCTCACCCTGGCCAACATCGCCGGGAACGCCACGCCGGCCGAGCAGGCGCTGGCCTACGACGACGTCCTCCGGGCCTGGCAGACCTACCTCCGCCGGTACAACCACGGCCGCGGCGTCGTGCTCATCGGGCACTCGCAGGGCTCGTTCCTCCTCCGCAAGCTGGTGGCCACCCAGATCGACCCGAAGCCGGCCACGCGCAAGCTCCTGGTGTCGGCAGTCCTGCTCGGCGGGAACGTCACCGTCAAGAAGGGCTCGGACACCGGCGGGGACTTCCACCACATCCGGGCCTGCCACTCCGCCACCCAGGTCGGATGCGTCATCGCCTACTCGACCTTCGGCGCCACCCCGCCGGCCGACTCGGTCTTCGGCCGGACCACGGCGCCGGGCCTGAAGGTCCTGTGCACGAACCCGGCGGCACTGGCCGGCGGGTCCGGTCTCCTCGACCCCGTCCTGCCCACCCGGCCCTTCGCCCCCGGATCCTCCATCGCCGCCGGGATCGCCCTGCTCGGCTTTGCCACACCTCCGGTCCCCACTGCGTGGGTGAGCGCTCCCGGCGCCTACCGCGCCCACTGCTCCACCGCGGGCGGGGCCGACGTGCTGTCGGTCAGCCCGCGCAACGGGGCTCCGCAGCTCCACCCGAGCCCCGTGCCCAGTTGGGGCCTGCACCTGGTGGACATGAACATCGCCTTGGGCAACCTGGTCGGCATCGTGGCCAGTGAGGCCGCCGCCTACCACTCGGCCCACTGATCCCCGGCTGCTGTCGAGGCCTCCCGGCACGAGCGCCGGTGCCGTGTCACACTCCGACCCGCCCAGGGCTGCGCGTCCACTCGGCGGCAGCCCACCGGCCCACCTGCCGTCCACACCGTCAGAAGGCGTCCTCGATCATGTCGACCTCGCCGGCGGTGATGGAGACGACGTCGAACCGCAGGTCCACCAGGGCCCGGCCCGAGGACGGGGTCAGCTCGGCCAGCCACCGGGTGGCCAGCCGGCGGATCCGCCGTTGCTTGGCCGGCAGGACCGACTCGGCGCCGGTGCCGTAGGCGTCCGAGGTGCGGGTCTTCACCTCGCAGAAGGCAACGGTGCGCCCCTTCCTGGCGATCAGGTCGACCTCGCCCTCGCGGCGCCGCCAGTTCCGCTCGAGCACCTCGTAGCCGTGGTCCTCGTACCAGGAGGCGGCGACGTCCTCGCCGGCCCGGCCGAGCGCTGTGCGGTGGTCAGCCCCCGACGGCTCCTCCCCGCCCGAGGAGGCCCCGCTCACAGATCCTTGTCGGGAAGCCGCTCGATGTTGACGTCCCGGAAGGTGAGGATGCGCACCGAGGGGACGAAGCGGGCGGGACGGTACATGTCCCACACCCAGGCGTCGGTGAGGACCACCTCGACACAGGCCGGGGACGTGTCGGACCGGACCGTGACGTCGACCTTGTTGGCCAGGTAGAAGCGGCGCTCCGTCTCGACGACGTAGGCGAACAGCGGAACGACGGCCCGGTACTCGTGGACCAGGGCCAGTTCGATCTCGGACTCGTACCGCTCGAGGTCCTCTTCGCTCATCGGAGGGCGGACCGCGCCGTCATGCCCGGGAGGTTGCCGGTCGGCGACACCCGCTGGGCACGATCAGGTGCGGGCAGTCCGCAGTTCCTTGATCTTGGCGGACTTACCGTGGCGGTCGCGCAGGTAGTAGAGCTTGGCCCGACGCACATCGCCCAGCGAGACCACCTCGGTGTGGTCGATGACCGGGGAGTGGACCGGGAAGGTCCGCTCGACGCCGACGCCGAAGCTGACCTTGCGGACGGTGAAGGTCTCCTGGACGCCCGTGCCCTGGCGGCGGATGACCGCGCCTTGGAACACCTGGACCCGCTCACGGGCGCCCTCGACCACCCGGACGTGCACCTTGACGGTGTCGCCGGGGCGGAACTCGGGGATGTCGTCCCGCAGGCTGTCACGGTCGATGATGTCGGTCGGGTTCATGGAGCGCGTCTCTTTCGACAGTTGTTCGATCTCACACCCGTCGGCGTCCCACGTGCGGTGCCCCTGGAACGGAGGCGTGCTGCGGGCGTCGATGCGGACACCGGAGTGCTCCGGCGCCGACGAGGCTCCTCAATCGTAGCCGTGTTCGCGGAGCAGGCGCACCTCGCCGTGGGTGGCCAGGAGACGGACCTCCTCGTCGGTGAGCCCGCCTCGGCGGCTGATCAGGTCGGGGCGGCGCTGCAACGTCCTGACCAGGGATTGTGTCCGTCTCCACGCCTCGACGCGTCCGTGGTCGCCGGAACGCAGGACGTCGGGGGCGGCGAACCCCCGGAACTCGCCAGGCCGGGTGTACTGGGGATACTCGAGCAGGCCGGCGGCGAAGCTCTCCTCGTCGGTCGACTGCTCGTTGCCGAGCACGCCGGGCAGGAGCCGGGCCACCGCCTCGACCACCACGAGCGCGGCCAGCTCGCCACCGGCCAGGATGTAGTCGCCGATCGAGAGCTCGCCGTTGCACAGGTGGTCGGCCACCCGCTGGTCCACACCCTCGTAGCGCCCGCAGAGCAACGAGAACCCTCCGGGTGCCCCGGCCAGCTCGTGGGCCACCTCCTGGTCGAACCGGCGGCCGGAGGCCGACAACAGGAGCAGGGGCCGGGGCAGGCCGTCCGGTCCGGCGGCCACCGTCTCGACCGCTTCGAACACGGGCTCGGGAGCGAGGACCATGCCCGCTCCCCCGCCGAACGGCGAGTCGTCGACCGTGCGGTGGACGTCGTGGGTGGCGTCGCGGATGTCGTGGGCGCGCAGGTCGAGCCGGCCGCGGTCCCGGGCCCGCCCGAGGATGGAGGCCGACCCGTAGTGGTCGATCACCTCGGGGAACAGCGTGAATACGTCGACCCGGAACGCCGGGGACGGCGCCGGGTCCGGGGCGATGTCGGTCATGCCAGGTCGAGGAGCCCGTCGGGGATGTCGACGGTGACCCGGACGCCCGGCTCCGAGCCGGTCACGAACCGGAGCGGGATGAGCCCGCCGTCCGCCAGCACCAGCAGGTCGCTGGCCGGATTTGCCTCCACGCCCGTGACCGTGCCGAGCTCGGTGCCGTCGACGTCGACGACCAGGGAGCCGATCAGGTGGTGGACCCACAGGGCGTCGGGGTCCTCGAGGGGCGGGGCGAACAGCGGCGTGTCCCGCAGCGCCTCGGCCGCGTCGATGCCGTTGACCCCGGCCAGGGTGACGATGTGGCGGCCCCGGTGGGGCGAGGAGCGGACGATCTCGAAAGCCTGACCGTCCTCGGCGTGGAGGACGGAGCCGACCGACACCCGCTCGTGGCGGTTGGTGGTCAGCAAGATGATGACGTCCCCCCGCAGGCCGTGGGGTTTGACGATCTTCCCGACCCCCAGGAGGGGTGCGGTGTCGTGGTCGTCGCCGATGGTGCCCCCGGCACCGTCGGCGCCGTGGCCGGGGGCCGGGGAAGACACCGGCCGATCAGTCGTCGACGATGTCGACGCTGGTCTGCACCCCGTCGCGTGCGCCGGCGGCGGCCACCACGGTGCGGATGGCCTGGGCCACACGACCGCGTCGGCCGATGACCCGACCCATGTCCTCGGGAGCCACGTGGATGCGGAAGCGGACGGAGTCGCCGTGCTCCTCGGTGTGGATCACCACGGCCTCCGTGTCCGAGGCGATGGAGTTGACCAGGTAGGTGACCACAGCCAGCGGCGTGCCGCCCGAGACCCGGTTGCCGGCGTCGTCGTCGTGGTCGTCGGCGTCGCCGACCGTGTTGACGTCGTCGACCGAGTCCACGGCCGCGTCGTCGGTCACGTGGCCGCCTTGGCCGCGGCGAACTCGTCGAGGGCGCCGGACTGCTTCAGCAGCTTCTCCACGCGCTCGGTGGGCTGGGCGCCCTGCGACAGCCACTTCACGGCCTTGGCGTTGTCGATCAGCACGACGGCGTCCGGCTCGGCCAGCGACTTGCCCCGGGGGGCGTAGGTGCCGACGATCTCGATGAACCGTCCGTTACGCGGCGAACGGCTGTCCGCCGCCACCAGTCGGTACGTCGGCTGCTTCTTCTTCCCGATCCGCACGAGGCGGAGCTTTACTGCCACGGTAACTCCTCTGCTGCATGGTGTCTTCCAATGGAAGCGCTGGCTGGTGCTGCTGAAAACCGTCGGCGTTCCGAGCCGAGGACGGGGAGTAGTCTCCCACCAATCGGGTCCTCGAAGATCCGCGGTGCGCTGGATCCGCCGAACTCGCAGATCATAAGGCATTTCCGCGGGGCCGACCGACGGCCCCGGTCGACGGGGCCGACCGGGGCCCGGTCGGTCGCCGGGCACTGCCGTCGCGTCAACAGTCGGCCAGGGCCCCGAGCGCGTCGCAGACCTCGTGTCGTCTGACACCGAGTTCACCGGCCCGTCCGCTCAGTGCAGAACGTCGGATCCGCTGGAGATTGTCGAACGAGGCGACACATTCGACTCGGAGGCCTTCGTCCGGCCCCAGACGGATCTCCGTCGGGATGCCACGCACGGTTCGGGTCACCGGAGCCACCACGATGGACGTCAGGACGTCGATCGCCTCCGAACGGGTGACGACCAGGACCGGCCGGCGCGACGTCTCCACCTCGGCCCACCAGATCTCGCCCTGTCGGGGCACGCTCACCAGGGCTCTTCCTCGACCAGTGCCCGAGTGGCGTCGTCGATGCCGGCCAACTCCTCGTCGGTCTGCGGCCGGTGCCGATAGCCCTCGACGATGGAGGCTCCGACCTTCTCCCGCCGGTGCCGGTCGACGAGCTGCTCCAGACCGAGTCTGACGGCTTCCGAGCGATTGGCGACCACACCATCACCGACCAGGGCATCCACGTCGTCCGCGAGCCGATCGTCGATACGTGTCACCAGCTGGGCCATACGATCAGCATACCGATATGCATCACACTATGCAATGCGCATCGGCGTGAGACCCGGGGCCCGTTGTGCGCCGGCGACGCGGTGGATGGGGGCTGAACCCTTGTGCGGGCAGAGCCCTCGGATCACCGCAGAGCCCATGAGCGAACAAGTCGTGATCAGCGTGCAGGGTCGAGGTCGGGTCAACCTGGGCAGGTTGGCGGGCCACGATCGCTATCTGGGCCATACGGAGCCAGACGGGACGATCATCCTCGAGCCAGCTGAGTGATCTCGCTCACCGAACAGAAGCTCCTGGCGGACAGCGCACTGATGGCGAGCATCGCCGACAGCCGGGCCCACCCAGCACGCCTGGTGACGCGAGACCGATCGACTTCTCCGCGGGCCTGATCCGCCCCCGTGGCTACGCTCCACTTCGCCCCCGAGGCAGACGAGCTTCTCGGTCAACTCGAAGCAACACCGACACGCCCCGGGCTGCCGCGCAGGGTCGACACTGCCCTTGACCTACTCGCGCTCGATCCGGCTGACGTCCGATGCCGGCGGCGGCGGTTCCCGAACATCGGGTGCTGGGCGATAGCGCTCGAGGCCGAGCGCACGGAGTGGCTGATCTTGTGGGAAGAAGGCGACGAGGATTCAGTCGTGGTCCGTGCCACCGTCCCAGCCCCCTGAGCGCACGGCTTGTACGGAAGGACGCCGAACGGACTGGGCGGCGGGGGCTCCTTGCCGGTAGAGCTCGTGTACACCAGATCGAGCGAAGCCCGCGCCGATGCAGCGCGGGTGGGTCACGGGCCCGAGAGTGAACCTGCATCGCCTTTCTGGCCGCTCAGCAGCCCTGGATCAACTCAGATCTTCCCGCACGCCGACCGGTGATCGTGGAGCGCCGGCACCCGGGGGGGACTCCGGCCGGCCGCAGTGCCTAGCGGGCCTTGGGGGTGACCCGCCCGCCCCCCTTGCCCTTCTTGCCCCCCTTGCCCTTCTTGGTCCCTGCGCCGGTACCGGCGAACGGATTGGGCGGGCCATCGGGCCCGCCGGCACCCAGTCCGGGCATGTCCCCACCCATGGCCGCCATATCGGCCATCGCCTTCGGGGAGAGCTTGGGTCCGCCCCGGCCGAGCAGCCCACCCAGGCCGCCGAGCGCCCCGCCCACGCCGCCCTTGGTGAAGCCCTTCATCATCTTCTGCATCTCCTTGAACTGCTTGAGGAGTGCGTTCACGTCGGTCGTGGTGGTGCCGCTGCCGTTGGCGATCCGGACCCGCCGGGACCCGTCGATCATCGACGGTTCGACCCGCTCGCCCGGGGTCATCGAGCGGATGATGGCCTCGACCTGGTCGAGCTGGCGGTCGTCGACCGACTCGGAGGCCTGCTTCAGGTCCTTCGACATGCCGGGGAGCATCGACATCATGCTGGAGACCGAGCCCACCTTGCGCACCTGCTGGAGCTGCTCGAGGAAGTCCTCGAGGGTGAACCGCCCCTCCATGATGGCGGCGGCACCCTTGGTGGTGACGTCCTGGTCCATCGTCCGCTCGGCCTGCTCGATGAGGCTGAGCACGTCCCCCATGCCGAGGATCCGGTCCGCCATGCGGTCGGGGTGGAACTGGTCGAAGTCGTCGAGCTTCTCACCGGTCGAGGCGAAGGCGATGGGACGGCCCACGACCTCCTTGACCGACAGGGCGGCGCCGCCCCGGGCGTCGCCGTCCAGCTTGGTCAGGATGACGCCGTCCAAGGTGAGGGCGGCGTGGAAGGCCTGGGCGGTGGACACCGCGTCCTGGCCGGTCATGGCATCGATGACCAGGAAGGTGTAGTCGGGCTGGACGGCGCCGGCGATGTGCCGGATCTCGTCCATCAGGTCCTCGTCGATGGAGAGCCGGCCGGCGGTGTCGACGATCAGCACGTCCCGGCCCAGGCGCTTCGCCTCCTCGAGGCCGGCGGTGGCCACGGCCACCGGGTCGGACGCCTCGGAGAACACGGTGACGCCGGCCTGGCCACCCAGCACCCGCAGCTGCTCGACAGCAGCCGGACGCTGGAGGTCGGCGCCGACCAGGAGCGGATTGCGGCCCTGCTGCTTGAACCAGCGGGCCAGCTTGGCCGAGGCGGTGGTCTTGCCCGAGCCCTGCAGTCCGGCGAGGAGGATGACCGTCGGGGGCCGGCTGGCGTAGCGGATCTGGAGGGTCTCACCGCCGAGGATGGCGACGAGCTCCTCGTTGACGATCTTGATGACCTGCTGGCCCGGGCTCAGGCTCTGGGACAGCTCCAGGCCCACGCAGCGGTCACGCACCGCGTTGGTGAAGGTGCGGACGACCCCGATCTCGACGTCCGCCTCGAGCAGGGCGGTGCGGATCTCACGGAGGACCTCGTCGACGTCGGCCTCGGACAGCCGTCCGCGGCCCCGGAGTCGGGTGAGGATGCCGTCGAATCGGTCGGTCAGGCTCTCGAACATGGGGTGCTCAGGCTACCCGAACGCAGTTGCGCGGTGGGGACGATCCCGACCGGGGCGCCGGGGCCCTAGAAGAGGGCGTCGACGAAGGCTTGGGGGTCGAAGTCGATCAGGTCGTCCGCCCCCTCGCCGAGGCCGACGAGCTTGACCGGCAGGCCGAGCTCGCGCTGGATGGCGACGACGATCCCTCCCTTGGCCGTGCCGTCGAGCTTGGTCAGGACCACTCCGGAGACGTCGACCGCCTCGAGGAACACCTTGGCCTGGGCCAGCCCGTTCTGCCCGGTGGTGGCGTCGAGGACGAGCAGCACCTCGGCCACATGGCCGGGAGCCCGGTCCGAGACCCGCCGGATCTTCTTCAGCTCCTCGATCAGGTTGACCTTGTTGTGCAGCCGGCCGGCGGTGTCGGCAAGGACCACCGGGTAGCCCTTGGATGCGGCGCGCTGGACGGCGTCGAAGACCACCGACGACGGGTCGCCGCCCTCTGACCCGCGCACGATGTCCGAACCCGACCGCTCGGCCCACAGGCTGAGCTGCTCGCCCGCCGCGGCGCGGAACGTATCGCCTGCCGCCAGCAGCACCTGGGTGCCGGACCGGGACAGGCGTGTGGCCACCTTGCCGACGGTGGTGGTCTTGCCCACGCCGTTGACCCCGACGAAGAGCCAGACGTCGACCACCCGCTCGCTCCCGCCGTCGGCCGCCACCGAGCGACCGGTGCCGATCCCGGCCAGGCCGGACGACTCGGTGGTCAGCATGGCGACCAGGTCGGCCTTGAGGGCGTCGACCAGTGCGTCGGGGCCGCCGATCTCGCCGCTCGTGACCCGGGCATGGAGGTCGTCGAGCAGCGCGTCGGTGGCGCCCACGCCGACGTCGGCCCGGATCAGGGCCTCCTCGAGGTCGTCCCAGGTGGCGGCGTCGATCTTCCCCCGGGCCCGGATGGCGCCGACGTAGCCGGAGAGCAGGCCCCGGGCCTTGCCGAGCCGGCCGCGGTAGGAGGCCGGCTCGGGAGTCGGCTCCACGACGGCTTCGGGGGCCGGTGCCTCGGTGACCTCGGGGGCGGGTGTGGCGGTGGCCGGCGGGGCGGGCGGCGCCTCGCGCTCGACGACGACGCCGCCGGACGCCGGCTCCTCGGTTC
>Ga0209048_10003753_pt1 | contig 14679 bp, 16 predicted proteins | sample FrelakmetCRP12CR_FD_187146 | JGI IMG/M metagenome (GOLD analysis project Ga0209048, IMG submission 187146) | Freshwater lake sediment microbial communities from the University of Notre Dame, USA, for methane emissions studies - CRP12 CR (SPAdes)... | ecosystem: Environmental > Aquatic >... | reverse complement strand
CGGAGCGCCTCGAGCGCCGTGTCGAGCTCCGATCCGGCGACCGGCTCCAACGAGGGCTCGATCCGGGCGCTGGCCCCGAGCGCCTCCACCAGCCTGGCGCCCTGGGCGCGGATCTCCTCGCGCTGCTCGTTCCATGCGTCGACGATGGCCAGCAGCACCATCCGCCAGCTCGGCAGCCCGTGACGCGGCTCGGGCGGGAAGTAGGTCCCGGCGTAGAACGGGGCCTGCTCTGGCGTGAGGAACGCGTTCAGCGGCCATCCGCCCTGGCCGGTCATCGCCTGCACCGCCTCCATGTAGATCGCGTCGACGTCCGGGCGCTCCTCGCGATCGACCTTGATGCACACGAAGTGCTCGTTCATGACCGCCGCGATCTCGGGATCCTCGAACGACTCGCGCTCCATCACGTGGCACCAGTGACAGGCGGAGTAGCCGACCGAGACGAGCAGCGGGCGCTCCTCGTCGCGGGCGCGCGCCAGCGCCTCCTTGCCCCACGGGTACCAGTCGACCGGATTGTCCTTGTGCTGCAGCAGATAGGGCGATGTCTCCCCCGCCAGGCGATTGGGCATGCGCGGGAGGCTACCCAGACACCGCTGCCACTACCCCGACGCGGCCTGGCGCCGCGATCGTCCAACGTCCACACGCCGTTCACACGCCTGCCTGTGAAACGATCGCGCCCACCCGGCACGCCAACCGCGCCGGTCAAGATCAGGAGAAGACGAGTTGTCCCATCACCGCGAGCCGGTCACCGCACCCGATGCGCCCGCTGCCATCGGTCCCTACGTTCACGCCGTTCGCGCCGGCGACCTGCTGTTCTGCTCAGGCCAGATCCCCCTGGATGCGCGGACCGGCGAACTCGTCGGGGAGACACCGGCCGAGCAGGCGGGGCGCTGCCTGGAGAACCTGGCCGCGGTCTGTCAGGCGGCTGGGGCGAGCCTCGGAGACGCCGTGCGGGTGACCGTCTACCTGACCGACATGAGCGCGTTCCCGTCCGTCAACGAGGTCTACGGCTCCTTCTTCGAGTCGAGCCCGCCCGCGAGGGTGGCGATCGGCGTCGCCGCGCTTCCGCGCGGCGCCCAGGTCGAGATCGACGCGGTGGTGGCGCTCCCTGGCTGAGCCCGTCACGCTCGATCACGTGCGGCGCGCCGGCTACGAGACCCGCGTCTTGCGGTGATCGCGAACCTCGGCCACGAACGAGCCGATCAGGGGGCTCTCCTCGTCGGCCTCGGGATGCCACTGGACGCCGAGCACGAAGCGGTTGGCGGGAGCTTCGATTGCCTCCGGAAGCTCGTCCAGCGCCGACCAGCCCGTCACCTCGAGCCCCTCGCCCAGCGTGGCCACGCCCTGATGGTGGTGGGACTTGGTGGAATGGATCTCCTCGCCGGTGGCGCGCGCCGCGAGCGACCCGTCCTGCAGTCTGACGTCGTGCTCTGAGTTGTCGAAGGTCCCGCGGGCGCGGCGATGCTCGGTGTGGCCGAGGTCGTCGGGCAGGTGCTGGCGCAGCGTGCCGCCGAAGGCGACGTTCATCACCTGCATGCCCCGGCAGATGCCGAGCACCGGGAGGTCGCGCTCCACCGCGCGCCGGGTCAGCGCGATCTCGACCTCGTCGCGCTCGGGCACGGTCTCCTGCGTCTCCGGGTGCGGATCCTCGCCGTAGGAGCCCGGATCGACGTCGGCGCCGCCGGCCAGCACGAGGCCGTCGACGCGGTCGAGCAGCTCGTCCGGGTTCTCGGCCAGGCCCCGATCCGGGGGGACCATCAGCACCAGCGCGCCCTCGCGCTGGATCGCCTCGATGTAGCTGGAGGGCAGCAGCACCGCCCGCTGGTCCCAGCTCGTCCACTGTGCCCGTTCGAGCGCAGCGCAGATTCCGATGACAGGTCTCGCGTCCGTCACAATGTGAGCGTATCGAGGCGTCGGAACCACCGAAGCCGCACCGCGGACATCCCACCGGGCGGATCGGCCAAACTCACGCCCCACATCCGAGCCGGCCGCCGGCGACCACGCCGACCACGCCGGGCAGCGGCGGCGGCATCTACCACTGAGGCGCGCCGCGAGGCGGGCCGACACGCGGGGGAGGGCCGCGCGGGGCGGAGGCGCTACTCGCCGCGGAGCTGGGCGCGGCGGATCTTGCCGCTGGCCGTCTTCGGCAGCTCGTCGGCGAACTCGACGATCCGCGGGTACTTGTAGGGCGCGGTCTCGTGCTTGACGTGGTCCTGCAGCTCGGTGGCGAGGGCTGCGCTCGGCGCGAAGCCGTCGCGCAGCACGACCACGGCTCGGACGACGGCGCCGCGCTCGTCATCCGGCGCGCCGACCACCGCCGCCTCGGCGACGGCGGCATGAGAGACGAGCGCCGACTCGACCTCGAACGGCCCGATCCGGTAGCCGGCCGAGATGATCAGGTCGTCGGCCCGGCCCTCGAAGTACAGGTAGCCGTCCTCGTCCTGATGCACGCGGTCGCCGGTTCGCCACGGTTCCCGCGCCGGGGAGGGACCCTCGCCGAGGTGACCGACGAAGAAGGTCGGGTCGGTGGCGGGATCGGCGAGCACGAGCTCACCGTCCTGCACCCGCAGCTCGATCCCCGGCAGCGGCCGACCCATCGAGCCCGGTCGCGCCGGCTCGCCCAGCGGCATGCCGGTCAGCTGACCCGTCTCGGTCTGGCCGTAGCCGTCGCGGATGTCGAGGCCGACGGCCTCGTTCCAGGCCCGCAGGACCTCCGGGTTGAGCGCCTCGCCGGCGGCCACGAGCCCGCGCAGATCGGGCAGCGCCACGATCGGGACGCGCTTGGCGATCACCCGGTACTCGGTGGGCGCCATGCAGAGGATCTCCACCCGCTCGGCGGCCAGGATCTCCAGTCGCTGCGCCGGCTCGAAGCGGGCGTCGTGCAGGAGCGCCGCCGCGCCGCGCAGCCACGGAGCGATGAAGGCGTTCCGGGCCGACTTCGACCAGCCCGAGGCGGCCGTGCACCAGACCAGGTCGCCGGGGCGCGCCCCCAGCCAGTGCTCGGCCTGGAGTCGCTGCCCGGGCAGGTAGCGCTGGCCGTGGACGACCGCCTTCGGCTCCGCGGTGGTGCCGCTCGTGAACGTGATCAGACACGGGTCGGTGGGCGCCAGCTCTGAGGCCGGCGCGGGCTCGGCGGCGAACAGGGCCTCGTCCTGGATGGTCAGGATCGGGCAGTCGGCGCCGGCCGCGGCGAGCTCGTCCGCGTCGCGCTCGTCCGCCACGATCAGCGTCGGATTCGCCACCGCCAGCCGCTGGCGCAGGTCCTTGGCGCGTAGCTGCTCGTTGCAGGGCAGCACGACCGCGCCGATCCGGAAGCAGGCGACCATCGTGAAGATCCACTCGGGCCGGTTGCCAATCAGCGTCATCACGACGTCGCCGCGGCGGACGCCGCGGGCCGCGATCGCTCCCGCCACCCTGGCGCTGCGTTCGGCGACCTCGCCGAAGGTCCATTCCCGGCGGCGACCGTCGCGAGTCAGCTCGACGATCGCCCGGTCTCGGACCGGAGCGGCGTCGACGACGTCACGGGCGAAGTTCATGCGGCGGGCAGTTTGTCAGGTGGGCTGGTGGCGCCCAACCCACCGCGCCCACTACGATCGCCACCGATGACGTTCTGGAACGGGGTCCTGTGGCTGCACCTGCTGGCGATGGCGTTCTTCGTCGGCGGTCAGCTGATGCTGGCTGCGGTGGTCGTGCCGGCGCTGCGTGGGCTCCCGGACCGAGAACCGATGCGGGCCGCCGCGCGGCGCTTCGGCGTCGGCACGCTGGTCGCCGTCGGCGTGCTGGTCGTGACCGGCGCCGCGCTGGCGTCGCACAACCACGATTGGAAGAACTCGACGCTCCAGGTCAAGCTGGGGCTCGTCGTGCTGGTCGGGATCCTGATCGGAGCCCACATGCGCCGGCCGCAGTCGCATGCTTTCGACGGCGCGATCTTCCTCGTCTCGCTGGCCATCGTGTGGCTCGGCATCGTGGTCGCCGGCTGACCCTCCTTGGTGGTCTTCGAGGCCGCATGTGTCTGATGACGGGGGCCGGGCCGCCGGGCCGCAAGCGGGCGCCAACCTGCCGACGGCCCAGACGCGAGGCTGAAACCGCATTCGATGGGTCCGGCACGGGCCGACGCCGGTATCCTCGGGGTAACGAAATTTCCGAAACGGAGCAACGAAAACGCATGGCCGTCGCCACCCCCTACACCGAGAAGACAGACGAGCAGAAGGCAATCTGCGAGATGGTGCATCAGTTCGCGGACGAGCAGATCATCCCGAACGCGGAGCACTACGACCACGAGGACACCTTCCCCGAGCCGATCGTCGAGCAGATGAAGGAGCTTGGGCTGTTCGGGGTCATGATCCCTGAGGAGTACGGGGGAATGGGGCTCGACCTGACGACCTACGCGATGATCGTCGAGGAGCTCTCGCGCGGCTGGATCTCGATTTCGGGAATCGTCAACACGCACTTCATCGGCTCCTACCTGCTGATGAAGTTCGGCACCGACGAGCAGAAGCAGAAGTACCTGCCGAAGATGGCCACGGGCGAGATCCGCGCCGCCTTTTCCCTCTCGGAGCCCGAGTGCGGGTCCGATGTGCAGGCGATCAAGACCGCTGCGAAGAAGACCGACGACGGCGACTATGAGATCAACGGCGCCAAGATGTGGGTCACCAACGGCCTGCTGTCCACGCTCGTGTTCACGCTGGTCAGGACCGATCCGGGCGCCGAGCCCCGGTTCAAGGGCATGACCTGCTTCATCTGCGAGAAGGAGCCGGGCGTCGGCGAGAACACCGGCCCCTACACGGGCTTCAACGTCCCGCCCAAGATCAAGAAGATGGGCTACAAGGGCGTCGAGTCGACCGAGCTGGTCTTCGACGGCTATCGCTGTCCGGCGGGGAACATCCTCGGCGGCGAGGAGGCCGGTCTCGGCCAGGGCTTCGTGCAGATGATGGACGCGCTCGAGCTCGGCCGCGTCAACGTCGCCGCGCGCGGCGTCGGCATCGCCCAGCGCGCACTCGAGCTGGCGCTGAGGTACTCCCAGGAGCGCAAGACGTTCGGCAAGGAGATCGCCCAGCACCAGGCGATCCAGTTCAAGCTCGCCGACATGGCCACCCAGGTCGACGCCGCCCGGCTGCTCACGCACCGCGCCGCCCGGCTCAAGGACGCCGGCGAGCGCTCGGACATCGAGGCCGGAATGGCGAAGCTGTTCGCCTCGGAGGCCGGTCGCTTCTGCGTCGAGGAGTCGTTCCGCATCCACGGCGGCTACGGCTACTCCAAGGAGTACGAGATCGAGCGTCTGTACCGCGACGCGCCGCTGCTGCTGATCGGCGAGGGCACCTCGGAGATCCAGCGCATGGTGATCGGCCGCAAGCTGCTGCAGCGACACAAGATTTAGAGCCGCGCTCCGCGCGGCCGTGGTTGCCGCGTGCCGGGAATAACGGCCCGGTTACACTCCCGGGCCTGACCTCCCCGTCGGATACCAAGACGCTGATCGAGACCGCGGTGACGCGCTTCCTCGACGAAGTGCCCTCGCTCCAGCCGCTGAAGCTGGTGGCCGGGCTCGAGCTGCGCGGCCGCGGCGACGTCCAGCTGTATCGCGTCGAGCTGCCGGGTCCGAAGGTGAGCAAGGATCTGGCCACCGACGCCAAGGTGCGCCTGTCGGTGTCCCGCTCGCACTTCAACGAGCTCGCGACCAAGGGCCACGTGCGCGATTGGCGCGAGGCGTTCGAGAAGGGTGAGGCCAAGGCGACCGGGATCGATCAGGTGATGAAGCTGATCGTCAACGTCGTCGAGCGCCAAGAGGAGCGCTCGCGCACCCGGAAGGCCAAGCACTGAGGGCAGCTGTCGGGTCGCGACGCGCGATCGCGCGGGCGTTCAGGAGGCCGTGTCGTCGCTGCCGGCTCGCAGGGCCTTCAGCGCCTTGAGCCAGGTCAGGTAACCGACCACGTTGAACCCGACCGCGATCGCCAGCGTCTGGTCGAACCCGCGTCCGGCGCGCAGCTCCTCGAGGATCGAGACCGTGTCGGTCAGCTCGCAGAGGATGTTGGCCTTGACCGCCTCGCGCTCGGCGCCGGCCTTGACGGCGGCCACGGTGGCGCCGGCGACCACGATGTCACGGCCTCCGAACAGCCGGTTGAAGTAACGCGCGTCCGGGTCGATCTGCTCGGGATGCATCCCCGCGAGCTTGACCAGCAGGTTGGGCAGCAGCAGCGCCAGCACGCCGTAGGCGGCGCGGAAGATCGAGCCTCGGATCAGGGTCTTGGCCACCACCGGACGATCCTATAGGCAGCCGCTGTCCCCGTGGGGATTCCATCTACGCGCCGAGGACCGCTCCGCCGTCGTAGAGCTTGATCACCTTGACAGTGCCCGGCGGTGCGACCCGCAGGCAGAGCTCGCACAGCACGCACTCGTCCAGGTTGTCCTCGACGATCTCGACGCCGTTGGGACCGGCGTGGAAGATGTCGACCGGACAGACCTCGGCCAGCTTCGCCGCGATCTGCGGGTCGCGGGCGACCTCGTCGTCGACCTGCACGTCGATGAAGAGCGCGGTCATGGTCACCTCCGCGGGGCTTCCAGCCCCGCGTCCTGATTGTGTTGCTCGGCCTCCGGCCTCGCTTGACCGATCGGGCCTCGTCCGATCTCCGCCGCTTTCCGGTCCGCGATCTTCGCCTTCACGATCTCGGGGATCTGGGAGATCTCCTCGGCGACGGTGATGCCCGCCTCGGCGAGGCGCGCGATCTTCTCGGTCGCGGTGTCCTCCTTGCCCTCGACGATCGTGCCCGCGTGGCCGAAGCTCATGCCGGGCATCTCGTCCATGAACCGTCCGGCCATGAACGCGACGATCGGCAGGCGGGATTTGTTCTCGGTCACCCACCGCGCCAGCTCGGCCTCCATCCGGCCGCCCGGCTCGGTGTAGATGACGATCGCCTCGGTCTGCTCGTCGGCCTCGAACAGGGGCATCAGCTCGGCGTAGCTCGAGCCGATGATCGCGTCGCCGCCGATCGACACCGCGGTCGACTGGCCGAGTCCGGCGGCGGTGAGCGTGGAGGACATCTCCGTGGTCATGCCGCCGCTGCGGGAGATCACGCCGACGGAGCCGGGGGAGTAGGACTTGGCTGCGTCGCGCGCGGGGCCGCCGATGCCGCCCATCTTGATCACGTCGGGGACGATGATCCCGAGGCAGTTGGGGCCGATGATGCGCGCGTCGAGCTCGCGGGCGAGCTCGACCATCTGGGCGACGTCGCCGCGCGGGATCCGCTCGGTGACGATCACGACCAGCTTGACGCCGTTCTCGAGCGCCTCGAACACCGCGTCCTTGGTGAACGCGGGGGGGACGGTGACGACCGACCCGTCGATCGGCGCGCCGTGGTGGGCGACGGCCTGCGCGACGGTGTCGAACACGGGCACGCCGTGTACGTCGCGCCCGAGCCGGCCTGGGGTGACGCCGCCGACGACCTTGGCGCCTTTGCCGTAGTCGAGGCACTCGCGGGTCAGGTTCACCGCCTCACGGCCGGTGATGCCCTGGACGATGAAGGTGGTGTTCTCGTCGATCAGGATCGACATCAGGCTGTGGCTCCGTTCGTGCCCTGGATCTTGTCTACGGCTCGTTTGGCCGCTCCGTGCAGCGACACCGAGCGGTCGGCGTACTCGACGCCGTATTTCTCGAGGATCTTGAAGCCCTCTTCCTCCCATGCGCCCGGGATCCGGAAGATCGCGATCTTCTCGGCGGGGTCGTAGCCGAGCTCGACGCAGGCCTTGATCACGCCGCGAGCCACGATGTCCACGCGGGTATTGGAGACGATCGACATCATCACCGCGATCTTGTCCACGCCCGGCTTCTGCAACACGAGCTTGGCCAGGCCGCAGGCCTTGCGGACGGACGGATTGCCGCCGATCTCGCAGTAGTTGGCCGGCTTGCCGCCGTGGGCGCGGACGGCATCGAACAGGGTCAGCGAGCCGCCGCCGGCGCCGATTACCAGCCCGAGGTTGCCGTCGAACTCGGTCACGTTGCCGGCCACACCGCGGTGGTCCTGCGCGTCGACCTCCTCGCCGGCGAGCTCGAACGGCGTCGCCTCGCGGGCCTGGCGGGTCTCCTCATCGCCGACGCCGAGCTCGTGCAGGAGTGCCTTCTGGCGCGGGCGGGCCTCGTTCTCCATGTCCATGTGCGCGTCGAGCGCGATGAACGAGCCGTCCTCGAGCTCGCCGAGCGGATTGATCTCGGCCAGCGTCATGTCGTAGCGCAGGAACAGCTGCGCGAGCCGGGAGACGATCGGGGTGAGCCGATTGAGCGCCGAGCCGGTGATTCCGAGCGAAGCGATCAGCTGCTTGGCCTGCCAGTCCGACAGCGGCCGCAGCGTCGAGAAGTGGGCGCGCGCGACGTGATCGGGGTGCTGCTCGGCGACTTCCTCGATGTCGATGCCGCCCATGTCCGAGAACAGCATCACCGGCTGCTTGCGCAGTCCGTCCCACACCACACCGGCGTAATACTCGTGCTTGACCGCGGCCCGTGAGTCGACCAGCACGCCGCGCGGCATGTGGCCGTTGATCTCGAGGTCGAGCACGTGCTCGGCATGGCGCGCCGCCTCGTCGGGGGTGTCGGCGAACTGGACGCCGCCGGCCTTCATCCGTCCGCCGGTCAGGACCTGGGACTTGATCACCACGGGACCGGCGATCTGCTCGGCGATCGTGCGGGCCTCGTCAGCCGACTTGGCAAAGCCGTGCTTGGTCACCGGAATGCCGACTTTGGCCACGACCGCCCGGGATTCGTACTCGAAGAATCGCATCCGTCTCAACCCTATAAGAACTCGGTCGAGCATCGACACATCGCCGCGCGCCAACATCACCAAGACAATAATCTGGATAAAATCAATCGATATAACGAGTTTTGTCAAGGAGGCGCAATGCAGTCAGCACACCGGGGCCCGCTGCGGCTCCGTTCGATTCCTGGTCGGACCGGGGGAGCCGGCGCGATCGCCGCACTGGGCGCCGCGCTCGTGCTCGCGGGCTGCGGCGGATCGTCGGATTCCTCGAGCAGCCACGCCACCAGCTCCGGCGCCGCCTCGGGCAGCGGCGGCGCGAACCTCGCGCTCGTCGCCTACTCGACGCCGCAGACCGCCTATGACGCGCTGATTCCCAAGTTCCAGGCCACGACCGGCGGCAAGGCCGTCACCTTCAGCGAGTCTTACGGCGCCTCGGGGGCGCAGAGCCGCGCCGTGGCCACCGGTCAGCCGGCGGACGTGGTCGCGTTCTCGACCACCCCCGACGTCACCCGCCTGGTCAAGAGCGGGATCGTGGCCAAGACCTGGAACGCCGGCCCCGAGAAGGGGATCGTCACCGACTCCGTCGTCGTCCTCGTCGTGCGCAAGGGCAACCCCAAGCACATCACCGGCTGGGACGACCTGATCAAGCCGGGCATCCAGGTGATCACGCCCAACCCGTCCACCTCGGGCAGCGCGCGCTGGAACATCCTGGCCGCCTACGGCGCCCAGATCAAGGAGGGCAAGACCCCCGCTCAGGCGCTCGCCTACCTCAAGACGCTGATCACCCAGCACGTCAAGCAGGAGGACTCGAGCGGCCGCGCCGCGCTGCAGACGTTCGCCGGCGGCGAGGGCGACGTGCTCATCTCCTACGAGAACGAGGCGATCGGAGCCCAGAAGAAGGGCATCGCGGTCGACTACGTGATCCCCAAGCAGACGATCCTGATCGAGACCCCGATCGCGGTCACGACCAAGAGCGCGCACGCCGCGCAGGCGCAAGCGTTCGTCAACTGGCTGTGGACCCCCGAGGCCCAGGCGATCTGGGCGCAGAAGGGCTACCGCCCCGTCGACCCGTCGGTGATGGCGCAGTACGCCGGCAAGTTTCCGACGCCGCCGCAGCTGTTCACGGTCAAGACGCTCGGCGGCTGGACGACGGTGAGCAAGACGTTCTTCGATCCGGCGAACGGTTCGGTGACCAAGATCGAGCAGGCGGCCAATTTCCCCACCGCCTCCTCCTAGCGCCGCGACCGCAGCACCAGCTCCGGCTCCGGTTCCAGTCCGCCCCCGCTCGCGCCGACGCGCCGGCAGCGGCGGGCTGGGACTGGGCGTGAGCATGCTCTATCTGAGCATGGTCGTGCTGATCCCGCTGGCCGCGGTCGCGGTCAAGGCCGCCTCCCAGGGGCCGAGCGCGTTCTGGCACGCGGTCACCAATCCCGTCTCGCTCAAGGCGCTGGCGATCACGCTCGGCACGTCGCTCGTGGTCGCGGCGATCGGTGCGGTGATGGGCACGCTGACCGCGTGGGTGCTGGTCCGCGACCGGTTTCCGGGCCAGCGCTTCGTGAGCGCGCTGATCGACCTGCCCTTCGCGCTGCCGACGATCGTCGCCGGACTCACGCTGCTGGCGCTGTACGGGCCCGACAGCCCGTTCGGGATCCATCTCGCCTACACGCGTGCCGCGGTCGTTGTGGCGCTGCTGTTCGTCACGCTCCCGTTCGGGGTCCGCTCGGTCCAGCCCGTCCTGATCGAGCTCGACCGTGAGGTCGAGGAGGCCGCGGCGTCGCTCGGTGCCTCGAACGCGGTCACCTTCCGGCGCGTGATCCTCCCGGCGCTGCGGCCGGCGATCGTGTCCGGCGCGGCGCTCGCGTTCGCCCGCGCCGTGGGCGAGTTCGGGTCGATCGTGCTGCTGGCCGGCAAGGTCCCCATCGCCAGCATCGTGATCTTCGCCGACATCGAGAGCGACGCTCCCGACGCGGCCGCATCGCTCTCGATTGTGCTGCTCGTGATCGCCCTCGTGGTGCTGTTCGGCCTGCGCCGGTTCGGAGCCCGGGATGCACGTTAGCCGCCGCGCGACGCTGTCCCTTCGGGTCGTCGTGCTGATCTACCTCGCGCTCCTGCTGCTGCTCCCGGTCGGCCTCATCTTCATCAAGACCTTCGAGCACGGGATCGGGGCCTTTTGGGCCTCGATCACGACGCCGGCCGCGGTCAGCGCGTTCTGGCTCACGGTCATGATCGCGGCCATCGCGGTGCCGCTGAACACGATCTTCGGCGTCGTTGCGGCGCTCGTCCTGGTCCGCACGCGGGCACGCGGCCGGGCGGTGCTCGACGCCCTGATCGACGTGCCGTTCGTCGTCTCGCCGGTGATCATCGGGCTCTCGCTGGTGCTGGTGTACGGCGAGGGGGGCTGGTTCGGCAACTGGCTCGTCGCGCACGGGCTGGCGATCATCTACAACCCGGCCGGGATGGTGCTGGCGACGATGTTCGTCTCGCTCCCGTTCGTGGTCCGCGAGGTCGTACCGGTGCTGATCGAGGTTGGCGATGAGCAGGAGCAGGCGGCCGCGACGCTGGGCGCGTCGGGCTGGCAGACCTTCTGGCGCGTGACGCTGCCGTCGATCAGGTGGGGAGTGGCCTACGGGGTGGTGCTCACCACGGCCCGCTCCCTGGGCGAGTTCGGGGCCGTCAGCGTCGTCTCCTCGAAGGTCGCCGGCTCGACGCTGACGCTGCCGCTGCTCGTCGAGCAGCGCTACTCGAACTTCGACGCCCGCGGGGCGTACGCTGCCGCCACACTGCTGGCCGTGATCTCGCTCGTCGTGCTGCTGGCGATGACCGTGCTGGCCCCGGGAAGGAGGCGCTCTGAATGAGGATCGATGTCCAGGCGGTGTCGAAGCACTTCGGCGAGTTCCGCGCGCTCGACGACGTCACGCTGGAGGTGCCGGAGGGCTCGCTGACGGCGCTGCTCGGCCCGAGCGGATCGGGCAAGTCGACGCTGCTGCGGATCATCGCCGGCCTCGAGGCGCCGGATGCCGGCACCGTTTTGATCGACGGCGCCGATGTGACCGCGGCGCGTCCTCAAGATCGCGGCATCGGCTTCGTGTTCCAGCACTACGCGGCGTTCGCCCACATGAGCGTGCGCGAGAACATCGGCTTCGGTCTGCGCATTCGCAAACGCCCGCGGGCCGAGATCACGGCGCGCGTCGACGAGCTGCTGGCCCTGGTCGGCCTCACCACCTGGTCCGAGCAACGTCCCCACCAGCTCTCGGGCGGCCAGCGCCAGCGGATGGCGCTGGCCCGGGCGCTCGCCGTGGAGCCAAACGTGCTGCTGCTCGACGAGCCCTTCGGCGCGCTCGATGCCACCGTCCGGGCTGAGCTGCGGCGCTGGTTGCGCCGGCTCCACGACGAGCGGGGTGTCACCACCGTCCTGGTCACGCACGATCAAGAGGAGGCGATGGATGTCGCCGACCGGATCGCGGTGATGCACGACGCGAGGATCGAGCAGGTCGGCGCCCCGCTGCAGGTCTACGACAGCCCGGCCAACGACTTCGTGATGGGCTTCCTCGGTCCGGTCAGCAAGCTCGGCGACCGGCTCGTCCGCCCGCACGACGTGACCCTGGTGCTGTCCCCCGAGGAGGACTGCATTGAGGCGATGGTCTCCCGGGTCGTCTACCTCGGCTTCGAGGTCAGGATGGAGCTGGAGCTGTCCGGCGGACAGGCGGCGCGGGCCCAGCTGACCCGCGCGCAGGCCGACGAGCTCGAGCTCGTCCGCGGCGATGTGGTCTACGTCCGGCCGCCGGCCGGCGACCGCGTCACCGCGTGACCCAGGCCTCGGGGTTCTCCGCCAGCAGGTCGATCGCCGGCGGGAGCTTGCCCCCGGCGATCTCCGCCACCGAGACGTGCTCGAGCACGCCGCGGAGGTTCGCCCGGACCGCGATCCAGACGCGCAGCAGGGACTCGGCCGCGCCCGAGTAGGACGCGTCCTCGGGGGCGCCCCCGCGCACGCTGGCCAGCGGTCCCTCGACGGCCCGGATCACGTCGGCCACGCTGATGCTCTCGGCCGGCTTGGCGAGCCGGAATCCGCCCTCGGCCCCGCGATGGCTGCGCACGATCCCGGCGTTGCGCAGCTCGCCGAGGATGTTCTCCAGGAAGTTCAGCGGGATCCCCTGGGCCGTGGCGATCCGCTCAGCCTTGACCGGCTTCTCGTCGGCGGCCGCGGCCAGCTCGACCACGGCTCGCACGGCATAGTCGACTTTGGCGGAGATGCGCATCGAGACTTAGACGGCGGCGGGCTCGAAGCCGTACGCCTCGGCCAGCTCCGGATCCTTGCGCGCGAGCATCTCGGCCAGCTCGACCATCACCTTGCACTGCTTCCAGGTCGCGTCGTCCTGCATCTTGCCGTCGATCATGTGCACTCCGCGGCCGTCGGGGATGGCCTCGATCACCTTCTTGGCGAAGCGGACCTCCTCGGGGTCGGGACTGAACACGCGCTTGGCGATCTCGATCTGGACCGGGTGCAGCGACCACGTGCCGACACAGCCGAGCAGGAACGCGGCGCGAAACTGCGTCTCGCACCCCTCGACGTCGCGGATGTCGCCGTAGGGCCCGTAGAAGGGGAGGATCCCGGCGCTCGTGCACGCGTCGACCATGCGCGCGATCGAGTAGTGCCACGGGTCCTGCTGCGCGGTCGGCCGGGGCGCATCGGGATTGTCCGGATCCGGGTCGTTGATCACCCGGTAGCCGGGATGCCCGCCACCGACGCGTGTGGTCTTCATCCGCCGCGAGGCGGCGAGGTCGGCGGGGCCGAAGCTCATGCCCTGCATGCGCGGGCTGGCCGTGGCGATCTCCTCGAGGTTGACCACCCCGAGCCCGGTCTCGAGCAGCGCGTGGACGAGGATGGGGCGATCGAGGCCGGCCTTGGCCTCCAGCTGCGCCAGCAGCCGGTCGACGTAGTGGATGTCCCACGGTCCCTCGACCTTGGGCACCATGACCACCTCGAGCTTGTCCCCGATCTCGGTCACCAGTGTCGTCAGGTCGTCGAGCACCCACGGCGACTCGAGGCTGTTGATCCGCGTCCACAGCGGCGTGTCGCCGAGGTCGATCTCCTTGCCGACCCGGACCAGACCTTGCCGCGCCGCCTCCTTGTTGTCGACCGAGACGGCGTCCTCGAGGTTGCCGAGCAGGATGTCCGACTTCGCCGCGAGGTCAGGCAGCTTGGCGGCCATCTTCTCGTTGCTGGGATCGAAGAAATGGATCATCCGTGACGGCTTGAACGGGATCTCCAGCAGCGGGGTGGGAGCGCCGATGGCGAGGGGCTTTCCGAAATCGCGGGGGTTGCGCAAGAGATGATCTCCTGAGGTCAGGGTCCTTGATTGAGCTTCAATCGTAGTCGGGGAAGCGTCGGCCCGGTGCCCGTGCGGCACAATGCCCGCCATCTCAACCAAGAAACTAGGAGACCGTCCCAGATGACCCAAGTCGACACCGACCAGGCCGCGCGCGAGGCGACCGGCGCGCATCCCTACGGTCGCTACCTCGAGGAGTTCGAGGTCGGTGCGGTGTACAAGCACTGGCCCGCCAAGACCGTGACCGAGGCCGACGATCACCTGTTCTGCCTGATCACCATGAATCACCATCCGCTGCACATCAACGACGTGTACGCCAAGCAGTCGCAGCAGGGCCGCAACGTCGTGGTGGGGCCGCTGGTCTACTCGCTGGCGCTCGGCATGAGCGTCTCCGACGTGAGCGGCAAGGCGATCGCCAACCTCGCCACCGAGGAACTCAAGCACCCGGCTCCGGTGTTCCATGGTGACACGCTGTTCTGCGAGTCCGAGGTGCTCGAGGTCAAGCCCTCACAGTCCAAGCCCGATCGCGGCACGGTGCGCGTGCACACCCGGGTGCTCAACCAGGACGGAGTCATGGTGGCCGAGTTCAAGCGACTCGTGCTCGTGCCCCGCAA
>Ga0209048_10003752_pt1 | contig 14679 bp, 9 predicted proteins | sample FrelakmetCRP12CR_FD_187146 | JGI IMG/M metagenome (GOLD analysis project Ga0209048, IMG submission 187146) | Freshwater lake sediment microbial communities from the University of Notre Dame, USA, for methane emissions studies - CRP12 CR (SPAdes)... | ecosystem: Environmental > Aquatic >... | reverse complement strand
CGTTGTATTCGGGCTCGACGATACCCCAGCGCACGGTGCCGTCGGTGACATCGACCTGTTCCATCCAGAGGTCATCCCGCTCGTAGGAAAAGGCATCCACCGGGGTCAGCCGTCGCCAGAAGAACGGCGCCCAGCCGGCGCGCGGCATCAGCCGGCCGTGGTGCAGTTCGAGGAGGGTGGGGCGGAAGACAAACTGGCGCCAGGCGCCGGCGCTGTCCCAGGCCATGAGGGTCGTGGCCAGCACCGTGTCGCCCCGCTGGGTCACCCGGCGGAGGCGGAGTGCGACCGCATAGCGCACCCGTCCAGAGTAGGCCCGGAACGGCACCACGTCGGCGGCGTCAACATCCTCGAGCGAGTTGATCTCCGGCGGCGCGCCGGCGGCCATGAGAGGCTGGTCCCGGCTGCCGACGTGGGCGTTCAGCACCGAATCCATCTCCCTCGTGGTGCGGGCCAGCAGGGTGTCGAGCAGTTCGCCGCCCGGCGCGGCAGGATCCTGGCGGTAGGCGACTTCCTGGGTGCTCGGGTCGGTGCCGCGGAAGGACCCGACCACCGGCCCGTTGAGCGACGGGCCGCCGTAGTTGCCGTTGTCGACGATCAGCTCCGCCTGGGCGCTCCTCCAGCCGCAGTCGCCGCCCCGGATCAGCGCCGCGCGGAGCCGGACGACAGTATGCCCCTCCGGCGAACCGACCAGCCCACGAATGGCCCCCGCCTGGTTCAGGTCGAGCGCCACGATCCGCCGCCGTCCCAGCCAGCTACCGAGGTCGCCCGGTGGGATGCGCTCCGCGGAGTAGCGCCGGAGCAGGCTCACCATCAGCGCGGTGTCGCTGGACAGCAGGTGGACCTCGCGGGGCGTGCCCTCGCCGACAAAGGTGCCCTTGAGGTGGCCGGTGCTGTCCACCCGGGCATCGCTGGCCAGCTCGAGCGACTCCAGCGCCATGGGCGGCCGCTCCTTGAAGACCTCCTGCAGGAAGCTGCCGGCCGCCTTGCAGCCGCCGATCGCGGCCACGACGGCGCCGGTCAGCAGCCAGGCGCGGGAGCGCCTCACGCCTAGCCGTCCAGCGCCGCGAGCATGGCGGCCAGCGTGGTGAACTTGAGCCTTGGCCGCCCTAGTGCCGCGCCCCGCGACTTCTCGAGTTCGTCGAGCTTCTTCCAGTCTGCCCAGGTGACCACCCGAACCCCCTTGGTCTTGAGCAGGGCATCGATGGCATCGCGGCCGGCGGCCGGGGCGGGCAGCTTGCCCGCGGCGCGATCGGCCAGCAGCGACTCGACCGTCTCCACCGAGTCGGGCTTGTTGGTGCCGATGACGCCGCTCGGCCCCCGCTTGATCCAGCCGGCGACATACTCGCCCGGCGCCGGCTGTCCGGGCGCGTCGAGGACGCGGCCTGTGTCATTGGGGATGACGCCACGCTTGGCGTCCAGTGGGACGCCCGGCACACCGATGCCCTTGTATCCGACCGAGCGGAACACCAGCCCAGCGGGGAGGGTCTCGGTTTCGCCCGTGGGTTCCGCCTTCATGTCGCCGCCGGTGCCGGCGACCAGCCGGTTGCGAACGAGCGTGACGTTCTCGACCCGACCGCTGCCGCCGATCGCGGTTGGCGAGAGCAGGAAGCGGACGTGTACCCGCCGCGGCTTGCCCGTCGGGCCCTGCGCCGCCATCGCGCGCAGGGTGGCCAGGTTCCGTTCGATGGTATGGTCCTCACTGGCCGCAGCGGCGGCGGCGCTGCCGGGGTCGAGTTCGATCTCGTCGGCCCGCACGATGGCGTCGGCTCCGGCCATCTCGCCCAGCTCCTTGGCCTCAGGATTGGTGAAGGCGGCCTGGACGGGGCCCCGCCGTCCGATCATCCAGACGTCCCTGACCTTGCTCTTCGCCAGCGCCTCGAGGGCGTAGGGGGCGATGTCGGTCTTGGCCAGCTCCTCCTGGGTCCGCGCCAGGATGCGCACGACGTCGATCGCAACGTTGCCCATGCCGACCACGACGACGCTTTCGGCCGACAGGTCGAACTTGCAGTCGGCGAAATCGGGGTGGCCGTTGTACCAGGCCACGAATTCGGTGGCGGGGTGGCTGCCGGCCAGATCTTCGCCGGGAATGCCGAGTGCCCGGTCGGACTGGGCGCCGACGGCGTAGATGACGGCGTCATAGGACCGGCGGAGTTCTTCCCGGGACAGGTCACGGCCAACTTCGACGTTGCCGAGGAAGCGGAATCCGGGTTGCGAGGCCAGGCGGTCGTAGATTTTGGTGACCGACTTGATCTTCTGGTGATCGGGGGCGACGCCGCCGCGGACCAGTCCGTAGGGAGTCGGCAGCCGGTCGAACATGTCGATCTCGACGCCCGGCACGTTCTTCTGCAGGTGCTCCGCCGCATAGAAGGCCGAGGGGCCGGAGCCGACAATCGCGATATGTAGGGTAGACAAGGGTGAGTTGGCCTGGTTGGGGATGACCGATAAGATACGCGGCGGGAGCGGGGAGCCCTAGAGGGAGCCGGGAGCGGGGAGAAGGGAGCCGGGTTCCGTATGTCCGACTTTCTGGATCGGTTCATGCCGGCCTTCGACGTGAGGGAGCGGCACGAGATCACGGTGGCGGCTCCCGCTGCCCTGGTCTTCGAGGTGGCGCGCGGCCTCAGCATGCAGTCAATCCCGTTGGTCCGGACGATCTTCAGGCTGCGCGCCCTGGCGATGGGAGCGAAGCAGCCGGCCACCTGGCAGCCGGCGGGAATCGTGGCCGAAACACAGGCGATGGGGTGGGGGATGCTCGGCGAGGAGACGGGGCGCTGGTACGTGGCCGGAGCCGTCTGCCAGCCGTGGCGGGGTGACGTGGTGTTCCGGCCGGTCGCCCCGGAGGCGTTCGCGGCCTTTGCGGAGCCCGACCTGGTGAAGATCGCGTGGACGCTCGAAGTCGAGGCCCTGGCGCCCGACCGCACCCGCCTCGCGACCGAGACCCGGGCCCAGGCGACCGATCCGCCGGCCCGCGAGAAATTCCGGCATTACTGGCGCTGGGCCCGGGTGGGTATTGTACTGATTCGCTGGCTTCTCCTGCCGGCGATCCGCCGCGAGGCGGAGCGACGATTCGGATCTACTACCTAGAGGGATACCATGGCTGACAAGAAGCTCATCGCGGTGGTCGGCGCCACGGGCGCGCAGGGCGGGGGGGTGGTCCAGGCCATCCTGAACGACAAGGCCTCCCCGTTCCGGGTCCGCGCCATCACCCGCGATCCCAATTCCGCTGCCGGGAAGGCACTCGCGGCACAGGGCGCCGAGGTGGTGGCCGCCGACCTGGCCGACCCGAAGAGCCTCGATCGCGCCTTTGCCGGCGCCCACGGCGTCTACGGCGTCACCTTCTACTGGGCGCACATGAATCCCCAGAAGGAAACCGCGGACGCCAGGGCGATGGCCGATGCCGCCAAGCGAGCCGGGACGCAGCACGTGATCTGGTCCACCCTGGAGGACACCCGGAAGCTGATCCCGCTCAGCGACAAGCGGATGCCGACCCTGCTGGGGCGGTACAAGGTGCCGCATTTCGACTCGAAGGCGGAGGCCGACTCCCATTTCCTCGAGGTGGGCGTGCCCACGACCTTCCTGCTCACCACCTTCTACTGGGACAACTTCGTCTTCTTCGGCGCCGGGCCGAAGCCCGGCCCGGACGGGAAGCTGCTGCTCACGATGCCGATGGGCGACAAGAAGCTGCCCGGCATTGCCGCGGCGGATATCGGGGGGTGCGCCTACGGGATCTTCAAGCGGGGCAGCGAATTCATCGGCAAGCGGGTCGGCATCGCGGGAGAGCAGCTGACCGGCGCCCAGATGGCGGCCAGTCTGACCCGGGCCCTGGGCAAGGAGGTCCGCTACAACGACGTGTCGCCCGATGTCTACCGGAGCTTCGGGTTTCCTGGCGCCGACGACATGGGGAACATGTTCCAGTACTACCGCGACTTCGCCGAGGTCTTCTGCGCCTCGCGCAGCGTCGAGGTCTCGCGGTCGCTCCATCCGGGGCTGCAGAGCTTCGACCAGTGGCTGGCGAAGAATGCGAGCCGCATTCCGCTCGATTGAACTCGCCGGACCGCGAAGGAGCCGGGTCCGCGCCGCCTAATCGGCGCGGCCCGCCTGCTTCGGCCTGAGGAAGAACCGCAGCACCGCCGATCCCGCTTCGATCCGCCGCATTTCCAGCCCCAGGACTCCGCTCTTCGGAAAATCCAGCCGGATCGCTTCGCGCCGCCCCGTGAGCAGCAGCGAGGCCAGCTCGCTCATCCAGGGCTCGTGCCCCACCAGCGCCACGACCGCGTCCCTGTCCTGGGCGCCGATCGCGCGGACCAGTGCGCCGGAGCCGGGCGTCATCGCGAGGGCGGGGCAGGGGCGGGGGACGATCCGGGGTGCCGCTTCCCGCGCGACGATCTCGGCGGTCTGCCAGGCGCGCTTCCAGGGAGAGGAGAGAATGAGCGTTGGGCGGAGGCCGAGCTCGCGGAGCCAGCGGGCCATCCGGCGCTGGGTGCTTCCTCCCCTCGGCGTGAGCGGCCGCAGGGTGTCGTCGGGCCAGCGGGCGGGGTCGCGGTCGCCGGCGTGGGCATGGCGGAGCAGGAGGACGATCATGTTGCGGGCCGTGGCTGCCGGGGTGGGAGCAGTTCGCCGTGGGGCTGGTAGCCGGCGCGCCGCACGATGAGCCAGCCGATCACCACGCCGGCGGCCGCGACGAGGAAGTCGGTGATATCGGGCAGCCGGTCGACGATGACGGTCTGCCCCGCCTCCAGCACGCCGACGAGGTAGAGGCCCGGGAGGACGGTCCGCAGCGGCCCGCTCCGCCTGAGCGGCCAGACGGCGAGCAGGGCGCCGAGCGGGACGGCCAGGAAGAAGGGGACGCAGACGTCGACCACGCTGTACATGTCCACCCGGCTTCCCGTCATGGCCAGCGGCACCCACCACTCGCCGCGGAGCTTGGAGGCCATCTCCGCGACGCTGAACTCCGGCTGGTAGGGCCGCCAGGCCCAGAGCATGAGGACCAGGGCATACAGCGCGAGCAGCACCCGCGGCCGGTTGGCGCCGCGCAGCTGCTGGGAAAAGGGGGCCAGCCACCGGCTCGCCGCCCAGGCTCCCAGGGCGACGCCACCTGCGTTGACGAGGATGCTCCCCAGGATGATCGGCTCCCCCAGCGGGGCGTGCGCCACCTCGGCAAACGTGGCCAGCAGGAGTCCGCCGGTGATGGTCCAGAGCGCCGCGCGGCGGGAGCTCATCCCATGCTCGGCGAGCGCGATCACCGCCAGGGCGCCCGCGGGCAGGAAGAGGACCAGGTCCTCCAGCGGGAGATCGAACACTGAATTCCACCGGAAGATCGAAAGTACGTACTCGGTCCGGATGACCGGCCCGCCGTGGATCTGCCCGGAGCTCTCGCTGCGGAACAGGGGGATCAGTGCTTCGAGGGCGGCGCCGGTGCCGTAGGCGCCGGCCAGCAGGGCCGCCGGCAGGCCGAAATAGGATTTGCGGTCGCGGAGTCCGCCCACCGTGCGGACCAGCGCGGCGAAGAAGAGGGCGCCGAGAAAGCTGCCGGCGGTGTTGGTGATGACATCGTTGATGCTCGCGAACCGGTTGCTCGAGGCCACCTGGCAGAGCTCGACTGCGGTGCTGATCGCCGCACCGGTCGCTGTCGCGCGCAGGATGGAGTGCCAGGCCCGCTGGGGCGGGGCGGTGGCCATCCAGACCAGCCCCCAGCCGGCGAACAGCACGATGTTGCGGGCCGCGTCCACGATGTCGACGGGCCGGAGTTCCAGTTGCACCGACAGCGCGAGCCGCGCCATCATGTGCCCCGGATCGAGGTCCGCGACAAACGGGGTCAGCGTGGCCAGCAGGAGCACCGCGAGATAGCCCGCCAGGGCGGGGAGCCGTAGGCGCTCGAGCCGGGTGTGAAGGCTGCCCACCGGTCGCGCCGCTACTTCCGGGCCGCCATGGCCAGTACCAGGCTGTCGATCTGCGCCTTGACCAGTCGGTCGGAGGCGCTGTGGTGGTTGGCCTGGATGGAGAAGGTCAGGGTGTCGCCCCGTTCGGTGAAGATGTACCCGGTCAGCGTGCTGGCGAGTCCGATGGTGCCGGTCTTGGCGAGGACCCGGCCGTCGAGCGGCGTTCCGATGAATCGCTTGGCCAGCGTCCCCGACTGCCCGGCCCGGGGCAGCCCCGCCGCCCAGTCGGCGAAGCGGGGGCTGTGCCGCATGTATTGGAGGACCCGGACGAAGGCGAGGGGGCTCACCAGGTTCATCGCCGCGAGGCCGGAGCCGTCGCTCAGCCGGACCTGGGCCGAGTCCACCCCCATCGAGTCGACCAGGAATCGACGCTCGACCTCGAGCCCCTGCTCCCACGAGCCCGCGGTCCCGAACTGGCGCCCCAACTGCTTGAGCAGCATCTCCGCGAAGAAGTTCTGGCTGGTGCTGAGAATCGGATAGATCCAGTCGCGGAGCGGACGGGAAGTGGTGGAGGCCAGCGGCGGAGTGGCGCGGGCCGAGCGGTACCGGAGCGAATCGGTGGTCGATGTGGTCGTGCCCCGTACCGTGATCCCTGCCTCGCCCAGCATCTGGCGGAAGGCGCGGGCGGCATACAGGTCGGGGTCGGGCAGGGCGAACGACTCGGTGCCGCCGTAGTTGTCCAGCGCGACATCCCCCTCGGCCCACAGCGAGAGCGTGCCCGGGGTCCGGAAGAAGTCGAGCGTCGTCGGGGTCGAGGGCGCGGTGGTCCGGCTCCGGTTCTCGAGCGTCACGTCGCCCAGGTCCGGGTTCATGTAGAGCTGGGCCGGCATCCCCTCGCTGGCGCCGGGCCGCCAGTAGATGTCGACGCTGTTGTCGTTGAAGCTGAGCCCCGAGACCGGCGCCGCGTACCACCAGTTGAGGTCGTAGCCCGCCCAGTCGCCGTGCACCATCATCGGCTCGAAGTAGCTGCCATCGCCGACCAGGTTGCCCTTGACCTCGCTGATGCCCGCCGCCCGCAGCCGGGCGGCGAGAGCGCGGAACTTCTCGAATGGATCGCGGTCGCAGGCGCCCGCCACGGAGCTGTCGGCCGAGTAGCAGCGCACCGCCGAGGTCGGATCGCCGCGGCCGTAGAGCACGAGATCGCCCCAGACGATGCCGGAGTCCACCGGGCCGGCCGCGTAGACCGAGGTCTGCACCGTGAAGTCGAGTGGCAGGCGCGAGGCCGCGACCGACGTCACCACGAGCTTGGTGTTGCTGGCCGGGATGAACAGCCGGTCGGCATTGCGGCCGTAGAGCAGCTTCCCTTTCTGGTCCAGCAGCGCCACCCCCCACAGCTGGTGGGCGAACTCCGGCGCGTCGAGCAGGGCGTCGAGCCGCTGGGCAAGGGCCTTCTGCGCGTGGGCGGGGGAACTGGCCAGGACGAACAGGACGGAGAGGACAGTCAGGACGGACACTGCGCCTCTGCCCCCCCGTCCCTCTGCCCCTCTATCGCAGTTCGACTCTCGGATCAGCCTTCGCATAGATCAGGTCCGTGATCAGGTTCACCAGCACGAATACCACGCTCAGGAACAGTATGCTGCCCTGGACCGCGGGGAGGTCCCGCTTGTCGATGGCGGTGAGAACGTAGCGCCCGACGCCGGGCCAGCCGAAGATCGTCTCGGTCAGGATCGAGCCGGTGAGGTAGCTGCCGAAATCGAGCCCGATCACCGTGATCACCGGCAGCAGGGCGTTCCGGAGTGCTCGCGAGAGGATCACCCTCCACTCCGTCAGCCCCTGGGCCCGGGCGGTGCGCACGAAGTCGCTCTGCAGCACCTCCTGCATGGCGCTCCGGGTCATCCGGGCGATGAAGGCGATCGAACGCATGCCGAGGGTGATCGCCGGCAGCACCAGGGCAGCAAGGCCGGTCGAGCCCGATGGCGGCAGCCAGTGGAGCGAGACGGCGAACACCAGGATCAGCACCAGCGCCACCCAGTATACCGGGAAGGAGACGCCGAGATAGGCGCCGAAGGTCGCGATCCGGTCGCCCCAGCTGCCGGGGCGCCAGGCGCCGTAGATCCCGATCAGCATTCCGGTCGTGGTGGCCAGGAGCATCGCCGCAGTGGCCAGGCGCAGGGTCGCGGGGAAGCGCTCCAGCAGGTCGCGCAGGATCGGGCGCCGCGTGATGTACGAGTTGCCGAGGTCGCCGTGCAGGACGCCGCCGACGTAATGGGCGAACTGCACCGGCAGCGGGTCGTCGAGCCGCAGTTCGGTGCGCAATTGCGCGATGGTGGCGCTGTCGGCCCGCTCGCCGACCATCGCCTGCACCGGGTCGCCGGGGGCGACGTAGAGCAGCAGGAAGGCCACCACCAGCACGCCGAGCAGGGTGGGCAGCAGGAGCAGGAGACGGATCGAGAGCCAGCGGATCATGGCCGGTGGCGCGCCGCCTGCCAGCGCTGCCCGTTGAAGATGGCCGGGATCCGCCACCCGGTGACTTCCGGCCGCTGGGCCCAGAGGTCCACGGGGAACCAGCAGAAGATCCAGGGGGCCAGCTCGAACACCCGCTGGTCGATCGCCCGGTCGAGGCGGTCCTTGAGTGTGGAATCGGTGGTGGCCCGCGCGGTGAGAATCATGGCGTCGAGCGCCGAGTCGGCCAGGAAGGCGAGGTTGCCGCCGGGCCCCCGGTTGCCGGAGTAGAACAGCGGGTAGTTGAAGTTCTCCGCGTCGGGATAGTCGCCATACCAGTCGGTGAAGAAGAGATCCGCCTCGCCCTTGCGGGCGGCGGCCCGCGCGCTCGAAGCGTCGCGTTCGACGATCTCCACGGTGATGCCGACGGCGCCAAGATCCTGCTGCATCGCCTGCACGATGCGGGCGTACTCGGGCCGCTGCGACCGCCAGAGCTTGAGCGTCAGCCCGTTGCCGTAGCCCGCCTTCGCGAGCAGCCGGCGGGCCTTGGCGGGGTCGTAATCGTAGGGTGCGCGGGTGGAGTCGTAGCCCGGCAGCCCTGGAGGGACGGCGCCCGCGGCGGGGACACCACGGGCGCCCGCGAGGTTGGCCAGGATCGTCGGGATGTCCACCGCGTGGTTCAGCGCCTGCCGCACCCGGACGTCGCTCAGCGGGCCACGGGTGGTGTTGATGGCGACGTAGGTTGCTCGCAGGGCCGCCCGGGTCTGCAGCTCGGCCGGCCGGTGCTCGCGCCAGAGCCGGGTCTCGCCATAGGGCACTTCGACCACGCTCAGCCGGCCCGATTCGTACTCGGCCGCCTGGGTGATCGCTTCCGGGATGATCCTGATCCGCAGCGAGTCGGCCTTCGGCACCTCGCCCCAGTAGTCGTCGTTCCGGGCGAACAGCAGGGCATCGTCGTGGCCCCAGCTGACGAACCGCCAGGGGCCGCTGCCCACCGGGTGCTGATCGAAGTCGGCCGGCACCGGGGTGGGTACGATGGCCGTCACCGGCATTGCGAGGAGCTTGGGGAAGACATTGAGGGGCGTCGCGAGCCGGATGACCAGCGTCGAGTCGTCAGGCGCCTCGATTCCGACCCTGGCCGCGGTGTCGCCCGAGGCGTGGGCCTGTGCGCCGGCGATCGGGAAGAGCGGCCAGGCCCGGCCACCCTTGGTGGCGGGGTCCAGGGCCCTGAGGTAGCTCTGGCGGACGTCCCGTGCGGTGATGGCCCGACCGTCGTGAAACCGCGCGTTGCCGCGCAGGTGAAAGGTGTACACCGTGCCCGTGCCGGACATCTCCCACCGGCGGGCAAGCCCGGGCTGCAGCCGCCCTTCCGCGTCGAATTGCGTCAGGTTGTCGAACAGGAGGGCGATGACCTCACCGGTCGGGACGTCGGTGGACAGGGCCGGATCGAGCGACCGCGGATCGTAGTAGAAGTAGTAATTCAGCGTGCCCGGATCGCCGGGCTTGGTACAGGCCAGCAGGGCCAGCAGGGCCAGGATACCGTAGCGGGGCAATGGGGGGTACGGGCGGCGGCGGGGAGGGGGCTCCGCCTCGTTGACTCTGATTCGTAACTGCGCGAAACTACAGCACTTGGACTTCATCGTCAATTATCGGCCACGAGGCGCGCCTCGACGATTTCTCCGCGCGGCATCCGCATCCGTTCCGGCTTCCCGATGATGCGCCGCCCGGCGTGGTGGGCCCTGGCGCTGGCCGGCCTGTTCGCCGCCGCCGCCGCCCCCTCGGGGGCGGCGGCCCAGGATACCCTGCGCGTGATCCGGAGCCTGAAGTTCAAGGGCAACAAGGCGATCAACAACGCCACCCTGAGCACGGCCATCGGGACGACGAACTCCTCCTGGTTCGCGCGGAACAGCGCCGTCCGGTGGATCGGCCTCGGCGAGAAGCGGTACCTCGACGAAACGGAGTTCCGGCGTGACGTGCTGCGGCTCGTCCTGCTGTACCGCCAGAGCGGATTCCTCGAAGTGAAGGTGGACACCGTCGTGATCCGCGACCCGAAGTACGCCCGGATCACGTTCAAGATCACCGAGGGGCCGCCGGTCGTCGTGACCTCGTTCACGGTGACCGGGCTCGATTCGCTGCCCAAGCCCGACAAGCTCACCGAGGACCTGCCGCTCCGCGTCGGGAAGCCGTTCAACCGCTTTCTCTTTCAGGCCAGCGCCGATTCGATCCTCCGCCGGCTGCGCGATCTCGGCTATCCCTCCGCGGACGTGTTGCGCAACTTCACGGTGGACAAGGTCGCGCGCACGGCGGTGGCCTCGCTCGAGGTCCTGCCGGGCCGCTTCGCCGTCTTCGGCGGGGTGACGGTGTTGGGAGCCGGCCGCGTGGACTCGACCCTGATCCGCGAGATGCTGGTGGCCAAGCCGGGCGACCCCTACGCCCAGGCCGACCTCGCGGAAAGCCAGCACAACCTGGCCCGCACCGAGCTGTTCCGGTTCGCGGCCGTGACCCTCGACTCCGCCTCCTTCCAGTACAACGACTCGGTGGCGCCGGTGCTGGTGCGGGTCGGCGCGGGCCGCCGCTACAAGGCGAGCGGCGGGCTGGGGTACGCGACGGAGGACTGCTTCCGCGCCAGCGCCAGCTGGACCGACCGCAACGCCTTCGGCACCGCCCACCAGTTCAACCTCTCGGCGCACGTCTCCAAGATCGGGGTGGGCGACCCGCTCAACTGGGGCCTCGAGAACTCGATCTGCTCGATGCTCAAGCAGGACTCGATCGGCTCCAGCCTGCTCAACTACACCGTGACCGCCTCCATGCGGCAGCCGAAGTTCCTGGCGCCCCGGACCGAGGCGACCTATTCGGTCTTCGCCTCGCGCACCAGCGAGTTCCAGATCTACCTGCGCGAGGAGATCGGCGCGGCCTTCCAGGTCGTCTGGCTGCCGAAGCCCAGCCTGCCGGTCTCGTTTGCCTACCGGCCCTCGTTTGGCCGGACCTTCGCGACCCCGGCGACCTACTGCGCGTTCTTCTTCGCCTGCACCACGCAGGACATCAACCAGCTGGCCCAGGGCCAGCTGGGCGCCACCCTCACCGGGATCGTCCGGTCCACCCGCACCAACAGCCTGGTGGATCCGACCCGTGGCCGCTCGGTGACGTTCGCGGTCACCTGGAGCTCCCCGATCATCGGTTCCTCCAACCTGCAGCGTTTCCTGCGGCTGGTGGGCGATGCGAGCTGGTACCGGCTGCTGGGGCCGTCGGTGGTATTCAGCTGGCACCTGCGGGGCGGCGTCCTGCTCGCGCCACCGGCGACGGTTGGCACGGGCGGCAGCAACTTCATCCCCCCGGAATACCGGTTCTACGCCGGCGGACCGAATGACGTGCGGGGCTACGACGTCAACGGCCTCGGGCCGCTGGTCTACCTGGTCGAGGCCGACACGGTGACCCCCGCGCTCATCGATTCGGTGAACAACGGGACCAAGTCGGTCTCCTACTCGCCGACCGGCGGCAACACGGTCGCGATCGGGAACGTCGAGCTCCGGGTGCCGTCCCCCATCTGGCCCTCGCGGATGCGCTTCGCGGTCTTCCTCGACGCCGGCATGCTCTGGGAGCGTGGCGAGACCAACCTCTCGCCGGCGCTGCTGCGCTTCACCCCCGGCGTCGGGTTCCGGCTCATCACGCCGATCGGCCCCCTCCGGCTCGACGTGGGCTACAACGGCTATCCCAACCAGCCCGGCCCGCTCTACCAGCAGAAGCCCGACGGATCGATCGTCCTGATCCAGCCGGATTTCACCAAGCCGACCGGCACCGGCTGGAAGGTGCACTTCGCCATCGGGCAGGCCTTCTGATGCGCCGCCACCTGGTGCGCCTGCTGCTGGCCCTTTCGCTGGGCACCGTGCCCTGCCTGCTCGGGGTCGCCGCCGTGCTGCTCTACACCCGGCCGGGGCTGGCCGTGGTGGCCCGGGTTGTCGGCGACCGGCTGAGCCGCTCCCTGCGCGGCCGCTTCGAGGTGGGGGCCATCAAGGGCTCGGTCTTCCGGGGGCTCGAGCTGACCGACGTGGTCGTCCGCGACACCAGCGGGGCGCTGGTGGCGTCGCTGCCAAGGGTGCGAGCCCGCTACGTGCTCGCCTCGCTGCTGGCCCGGCGGGTGGTGCTCGACCACCTCGAGGCCGACCACCCCGTGCTCCACGTGACCAAGCGGCGCTCGGGCCGGATGAACTACGAGGAAGTGCTCAAGCTCGGCGAGTCCCCGCCGGGAGGGCCGCCGGGCCCGCTGATCGAATTCCGCGACTTCTGGATCCGCGATGGCTCGCTCCAGCTGGCGTTGCCCTGGTCGCCGCCCGATTCGGCGCGTACCCCCGCCGCCGCCGAACGCGCCCTCGCCCACGAGCGCGCCCAGCCCGGCCGCGTCATCGAGGACTCACCGGATGGGCTGCACCGCCTGATCCGGTTCGAGCCGCTGACGACGCACTTTCTCCGGCTCAGGATCGCCACGCCCACCCACCTGCCGCTCGCCTTTGAGCTGGACACCCTGGCCACGGCCATCAGCGACCCGGCGATCACGGTCACCGACCTCGTGGCCCGGGGCTGGACCGCGGGCGACAGCCTGGTCTTCACGGTCATGCGCGGCGCCCTGCCGGGCACCCGCCTGCGGGGCGGGGGCGCGGTGACCTGGCCCCGGCGCATTCCACTGTTCGACTTCGCCTTCATCGCGCCGGTGGTGGACCTGGTGGACCTGCGCTGGGTGTCGGCCGGCTTTCCCGCGCTGAAGGGGCGGGGCCGCCTCGAGGCCCGGGCCGAGACCGACCGGCGCACCGCGTACGCCGTGCCCGAACTGGAGGTCAGCGGGCCGCAGGGGGCGATCCGCGGCGGCCTGACCGTGCTGGTCGACCAGGACCGCGGGCTCGGCGTGAAGTACATGCACCTCGACCTCGACAGCTTCGACCTGGCGGTCGCCCGGTTCTACGTGCCCACCCTTCCGTTCGAGGGGAGGCTCAGCGGCCCGGTCGCCGGCACCGGGTATCTCACCGATCTCGATCTCGACCTCGACTGGCGTTACGGCGACAGCCGGGTCGCGGGCGGGGCGGCGAACGCTGTTTCGCTGATGGGGCACGTGCTGATCGATCCGCACACCGGGCTCTCCTTCCGCCGGGCCTCGCTCCGCAGCGCCGATCTCGACATGCGGACGGTGCGGCTCGCGGCCCCATCGGCCCTGCTGGACGGCCGGCTCGCCGCCTCCGGCACCCTGAACGGGCCGCTCGCCAACATCACGTTCGACGGGACGATCGAACACCGCGACGGGATGCGCCCGGCCAGCCGGGCCGAGGGCCGGGCCCGGCTCGACACGCGCACCGCCGACGTGGGCTTCGACGTGGATGTCCGGCTCGACCCGCTGGCCTTCGACGGCATCCGGGGGAGCTTCCCGGACCTCACGCTCCGTGGCGACCTCACCGGCCCGCTTCGCCTCGCCGGCACGCTGGACCACCTGGCGGTGGATGGCGACCTCCACGGCGGCCTGGGCCGGGTCAGGATGTCCGGCGCCGTGGCGCTGCGGCCGCCGCACTACGGCGCCGACGGTCTGGTGCTCGACTTCGCCGACCTCGACCTGGCCATGCTCTCCCCCGCGGGTCCCTCGACGCGGCTGACCGGGCGGATCGACGCGACCGGCACGGTGGATTCGCTCCGCCCTCCCGAGGGGTGGATCAGTGGAGCGCTGCAGCACGGGACGGTGCGGGAGTTCACGCTCGACAGCGCCGGCGTCCGGCTGACCGCCGCCGGCGGACAGATCGCCGCCGATACGCTCTTCCTGCTCTGGCAGGACGGCCGCCTGGACGGCCAGGGCGACCTGGGCTGGAGCCGCGCCGACAGCGGGCGGTTTACGCTGTCCGCCGGGGCCGAATCGCTGGAGCCGTTCGACTCGCTGCTCACCGCCCTCGCCGGCCCGGCCGATACGGCGGATTCGCTGTCGCACTGGCTGGACGGGAGCGGCGAGGCGGTCCTCGCACTGACCGGGTCCCTCGACTCGCTGCGCGGCGTGCTCGACGCCGACGTGCGTGACGTGCTCTGGCGCCGGGTCCGCTCGCCGGGAGCGGCGCTGCACTTCGACTGGACCATGGGCGGCCGCACCTTTGCCGCGGGCCAGCTGAGCTTCGATTCAGTCAGCGTGGGCGCCTGGTCGATGCTGGACGGCAGCGCCGGGATTCGCGGCTACACCGATTCGCTCGCCTGGGGTGGCGGCGTGAGCCTCAGCCGGCTGGGGCGGGGGGACCTTGACCACCACGCCGCAGCGGTCGGCGTCGGGGTCGGTGCCGATCAGGATGTCCGTGCGCGCCTCGAACTCGCCCGGGTATTCGGCCTTGAAGGCATCCAGGGC
>Ga0209048_10003751_pt1 | contig 14680 bp, 13 predicted proteins | sample FrelakmetCRP12CR_FD_187146 | JGI IMG/M metagenome (GOLD analysis project Ga0209048, IMG submission 187146) | Freshwater lake sediment microbial communities from the University of Notre Dame, USA, for methane emissions studies - CRP12 CR (SPAdes)... | ecosystem: Environmental > Aquatic >... | reverse complement strand
GCGACGCGTTCGCGGTCGACCCGGTCCGGTGCGGATTCGCCTCTCGGTCCGCCCCCTTCGCCGCTAGGAAGCTCCGGCAGTTCAGCCGGTTCGGCCCGAGGCGCGAGTCCCTCCCAGGTTCTGGATCGGGCATCGCGGCCGGACCGGACGCGGATCGGACCTCGGCCACGCGGACCCGGGCTGGATGCCTCAGCAGCCCCTCCGCCTCCCTGACGGTCGAGCATTGCCCGCAACCCCGAGCACCCAAGGATCGCGCCCGCACTCTCGGCTGCTCGATCGCGCTTCCTGCTCGCGGCAAAGTACGAACCACCAGGGCTGAACCGCTTGCTCGTTGACGCCGATGAATTGCTCCCTACAATAAAGCTGTTTGTCAGTCCTGACCTCGAGTCAAGACACCGGCAGTGCGTGCTCGGGCGTGCCGATCGTGGATCAGTGGATTTTCTCGTCCCTGGGCAGCTTGCTGGAGTCAATGTGCTCGTTTCGAGCCCGGCGGATCGCTGGGTTTTTTTGGAATCGACTTTGTGAAACCCTTCACAATCACGGTCCTGCCGCGGTGCCGTGGGAGTCATGCTGGGTTATGAGCACGGAATTCACGCCGATTTTCCTGTTTCTGCTGGTGGCTGTAGGGATCGCGATCAGCATGATCGTCGCCAGCGCCATGCTCGGTCCCCACAAGCTCACCAAGGTCAAGCAGATGCCTTATGAATCGGGCATGGATCCTTTCGGCGATGCCAGGCAGCGGTTTGACGTCCGCTATTATCTGATCGCGATCGTGTTCTTGCTGTTCGACGTGGAGCTCCTCTTTCTTTATCCTTGGGCCGTGGCGCAATGGAGCGGCGGGGTGCCTGCCGCAACCTCGGCGCCGGCTGGAAGCACGGTGGGACTGGCGGGCATTCCGGCGGAATTCCGCACCTTGGTCTTCTGGGAAATCCAGGTCTTCATCGTGATCCTGGCGGCGGCGCTGGCATACGCGTGGAAGAAGGGGGTCTTCGAATGGCGGTAGGTTCCAGCGGTCGCACTTCAGCACCGGCGGGCGGTCCCGGTTCTCATCTGACGGTCAAGCCGGCTGGCGATCTGGATGTGCCCGAGAACACGATCCTGACCAGGGCCACGGATGTGGTGAACTGGTGCCGGAAATACAGCCTCTGGCCGATGCCCTTCGCCACGGCCTGCTGCGGGATCGAGTTGATGGCCGTCGGTGCCAGCCGGTTCGACATTGCGCGGTTCGGCGCCGAGGTGATGCGGTTCAGCCCGCGCCAGTGCGACCTGCTGATCGTGGCCGGGCGGGTTGCCATGAAGATGATGCCCGTGCTCCAGCGAATCTGGCTCCAGATGCCCGAACCGAAGTGGTGCATCAGCATGGGCGCGTGTGCCTCGACGGGCGGCATATTCGACACGTACGCCGTGGTCCAGGGCGTCGATCGGTTCATCCCGGTGGATGTTTACATTCCCGGTTGCCCGCCCCGGCCCGAGCAAATTCTGCGGGCCCTCATGGATCTTCAGGCAAAGATCCAGCAGGGGGGATCGTTGTACGGTACCGCTCTGCCCGAAATGGCCGAGCGGGAGAAGTTTCTCGAGGAGAAGGGGAATGCTCCCGCGGGTTACGCGATCTCCCAGGAGCGGGGCGACGAGGACCGCTTCGGCTATCGCTTGCCCGGAGGCCCGGCACGGCTTGGCGTCGAGGAGACCCGATAGACCGCTTGGCTTCTTCCTCGGGGCGCCGACTGCCCCAATGGAGGGTAACTCGCTTCATGAGCACGACGACCAAGCCCGCGACCGGGCCGCATGCCTCGACCCTGGCGACACTCTCCGAGGTGTTCGGCGAGGGGGTCTTCACGACGTCGCGGTTCCGCGACAACCTTCGCCTCTTCGTGCCCGCGTCCAGGCTGATCGATCTGCTGACGGTTCTCAAAGACCGATGTGGGTTCGGGCTGCTCGCCGAGCTGGGCGCGACCGACTACCTCGGTTATCCGGGACGCACGCGGTCGCGTTTTGAAGTGCATTACGTGCTCCGCAATCTCGATACGACCGAGCGACTGGTGGTCAAGGCGGGCGCCGACGACCCCGATCCGTTGCTCCCCTCCGCCGTGCCCCTCTGGTCCGGCGCCAATTGGATGGAGCGCGAGGTGTTCGATATGTTCGGCATCCGCTTCAAGGGACACCCCGACCTGCGGCGGATCCTGATGCCGGACGAGTTCACTGCCTATCCATTGCGCAAGGACTATCCCTTGCGGGGACGCGGTGAGCGACACAACTTCCCCCGTCTAACGCGGGGCGAGTCGTGAGGAACAGTGGCCAGTGAAGAGTGGCGAGTGAGCTTGGTTTTTCTTCTCTCGCCACTCGCCACTAGAAAGGCTTCGAAGTGATGTCGGCCAACTTGCTCGACGAACCGGAAATCGAATCCGAGGCCAAGCAGGTCACCTGGACCCTCAACTTCGGCCCGCAGCATCCCGCGACTCACACCACCCTGCGCCTGATCCTCGAACTCGACGGCGAGCGGATCGTCAAGGCGACGCCCGATATTGGTTACTTGCATTCCGGTTTCGAGAAGCTCGGCGAGCACCTCAACTACAACCAGTACGTGACCGTCGCCGACCGCAAGAACTACATCAGCCCGCCGCTGAACGAGGTCGCCTGGCATGGCGCCGTCGAGAAACTGCTGGGTATCGATCTGACCCCGCGGTGCAAGTACATCCGGGTGATCATCTCGGAACTCGCCCGGATCAGCGACCATCTGCTCTGCACGGGTGCCGTGGCGCTTGATCTGGGGGCCTTCACGGCCTTCCTCTACGCGTTCAACCTGCGGGAGCAGATCTCCGACATCTATGAAGAAATGTCGGGCTACCGGTTCCATCCGGGATATACGCGGGTCGGCGGCCTGCTGCAGGACTTCAACGATCGCGTGCTCGACCGGATCGCCAAGTTCCAGGGAAGTTTCCAGAGCGTTTATGCCGACATGGAGAAGCTGCTCTTCCGCAACCGGATCTTCCTGGACCGGCTGCGGGGCGTGGGCCGGCTGAGCAAGCGGGACGCGATCGCACTCTCATGCACCGGGCCGATCGCGCGGGCCAGCGGCGTGACCTACGACATCCGCAAGGACGAGCCCTACCTGGCCTATCCCGACTTCGACTTCGAGGTTCCTTACACCGACGAAGGCGATTGCTGGGCGCGGTTCATCGTCCGCATGGAGGAGATGCGGCAGAGCCACAAGATCATCGAACAGGCCGTGCGCAAGCTTCCCCCTGGACCGGTCAACGTGCCGATCGCCGAGAAGCTCCCATTGCCCGACAAGCTGACCACCTACAACAGCATGGAGGGGCTGATCCAGCACTTTGAGCTGATCATGCCCAACCGGGGGTTCGAGACTCCGCGCGACGAGGTCTACGCCTCGATCGAGAGCTCCAACGGCGAGCTCGGCTACTACCTGGTGGCCGACGGCGGCGAGTTCGCCTGGCGGGTCCGAACGCGGCCGCCGTCGTTCATCCACTTCGCGGTTTTCCCGCATCTCATCAAGGATCATCTGCTCGCCGACGTGGTGGCCGTGCTGGGCAGTCTGAACATCATCGCGGCCGAGCTCGACCGGTGAGCCGGGACGGACGCCACCGTTTAGGAGACGATCACCGATATACCGGGCTTGCCGCCGCCCTTTGAGATCAGACCAGAACCAAGGACCATCGTTCGATGCCAGCCGACGTGACGACAGCCCCCAGGACGCGAATCCCGATGCTGAGCGAGCCGCTCAGGGAGCAGATCCGAGCGCTCTTCCCGAGATATCCCAGCAAGCGCGCGGTGACCCTGCCAGCGCTGCACGTGGTGCACGAGCACCTGCGGTGCGTGCCCTACCAGGCAATGGCCGAGATTGCCGAATTGCTGGAGATCACGCCGGCCGAGGTGCACGATACGATGAGCTTCTACGGCTTCTTCCCCCAGGCGCCCATCGGCGACGTCCGGGTCTGGATCTGCCGATCGATCTCGTGCATGCTCCGGGGAGGCGACGAGTTGCTGGAGCACGCCTGCAAGCGGCTGGGCATCGAGCCGGGAGAGACGACCGCCGACGGCAAGCTCACCGTCGAGTACGCCGAGTGCCTGGGAATCTGCGATCACGCCCCGGCGGCCCTGGCCGACGACGGCCGGGTGTTCGGACCGCTCGACGAGACCACGCTGGGCGCGATGCTCGACGAGCTCAAGCTCGGGCGCCGGGACGAGCTGCCATGAGACCGAGGTTTCTCGACGTGCCACCGCATCCCTTGATCGACCGCCCGCCAACGCGCAGGAGACGAAACGGCCGTGTCCACGTTTGAACCCGTCTTGAGCCGCAACTGGAACCTCGCCGACAGCCACGCGCTGCGGGTCTACGAGTCGCGCGGTGGATACCAGGCTGCCCGCAAGTCCCTGACGACCATGGCGCCCGACGCGGTCGTCAACCTGGTCAAGGATTCCGAGCTCCGCGGCCGCGGCGGCGCCGGCTTTCCCTGCGGCCTGAAATGGACGTTTCTTCCCAAGGATCGGAAAGAAACGCTCATGTGCGCCAACGCCGACGAGAGCGAGCCGGCAACCTTCAACAACCGCTACCTGATGGAGAAGGACCCCCATCAATTCCTCGAGGGCATCCTGATCGCGTGCTTCGCCACCCGGGCAAGCACGGCCTACATCTACCTGCGTTACGAGTACATCCGGGCTTACCGCATTCTCGAGGCGGCGATCGCCGAGGCCCGCGCCGCCGGCCACCTGGGCAAGAACATCCACGGCTCGGGCTTCAACCTGGACATCTGGGTTCACCGCGGCGCCGGGGCCTACATCTGCGGCGAGGAGACCGGCCTGATCGAGAGCCTTGAAGGCAAGCGCGGCTGGCCCCGCATCAAGCCGCCGTTCCCGGCCATCGAGGGCGCCTTCCGCAAGCCGACGGTCGTGAACAACGTCGAGACGCTCTGCTGCGTCCCGCACATCATCGAGCGTGGGGTGAGCTGGTTCAAGTCGATCGGCACGCCCAAGAGCTACGGGCCCAAGTTGTACACGATCTCGGGCCACGTGAACAAGCAGGTCTGCGTCGAGTTGCCGCTGGGCATCACCTGCCGGGCGTTGATCGAGGAGCACGGCGGCGGCGTCTGGAAGGGGAGAAAGGCCAAGGCCGCGGTGCCGGGGGGAATCAGCATGGGGCTGCTCTCTGCCGACGAGCTGGACACGCCGCTCGACTTCGAGAGCCTGCGCAAGCCCGGCTGCCTGGGTCTGGGAACGGCCGCGGTGACCGTGCTCGACGACCAGACCCGGATCATCGATTACCTGCACAACACCTGCCGCTTCTTCGCCCACGAGAGCTGTGGACAGTGCACGCCCTGCCGCGAGGGCACCGGCTGGCTGGCCAAGATGGTCAAGCGGATCCGGTCGGGGGGCGGGCGGCTCGAGGACCTCGACCTCATGCTCAACCTGGCCAACAACATGGGCATCATGCCTGGCACGACGATCTGCGGCCTGGCTGACGGCGCCGCCTGGCCGATCAAGAACGCCCTGGCCAAGTTCCGCGGCGAGCTCGAGGACCACATCCGCACGCATCAATCGCCGGCTCTCGAAGTCAGCCGACTGCAACAGGACATCGCCCGGGGCAGGCAGGCCGACGACGGTCGCGCCCGGCTGCCGATCCTTGTCGGCCTGCCGTCAAGGCCGGCGGGCTCGCGGCAGTCGCCGGGCACCGGCTCTGTCTGATCTTCCCGAGGGGACAGGAACCACGATGGCGACCATCATCATCAACGGCACCGAGTATCCGATCCCCGAGGGGGAGAAACTCAACGCGATCCAGATGGCCAGGCGCGTCGGGATCGACATTCCTTACTATTGCTGGCACCCGGCCCTCTCGGTGGTGGCCAATTGCCGGATGTGCGAGATCGAAACCGGTTCCCAGGATGCCAAGACGGGCGAGATCAAGATGATGCCCAAGCTCGTCCCGGGCTGCCAGACCCCCGCCAAGGACCTGACCGTCCTGGTGACCGACAGCCGCAAGGTGAAGGAACACCAGCGGATGATCATGGAGTTCTTGCTACTGAACCATCCGCTCGACTGTCCCGTCTGCGACCAGGCCGGGGAATGCGGGCTGCAAGATTATAGCTATCACTACGGCCAGGCCAGCCACCGGTTCGTGGAGGAGCGGCTGGTCAACCCGCGCAAGGATGTCTCGGACCTGGTCCAGCTCAACCAGGACCGCTGCATCATGTGCACCCGGTGCGTCCGGTTCACGCGGGAGATCACCCAGACCGGCGAGCTCGAGGTGATGCGCAGGGGCAACCATGCCGAGATCGACATCTTCCCTGGCCACACGCTGGACGCCAACCCGCTGGCCGGCAACGTGGTGGATATTTGCCCTGTAGGCGCGCTCCTGGACAAGGACTTCCTGCACACCCAGCGCGTCTGGTTCCTCTCCAAGCACGACTCGATCTGCACCCGCTGCTCGACCGGCTGCAACATCAGCGCCGAGGAGAACAAGGGGCGGCTCTGGCGGTTCAAGCCGCGGTCCAATCCACACGTCAACGATTACTGGATCTGCGACGAGGGCCGGTACAGCTACAAGGCCGCCAACGACCCTGGGCTACTTGCCGCGATGTACGTGCGTAAGCACGACGACCTCCAGCCGGTGCCGGTGGACGAGGCTGTGACCGCCGTGGACCGCGGCCTCCGCCAGGTCCTGGAGCGGGACGGCCTGGTGGCCGGCGTGCTCTCGCCGTTCTTGACGGTCGAGGAGGCCTACCTGATGGCTCGCTACATCAAGGGGCTAAACCCGGCGAACGTGCTGGCGGTGGGGCCGGTGCCGGTTCGCGGCTCGGATGTCACCTTCAAGCCCGACCAGACCAAGGGGCGAACGGGCGACACCAGCTTCGTCGTCTCGCGGCCGTTCACGATCCACGCCGAGAAGTGCCCCAACCGCCAGGGCGTGGAGGCGATCCTGACTCATTTTCAAGGATCCGTCGTCACGTTCGAGGAGCTGTCGCGGAGGGTCGCGGCCGGCGAGTTCCAGGGGCTGTACGTCGCCTCGGACTCGATCGATCCCTGGATCGGCGAGGCCGCCAGTGGCGCGGTTCGCTCGCAAGTGGGCTTCCTGGTCGTTCAGGACACGAACGTGACGCCGCTTGCCCACCTGGCCGACGTGGTCCTGGCAGGGGCCACGTTCGCCGAGAAGGCCGGCTGCTACGTCAATGCGGACGGGCGGCTGCAGTACGCCGGGGCCGCTCTGCCTCCGCGGGAGGGCGCGCTGCCGGACCTCGACCTCTTCGCCATCCTCTTGCACCGCCCGGGGGGGCCGGTCCGCTCGGGCGAGGTCCTGGCCGAGCTGGCCGAGGCGGTTCCGGCTTTCGCCGTGGCCCATGGGGGAACCGTGCCGGCGCTCGGTGCTCTGCTGGGTTCGGCGGCCGCGGCCGACGGAGCAGCCCGCGCGGCGGCCTTCACCGATTCGTGGTACGTGCCCCAGGGAGCGGCCCGCTCGCGCTGAGACCCTGGAACGGGGTGCCCCGCCTGGTAAGATGATTTGCCGTTGAGTGCTGGTGTCAGATCGAGTGAATCGGCCGGCGGGCCGGTTGCCGGGAAGGATTGAGCTCATGCTTTGGGTGGCGATCGGCATCTTGCTGAAGATCCTCGTGGTGGTCAGCATCGCCTTGGGTACGGTGGCGTACCTGATCTACGTCGAGCGCAAGGTCGCGGCCTACGCCCAGGACCGGGTGGGTCCGAATCGGGCCGGCAAGGAGGTGGGCATCCCGTTCGGATTGCTCCAACCGCTGGCCGACGGGGCCAAGATGGTGATCAAGGAGGACGTGATCCCCGGTTATGTCTCCAGGCCGCTGTACATGCTCGCGCCGGTGATCGCGATCGTTGCCGCCATGATCGGCTTCGCGGTCGTTCCGTTTGGACCGGTCGGACCGAATCAGATCATGAACTTCCAGATCGCCCCCAACATCAACATCGGCATCGTCTACGTCTTCGCGATCGGCAGTCTGGCTGTTTATGGGATCATCCTCGCCGGCTGGGCCTCGAACAACAAGTATGCCTTCATCGGCGCGCTACGGTCGAGCGCCCAGCTCATCAGCTACGAGATCCCCCTGGGCATGTCGATCCTGGGTATGGTCTTGATCGCCGGATCGCTTGACTTGAACCAGATCGTCAACTGGCAGGACCGCAGGGTCTGGGGCGTGTTCGTGCAGCCGATCGGGTTCTTGCTCTTCCTGGTGAGCGCCTTTGCGGAGACCAACCGGCTGCCTTTCGATTTGCCCGAGTCGGAGCAGGAGCTGGTCGGCGGATTTCACACCGAGTATTCGGGAATGAAGTTCGGCATGTTCTTCCTGGGCGAGTACCTGCATTTGATCACCGTGAGCTACCTCACGGTGATCCTGTTCTTCGGCGGCTGGGATCTTCCCTTCGTGCTCGATCAGAACCAGACCGGGTTCATAAGCGCGGTGCTCAAGGTCGGGGTACTGCTCTTCAAGGTCGCCCTGATGATCCTCTTCATCATGTGGGTGCGGTGGACCTTGCCCCGGTTCCGGTACGACCAGCTCATGGATCTGGCCTGGAAGTCGCTCATTCCGCTGGCCCTGGTGAACCTGGTTGCCACGGCGGCGATCGTGCAAATGATCTACTCATCAAGATAGAGCGCTCTCTAGAGAAGACGTGAATACGAGTTTCCAGAGGAGAACGACAGGTGCGAGCCGACGACCCGAGACTGATGCGAATCGAGCCGCCGAAGCTCACGCTGGCCGAGCGGTTCTTCCTGCCGCAGATTGCCGCGGGACTGGGTGTGACGGGGCGGCACATCGTTGGCGTGGCCTTCCAGAAGAAGGCGATCACGGTGCAGTATCCCGAGGAACAGCACGTGCCGAGTCCGAACTACCGGGGGGTGCACCGGCTCAACAAGGACGAGCACGACCGGATCAAGTGCGTGGCCTGCATGCTCTGCGCCACGGCCTGCCCGGCGCACTGCATCGACATTGTCGGGACGTCGGCCCCCCCGTCCTGGCCCGATCGGGAAAAATACCCGGAGAGCTTCGTGATTGACGAACTCCGGTGCATCTACTGTGGCATGTGCGAGGAGGCCTGTCCGGTGGAGGCCATCGAGCTGACCGGGCTTTATGACTTGACCGGGCTGACTCGCGAGCAGATGATCTTCGACAAGACGAAGCTGCTGTCGGTCTTCGACGCCACCAAGGACGCCGAGCCGATGAAGTACGCGGCCGCTCCTGCCGGCCCCGCCCCGGACACCAAGATGCTTCCCTCACCGCTTGACTGATCGACTGCTGGAGAAGCCCTCGCCGAGCGGACGACCGTCCGCCCGGCCGATCGGCGTGGATCGACGGGCCCGCACCGACAACCTCCCAACCTGGAATCGTCAATCGCCATGTCCACCGGCCAAGTCATCCTTGCCACCCTGGTCGTCCTGCTGGGAGCGGGTGGCAGCTACCTCTTGCTACCCCATCGCCACGGCGCGACGAGGTCGCGGAACGTGCATGCCGCCGGCGCGGTTCTGGTGAGTCTGGGGCTGCTCGGGTTCCTCACCTTCTGGAGCCCTCCCAGCCCGTTTCTCGCCGGGCTATTCTTCTATCTGTTCAGCATCGGCGCCCTCGTCGGCGGGCTCCTCACCGTGACGAGCCGCAACCCGATCTACAGCGCTCTCTGGTTCGCCTCGGTGGTGCTGTCCACGGCCGGGCTCTTCCTGCTGGCCGGGGCCCAGTTCCTCGCGGCGGGAACCGTGATCGTGTACGCCGGGGCGATCATCGTCACGTTCCTGTTCGTCATCATGCTGGCGCAGATGGAAGGGAAAGCCCTGTACGACCGGGCCGCGCGCGCTCCGGCGAGCGCCACGTTCACCTGCTTTCTCCTGTTCTGGTGCCTGCTCTACATCCTGGGACCGCTCCATCCCCAGCAAGCCCCGGAGACCTCCGAAGGTCATGCTCAGCAATTCGCCGAGAAGAGCCTGGTCCGCGGTCGAAACCTTGCCGACTTCTACCGGCTGCCAGAAAACCATCCCGGAAGAGCGGTGCTCGCGCACTCCCAGCGCCCCACATCGGCTCTGCGTGATGCGAGCGGGGCCGAGAAGCCCGACGTTGCCGGACTCGGCGAGGCTCTCTACTCGGATCACCTGGTGACTGTCGAGCTGGCGGGCACGCTGCTGTTCGTGGCCCTGATCGCGGCGGTCGCGATCACCGGTCCCAAGCGACCCGTCCGCCCGGGCGAACCCGCCGGCGACGCGGCCTTGAAAACGTGACGGGCGCCGTGCCGCTCCGCTGACCTTGATCTGCCGGATTGCCGATCCCGATCTCATCGAGTTAAACCATGATTGATGTGTTCACGCTCGACCTCCTGAGGAACTACCTGCTCGCGGGCGCTGCCTTGTTCATCCTGGGAATGCTCGGGTTCCTGTCGCGGCGGAACCTGATCGTGATGTTCCTGTCGGCCGAGATGATGCTCCAGGGAACGGCCCTGACCCTGGTTGCGTTCGGGCGATATCACGGCAACCTGACCGGCCAGGTGTTCACGATCGTCATTCTGACCGTGGCGGCGTGCGAGGCGTCGATTGCCCTGGCGCTGATCGTCATCCTTTACAACCAGCGCTCCTCGCTCGACGTGACGCTCTGGCAGGACATCCGCGAAGAGGGGGTGCCCGCGACCCCGCAAATGCAGGAGGAGGCCGAGGCCGAGCCGATCGAGCCGGTTCCCGGCCCCGAGTCGTATCCCATCCTGACTCCCGCGGGCATCGAGCCAGCCCACCCGGTGCAGCCCTGGCTGGAGCGGCGAAAGTAAAGGAGCGGCGACGTGTCCGGTTTCTTCGTGCAGAATGTCTGGATGATTCCGTGCTTGCCGCTGGCCGGAGCGCTCATTGCCGCCGTCGGGGCTCGCCGGCTTCGGGAGAGTTCCCACGTTCCGGTCGTGGCGGGCATCGTGCTGGCGTTTCTCGTTTCCCTGGGCGCGCTCTTCTCGGCCAACCCCGAAGCTACCACGGTGGTGGCGCGGTGGTTGTCGATCAGCAACCTCGAGGTCCCCATCGAGTTCCGGGTCGACGGGTTGACGACGATGATGCTGTCGATGGTCACGTTCGTCTCGTCGCTGGTGGCCATCTTCGCCGCGGGCTACATGGCCGGAGATCCCGGCTATCCCCGATTCTTTGCCCTGATCGGCCTGTTCGTCTTCTCGATGACGGGGCTTGTGCTGTCGAATAATTATATGCTCACCTATGTATTCTGGGAAGGCGTGGGTGTTTGCAGCTACCTGCTGATCGGCTACTGGCACACGCGGCCGGCGGCCGCGGCGGCGGCGATGAAGGCATTTCTGGTCAACCGGATCGGCGACTTCGGCTTCGCCATCGCCATCTTCTGGCTCTGGGCGGTGGTGCCCGGCCATGACCTGAGCTACGGCAACATCCTCAGCGAATCAACTTTGGGCGCATTGCCGGAGGCGGCCAGGGTGGGCATTCCGCTGCTCCTGTTCTGGGCCGCCACGGCCAAGAGCGCGCAGATTCCGCTCTACGTGTGGTTGCCAGACGCGATGGAAGGTCCGACACCAGTCTCGGCCCTGATCCACGCCGCGACGATGGTCACCGCGGGTGTGTACTTGATCGCCCGTTCGATGCCGCTGATCGCTCTGGCCCCGGGGGTCCAGGTGCTGATCGCGGTCACCGGCTGTGCCACGGCGCTCCTGTCGGCCTCGATCGCCCTGACGCAGAACGACCTCAAGCGGGTCATGGCCTACTCGACGGTCAGCCAGCTTGGCTACATGTTCATGGCCCTGGGGGCCGGCGTGAGCGACGTGGCGCAGCTTGCCGTGGTGGCCGCGATGTTCCACCTGTTCACCCACGCGTTCTTCAAGGCCTTGCTCTTCCTGGCCTCGGGCAGCGTGATGCACGCGATGGGCGACGTCATCGACATGCGCCGGTTCGGAGGACTGCGGCACCGGCTGCCCTTCACCCACCTGACCTTCGCCGTCGGCGGGCTGGCGCTCGCCGGCATCTTCCCGCTCGCCGGCTTCTTCAGCAAGGACGAGATCCTTCTGGCCCTCAAATCGGCCTCGCACTCCGCCGCGGGTCTGGGATGGGGATGGGTTTACGCGCTGATCTACTGGGTGGCCCTCCTGACCGCTTTCATGACAGCCTTCTATACCGCTCGGGCCTACTTCATGACGTTCTGGGGGCCCGAGAAGCTGCCCAGCCCGGACGATCCCGAGGCTCCCCGGCCCGAGCCCGGCCCCGGACACGGACACGGCGACGCTCTGCCGCATGGGGCGGGGCAGGACGAAAACCACGGGCACGACCATGGCCACGATCACGTCGGCCAAAAGTCGCCGCCGATCATGACGTTTCCGCTTCTGATCCTGGCCGGGTGCGCGATCCTGGCCGGTATCCTCTTCGGACCGACACACCTGTTCGAGCATCACCTGCACGCGACGCTCGGCTTCGAATTGCTGGGCCACGGTGAACATGGTTTCGACCTGGCGACCGCGCTCATCAGCACGATCGCCGGCCTCCTCGGCATCGGTCTGGCTTACCGGTTCTACGCCAGTGAGAGCCCGGTGCCCGGCCAGCTTGCCACACGGTTCCGGCCGCTCTACGAGGCATCCCTGAACAAGTTCTCCGTGGACGAAGTTTACGACTGGGTGGTGGTCAAGACCACCAAGGCACTGGCGGTTGTCTGTGAATTCCTGGATATCTACCTGGTGGACCAGCTCGTGATCGGCATCGCCAAGCTGCCCCGCAAGCTTGGCAAGGACCTGCTGGCGGGCTATCAGAACGGCCTGATCCAGTTCTACGCGGCGGTTTCGGCGCTCGGCGTGGCCGTGCTGTTGTTCATCTTGCTCCTGTTCTGAATCTGGCCCCGGAAACAGCGACGCTGACGAGGAATGATTGATGGCGACACTCCTGGCGATCACAGTCCTGCTTCCCCTGCTCGGAAGCCTGGCATTGATTCTGGCGCCGCGTCTGGACAGGAATGCGGCCCGGAACATCGCACTGGGCTGCACGCTGGTCACGATGGGGTTCAGCCTGATCCTCCTTGTCTTCTTCAAGACCGGCGTGCTGGCTCCCCAGTTCGCCTTCGGGCACCAGGGGGGGCCGTACGGCCTGGGATGGCTCTCCCGCCCCGACATCCGGTTCGCACTTGGCCTGGACGGGCTCAGCCTCTGGCTGTTCCTGCTCACGGCCTTGCTGATGATCACGGCGGTGCTCTCATCGTGGGAGGCGATCAGCGATCGGGCGCCGCTCTACTATGCCTTCCTGCTGGCGCTCGAGACAGGGCTCCTGGGGCTCTTCGCCAGCCTCGACGTGGTGCTCTTCTACATCTTCTTCGAGTTCACGCTGATCCCGCTCTTCTTTTTGATCGGGCTCTGGGGAGGTCCGCAGCGGCAGCGGGCAGCGGTCATGTTCTTCCTCTACACCTTGGCGGGAAGCCTCTTGACCCTGCTCGGCGTGATCGCGCTGGTGGTTGTGCACTACCGGTACTCGCCGGGCCATGTTCTCACGTTTTCGATTCCTGAGCTCACGCGGGGCCTGGCGACGTTGCCGTGGCCGAGGTGGCACGAGGTCGGGTCGTGGTCGAGTCCGCAGGTCCTGATTTTCTTGCTGCTCCTGGCCGGGTTCGCCATCAAGGTGCCCATGTTCCCGTTCCACACCTGGCTGCCGCTGGCCCACGTGGAAGCGCCGACGGCCGGCTCGATCATCCTGGCGGGGGTGCTGCTCAAGGTGGGAAGCTACGGGCTCTTGCGGTTCAACATGGGAATGACTCCCCTGGGCGCCGTGAGTCTCTTTCCGCTGCTGGCGACCCTGGCGGTGATCGGCATCATCCACGGCGCCCTGGTCGCGCTGGCCCAGACGGATATGAAGCGGCTGGTGGCGTACAGCTCGGTCAGCCACATGGGATTCATCGTGCTGGGGATGTTCGCGCTCAACAGCACCGGGATCGACGGCTCGGTCATCCAGATGGTCAACCACGGACTCACGACCGGGGCGTTGTTCGCCTGCGTCGGCGTGCTCTACGAGCGCTACCATACTCGCGAGATGAACGAGGTCGGCGGCATCTGGAATCGCCTGCCGATTCTCGCCTTCTTCTTCATCCTTTCGGCGCTCGGTTCGGCGGCGCTGCCGGGCCTGAACGGTTTCGTGGGCGAGTTTCCGATTTTGCTGGGCATGTTCGCCGAGAGCCGCCGTGCCGCCGTGCTGGGCGGAACTGGAATGATCCTGGGGGCGTGCTATCTGCTCTGGATGCTTCACAAGGTCGTCTTCGGTCCCCTGCGTGAGCCGGCCGCTCATGAGCACCCGGGGGGAGGCACGGGCCACGAAGAGATTCGCCGCGTTGGCTGGCACGAGATCGCGGGCCTGGCGCCTCTCATGGCCCTGATCGTTCTGATCGGCGTGATTCCCGGGCCCTTTCTCGATCGCATCCGACCCTCCGTCGCGGAGATCGACAAGAACCTCCAGTCCCAGCGCGGCTCGATGCACCTGGCCGCTGCAACCTCGACGACTCCGGAGCGAACCATCATCTCAGCGCCGCGGAATCCGCGCATAGCTCCCCAGGGAAAAAGTCGATGAATCCTCAGATCGCCCACGAATCGGTCCAGCAGACGCTGCGGATCTTGACCCCGGAAATCATCGTCCTGGCGGCCGGCATCGCCATGATGACCGCGGCGCCGTTCTTCCGCTGGCCCCGGCGGACGTGGTGCACGATCG
>Ga0209048_10003750_pt1 | contig 14683 bp, 11 predicted proteins | sample FrelakmetCRP12CR_FD_187146 | JGI IMG/M metagenome (GOLD analysis project Ga0209048, IMG submission 187146) | Freshwater lake sediment microbial communities from the University of Notre Dame, USA, for methane emissions studies - CRP12 CR (SPAdes)... | ecosystem: Environmental > Aquatic >... | reverse complement strand
GCAGCTGCTGCGCCCGCGAGAGAGCCGCGGCCATCGCGAAGAGGTCCGCGCCCACGTCCACGGCCCGGAACAGAAGCGCCTGCCGCTTCTCGAGCTTCGGCCCGTGGCGCAGCATGAGGTGAAATATGGTCCGCGCCAGCCGCCGCGTGGTGCGGTCGAGATAGCGCACGTGCCCGGCGAGCGGGCCGAACTCCGCAAAGCGCGGGAAGCGGCCCCAACCCAGCCACCGCGAGGGATACCACCAGGCGTAGTGGGCCGCCATGCGGGGCAGCGCCCCGAGTTTCTTTCCGAACGAGGCCCGGGGATCCGCGAAGGCGCCGGCGACCGCGAGGTGCCGGTCGACGGCCTCGCGCGCGATGAAGAGGCGCATGATCTCCGAGGAGCCCTCGAAGATGAGGTTGATCCGGAAATCGCGCATCATCCGCTCGACCGGAATCGGGGCCTCTCCCCGGGCGCGCAGCGAATCCGCGGTCTCGTAGCCGCGGCCGCCCCGGATCTGCATCGTGCGGTCCACGATCTTCCAGCCCTCTTCCGAGTTCCACATCTTGGCAACCGCGGCCTCGAGACGGATGTCCCGGTCGCCCATGTCCGCCATCGAGGAGGCGAGGTCCGTCACGGCCTCCATCGCGAACGTCGTCGCCGCCATCTCGGCCAGGAGCTGGGCGATCGCGTCGTGGCGTCCGACCGGCTGTCCCCACTGGACGCGCTCCTTCGCCCAGGTGCGGCAGATCTCGAGGCACCGCTTTCCGAGAACCGCGCAGGAGGCCGGCAGCGTCAGCCGGCCCGTGTTGAGCGTGATGAGGGCGAGCTTCAGGCCCTTCCCCTCGCCCCACAGGAGGTTTTCCTTCGGCACACGCACGTTGGTGAAGCGGATGACGCCGTTCTCGATCGCCTTCAGACCCATGAAGTGGCAGCGCACCACGACCTCGACGCCCGGCCAGCCCTTTTCGACGATGAAGGCCGAGATCTTCTTGGTGTCGGGATGGCGCGCCATGACGACGAAGAGGCCAGCGACCGTGCCGTTGGTGCACCAGAGCTTCTCGCCGTCGAGGATGTAGTCGCCCTCCGGCGTTCGCCTGGCCGTCGTCGCCAGGTTGGCAGGGTCGGAGCCGACGTGCGACTCCGTCAGCGCGAACGCAGAAATCTCGCCCTTGGCCAGCCGCGGCAGGTACTTCTTCTTCTGTTCTTTCGTCCCGAAGAGCTTGAGCGGCTGCGGCACGCCGATCGACTGGTGCGCCGAGAGCAGGACGACCAGGTTGCCGTCGCGGCTGGTGAGGAGCTTCATCGCCTCGCCATATTCCCGCTGGCTGAAACCCAGCCCGCCGTATTCCTTCGGGATCTTCATCCCGAACGCCCCGAGGTCGGCCAGACCGCGGACCACTCCGGGAGGAATCTTCCCGTCCCGGTCGATCGCATCCGGGTCCACCTGCTCCATCAGGAAGCGCTCCAGCCGGCCCATGAAGTCGCGAAACTCCGGGCGCTCGGGCGGAGGCTCCGGAAAAGGGTGCACCAGGTCGAGCCGGAAGTTGCCGAGGAAGATCTGCTTCAGGAACGACGGGGCCTTCCACTCCGTCTCGCGCGCCTCCTCGGCGACGCGGCGCGCCTCGTCGGCGCTGACGGGCGGGACGATCGGACTGGCCATGGAAGAAAACACTTTACAACAGAACGCGCGGCCGGAACTCCTCCGTCATCCCGAGCGGAGCTACAGTACGGTGTGCAAAGGGATTCCTCGTCGCTTCGCTCCTCGGAATGACAGGAAAAGAACTTCGCTGCTCGGGGTGTCAACGCTGGTGACCAACAAGTATCTGTCGTACGACTCGCAGCGCGCGCCGAAAGTGCGCGAGATGTTCTCGCGCCTCGCATGGCGGTACGACCTGGTCAACGACATCATGAGCTTCGGGCTCCACCGGCGCTGGAAACGGCAGACGGTGGGCCTCGCGCTCGCGGCCGCCCGCCCGGAGAGACCGCCCCGCGTCCTGGATCTCTGTTGCGGCAGCGGGGACCTCTGTTTTCTGGCCGAGGAGCGCGGGGCGGGCCCGGTCGTCGGCGCGGACTTCACGCTGCCGATGCTCGCAGTCGCCCGGCGCCGCCGGACCGCGGCCGGTCGCCGGAGCCAGTTCGTCCAGGCAGACGCCCTCGCGCTCCCGTTTCCCGACGCGACCTTCGACGTCGTCACGATCAGCTACGGGCTGCGCAACATCGCCGACATCGACGCTGCCCTCCGGGAGATGCGCCGCGTGCTTGCGCCAGACGGACGCGCGGTCGTTCTCGACTTCGGAAAGCCCGACAACGCGCTGGCCGCTGCTCTGTACCGCGGCTTTCTCCACACGATGATGCCCGCCGTCGGCTGGCTCTTCCATGGCGACCCCGAGACCTACCTCTACATCCCGGAGTCGCTCGCGCGCTTTCCCGCGCAACGCGGCGTCGAGACGATGATGCGAGCGGCCGGTTTCTCGAACGTCCGCTACGAGAACCGCCTCCTCGGCACCATGGGAATCAACGTGGGAGAAGCCCCCTCGACCCCCAAATCACAAATCACAAATCACAAATCGCAACTCATATAGACTCCCCCGTTCCTATGGCACACCAGTACATCTACACGATGGTCAACCTGCGCAAGGTCGTCCCGCCGCAGCGGGAGATCCTGAAGGGCATCTACCTCTCGTTTCTGCCGGGCGCGAAGATCGGCGTTCTCGGACTGAACGGCGCCGGAAAATCGACGCTCCTGAAGATCATGGCCGGGGTCGAGAAGGATTTCGCGGGCGAGGCGTTCCCTGCCGAGGGCACGCGCGTCGGATTTCTTCCCCAGGATCCCCGGCTCGACACGACGAAGAACGTCCTCGGCAACGTCGAGGAAGGCGTGGCCAAGACCAGGGCCCTCCTGAAGCGCTTCGAGGAGTTGAACGAGAAGCTGGCCGAGGAGCTCTCCGAAGCGGAGAGCGACAAGGTCATGGCCGAATACCAGCGCGTGCAGGACGCCATCGAAGCCGTGAACGCCTGGGAGCTCGACCGGCAGCTCGAAATCGCCATGGACGCGCTGCGCCTTCCGCCGCCCGATGCCGACGTCAGCAAGATCTCGGGCGGCGAAAAGCGGCGCGTGGCGCTCTGCAAGATTCTCCTCGAGAAGCCGGACCTGCTCCTTCTCGACGAGCCCACCAATCATCTCGACGCCGAGTCGGTCGCGTGGCTCGAGCGGCACCTCGCCGAATACCCGGGGACCGTCGTCGCGGTCACCCACGACCGGTATTTCCTGGACAACGTGGCCGGCTGGATCCTGGAGCTCGACCGCGGCGCCGGGATCCCCTGGAAGGGCAACTACTCGAGCTGGCTCGAGCAGAAGGAGCAGCGGCTCGAGCTCGAGGAAAAGGCCGAAACGGCCAAGCGCCGGACGCTCCAGCGCGAGCTCGAGTGGATCAAGATGTCCCCCCGGGCCCGGCACGCCAAGAGCCGCGCCCGCATCGACCGATACGAAGCGCTGCTGGCCGACGCCGGCCCCGAGCAGCGCGGCGAAACGCAGGAGCTGTTCATCCCCGCGGGGCCGCGCCTCGGCGACGTGGTCGTCCGCGCCGAGCACGTCCGCAAGGCCTACGGCGACCGGCTCCTGATGGAAGATCTCTCGTTCGATTTGCCGCGCGGCGGCATCATCGGTGTCATCGGCGCCAACGGCGCCGGCAAGACCACGCTCTTCAAGATGATCGTCGGCAAGGAGAAGCCCGACGCGGGCAAGCTCGTCGTCGGCGACACCGTGATTCCCTCATACGTGGACCAGGACCGCGACCGGCCGGATCCTTCCAAGAGCGTGCACGACGAGATCTCCGGCGGCCTGGAAAAGATGATCCTCGGCAAGCGCGAGATTCCTTCCCGCGCCTACGTCGCCATGTACAACTTCAAGGGCCCGGACCAGCAGAAGCGGATCGGCGACCTCTCGGGCGGCGAGATCAACCGGCTGCACCTGGCGCGCACGCTCAAGAAGTGCGGCAACGTGCTGCTGCTCGACGAGCCCACCAACGATCTGGACGTGGACACGCTCCGCGCTCTCGAGGAGGCGCTCCTGAACTTCGGCGGTTGCGCGGTCGTCATCAGCCACGACCGCTGGTTCCTCGACCGCGTGGCGACCCACATCCTCGCCTTCGAGGGCGACAGCCAGACCGTGTGGTTCGAGGGCAACTACCAGGAGTACGAGGCGGACCGGAAGCGGCGTCTCGGCCTCGACGCGCTCGAGCCGCACCGGATTAAATACAAGCGCTTAGCCGTGGGCTAAGGCGGTTGTATTTATCCCGAGGGCCGGAGGCCCGAGGGACCCCTTTGAAGTCTCGGTGCGGCTCGGGATGACGCGCGAAGGCGCTACCGCGCGTCGCGCGCCACGAGCGCGACACCCACGCCGACGAGGGCGAGGATGCCGAGCGCGTGGACGAGGCGAAAGCGCCGGCGGCGCGGGCGCACCCGTCCCATCCAATCCTCGGCGAGGGCCGAGCCCTTCTCGGCAAAGGTCTCCAGCAGCTCGGCGCCCTGCTTGCGGACCTCCTCGTAGAGGTCGGAGCCCCGGTCCGTGATCTGTTCCTTCAGGTCGTCGAGCTCGGGCCGGCTCTTCTTCAATCCCTTCGCCAGGCTCTCCTTCGCCTCTGCGTAGAATCGGTCGGTGTCGAACTTTCCTCCGCGGCGCAGGCTCTCGATGGCGATCGGCAGCGCGACCTTCGTCACGAGCGGCACGACGAGCGGTCCGAGGGCCTGAGCGGTCGAGCGGGACAGGCTTTTCCGGGCCATGGGTTCCTCCAAGGAAAGGGGGAGTCTAACAAAAGACCGTCTGCCGGAGGCGCTAAGATGTTCGCCCATGGCGGCGCCCCAACTCGATCCCCCGCCCGTCCTCCCCTGGCGCGCCACGACGGCTCGCCACCGCGCGGGCTGGCCCGAAGGTTACTGGCGCAAGGTCGTGTGGCGGGGGCTCCGGCTGCGCTGTCCCGTCTGCGGCGAGGGCAAGCTCTTCATGACCTACTTCCGCATGCACGAGCTCTGCTCGCGCTGTGGCGTGGGGTTCGCGCGCGAGCACGGGCAGTGGGTCGGCTCCCTCGACATCAACACGTTCGTCGTCGCGTTCGGGCTGATGATCGCCTCGGCATTTTCGCCGCGCTGGCCGCTGCCGATCACGCTCGCCGTCTGGGGCGCGGCCGCGGTCGTCGTGCCGCTCGTGACATTTCGCTTCAGCCGCGGTCTGTGGACGGCAATCGTCCACCTGTCGGGCGGCGTGCATTGATTCGGATGGCGGATGGCGGGAATGACCGGGAGCGCGGCGCGGTTATCCTCGGCCTGAAATCACCATGAAAAGGAAACCCAAGAGGATGACCCAGAAGAGAACGTCGGATTCCAAGAGCTCCGAGCGTCGAAACAACGGAGAGCGCCGCGCCGATGACCGCCGCGCGGACGCCCGATTCTCGCCCTCGAAGTCCACCGGCGGCGACCGCCGCCAGGCAGAGCGCCGCCGCGACCGCAGCTAGCGGCGCGAAGACGGCCCTCCGCCGATCAGGTCGCCAGTTGCTCGTACGCCGCGGTCAACCGCGCGGCGATCTCGGGAGCGGAGCGGCCCTCGATTTCCTGCCGCTGGAGCAGAAACTGGAGCTTCCCATCGGAGAGGATTGCCACCTGTGGCGAGGATGGCGGGTGTCCCGCGAAATAGCCGCGCGCCCGCGCCGTGGCTTCCATGTCCTGGCCGGCGAAGACCGTCGCGAGCCTTCGCGGGGCCCGGGGATGCGAGAGCGACATGAGGATCCCCGGCCGCGCAATTCCCGCGGCGCAGCCGCAAATCGAGTTGACGACGAGCAACATCGGGCCGTCGGGCGACCCGACGGCGCGGTCCACAGCGTCCCCGGTCGTCAGCTCCTCGAAGCCGGCGCGCGTGAGCTCTTCGCGCATCGGCGCGGTCATTCTCGGGTCGTATGGCATGGGGCCTCCGTCAGGCCCTTATAGCAGGTCGGAAAACCGATATCCTACGCGTCCGATGCCGGAGGGCCGATACGAATGCTCCTGACACGCCGCCACTGGATGACTGCCTCGGCCGCCGCTGCCGCAGCCGCGGCCCTTCCGGCCAGAGCCCTGGCGGCAGGCGCCCCCGCGCCGCTGCCGCCCCCCCTGAAGCCCGAGGCTTTTCGCGAGCGCCAGGCGAAGCTGCGCGCCACCGCCCGGACCCACGGAGTGGACGCGGTATTCGTCACGCCGTCGACCAACCTCGCCTATGCGACGAACCTCGCGATCGGGCGCAGCGAGCGGCTGACGGCCCTCCTTCTCTTCGCCGACGGGCCCGCCCTGCTCATCACCCCGGCTTTCGAGGCCGATAACCACCGCCGCGACGCCGTAGTGGACGACATCGTGACCTGGAAAGAGGAAGAGGATCCGATCGCGATCGCCGCGAAGACCCTGGGGAAGGCGAAGACGCTCGGCATCGAGGGCTCCACCGCGTACGGAACGGCCGCGCGGCTGCTCTCGGCCGATACCGTCCAGGCCCAGGACGCGACACCCCTCTTCGACGAGCTGCGGATGATCAAGAGCGAGGAGGAGCAGGCCTTCATCCGCGAGGCCGCCCGGCGCACGAACCTCGCCATCGAGGCCACGCACAAGAGGCTCTCGGGCGGCAAGACGGAGAGCGACGTCTCCCTGATCCTCGAGCAGGAGTTCCAGAAGCTCGGCGTCCAGGGCGGCGGGCTCGTGCAGTTCGGCCCCTCCTCCGCCTTCCCCCACGGAGGGCCCGGCGACCGGAAGCTGTCCTCCGGCGACGTCGTCTTGATCGACGCGGGCTGCAAGGTCCGCGGTTATACCTCCGACATCACGCGCACGGTCGCCTATGGCTCGCCCTCCGACGAATTGCGCAAGGTCTACGACGTGGTCAACGCGGCCCAGCTCGCCGGCATCGAGGCGCTGCGGGCCGGGGCCACGGGGGAGGCCGTCGACCGCGCGGCCCGCAAGGTCATCGACGAGGCGGGATACGGTCCCTTCTTCACGCACCGCCTCGGCCACGGCCTCGGGATGGACGGCCACGAGTCCCCCTACCTCGTCCGCGGCAACACCGTGCCGATCGTCGCCGGCAACACGTTCACCGTCGAGCCCGGGATCTACATGCCGGGCAAGTTCGGCGTCCGCATCGAGGACGACTACTGCGCCCGGGACGGCGCGCTGCCGGCGAGCCTCTCGGTTCGGCCGGGGGATCTGACCATCATCTCCGGCTAGCGGGGGATCTTCGATGCTCCACCTGGCCCTGACGACGCTCCTGGCGCTGCAAAGCGCCTCGGCCTCACCCGCGATGGCGCCGGAGGGCTCGGCCGCGCCCGCACCCGGGAGCGCTGCCTCCGCGCCCGCCGAGGCATCCGCGCCCGAGGCCCGCCTCACGCCAACGCCCGCGGCCGGGCCCAGGGTCTCGCCCACGCCGCAGCCGAAGATGCCGGCGGACATTCTCGTCGCGGTCAACAAGTCGGACAACACGGTCTCCATTTTCGACGGCGCCACGGGGAGGCCGCGGGCGACCGTGGCCATCGAGCCCGGACCCCACGAGGTCGAGCTGCTCGCCGACGGGCGGACCGCGGCGGTTTCCTCTTACGGACGCACGGGCGAGCCCGGCCGATCGGTCACCCTCATCGACCTCGCGACGGGAGCGATCAAATCGAAGATGGACGTCGGCGACGGGTCGCGGCCACATGGCCTGAAAGCCCTGCGCGATGGACGCCTGCTCGTGACCGCGGAAGGCACCCGGGACCTCGTCATCTTCGATCCTCGATTCGGAAAGCTGGTCGCCCGAATTCCGACGGGCCGCGACGTCTCGCACATGGTGGCCGCCTCGCCCGACGGCCGGCGCGCCTACGTGACCTCGCTCTCGCCCGGATCGCTGACCGTGATCGACCTCCTCACCGGAAAGGTCGTCAAGGACGTCGCCACCGGGAAGGGGGCCGAGGGTGTGGACGCCACGCCCGACGGCCGCGAGATCTGGGTGACCAACCGGGGCGCCAACACGATCTCGGTCATCGACGCCAAGAGCCTGGAGGTCGTCTCGACGATCGCCGCCTCGTCCTTTCCGATCCGGGTGAAGATCACCCCCGACGGGAGCCGCGCCGTCGTCACCTTCACGGGCTCGGGGGACGTCGGCGTGTTCGACGTCGCCACGCGCGCCGAGGTCAAGCGCATCCCGATCGGGCGCGAGGCCGTGGCGGGGACCGAGAACCGGGTATTCCAGAAGCGCTTCGGCTCGAGCCCGGCCCCCGTCGGGCTGCTGATTACCGGAGACGGCAGGCGGGCCATCGTGTCGGCCGCCCACGCCGACGTGGTCGCGATCATCGACCTCGAGAAGTTCCGCGTCGAAGACGCCTGGTCCACGGGCCGCGAGCCCGACGGCCTCGCCGGAAAATTCAGCCCGAGGCCCGTGACGCCTGGCCCTCGCCCCGAGCGCAAGGTCACCGCGCGCCGGCCGGACTGATCGCCTCGAGAGACACCTCGAGCGTCTCCACCGCCCCCTGGCGCTCGAACTGCAGCCAGCCCCTGTAGGACCCCGGCCTCGGCAGCCTCACGAGGAACGGAATCCGCCCGTCGCGGCCGACTCCCCGCTCGCGCTCGTCGGGATGGGCGTGGGCGAAGGTCTCCCCGTCCTGGTGGACGAGCATCAGGTGCCCGAGGGCGCCGAGCCACGGCTCGAGGTCGCGCACGGGGTTCCCGCCGGCGTCCCGGAGGACGGCGGTCACGATCACCGTCCGGCCCGTGGGGACGCCTCCCTCCGGCAGCTCCAGCGCGACCCGCGTGCTCGGAGATGGGTCACGCGGCCGCGGCGCCGCGACCGTGCCGCCCGCACCCGAGCCGCCGACGACGAGGACCGTCGAGAGAACCTGCGAGCCCGCGTCTTTCGGCGCCACGTCCGCGAAGAGCCGATATTTTCCGGGTCGGTCGAAGCGGTGGGTCAGCCGGAAGCCCCCCTTCCCGACCGGCTCCGGGTGCTCGTGCGCGAAATCGACGAGGTCTTCGCTGACGATGAAGAGGTGCATGAGCTTCTCGTGCTGGACGTCGAAATCGGTCACCTCGCGGCGCTCGAAGCTGCTCGCCATGCGCACCGAAAGATCGAGCTCGACCGGCTCGCCCGCGACCGGGTGGCGGGGCGTCGGAATGAGCTCCAGGACGTAGGGTTGGACCTTCGCCCCCTCGCGTGTCGGGCTCGAGGTCGCGTCCGCGACCGTCAGCGGAAACTCCAGGGTGTAGGTCTCGGCGGAAGACGCGGCGCCGACCGGCGGAAGTATCGTCAGGCAGAGCCGGTAGTCGCCGCCGTGGGCGAAGGTAGGATGGACGCCGTAGACCCCGACGATGTCTTCCGGGTGCGCCATCTCGTCGAACCGCGCCATGGCGGGCATGCTCGGCATGTCGACCACGCCACGGATGCGCGCCCAGGCGACGGGAGCCGCAGACCCTCCGTCGGTCCTCTCGACTCGAAACTCGATCTCCATCTCCTCGCCCGCGTAGAGGACGGGCTGAGGCAGAAGCAGTGTGACCTCGTACGGACCCGCCCGCTGCCGGGGAGGCTCTGCGCCCTCGGCACTTGCGGCGAGGCGAGAGACGCCGAGCAGAACGAGCAGCGCGCGGTGCACGGGCCTCAGTGTAGCTTCCTGCGCTGCAGCGGTAGAGTCTCCCCATCGCCAGCACCTTCTCGCCGCGCCTCGATTCCGTCGACGCCCTGCGCGGCGCCACGATCGCCGGAATGATCGTCGTCAACGACCCCGGCACCTGGAGCGCCGTTTACCCGCCGCTGCTCCATGCCGAGTGGCATGGTTGGACGTACACGGACACGATCTTCCCCTTCTTCCTGTTTCTGGCGGGGGTCTCGATGGCGTTGTCGTTCGGCCGGCGGCGCGCCGAGGGCGCGCCGGCAGCAGGGCTCCTCCGGCACCTCGTCTGGCGAGCCATGGCCATCATCGGCCTCGGCTTCGCGCTCAACACCGTGGGGTTCTTCGCCTTCCACAAGGAGCACCTGCGGGTCCCCGGGGTCCTCCAGCGCATCGGCCTCTGCGTGCTCGTCGCCGGCGTGATCTTCCTCGTGGGAGGAGCGCGCGCAGCCGCCTGGTCCGCCGCGGCCCTGCTCCTCGGCTGCTGGGCCCTCATCGCCACGGGGCCCCTCGATCCCGAAGGCAACCTCGGGGCGCGCATCGACCGCGCCGTCTTCGGCGTGCACACGTGGAAGCCGGGCTGGGACCCCGAGGGGATCCTGTCGACGCTCCCGGCCATCGCGACGACCCTCCTCGGCGCCCTGGCCGGCGAGCAGCTGCGCTCGGCGAAGACCGCCGCCGCGAAGGTCCTTCGCCTCGCTTCCGGCGGGGCGGCTGCCGCCCTCCTGGGCCTCTTCTGGAGCCGCCTTCTTCCGATCAACAAAAACCTGTGGACGTCTTCCTACGCCGTCTTCATGTCGGGCCTCGCGGCGCTGGCCCTTGCCGGCTCGCTCTGGGCGATCGACGTGAAAGGATGGAAGGCCTGGGCGGCACCCCTTCTCTGGCTCGGCCGCAACGCCATCGCGGCCTTCACGCTCTCGACGCTCGGCGCGATCGCGCTCATCGCGATCAAGGTCGAGGGCCCCGACGGAAAGCCGTCTTCGGCCTGGACCGCGATCCACCGCACGGTCTTCGACCGCTTCGCGGACCCGCGCCTGGGGTCCCTCCTGTTCGCGCTCTCCTACCTCGTGCTCTGGACTCTCTTCTTCGGCTTCCTCTACCGCCGTCGGATCTTTCTCAAGATCTGACGGAGGGGGGTTTCCGGCGCCCGGATAGAATGGCCGGCCATGAAGATTCTCGGCTCCTGAAGGAGGACACGTGAAGACCCTGACCCGATTCTTTTTCCTTGCAGGCATCGCCGCCTTCCGGACGGCCTATGCCCAGACGCCCGACTGTCCCTGCCCCGTTCCGCCCCCCGGGCCGCCGCCGGAGTGGTTCGGAAAGGCCGAGTTCTCGTTCCTCTCGACCTCCGGCAACACTCAGACGACCTCCATCGGCGGGGCCCTCGAGGTCAACTACAACCCGAAGCCCTGGCTCTTCACGCTCCGCGGCGGCGGCCTGAAATCCTCGACCGAGGGCGTGACCACAGCCGAAACCTTCAACGCCACGCTGCGCGCTTCGCGACAGCTCACCGAGCGGTTCGACGTCTTCGGCAACGCCGGGTACCTGCGCAACCGGTTTTCGGGCATCAACAACATCTACAACTTCGGGGTGGGCGCCGGGTACAACCTGCTGAACGGCCCCGAGCAGTTCTTTCGCCTGGAGGGCGGCTTCGGATACGCCAGCGAGCAGGACATCGTCCTCGGGATCGTTCTGCCGTATCGGAACTACGCGAGCGCCCGCGCGGCCGCGAACTACAAGTGGCAGTTCACGAAGACCGCGGCGTTTACGAACGACTTCACCTTCCTGGCGGACCTGGACCAGACCGCCAACTGGTTCATCACCGACAAGGCCGCCGTCGTCGTCGCGATCTCGAAGGTCTTCGCGCTGCAGGCCTCCTGGACGCTCCTCTACCGCAACCAGCCCGTGATCGGCTTCGGCAAGACGGACACCGCGACGGCCATCGCGCTCGTCGCGAACTTCTAGGAGTAATCGGCGTTTACGGACCGGAGCGCCGAGTCTAGGCTTTCTTGTAGATCTCCGCGCCCTCGCCGCGGAACTCCTCGGCCTTCGCGGCGAGGCCGGTCGCGAGCGCCTCGTCCTCGGCCACGCCGAGTGTGGCGGCATAGTCGCGCACGTCCTGCGTGATCTTCATCGAGCAGAAGTGCGGGCCGCACATCGAGCAGAAGTGGGCGAGCTTGGCGCCCTCGGCCGGCAGCGTGGCGTCATGGAATGCGCGCGCGGTCTCGGGGTCGAGCGCGAGGTGGAACTGGTCTTCCCATCGGAACTCGAAGCGGGCCTTCGAGAGCGCGTCGTCCCAGGCCCGCGCGCCCGGATGCCCCTTCGCGAGATCGGCCGCGTGGGCCGCGATCTTGTACGCGATCACGCCGTCCTTGACGTCCTTCTTGTCCGGAAGGCCCAGGTGCTCCTTCGGCGTGACGTAGCAGAGCATCGCGGTGCCGTACCAGCCGATCATGGCCGCCCCGATGGCCGACGTGATGTGGTCGTAACCCGGGGCGATGTCCGTGGTGAGCGGGCCGAGCGTGTAGAACGGGGCCTCGTGGCAGAGGGCGAGCTGCTTGTCCATGTTCTCCCGGATCTGGTGCATCGGCACGTGGCCCGGGCCCTCGATCATGACCTGGCAGTCGTGGGCCCAGGCCTTCGTCGTCAGCTCGCCGAGCGTCTCGAGCTCCGCGAACTGCGCCTCGTCGTTGGCGTCGGCCGTCGAGCCGGGGCGCAGGCCGTCACCCAGCGAAAAGGAGATGTCGTAGGCCTTCATGATCTCGCAGATTTCGTCGAACCGGGTGTAAAGGAAGCTTTCGACGTGGTGCGCCAGACACCACTTGGCCATGATGGAGCCCCCGCGCGAGACGATCCCGGTCACCCGCCGGGCGGTCAGCGGCACGTAGGCGAGGCGCACGCCCGCATGGATCGTGAAGTAGTCCACTCCTTGCTCGGCCTGCTCGATGAGCGTGTCGCGGAAGATCTCCCACGTCAGCTCCTCCGCCTTGCCGTCCACCTTCTCGAGCGCCTGGTAGATCGGCACCGTGCCGATCGGGACCGGAGAGTTGCGCAGGATCCACTCGCGCGTCTCGTGGATGTTGCGGCCGGTCGAGAGGTCCATGACGGTATCGGCGCCCCACCGTGTAGCCCAGGTCATCTTCTCGACCTCCTCCTCGATCGAGGAGCCGACCGCCGAGTTGCCTATGTTCGCGTTGATCTTCACGAGGAACTGCCGGCCGATGATCATCGGCTCGGACTCGGGGTGGTTGATGTTGGCCGGGATGATGGCGCGGCCCCGGGCGACCTCGCTTCGCACGAGCTCGGCCGGAAGGCCTTCCCGAATCGCGATGAACTCCATCTCGGGAGTCACGAGGCCCTGCCGGGCGTAGTGCATCTGGGTCACGTTGCCGCGCCCCCGCAGGATCTCGCGCGGCCGCGCCAGCGCGAGCCCGGGCACGTTCGGCCGCCGCGGCGAGGAGCGCTCGTACGCGCCCCGCGCCAGGATCCAGGGGCGGCGCAGCTCGGGCAGGCCGCGCTCGAGATCGATCTCGACGGAGGGGTCCGTGTAGGGCCCCGACGTGTCGTAGACGCGAAACGGCGCGTTCCACTCCGCCGGACCGCGTGACCCGCGCGTGGGATGGAGACCGATCTCGCGAAACGGCACCCGCGTTCCGGCGGGGCCGTCGGCGTACACCTTGCGCGACCCGGGCAGGGGCTCGCGATTGGCGACGGCATTGGATGGAAGCGCCTCGCTGCGAATGCTCATTCCCGATCTCCCTACGGCGGCATTACCCGCATCAGGTTCGCGGGGTCTCCGATCGCGACATCGCTTCGGACTCTCAGCCTTTTGCGCCAGGCGCGCAAAGTGGGCTCCCCCGTGTTGCCCCCGCAGTCTACTCCCGCTCGGGGACCGGGTCCTCATTTGTCCTTCTCCTGCGTAAGAATGGGCGCCGCCGATGGCCGAACAGCCCTTTCTCCCATTCGACGACGACGAGCCGCGGGAGTGCCCGCCCCCCGCCTCGGGCGCCTCGCTCCTGATTGCGGAGCTCGCTCGCGTCTGCGCGGCCCATCCCCTCGACGAGAAGATCTTCGTCGCCCCCTCGCTTCCCGTGGGCCATCAACTCGCCGAGCGGCTCGCCCGCGAGGGTCACCCCTGGATCCACCTCCGGGTGGAAACCGTCCGCACCCTGGCCCTCCGCCTCGTCGGCCCGGATCTCGCCCGGGCCGGCCTGCGGCTGCTCTCCCGGGCCCAGGCCCTCGCGCTCGTCGAGCAGGCCTGCGCCGGGGTCCTGACCGCGAAGTCCTACTTCGGGCAGCTGCGCGACCGGCCCGGATTTCACCGCGCGCTGCAGAGGACCTTCGACGAGATCCGAGCCGCCGGCCTCTCCCTCGCGGCATTGCCGCCAGGAGCCTTCGACGACGCGCGCAAGCTGCGGGAGCTGCAGACAATCCTGGCGCGCTACGACGCCGACCTCGAGGAGGGGCGGTTCATCGATTCGGCCACGGTGCTCCGGCGCGCCCTGGCCGCCGCAAAGCCCGATGCCGGCTCCGCCCGCTACCTCATGCTCGAGGGGATGGACGCGACCGCCGTCGAGCTCCAGCTCGTGGAGAAGGTCTCCGCCGGCCGGCTCGAGACGCTCGCGTCCGGCCCGCCGGACGCCTGGAGAGAGACCGCGAGGACCGCCGCGCTCCTGCGCGCCGTCGGCGAGGAGAACGAGATCCGCGAGGTGTTCCGCCGCGTTCTCACCGGCGGAATTCCCTTCGACGACGTCGAGCTGCTCTACACGGACGCGTCGACCTATTCCGGCCTCGCCTGGGAGCTCTCCCGCGAGCATTCGGTGCCCTGCACGTTCGCCGCGGGCGTGGCTGCGCCCTACACGCATCCCGGCCAGGCCGCCCTGGCGTTTCTCGACTGGATCGGCCAGGGGTTTTCGGCCGACGTCCTGCGCGGCGCGCTCGCCTCCGGGGCCCTGACCTTCGACCGCCTGCCCGGCGAGGGCGCGGGCCCGTCCTGGACTCGCGCGGCCGCTCGCGCCCTGCGCGACGCGCAGATCGGCTGGGGGGCGGAGCGCCACCGCGCG
>Ga0209048_10003749_pt1 | contig 14686 bp, 13 predicted proteins | sample FrelakmetCRP12CR_FD_187146 | JGI IMG/M metagenome (GOLD analysis project Ga0209048, IMG submission 187146) | Freshwater lake sediment microbial communities from the University of Notre Dame, USA, for methane emissions studies - CRP12 CR (SPAdes)... | ecosystem: Environmental > Aquatic >... | reverse complement strand
CTGGGTTTGGGGGCTCAGCCGCCTACTGCGGAGTGGGGAACCATGTTGAGCGCTGAGCGCAACCAGGTGTTTACTTCGCCTCACCTGGTGTTTTTTCCAGGACTGATGATCATGCTGACAGTAATGGCTTTCAATCTCTTGGGGGACGGACTCCGAGATGCGCTTGATCCAAGACTGGCGCAAAAAGGCAGCGGATAATTCAACCCAGTATGCTTGAACCCGGGCACGCCTCTTTCAAGGACATGGAAGAGGCGTGTTTTTTTATTTAAAGGTACCTGGAATAGGAAGAATTACCTACTCCCGTAAACGACACCTTACAGTTTTATAAGTTCTCTTTACAAAAAGCTAAGATAAAATTAATCTAACTAAATAATATCCTGAATTTTTCATCATAGTGGATTTAGATACATCGCATTCTGCCTCGCCCAACAATCCATTGGCATCCCAGAAGTTCGTTTGAAAAGGAGAATTTTATGTTAAGAACAACCGTGGTTAAATTCGTCTTTATCTTTTTGGCTGCGCTGCTGGCCTTATCTGCTTGCAGTGGATCCAAGACAGGGTCCAAGGCGCAGCCAGCCGCGCCTGCGGCAACAGAGGCCAAAGTACCTGCATTGCCCGTGGCCACCGAAGCCGCCTCGCTTAGCGGCGATAAGCTCCCGGCTAACGGTAAAATTGGCGACACCTGGACGTCTCCAAAGGACGGCATGGTAATGGTCGCTGTGCCGGCTGGCGAGTTCCTGATGGGTTCGCGTGAGTTTGACAAGGCTGCCCAGCAAAATGAATATCCAATGCATACGGTCAATCTAGATAGCTATTGGATTGACAAGACCGAGGTGACCAATGCCATGTTCGCCAAATTCTTGACTGAAAAGGGCACCCAGGCAACTGTAGCGAAATGGTACGAACCGAATTCGAACTCTGCCAATCTATTTGTAGAAGGCCCTAAATGGGTCGTTAAAGAGGGCTTTGAGAACCTTCCAGTGATCGAAGTGACCTGGTTCGGTGCCCAGGCGTACTGTGATTGGGCTGGCCGGCGCCTGCCGACCGAAGCGGAATGGGAAAAGGCAGCCCGCGGCACGGATGGCCGGATCTACCCGTGGGGGAACAGCGAGCCCACCTGTGGCGTGGCGAATTTCTTCCAGGTTGACCAAAATCAGGCCTGCGCCGGAAAAGGAACTGTTGCCCTGTCGCCTGTAGGTACCTACTCTGGCGGTGCAAGCATTTTTGGCGCTTTCGATATGGCAGGCAATGTATGGGAATGGGTGGCTGATTATTACAAAGATAATTTCTATAACTCAACGCCTACCTCCAACCCAACCGGTCCGGAAGGCGGTTCGACAAAAGTGTATCGCGGCGGCTCTTTTGAATCGGGCTATCGCCTCTTGCGCACAGCGCAACGGAAGAGCGACTCACCCGACGCTTCCCGTTATTTCCTCGGTTTCCGTTGTGCTGCTACGCCGTAAACCTCAATAAAAATATGCATAAATAAATGGGCTGCCAAAATTTTCCGGGCAGCTCATTTATTTTCCATCCCAGAACTTCATTTATTACCTGCTACTAAATCTATTCTAGCTGTCTATCATCAGATGGTCACGGAGGAGTAACCAGCCAGCAGGCGGCCCAGTGGTCAGGTTTAACTTCCAGCAGAGGTGGTTCGCGCTGGGAACAAACCTCCATGGCGAAGGGACATCTTGGATGAAAGCGACAACCCTTCGGAGGGTTGAGCGGGCTGGGTACATCTCCCGCTAAAATCATGCGTTTCCGTTTGATTGTAGGATCGGGGATGGGGATGGCTGACATCAAAGCCTGTGTATAAGGGTGAAGGGGCGTGATATACAGATCGTCGCGGGAGGCCAACTCGACAATTTTCCCCAGGTACATAACGGCGACGCGGTCGGAGATGTGCTCCACCACACTCAAGTTGTGAGCGATGAATAGGTAGGTAAGCCCAAACTCTTGCTGCAGGTCTTTCATAATATTGAGCACCTGGGATTGGATGGAGACATCCAGGGCAGAGACCGGTTCGTCGGCGATAATGAACTTGGGCTGCAGGGCGATGGCCCGCGCAATGCCGATGCGCTGGCGTTGTCCGCCTGAGAACTCGTGCGGGTAGCGGCGGGCATGGTAATCTTCCAACCCTACCTTGTGCAGAGTTTCCATCACCTTTTCATTTTGCACTTTGCTGTTGCCAATTTTGTGGATTTTCAGGCCTTCGGCGATGGACTCGCCGACCGGAATGCGCGGATCTAGAGAGGCGTAGGGGTCCTGGAAGATGATCTGCATGTTCCGGCGCATCGCTTTCAGGTCATTGCCGCGCAGTTTAAAAACATCCACGCTGTCGAAGAATACAGAGCCGGAAGTTGGTTCGATCAGACGTAACATGGTGCGTCCAACCGTAGTCTTTCCACAGCCGGATTCTCCTACTAATCCTAATGTCTCACCTTCGCGGATCGTAAAACTCACGTCGTCCACAGCCTGTACCCAGGCAACGACCCGGCGCATCAAGCCACCTCGGACAGGAAAATATTTAACTAAGTTTTTTACCACCACTAATTCACGCGGTTTATTGGTAGCTACTTGACTGTGCATGGCGGTATCAGGTTGTTGGGTCATCCTTGGTATTCCTCATTTCACCCGTTTCATTGTATTTCATCTAGCGACAGAAAACGAAACGAAATGCGTCATTTCCTCAGGATATTTTTACTGGAGCGCGGTGATCATCATGATCCAGGTAAAGCCAGCAACGCACGGCGTGTTTAGGCTGGACTGAAGCTAGTTCTGGTTCAATCTGGGTACAGATGGCCAGGTTGTATTTTTCACGCGCCAGGCAGCGGGAGGCGAACTTACATCCTGGCGGGAGGCCGATCAAATTGGGTACTGTTCCTGGTATGACTTCGAGGCGATCCTTAACTTTTCCCAGGATTGGGATAGAAGCAATCAATCCTTGGGTGTAGGGATGTAAGGGCTGCCCAAACAACGTATTAACACCGGTATATTCAACGATCCGTCCAGCGTACATCACAGCAACATTATCTGCCATCTCTGCGATTACGCCCAGATCGTGCGTGATCAGGATGACTGAAGTATTCAATTCAGTGCGCAAGGCGCGCATCAGATCCAGGATCTGAGCCTGGATGGTCACATCCAGGGCTGTGGTCGGCTCGTCGGCGATGAGCAGATCTGGACTGAGGGCTAACGCCATGGCGATCATCACGCGCTGTGCCTGCCCGCCAGACATTTCATGTGGGTAGGCATTGGCCTTGCTTTCTGGGTCAGGAATGCCAACCAACCGGAGTAATTCGACCGCTCGATCCCAGGCTTGCTTTTTATTCACCCGCTCGTGGATGCGCAGGACTTCGGCAACCTGATCGCCGACTTTGAAAACGGGATTCAGACTGGTCTGTGGCTGTTGGAAGATCATCGAAATGCTGTTGCCGCGAATATCGATCATCTCGGATTCGGGCATATTAACCAGATCTTTGCCTTCAAAGAGAATCTTGCCTTCTACGATCTTCCCAGGGGGACTGATGAGGCGCATAATGGAGAGAGATGTGACGCTCTTGCCGCAACCCGACTCCCCCACCAGACCCAAGACTTCCCCTTCTTTTACTGAGAAGCTGACCCCATCTACTGCTTTCACCACCCCATCTTCGGTATAGTAATAGGTTTTTAGATTTTCCACTTCCAGGAGGATATTAGAACTACGACTATCCACGGGACTCCTTTAGCTCAACAAAGCAAGGTACGAAAATCCTTGAATGGATCCTTGCCTGGTAAGTTTGCAGTTTGGTATAAAATTTCTGAAATTCTATCATAAAGAACAGGCTTTGACATTCTACTTTGCGGCTGCTAAAATGGGGCGATGTGCACAAGGATAATCTATACTTTACTCAGGACGGTCCCTTGAGATGATGGCATCGAAGTCTCTTCTTGCCCAATTGTTTAATAAAAAAACTTCTCGATTGGTGGGTATTTCATGGTTATTAATGGCGCTTGGGTTGGAGTTGCTTTCGGGATGCGCGGCTTTCGGCGTTACACAACGGGTTAGAGCCGGTGCAACAGTGACCCCTGGGAATCAAGTTACTCCCGCTAGCACTCCATTAGCCATCGAGCCAACTACTGTAGCAGCTACTTCCGCCCTAATGGCTTCGGCGTTGCCATTTGAACCGATTGCAGTACGGGCAACGGATTGCAGTTATGGCGGTGAATTTAAGGCCATAGAGGCGCTCGACGTGTCTACAGTTCGCTTCAGCTTATGCGCTCCAGATCCGGCATTCCTGGCAAAAATCGCTTTCCCTGCCTTCGGAATCCAGCCGAAAGAATGGCTCGAGCAGACAGGTGGCGGCGGTACAGGCAGCCAGCTCTTAAGAAAGCCGGTTGGAACAGGACCCTACAAGTTGAGCGTGTGGAAACCAGGCGAAGAGCTGGACTTTGAAGCATTCAAAGATTACTGGGGAGCGGAGAAAGCCAAAACGCCCAGCCTGGTTTTCCGGTGGAATATAGATTCTGCACAGCGTTTGCTGGAATTGCAGGCCGGGACGGCAAGCGGGATTGATAATGTAAACTCAGCCGATTTCCCAACAGTGGAAGCAGACTCCAACCTGACCCTTTTACATCGACCGGCCTTGAATATCCTATACCTTGGCATGAACAATACACAGCCTCCGTTCGACAACGAAAAAGTGCGCCAGGCGTTGGCATTGGCAATTGACCGGCAGAAGCTTGTCGATTCCGGTTTCCCGGCGGGGTATGAGGTAGCCTCAAATTTCACACCCTGCACGATTCCAAATGGCTGCGCCGGCGATTCTTGGGTTTTATTTGATCCTCTGAAGGCGAAAGCGCTGCTAAAAGAAGAGGATCTTGCGGACGGTTTTGAAATCGACCTTACCTACCAGGATCAGGTTCGGGGCTACATGCCGCGCCCCGACCTGGTCGCAAAAGAGATCAAGACCCAGCTTTGGGAGAACCTGAAAGTCCAGGTCCGGATCAGGACAATGGAAGAGCAGGCTTTTACTCAAGCGGTGGATGCGGGCACATTAAACGGCCTGTATTTGCTCGGTTGGGGAGCTGACTATCCGGATGTGAGCAATTTCCTCGATTTCCATTTCGGCGACCGGGCTTCGCTCCAGTTCGGAAATAAATTCGATGATATCGTGCAGGCGCTGCGGGGCGGCGCAGCGCAGCCGGATGATGCAAGGCGTAAACCGTTTTACGAGGCAGCCAATAATGCCATCCTGCAGCACGTACCTATGATCCCGCTTTCCCATGGCGGTTGGGCTCTATCGGACAGTCTGGCGGTGGCTTATGCAAAGGCTGTGCAAGGCGCTCAAGCCAGCCCGCTGAGCCTGGAAGCATTCGGATCAATGAGCATTCCCGGAAAGGACCGGTTGGTTTGGATGCAGGCGGCTGAGCCAGTCTCGCTGTACTGCGCCGACGAAACGGATGTTGAATCGTTGCGTGCCTGCAGCCAGGTGACCGAGTCTTTATATCGTTACGAGCCGGGAGGGGCAGCCGTCCAGCCTGCCTTGGCCGAGGCCTGTGAGCCTAATGGCGATTTGACAGTCTGGACGTGTACGTTGCGTAAAGGGGTTTTATTCCAGGACGGCACGAACCTGGACGCCAATGATGTTGTGACAACTTTCTGGGTGCAGTGGGATGCGGCAAACCCTCTTCACCGAGGAGACAAAGGTTTTTTTCTTTACTTTAAGAGTTTATGGGGTGGATTCCTAAATTCCGCGCGTCCGTAACTACAAGGGGTTTTGGTTTCCTCTGAACGGCGTTTTCTTGAACATTCTTCCAAGAATCGCCTTTCCTTTGACATTCTGCCATCCCCGGACTACAATGGAGGGAAAGTAATGGAGGAAGCATGAGTGGTTGGCCGGGAAAAACTGTAATCGGTTTAACGGGAAATATAGCCTCGGGCAAAAGTGTCGTACGCAAAATGCTGGAGCATCTGGGCGCATACGGGATCGACGCGGATGCGCTGTCTCATCGTGCAGTTGCTCTAGGAGCCCCTGGTTACCAACCTATCGTCGATACTTTTGGGAAATGGATCCTGGCTCCAGATAAGCAAATCGACCGGTCGAAATTGGGACGGGTGGTCTTCTCAGACAAAGAAGCGATGAAGCAATTGGAGGCTGTCGTCCACCCCTTGGTTGAACAGGCGGTAGATATTTTGATCCGCCGCGCCAAACAAAAAGTGATTGTGATCGAAGCGATCAAGCTTCTGGAATCTGGCTTATCTGAAAAGTGCGACGTGCTGTGGGTTACACTTGCACCGCAGGAGCTGCAATTAGCCCGGCTGATGCAGAAACGCGGCATGACCGAAGTAACTGCTCGGCAAAGGATTAATGTTCAACCTCTGGCGGAAAAGAAAGCCTCCCTGGCGAACGTCATCATCCGCAATGACGGTTCATTTGAGGATACATGGCAGCAGGTGACCGCGGCCTGGAACAAGATTCTCCCGGCATTCGAGCCTGAATCGCCGAGAGTGGTCGAAACGGTGGAAGGGGAGGTGACAGTGCAGCGCGCCAGGCCGCGTGATGCGGACCAGGTCGCAAACCTGATAGCTCAATTAAGCGGCGGCCAACGCAAGGTCACGCGAGATGACATTATGGCTGCTTTCGGTGAGAAGGCATTCTTGCTTCTGCGAGTCAACGGCCAGCCGCGGGGTGTAGCTGGCTGGGAAGTGGAAAACCTGGTCGCTCGCACCGACGATGTTTATGTCCATAAAAGCCTTTCTTTCCTGGACTCTCTCCACATTTTGATGGATGAGGTAGAGCGCGCTTCACGCGAACTGCAATGTGAAGCCTCCTTGTTATTCCTACCGGAACAGTATGCCAGCCAGGAAGCCAGCTTCCGATCCCTGGGTTACCAGCGGCGCACAATCCAGAGCCTGGGGGTAAACGCCTGGGAGGAAGCGGCTAAGGAGTCGATGCCGGGCGGCTCGGTGATGTACTTCAAACAACTGCGCCAGGACCGGGTGCTGCGACCGGTGTAGGTGGCTGTTGTGAAAGTTTATCGCTGTGATTGATTTTCTTAATAACCTGGCTGCGAACCTGGTATTCATTTTCGAGCGCTTAAACTGGTTAAGCGTTGTCGATATTCTGCTCGTCACAGGCGTATTCTTCGCCATCCTCTTGCTTTTGCGCGGTTCACAGGCGTTGGCTCTTTTCAGGGGAGCTTTCCTGCTTATCGCGCTGGTACTTTTATTAACTTCATTTGATGTGCTGCCGGCTTTCTCCTGGCTGGTGCGGACTTCCTTGCCCGCTCTCTTGATCGCCATTCCGGTCATATTCGCCCCGGAGATCCGCCATGGCCTGGAGCGGCTGGGTCGAGCGGGAACTTTGCGGCCTGGAGAAAAACTGGCAGCCCAAACGCAAGACACGATCGGCTACATCGTTACCGCCACAGTGCGCTTATCCGACCGGCAGCACGGAGCGCTGATCATTTTGCAGCGGCGGGACAATCTGAATGAATATGTGCGTACGGGAGTGAAGTTGGATGCCCGCGTTACGCCGGAGCTTTTATTACAGATTTTTTATCCGAATACACCTTTGCACGATGGAGCAGTGGTCATTTCAGGAAACCGTCTTGTAGCAGCCTCTTGCGTGATGCCTTTATCAGCCAGCGGCGTCTTAACCCAATCCCCAGAACGCCAAATGGGTTTGCGTCATCGTGCTGCATTGGGAATTGCGGAGGTAAGCGACGCGGTAGCCATCGTGGTCTCGGAAGAGACCGGCTCCATCTCTGTGGTGCAAGGAGGAAAGATGATCCGCCGCCTGGATGAGGACCGTCTGGAAAATATTCTGCGGGCGTTCTTCCGCCAGCCGAGCAGCAGGAGGGGCCTTTTCCGATCTTTGGGTCGCCTTATTCCCCATAAAGAAGCCAAAGGCGGGGAGAATTATTGATGCGGCCATCACCGTTGCGCTGGTTGGCTGGAAATGTTGGTACTCTGGTACTGGCCTTTATCTTGGCTCTTGTAGTGTGGGTTTCGGCAGTCATCACGGCTGATCCAAACCAGAAACAGACCTTCCGCCCTGTGCCAATCGAAGTCTATGGCCAGGATCCGGGATTGTTGCAGGTGAATGACATCCCCAACCAGGCCCGCCTGACGTTGATGGCTCCGAAGTCGATCTGGGATCAGTTAAATAACAATCCAGCTTTGGCAAAATCATGGGTCGATTTGGCTGGCTTAGGGCCGGGTGAACATACTGTGCCCGTAAAAACGCAGGTGAGCGCCAGCCCGGTGCGGTTTGTCCAGGTGGAACCGCGGGAAATTCGCGTGAATCTGGAGCCGCTGGTCAAACGCGAATTCCTTGTCCAGCTTACGGTAAGTGGGGAGCTGCCTCTGGGTTACAAAGAAGGCAATCTCACCATGAACCCTGGAAAAGTGACCATTTCTGGTCCAGCATCGTCTGTAGCGAAGGTAGCTAAAGCGCATGCCAGCCTCGACATTTCCGGAGCAACCGAAACGATTAAAAGGGTTGTACCCATTGAGGTGATGGATCAAAATGGGGAGCCGGTTGCAAATTTATCTGTAGAGCCTAAAACGATCGAAATCACCCAACCCGTCAGTCTATTGGGAGGTTTCAAGAATGTGGTTGTCAAGGTGGCGACTACTGGGCAAGTAGCGAACGGTTATCGCCTGACCAATATCCAGGTCTCTCCGCCAACAGTGACGCTTTTTTCCGATAACCCGCAGTTAATCGACGGCATCCCAGGTTTCGTGGATACCATCCCAGTAGACCTGAACAATTTGAGCGAGGATACCGAAATTTCGGTTGGTTTAAACTTGCCGGAGGGGGTTACGACCGTGAAGGAACCCAAAGTCCTGGTGCAGATCGGCGTGGCATCGATCGAAGGCAGCCTGACTTTGTCTGTGCCAGTGGAAGTGATCAACCTGGCTCCGGATCTGAGGGCGGTTATTTCTCCCAAAACGGTGGACATCATTGTGGCAGGTCCATTAAACGTCTTAGATAAATTAACTCCTTCGAGCTTCCGGGTAGTTTTGGATGTGGGGGGGCTGCCACCAGGCGTCTACCAGAGGCCGCCTACCGTGGATTTTGCCCCTGAGAATGTACGAGTGCAAACTACATTGCCCGAAACAGTTGAAGTGAGCATTGAACTGCCTCCATCTCCTACACCGACCGCTATCGTTCCGGCTACAAACCGCTCCACGCCTACCCCGGCGACCACACCTACACCCAGGAAGACCCCCGCGGCGTTCTGAGCGAGGATTCCTAAAAGAATCACCAAGAGGAAATTTACATGTCAAAGCCTGTTGTTGCCTTAGTTGGACGACCGAATGTTGGAAAAAGCACATTGTTTAACCGTCTGGCGGGCGAACGACTGGCGGTAGTAAATGATGTCCCGGGTACGACGCGTGACCGGCTGGTGGCAGAATCTGAGTGGAACGGTGTCACCTTTGATATCGTAGATACTGGTGGGATCGACCCTACTCATGGTGGTGGACGTGGGAAGGAACCGCTCTCAATCGACTCGGCTGATTTTATCGACCAGATCCGCTTTCAGGCAGAAGCCGCTATCCAGGAAGCAGACGCAGTCTTGTTCATTACCGATGCAGACAGCGGCGTAACCCCAGCAGATGAAGAAGTGGCTCAAATTCTACGTCGCTATCAAAGCGAAAAAGATGGCGTACAGTGGCCGCCGGTGTTACTGGTTGTCAACAAGGCCGATAGCGCCGCGCGGCGCGACCAGGCCATGCAGTTTTATGAGCTAGGCATGGGCGATCCGTACCCTATCTCAGCAGTCCATGGCACAGGCACAGGGGACATGCTGGATGCGTTGGTGGCTGGCTTGCCTATCAGCGACGATGGAGACAGCGAAGATGAAAGTGTAAAAATTGCCATTGTGGGTAAACCAAACGCGGGCAAGTCCAGTCTGCTCAATCAATTATTGGGAGAGGAGCGGGCAATTGTCAGTCCTATCCCGGGCACAACCCGCGACGCTGTGGATACTCCGATGACGTTCGATGAAATTCCCATCACTCTAATCGATACCGCAGGGATTCGGCGTAGGGGCCGGATCATCCCCGGCGTAGAGAAATATAGCGTGCTGCGCTCTTTGCGGGCAATTGAGCGTGCAGATGTGGTGCTGCTGGTTTTAGATGCAGCCAGCGGCATTACAGCTCAGGATACTCACATCGCCGGCTTCATTCTGGATGCTTGGAAGAGCGTGATCTTACTGGTGAATAAGTGGGACTCCATCCAGAAAGATAATGACACCATGGAAATTTATACTCGCCAGGTGCGCCAGGAGTTAAATTTTGTGGATTTCGTGCCGGTCCTGTTCATATCCGCTAAGACCGGGCAGAGAGTAGACCAAGTTCTGCCATTAGCGCTCCAGGTGCAAGAAGAGAGGCTGGTGCACCTTCCTACATCTAAGCTCAACCAGGTGTTTCAAAAAGCGCAAGATACACACCCGGCACCGTCACGGTCTGGGAAGCAGCTTAAGATCTATTATGCCACCCAGGTCAGGAGCGATCCCCCGACTTTTATGTTGTACGTCAATGACCCCGAGCTGGCGCATTTCAGCTACTTGCGCTATCTTGAAAACCAGCTACGAGAGATCTATCCCTTCGTCGGGACGCCGGTCCGGTTGGTGCTGAAACCGCGCAGGTAGCGTGCCGCGACTGGATGAATGCTCTCTAATCATTTGAGCCTTGTATGAGCGTACAAGCGGTTTTATAATCCCCTGGAAAATTGCATGGAGGATAAAAATTTGGAAAGCCCCCCTTTAGAAACTATTCCAGAACAGGCTGTCAAACCTGAGCGGCGTTCTGGTTTTTGGCGTTTTCTGCTCGATATTTTAGAGACAGTGGTTTTATCTGTTGTTCTATTCGCGGGTATTAACGCGATTTCAGCGCGCATTCGTGTGGACGGCTTTAGTATGCAGCCCACACTGCAAAACGGCGAATTCGTCATTGTGAATAAGTTAGCCTATAAGTTAGGAAGTCCGCAACGAGGCGATGTAATTGTTTTCCTTTATCCCCGCGATCCCAAACAAGAGTACATCAAGCGGATCATAGGCTTGCCTGGAGATAATGTGAAAGTGTCGAATGGCAAAGTGATCGTGAACGGTCAGACTCTAAATGAGCCATATATTGCCTCGCCGCCAAGGTACCAGACCGATTGGAATGTGCCTCAAGGGAAGTTATTCGTCCTGGGTGATAATCGCAACAATTCTTCCGATTCACATGATTGGGGCCCGGTGCCTTTGGATTATGTGATCGGTAAAGCCCTGTTTGTCTATTGGCCCCCAAAGGCGTGGGGAGTAATCGCCCATCCCACGCCGTCCAGTGTAACTCCTTGATAAGCTATTAACAAAATAATCAAACAGGAATCTTATGGACTCCATCGCTGATATTCTTGGTTTAGCCAAAACCTATGAACAGGAGCTGCCGCCGGCGCCAGCGTCTTTGACACTTCCAAAAGGCGCGCAGATTGCAGCCTGGATTGACCATACGATTCTGAAGCCAGAGGCGACAGCCGAGCAGGTGAAAGTCGTTTGCCAGGAGGCCTTGCAATATTGTTTCGCCAGCGTGTGTGTAAACCCGGCTTTCCTACCCCTGGTAGGTGGGCTGTTGGCTGGCTCGCAGGTCGCGCCGTGCGTTGTAGTAGGTTTTCCTCTGGGAGCCACGCTGCCTACCCAAAAAGTGATCGATGCATTGACTTGCCTGAGCGCTGGGGCAAGGGAGCTAGACATGGTAATAAATGTAGGTGCCCTAAAAGGTCAGGCTTATGGAGTGGTTTTAAATGAAATTCAGGCGGTTGCGCAGGTAGCCCATAATCAAGGAGCCTTGCTCAAAGTAATCTTCGAAACGTGTTTGTTAACGCGTCAGGAAAAAATTATTACCTGTTTGTTGTGCAAAGAAGCGGGAGCCGACTTTGTGAAAACCTCCACCGGATTTGGAAGTGGAGGGGCGACTGTGGAAGACGTGGATTTGATGTACCGGGTGGTTGGCCCTTCGATAAAGGTCAAAGCGTCGGGCGGTATCCGCAATTTGCAAACCTCCCTGGCGATGATCGGGGCAGGTGCCTCGCGTTTGGGCACCAGCTCAGGCATTCAAATCTTTAAAGAAGCAGTATAATTACATTTGAGGAATTCCATTGTTGGTAGTAGTTTAGGTGATCTGCTCCTTAAGATTGCCCCTCCTGGGAGGGAGCTGTGGATGAGTGATCAAGAAGAAAAGCCGGCCGTTTACCAGGATCTGTGTACGGAATGCCAGACGGGAGTTATGCGCCTGGAGTATATTACCTATTTTACCTGGCTAAACGAAGAGCTGGTCACGGTGCCAAATTTCCCCGCCTGGGTATGTGATGTGTGCGGCCGGCGCGAATATGACGCGCGAGCAGTCACCTGGCTTAATACTCTTTTAAGTCACGAGATGGGTGGGCGCCGCCCGCGCCCCCGTCGCAGACCCGGAGCAGCCAGGGCTGACCAACCACCTACTTAAGTTCAGTTCTCTTTGGCTAAATAAACCCCATCCGTTCTAAATATGGCCGCGCTAAATAGAGTGCGGCCAGTGTTTTTGCGTCCTGGATCTGGCCTTCTTGTACGAGAGAAAACATTTGGCGAGCAGGCAGCTTTTCCACACTTAGAAACTCATCTGCATCTGCCTGGAGTGGAGAAGGGCGCAGGTCGGTTGCAAGAAAGACCTGCATGAATTCAGTGGAGTAGCCCGGAGCCAGATAAAACCCCCCCAATTTTTCCAATTTCCCGGCCGCCATGCCTATTTCTTCTCGGATTTCTCGCTGGGCATTGACCTCGGGAGCTTCACCGGCTTCGGCTACGCCGGCTGGCAGCTCGAAAAGGACTTTCCTGGCCGGGTGACGGTATTGGCGCACAAACCAGATGAGCCCGTTGTTATCTATTGGGACCATCGTCACTGAGCCGCGGTGATCTACAATATCGAGCTGGGCTTGATTCCCATCGGGTAAAGAGATCCGGTCTTTTCGGACATCGAAAGCGCGACCCTGGTAAACGACTTCACTAAGCAAGATTTCAAAAGACATATTCGTGTTCTCCACTAAACCCTTAAAATCGAAGGAGCAGCCATGAGAAGCGGCGCGGCTGCTCCTTTGTTAATAATCGTATTTCAAGAACTAGTAAGACGGTTACGGTACGTTGATTGTTTCACCAGGTGTGAGTTTGTAGGGCGGTTTTAAACCATTGACATACGCAATGGCACTGGGGTCTACGTTTCCGAAATCACATGAGATGGAATAAATCGAGTCACCCGGGCGAACAGTGTACTCGGTGGGATGAGGCTGCAGTGAGCGGTTACCAGGGAAAGGATGACCGCTTTGCGGGATTCTCAGTGTCATGCCGGAATAATAAACCGAAGTGCTGGTCAACCCATTCATCCGGAGCAGTTCACCGGGGTCTACATTAAAGCGCCGAGCAATGCAGTAAGGGAACTCACCTCTTTGCAGGGTATAGCTTGGTGGCCGGCCAGGCGTGGCGGTCGGGGCAATCAGGACTGGAGCCTGTGTTGCTACCGGTGAAGGCTGGGCGGGGACTACCGCACCCGGCGTCGTCGCCGCATTGGTCGCGCCGGGGACTGGGGTTCCTCCGGTCACCTGAGCAACGGGCGCGCCGGTTGTAAGTCCTTGTGTAGCCATTGCAGTCTGTGTCGCGAATAAATAGATTTGATCCATTACATTAGGAGTGCCACCAGGCGTTTCGACTGCCTGGCTCTCACTGCCGGTGGGAGTCGCTTTTGGTTTTTGTGAGCCGGGTATATTTCTTGTGCAGGCAGCCAGGCCGGCGACAAGCAACACGGCGATCAGGAATGCGAAAGAGCGAGATATTTTCATCTTTGACTCCTTATTATATTTTTTTGCCCACCCGGCTTGCTTGGAAGACTAGGCATGCAAGCTTTGGCCAGACAAATCAGGGATTGCAATTGTCTTTGCAATGATAGTAGCACAATCCAGTTTATGCGTCAAGTAAATTGCATATAAACAGATGCATAATCCGTGCCAGATCGGAGAAGATGAGAATAATAAATCGAACACTTATCTTAAGCATGATCTACTGCCTGGGTCGCCACGGCCGGTTTTCCGCCAGTTCGGTAAATCCCCTGACGATTTTTATAAACACAAATGGAGAAGCTGCCAGCTTAAAACGAGAGCTACTTGGGGTTTTCCAGGGCTTTCTGCATTCGCTCAAGGGCATTCACAAGCGTTGCACGCGGGCAGGCGAAGTTCAATCGCACGAAACCGCTCCCGCCCTGGCCAAAAGTATCGCCGTCGTTGAGCACCACGCGGGCTTTCTCCAGGAAGAATTTGTGCGGGTTGGTTCCGATCCCAGCCCCGCGACAGTCTAGCCAGGCCAGGTAAGTGCCCTCCGGAGGGCTCATCTGGATGCCTGGCAGGTTTTCTCGGACGTATCCGTTTAGGAAGTGCCGGTTCGCCTCCAGGTATGCCAGCATTTGCTCCAGCCACTCGTGGCCCTCACAGTAGGCGGCCTGGGCAGCCGTCAGGCCCATCAGATTAACCCAGGGCACCAGGCCTATCTTGGCTCGTATGAACCGGTTGCGAAGCTCGTGGTTTTGGATGATAGCGAAAGAGCACTGCAAGCCGGCGATATTGAAAGTTTTGCTCGGGGCCATCAAAGTGATGGTTTTCTGGGCGATCTCCGGGTCGAGGGAGGCAATGGG
>Ga0209048_10003748_pt1 | contig 14687 bp, 11 predicted proteins | sample FrelakmetCRP12CR_FD_187146 | JGI IMG/M metagenome (GOLD analysis project Ga0209048, IMG submission 187146) | Freshwater lake sediment microbial communities from the University of Notre Dame, USA, for methane emissions studies - CRP12 CR (SPAdes)... | ecosystem: Environmental > Aquatic >... | reverse complement strand
TCGAAATACATCACATCGTGAGGGTTGACGAAGTTCACGGTCATGAACCAAGGTTTGGCGGCGGCGACTTCGGGAGCCCGCTTTGCCAGCCAGTCGACGGCCTCATCCGCGATCTTCCCATCCTTTAGAGCCCCATCCATCGGGCCGCCTATCACATCGCCCCAATCCTGGTACTCGGAGAAGCCGTAGGGCTCCATCGCTTCGCGGGACCCTTCCGCTGGAAACTCCGAGAGGTGCCACTTGCCCTTATAGACGGTGTGGTAGCCCAGATCACGCATCATATGGCCGATGGTGGGCAAGGTCTCTGGATCAGCCTTCATGTCGTCGATCCAGGCGAAATTGGTATTATCGAACATACGGGTATGCGGCGTATGCCGCCCGGTGTACATCACCGAGCGGGAGGGCGTACATACAGTGGTGGTGCAGTGGTGCTGGTTGAACGTTACTCCCCGGGCGCGAATGCGGTCCCGGCTGGGCAAGGCGAAATCCGCCGGCATGGGCTGGTGCGCATATTCCTGATCGGTCACGATCATCAGAATGTTGGGTTGCTTGGTCATGATTCATTCTCCTTCGGAGAAGACGTCGATCTCTTTGAGTAGATTAGGTCCCTGCTGGGTCTCTGCGGCGAAACAAGCTTCGTGGAGCAACCGGCAAGCTCTGCCACTGTCTCAGATGTGCCGTTGTAGGGCACCCCTGCGCCGCACGGACCCCGAGTCCACATGGCCACTGACGTCCGACAACTCCGGAACGGGGTGCTTCAGCGCTTCGCCCGGGGGAGCCCGAGGCCGATCCACGAGATGATGTCCCGCTGGATCTCGTTGGTCCCCCCGCCGAAGGTGAAGATGGTCTGGCTCCGCGCCCGCTGCTCCAGGCGGCCGCCCAGGACGGCACCGGGCGAGCCCTCGGCCAGATAGCCCGCCTGTCCGACGATCTCGAGCAGGACCCGGTAGGCCTCGAGGGCGAACTCGCTGCCGTAGACCTTGGTGGCCGAGGCGTCGGCCGGGTTGAGCCCCTTGTCGGCGGCCCAGGCCACCTTCCAGTTGATGAGCTTGAGGTAGTCGGCCCTCGCCCACAGGCGGGCCAGGTGGACCTGGACCCACTCCTGGTCGATGACCCGGCGCCCGTCCGCCAGCCGCTGCTCCTGTGCCCACGTGCGGACCTCGGCGATGTCGCGCAGGACGCCGGAGACGGGACAGATGGCGACCCGCTCGAAGTTGAGCTGGTTGGTGATCAACGTCCACCCGCCGTTCACCTCGCCCACCAGGTTCGCCGCCGGCACCCGGACGTCCTCGTAGAAGGTCGAGCTGGTGAACTCGCCGGCCATGGTCGGGAGCGGGGTCCAACTGAAGCCGGGTGCGTCGACCGGCACGATGAACACGGAGAGCCCCTTGTGCTTGGGGGCGTCCGGATCGGTCCGGGCCGCCAACCACACGTAGTCGGCGTACTGGATGGCGCTGGTGTACAGCTTCTCGCCGTTGATCACGTACTCGTCGCCGTCGCGGACCGCCCGGGTGCGCAGCGAGGCCAGGTCGGTGCCGGCCGTCGGCTCGGTGTACCCGATGGAGAAGTGAACCTCCCCTCGGAGGATGGCCGGGAGGAATCGCTCCTTCTGCTGGTCGGTGCCGAGCTGCATGATGGCCGGCCCCACGCTGTTGAGGGTCAGGAGGGGGAGGGGAACCCCGGCCCAGTGGGACTCCTCGACGAAGATCATCTGGTCGATCGGGCCCCGGCCGTGCCCGCCGTACTCGACCGGCCAGCCGATGCCGAGCCAGCCGTCGGACCCCATCCGTCGGATCGTCTCGACGTAGTCGGGGCGGCCGCCGTCGGGGCCGGACCGGGCCAGGCCGCCGAAGTAGTCCCGCAGGGTGGCCTGCAGTTCGAGCTGCTCGTCGGTCAGCGCCAGGTGCACATCGGGTCTCCCATGGGTGCGGACGTTACCAACGGCGCCGTCGTGGGGTACCGTCCCCTGCCATGACCGACTCCACCGCCCCCACTCCACCCGACGTACTCTTTTCCGTCGTCGGCAAGACCGTCGTGGTCACCGGCGGCACCCGGGGGATCGGACGGATGATCGCCGGGGGCTTCGTCGCCGCCGGCGCCCACGTGGTCGTCGCCTCCCGGAAGGCTGCAGCCGTCGACACCACGGTGGCCGAGCTCTCCGCCTTCGGCTCCTGCACGGGCCTGGCCGCCGACCTGTCCACCGAGGAGGGGGCGCGGGTCTTCGCCGCGGCGGTGGCGGCCGACCACGACCGGGTCCACGTCCTGGTCAACAACGCCGGAGCCACCTGGGGCGCACCGCTCGCCGAGCACGACACGGCGTCGTGGGAACGGGTGCTCGACCTCAACGTGCAGGGCGTGTTCCACACCACCAAGTTCTTCCTGCCCCTGCTCGAGGCGGCCTCGGCCCCCGAGGACCCGGCCCGGGTCATCAACATCGGGTCGATCGACGGCATCCACGTACCGGTGCTGGAGTCGTACTCGTACTCGTCGTCGAAGGCGGCGGTGCACCAGCTCACCCGCCACCTGGCCCGCCACCTGGCACCGGGCATCACCGTGAACGCGGTGGCCCCGGGCCCGTTCGAGTCCAAGATGATGGCCGCCACACTGGACGCCTTCGGCGAGCAGATCGCCGCGTCGGCCCCCCTCAAGCGGATCGGCCGACCCGACGACATGGCCGGCGTGGCCATCTTCCTGGCCTCCCGGGCCGGTTCGTACCTGACCGGGGCGATCATCCCCGTGGACGGCGGGATCGCCACCGTCGGCTGACCGCCGACCGACCGGCACCAGGCGGGACGACCACCGGGTGACCCTGGCGTGGCGAACACGCTGAGTGATATTATTACCACTCTAGGTGTGGCCACTGGGGTCACCGTCGCGTCCGAAGGGTCGCAGCATGCGTCACGGTCGAAGCAGGCGGGCACTGCTCGCCGCACTGGTGGCCTCGGGCCTCCTGGCCGGTGCGGCCTGGGTCGGCGTCCCCGCCGGCGTCGCGTCGGCGGCGGTGTCACCCGTGACCCTGCCCTCCCCCGTCGCCAACGCCTTCTGGCTGGTCACCGCCACGGGATCGGTCGAGGCCTACGGCGTGCCCGCGCTCGGCGCCCCCGTCGGCCCGTTGAACCAGCCCCTGGTCACGGCCGAGCCGACCCGCGACGGTGCCGGGTACTGGCTGACAGCGAGCGATGGCGGGGTCTTCGCCTTCGGCGATGCCCAATTCTTCGGGTCCACCGGGAACCTGCGACTGAACGAGCCCATCGTGGGCATGGCCCGGACCCCCGACGACCACGGCTACTGGATGGTGGCGTCCGACGGCGGCATCTTCGCCTTCGGCGACGCCGGGTTCGCCGGGTCGACCGGCAGCCTGATGCTCAACCGGCCCATCGTGGCCATGGCCCCGACGTCCGACGGCGGCGGGTACTGGCTGGTCGCCTCCGACGGCGGGGTCTTCGCCTTCGGTGACGCCGGGTTCTACGGGTCGACCGGCAGCCTGCGCCTCCAGCAGCCCATCGTCGGGATGGCCTCCACCTCCGACGGCAATGGCTACTGGATGGTGGCGGCCGACGGCGGGGCCTTCGCCTTCGGCGACGCCGGGTACTACGGGTCGGCGGCAGGCTCCACCGGTGAGCCGATCGAGCGGGTGGTGTCCACAGCCGACTCCCGGGGCTACTGGATCCTGGCGCAGAGCGGGACGGCGGAGGCATTCGGCGACGCCGTGGGCCGGACACCGGCGGCCCAGGCCCTGATGTTCCGGCCGGTGACACCTGGCGACAAGGCAGTCCTGTTCGCGTTCCAGCAGTTGGGCAAGCCCTACATCTGGGGCGGCAACGGGCCCGTCGGCTACGACTGCTCCGGCCTGGCGCTGGCGTCGTGGACCCACGCCGCCGGCATCACCTTCGCCCGGGTGGCCAACGACCAGTTCCACACGGCCGGAACGGCAGTGGCCATGGACGAGCTCGCGGCCGGGGACCTGGTCTTCTGGGGATCGAACGCAGCCGACTGGACCTCGGTGTACCACACGGCCATCTACGTGGGCGGCAACTGGATCGTCGAGTCGACCGGCGACCATGTCCAGCTCAACGGCATCGACCAGTGGGGCGTGGGCGACATGATGCCCAACGGCCGCCACCCGTGACGGGACGGGACGGCAGCGGCGGCTCAGTCCGGCGCCGGCCGGCCCTCCCCGTGTGACCAGCAGCGGCACCAGGTAGGCCACCACGAACAGCGGGGCCAGGCGGAGCGCGGTCCACCGGAGCAGGGCGAGGCCGACCAGGGTGAAGATGAGGACGAAGGTCACCGAGTAGGTGAGGTCGTTGCGCACGGCGTAGACGTAGGTGACCCCCACCGAGACGAAGGCGAAGGCGACCATTCCCAGGACGGCCCACCGGCCCATCCGGTCCCAGGGGATTCACCAAGCCACGACACCCACGGCCAGGGATCCGACACCCGTGAGCCACACCACTGCCATCGACCGGACCTGCAGGGCCAGGGCCGAGCACGCCACCAGCAGGGCGCTGGACAGGATCAGTGCGATGGCGGCGATCCGCCTGCACTGGACGCGGTTCAGTGAGCCGTCGTCCTCCAGTTGATCCACATCCGCCGACGGAATCCAGTCCCCTGTCCGCCCATCGACTCGCGCCAGTACGCTCGTGAGCGACTCAGTCCGATCGGAGGGCGTACTCCCCGGCGATCGGCTGGCAACGCCCATGGCGGCCCGGATCGGCCCCCGGACCCGGGCCAGGTTGTACCGTGCGCAGGTCGGCCCGTGCGCCGACACCACCCGCACGAGGAGTCGCACCATGAGCCCGTTCCCCTACGCCGATCGCGTGCCCGTCCACCGGACGCTCCCCGACCAGGGGACGCCCCGGGACGAGGTCCTCGGGATCCTCCGGTCGATGGCCGTCGAGGAGGACCGTGCCTGGGAGTCGGGCCGGTGCTCCGGCACCATGTACTGCGGCGACCACGACCACTACGACTTCCTGAACGAGGCGTTCTCCCTCTTCTCCCACGTGAACGTCCTGCAGCGGGATATGTGCCCGAGCGCCACCCGGTTCGAGGCCGAGATCATCGCCATGACCCTGGACCTGCTGCATGCCGAGTCGGTGGCCGACACCGAGCCGGTGGGCCTGGTGTCCTCGGGCGGCACGGGCAGCATCTGCCACGCTCTCCTCGCCTACCGCGACCATGCCGCCACCACCCGGGGCGTCGAGCGGCCGAACGTGATCAAGCCGGAGACCGGCCATCCCGCCTTCGACAAGGCCTGCCACCTGTTCGGCATCGAGCTGCGGGTCGCCCCGGTCGACCCGGTCACCACCCGGGTGGACACCGACTGGGTGGCGGGAGCCGTCGACGAGGGGACCATCGCCCTCATCGGGTCGGCCTGCAACTACGGCTACGGGACGGTGGACCCCATCGAGGCGCTCTCGGACATCGCCCTCGAGCACGCCATCGGCCTCCACGTCGACGGCTGCCTGGGCGGGTGGATCCTCCCGTTCGGCCAGGAGCTCGGCTACGACATCCCCGTCTTCGACTTCCGGGTCCCGGGGGTCACCTCGATCTCGGCCGACACCCACAAGTACGGCTACGCGCTGAAGGGAACCTCGGTCCTCACCTTCCGGGACAAGGCCCTGCGCAACGCCCAGTACTTCTTCAACACCGCCTGGACCGGGGGGAAGTACTGCTCGCCCGGCATGGACGGCTCGCGCTCGGGCGGACTGCTGGCCGCCACCTGGGCGTCGATGGTCCAGCTCGGCCGCGAGGGCTACCGCGGCTACGCCGAGCAGATCTTCGCCACCTCGGCCGCCATGCAGGCGTCGGTGCGCTCCCATCCCGAGCTGCGGATCCTCGGCACGCCGACCTTCCTGTTCAGCTTCACCTCGGACACGTTCGACGTCTACCACCTGAACGACTACATGAGGGAGCGGGGCTGGCGCTTCAACGGCCAGCAGTACCCGAACGCGCTGCACATGGCCGTCACCCGCCCCCAGACCCGGCCCGGTGTGGTCGACGCCTTCGCCGCCGACCTGTCCGACGGCGTGGCCTATGCGGTGGAGCACGCGGCGGAGGCCCCGCGGTCCGGTGCGGTCTACGGCGGTGTGGCGGGGGGCATGACCGACGAGGCCGACGAGTTCATCCGGATGATGATGGGCGAGATGATGGACGCCCAGCAGTCCATCCCGGACGATGCCTGAGCAACGAGCGCCGGAGGTCGAGGGGTGATGGGCCCGGGACCGGGCACACCCCGTGAGGACTGCTGGGTCCTGGCCGTCGACCTCGGGACCGGCGGGCCCAAGGTCGGCCTGGTGTCACTCACCGGGGTCATCGCCTGGACCGAGCACCAGGCCGTGCCCACCGACCTCGGACCGGGTGGGCGGGCCACCCAGGACGCCGGGCTGTGGTGGGACCTGATCCGGGCATCGGCGCGCCGGGCCGTCGCCTCGGGTGTGATCCCCGTCGAGCGGATCGTCGCCGTGTCGTGCACCGGTCAGTGGGCCAGCACCGTGCCGGTCGACGACCAGGGGTCGCCGGTCGGACCGTGCCAGCTGTGGTCGGACACCCGGGGCGGCCCCCATTCCCGACGGGTGATCGGCGGGCCCGTCGCCGGGTACGCCCCGGTGGCCGCGGCGCGCTGGATCCGTCACAGCGGCGGTGCGCCGTCCACGTCGGGCGCAGACCCGATCGGGCACATCCTCCACCTCGAGCAGGACGAGCCCGACGTCGCCCGGGGCGCCCGCTGGTACCTCGAGCCCGTCGACTACCTGTCGATGCGGTTCACCGGGACGGCTGCGGCAACCGCGGCGTCGATGGCCGGGGCGTGGCTGACCGACAACCGGGTCCCGGACCCGCTCGAGTACGACCCGGTCCTGGTGAAGGCGTCCGGCGTCCCGGTGGCCAAGCTCCCGCCGCTCCGGCCCACGGCCGCGGTGCTCGGCACCGTGCTCCCCCACGTGGCCCGCGACCTCGGGCTCCCCGACGGCGTGGTCGTGGTGGCCGGGACCCCCGACCTCCACTCGGCGTGCGTCGGGTCCGGCGCCGTCCTGCCCCTCCAGCCCCACGTGGCCATCTCCACCACCAGCTGGGTCAGCTGCCCGTTCCCCCGAAAGAAGACCGATGCCGTCCGCCAGATGGCGACCGTTCCGGGGATCCTGCCCGGACTGCGCCTGGTCGCCAACAACCAGGAGTCCGGCGGGCGGGCGCTCGAATGGCTGCGCGACTGCCTGGACGGTGACGCCCCCGAAGGCGGCCCGACGCCGTTCGACGAACTGACCGGGCTGGCGGCCGAGGCCCTTCCGGGCAGCGGCCGGATCCTGTTCACCCCGTGGCTGGCCGGGGAGCGCTCCCCCATCGACGACCGGCGCGCCCGGGGCGGGTTCCACAACCTGTCGCTCCAGACCACCCGGGCCGACATGGTGCGCTCGGTCCTGGAGGGCGTGGCCCTCAATTCGCGGTGGCTGGCCCGGGCTGTGGAGCGGTTCGTCGGGCAGCCCCTCGGGACGTTCCGGGCCATCGGGGGCGGGGCCACCTCACCCCTGTGGTGCTCGATCTACGCCGATGTGCTCGACCGACCGGTCGAGCAGGTGGCCAACCCGGTGCTCGCCAACCTGCGGGGGGCGGCGCTCATCGCCGGCCTGACCCTGGGTGCGGTGGCACCGGCCGAGCTGCGGGCGCTGGTCCCGGTGGCCGAGACCCACCTGCCCGACCCGGACGCCGCCGCCGTCTACCACGAGCTGGCCGCTGAGTTCCCGGCGCTCTACGCCGCCCAGAAGCGCACGTTCGCCCGGCTGGCGCGCTGAGCGGACCCGCACCCGGTCACAGGTGTCCGCTCACAGGGTCAGACTCGGGTCCCGTGCGGCCTGGTCGAGGGCGTGCCGGTGGGCGGGCGCCGGTCGGCCCAGCAGGAACCCCTGGGCCTCGTCGCACCCTGTGGCACCGATGGCCCGCAGCTCGGCCGGCGTCTCGACCCCTTCGGCCACCACGGTGATCCCGAGGGTGTGGGCCAGGTCGACGACGGTCCGGATAACGGTCCCGTCGTTCTCCTCGCCGTCCAGGCCGGCGACGAAGCTGCGATCGATCTTCAGTCGGTCGATGGGCAGACCCTGCAGGTAGAGCAGCGAGGAGTAGCCGGTCCCGAAGTCGTCCAGGGCGAGGTGGACGCCGAGGTCCCGTATGCGCTGCATGGTGGAGCCGATCTGGACGATGTCGACCACCAGCACGGACTCGGTCACCTCGAGCACCAGGCGGGTCGGGTCGAGGCCGGAGCTGTCCAGAGCATCCCGGACGTCGTCGAAGAAGCCTTGATCCTGGAGCTGGCGGGCCGAGATGTTGACCGACACGGTGAGGTCGGGGAAACCCTGGCTCTGCCAGTCACGGCACTGGAGGGCCGCCTCCTCCAGCACCCATCGGCCCACCGGGACGATCTGGCGGCTCTGCTCGAGGAGGGGGATGAACTCGCTCGGGGCCACGCTGCCCAGTTCAGGGTGGGCCCACCGCAGGAAGGCCTCCATCCCCACCAGTCCTGCCGGGCGCCCGCCCGCCATCGCGAACAGCGGCTGGTAGTCCAGGGTCAGCTCACCCTTGCCGTGGGCCACCCGGAGCTCGTCGCCCAGCAAACTCTGGCGCAGGCTGTCGGCCCCGATGACCGTGTCGTACACCTCGAAGTGGGCGGGACCGCTCCGTTTGGCGTGGTACATGGCGGCATCGGCCTGCGCCAGGCAGCTCTCGGGGTCGGCGTCGGGCAGGACTGGAGTGATCCCGATGCTGACCGACGTGTGCAGCTCGCCGTCGCCGACCGGCACGGGCGCCCGCATGGCCTGGTGGATCCGCTCGGCCAGCGACTGGGCGGCCGGCATCGGCTCGTCCAGGTCCTCGGCCAGGATCACGAACTCGTCCCCGCCGAGGCGCGCCACCGTGTCCGACCCGCGGACCAGGCCGAGGAGGCGCTCGGCCACCACCACGAGCAGGCTGTCCCCCGCCGAGTGCCCGAACCGGTCGTTGATGGCCTTGAAGTTGTCGAGGTCCAGGAACAGGAGCATCGGGCTGGCGCCCGTGCGCGAGGCGCTGCGGGTGGCGCGCCGCAGGCGGTCGGCCAGGAGCGTCCGGTTGGGGAGCCCGGTGAGCTCGTCGTGGAGTGCCAGGTGTGCGAGGTTCGCCTGTTCCGTGCGCAGCCGTTCCCGGAGCATGCTGCGGGTCTCGTCGAACGCCCGCACGGTGCGGACCAGTCCGCCGTCCGCGCTCAGCCGGATCACCGAGCAGGCCAGGTCAACGGGCACGGGCCCCACACCGCGCCGCGCCGCCTCCTCGTGGACGGCCGCCGTGCACAGGTCGCGCCAGTGCAGGTAGCCCTTCACCGCCACGGTCAGCTCGACCTCCATGAGCACCACCTGCCGGCCCTGGCGGGAGAGCGCCAATTCCTCCTCGGCGGACGCCGCCTCGCCGGTGCTGAGCCACCGCCCGATCAGTTCGGTCGCCAACCGCGCCGAGGCGAAGGCCTCACTGCACAGGAACTCGGGAAAGCGCTCCGCCACCCGGTCGCCGATCTCGTCGGCACGGGCCCCCAGAGCGGCGCCCAGGGCGGCGCGTTCGCCCCACGGTGCGTCGGCCGTGTCCAAGCGCTCCCCATCCGGGGCGTCGAATGGAGGATCGTGACTCATCTGGTCCGAGTATCGGCCCGGCCCGGCGGGAACTTGACCGGGTCGCCACACGGGGTGCGTAGGGTGGCGGGCGGCCGATCGAGGGAGGACCATGAAGGCAGCGGTGTACTACGAGACGGGCGGACCGGACGTGTTCCGCTACGAGGACGTGCCCGACCCGGTGTGCGGACCCGGAGAGGTCCTGATCCGGGTCGAGGCCGTGAGCGTCGAGGGCGGCGACACGCTGAACCGCCTCGGCGGCGAGCTGTCCCGGGTCCCCCACATCGTCGGCTACCAGTGTGCCGGCGCCGTCCTGGAGGTCGGCGCCGGTGCCGACGACCTGGCCGAGGGCGACCGGGTGGTCACCGTGGGTGTGGACGGGTCCCACGCCGAGCTCCGGGTGGCCGGACGGTCCTTCTGCTGGAAGGTCCCCGACGGGTTGTCCACCGAGGAGGCGGCCTGCGTACCGGTGCCGTTCGGGACCGCCGACGACTGTCTGTTCGAGTTCGGGCGGCTCCAGGCGGGTGAGACCGCCCTCATCCACGCCGGGGCCAGCGGTGTCGGCATCGCCGCCATCCAGCTGGCCAAGCGGGCCGGGGCCCGGGTGGTGGCCACCGCCTCCTCGTCCCAGCGTCTCGGGCGACTGTCGGCGCTGGGCCTCGACCACGGCATCGACTACACCTCGACCGACTTCGTCGAGGAGGTCCGCCAGTGGACCGACGGGCGGGGCGCCGACGTCATCGTCGACTCGGTGGGCGGCACGAACCTCCAGAAGAGCCTGCACTGCCTGGCCTACCGGGGACGGTGCGTGACCTTCGGGGACGCCGGCCGGGAGACGCCGTCGACGCTCGACATCTCGACCATGCGGGCCAACAACCAGACCCTGGTCGGCTACTTCCTGGGGGCCGAGCTGTTCCTCGGCACCCGCGCCCACCCCATGATCGCCGGCCACCTCGCCGACATGGCCGCCGGCGCCCTCCAGGTCGTCATCGACCGGCGGTTCCCCCTCGAGCAAACCGGGGAGGCCCACGCCTACATCGAGAGCCGGCAGGCCTTCGGCCGGGTCCTGCTGGTCCCGTGAACCTCCGCCCCGCCACCCCCTCCGACGTGCCCGTCCTGGTCGGCCTGATCCACGACCTCGCCGCCTACGAGCGCGAGCCCGACGCCGTCGAGGTCGACGACGCCATGCTGGCCCAGGTGCTCTTCGCCGATTCGCCCGTGGCCTTCGCCACCGTAGCGGAGGACGCCGGGGAGGTGCTCGGGATGACGATCCACTTCCTCAACTTCTCGACCTGGACCGGCCGGGTCGGGATCTATCTCGAGGACTTCTACGTCCGCCCCGAGCACCGGGGTCGCGGCGTGGGCCGGGCGCTCCTGGCCAGCTTGGCCCGCACGGCAGGTGACCGTGGCTACGCCCGCATCGACTGGTCGGTGCTCGACTGGAACGAGCCCGCCCTGGGCTTCTACCGCTCGATCGGGGCCCGGCCCATGACCGGGTGGACCGGCTACCGGCTGGACGGCGCGGCCCTCGCCGAACTGGGAGGGGACGACTCCACTACCGCCTGACGCGACCGGGACCGGGACCGGTGCCCGCCGCCTCCCACCGGTCGGCGCCAGGCGGTCGGATCAGATGGTGAAGGCCATGTGGGCGACCAGCTGCGCACCCAGGGCACGGTCGCCGGTGAAGCGCACGCCGTCCTCGGAGTCGACACCGGGTTCGTGGCGGCCGCCGGTCAGGCGGAGGTAGTGCTGGGCCGACAGCTCGATCCCGACCGTCGGCTCACCGTCGAGCTCGTCGACCACGGCAGCCCGGCCGTCGACCTGGACGAAGTACGTGCGGGGGCACGGGCCGGTCAGGTCGATCCGGACCCGGGACCCCTCGGGCATGCCCGCCCGTCGACCCACGATGTAGCCGAGCCCGGTGGCCACCTCGTCCAGGGCGGATGCCAGGTCCTCGACCGACTCCCGCGGTGGGAGGCCGAGCGCCAGCCGGATGTCCTGCTCGTGCAGGTAGCAGTCGTAGTGCCGGATGCGCATGAACCGCCCGTAGGTCTCGTCCGTTCCCGCCGGCGTCCACGACGGCGCGTCGAACTCGTCCTGGGTCATGACGTCGAGCAGGGCCAGCCGGCGGCCGGTTACGTCCGCCAGTCGGGCCAGCATCTGGGGGCCGGGGGTGCCGCGCAGCGCCTCGACCCAGATCTCGTTGGCCTCGGCGATCGGGTTCTGCATGTGGTCCAGGTGGGACACGTCGACCTCGGGCGCGGGTTCGCCGAGCAGCGCCGCCTCGGTCCCGATGACGTGGCTGAGCGCGTCCCGCACACTCCACCCGGGGAGGCAGGTCGGGGTGTCCCACTGCTCGGGGGTGAGCGGGGCGCACACCCCGGCCAGCTCCCGGTACTCACGCCGCAGCAGGTCGACGGCGGCTTCCTTGTCCACGAAGGTCGGCACGGTTCAACCGTAGCGGGCCGACCGGCCCGGACGACGGGTCGCCGTGCCGGAGTGCCGCCGTTCCGCCGGACCCACGCGACTGCCGGCCGTCCGCCGGTCACATCGACACTCAACTTCCGCCGGGAGCACGCCGATACGGGCACGGAGGAGTTCCTGGCCGCGCGGACCGGAACAGGAGGTGGAAATGGCGTTCAGGCGACAGGCGTGGGTGTGGGCATTGGCGGTCGGCGCGTGCCTGATCCCGGTGTTCTACCTGATGCCGAGCCAACTCGGCCATGACACCGTCTACAGCCTCATCGGGCTGGCCTCGTGCGCGTTGATCCTGGTCGGCATCCGGGTCAACCGGCCGGTCGACCGGGTCGCCTGGTACATGCTGGCCGCCGCCGGCGGATGCTTCGCCCTGGGCGACCTGGCCGGGGACTACTTCACCGACATCGTCCATACGTCCGCCCCGATCCCGTCGGTGGCCGACGCCTTCTACCTCCTCGGCTACCCGTTCCTGTTCATCGGGGTGAGCCGGCTCAGCCGCAACCCGATCCGCAGGGCCCAACGGGAGGACTACGCCGACGCCGCCATCATCGCCCTCGGCAGCCTGACCCTGGCCTGGCACTTCCTGCTCAATTCCTACGTCCACGAGCAGGGCATATCGACCCTCGGTCGCCTGGTGGCGCTGGCCTACCCGCTCATGGACGTGTTCCTGGTCTTCGTGCTCTTCAAGTCGGTCGTGTTCGGCTCGGCCCGGCGCCCCTACCACCTGTTGCTGATGGCCTCGATGGCGGCCATGTTCGTCTCCGACTTCAGCTTCGACCTGCTCGTCCTGCACAACGCCTATTACACCGGGCAGTTCTGCGACGCCTTCTTCCTCCTCCAGTATGTACTGGTGGCGGCGGCGGCACTCCACCCGTCCGTCGGGGACGACTGGGATGTCGACGCCGACCTGGCCCACCGGTCCCGGCGCGAGGCGGCGGGCCGTGAGGACGTCGTCGTGGGCTGGCAGCAGGCCGAGTCGGGCCGGCGCCTGCCGATGGTCGCCCTCGCCGCGTTCATCCCGCCGGTCCTGCTCGTCATCACGGCCTTGTCCGGGGCGTCGGTGAACGTCACCGCGGTGTCGATCCTGTGCATGGCCGTGTTCGCACTGATCTGCCTGCGGATGCTGTGGATGCTCACCCGGATCGGCGACCAGGCGGCCGACCTCGAGCACCACGCCCGGGAACTCGAGATCTCCCACACCGAGCGCGACGCGCTGGAGGCCGACCTCCGCCACCTCGCCTTCCACGACGAGCTCACCGGGCTGGCCAACCGAACGCTCCTCCAGGAACGGGTGGCCCACGCCCTGGCCGGAATGGCGAGCTCCGGGCGGTCGGTCGCACTGTGCTTCGGCGACCTCGACGGGTTCAAGGCCGTGAACGACTCCCTCGGCCACCACGTCGGCGACAGCGTGCTCGGCACAGTGGCCGACATCATCTCGGCCAATGTCCGGCCGGGCGACACCGTGGCCCGCATGGGCGGCGACGAGTTCGCCGTCCTCATGCCCGGCGTGCGGGAGACCGCGGCGGCCGTGGAGGTCGCACAGCGGATCCTGGCCGCCCTCGAGGACACCCTGGGCCACGAGGGCAGCCGATCGGGGATCTCGATGAGCATCGGACTGGCCATCACCGATTCGGCCACCAATCCCGAGGAGCTCATCGGCGAGGCCGATGCCGCCATGTACGAGGCGAAGTCGCGTGGTCGGAACCGGATCGAGGTGTTCGACCCGTCGTTGCGGGCCCGGCTCACCGAGCGGCTCGAGATCACCAACGGGTTCCGCCGCGCACTCGAGCGCGGCGAGTTCACCCTGCACTACCAACCGGTCCTCGACCTCGCCGACATGCGGGTCTGCGGGTTCGAGGCCCTGGTCCGATGGGACCATCCGGTCCTGGGGCGCGTCTCGCCCGCCACGTTCATCCCGGTCGCCGAGGAGACCGGCTTCATCGTGCCCCTCGGCCGGTGGGTCCTGCTCGAAGCCACCCGCCAGCTGGCCGCCTGGTCGGACCTGTCCCCGCTCCGGCTCCGGATGGCGGTCAACCTGTCGCGTCGCCAGCTCACCTCCCTCGAACTGTCCGACGACGTCCGCGATGCCATCGCCCTGAGCGGGATCTCACCGTCCCAGCTGACCCTGGAGATCACCGAGAACGTCCTGATGGACGATCCGGAACGGGCCACAGTGGCGCTGGCCGACCTCCGCTCGCTTGGCATCGCCATCGCCGTCGACGACTTCGGCACGGGCTACTCGTCCCTCAGCTACCTCCAGCGGTTCCCGGTGGACGTCCTCAAGATCGACCAGGCGTTCATCGCCCCGATCAACCGGTCCGAGCCGGCCAGCACGGCGCTGGTCAGCACCATCATCGGCCTCGCCCGCACCATGGGCCTCGACATCGTGGCCGAGGGCATCGAGCGACCCGACCAGCTCGACCGCCTGGTCGACCTCGGCTGTCCCAAGGGCCAGGGCTTCCTCATGTCCCGCCCGCTCGACGCCGAGGCCGCCGCCCGGTACCTGACCGCCAGGCACGACGAGCTGGCGATGCTCCACCGGTAGCCCGGGCGGCCGCCCGGCGGCCTTGGTGGCGACCGCCGAGG
>Ga0209048_10003747_pt1 | contig 14691 bp, 15 predicted proteins | sample FrelakmetCRP12CR_FD_187146 | JGI IMG/M metagenome (GOLD analysis project Ga0209048, IMG submission 187146) | Freshwater lake sediment microbial communities from the University of Notre Dame, USA, for methane emissions studies - CRP12 CR (SPAdes)... | ecosystem: Environmental > Aquatic >... | reverse complement strand
CCCCCCGCATCGATTACGGCGCGCTCAAGCTCCGCCGTGAGGCCGCGGTAGCTTCTGAGACGCGCGCTCGGTTTCTCGCCGTTCGCGTTGCTCCCGCGCTCGGGCGCCATGACAACGCGATAATCCGTCTCCATCGTGACGTTATGCCCGAGGCCGAGGAGAAAATCGGGGATGAAAAGCCCGTCCGCCTCCCCCTTCTTCTCGTCGGGCTTTCTCTCTACGACCCCGCCCGCCTGAAAGTCCATTGCGAAGAATCGCTCATCTTCTCGAACGACGTACACGGGCTTGCTCCACCGGTCCTCGGGGCGGTCACGGGTACCTGCGAACTGCTTCGTGAGACGTTCGAGAAGGAAGGCATGGCGAGGCCCGAGGGCGACATGCTCCTTCTCGACGTTCGCGGCGATCTCGCGCGTGTAGGTTTCACACTGCTCGAATGTGTACGGTAAGGTCGGCTCGAGCCGCACGAGGCCGCGGAGCTCGAACGATTTCAGCGCCTCGTAGACCCAGGAGCCCGGCGGCACTGTCTCGGCGCGGGCGGCCGACGCCCCAAAAAGAGCGCCAGCGAGAATGACCGCCGCGCCGAACATCATTGCCGTAAAAAATCCGGAAAGAGGAACTCTTTCCGGATTGCTCACCGATCTCTCTCGCCTGCTCATCCATCCGCTCCGGCTCATTCGGGAACCATCGTTCCTCCCGGCGTCTCGTCATGGGCCTTGAGCGCCGCGAGTTTGTAGTATTCGCTGGCCTTCCGCTTGTCGTCCTGCTTCTCGTATATGACGCCGAGGCTGAAGTAGACCTTGGAATCCGCCGGATTGATCTCCGTCACCTTCTTGTAGTACTCGAGCGCCCTCTGCGGCTGCTCGAGCTTGTTGAAGCATTCGCCGACATAGTAGAGAATCGTCGTGTTGCCCGGGTTGAGGCGCGAAGCGTGCTGGAGGTGCTTGAGCGCCTTGCCGTAGACTCCCTTCCTGTAGTACAGAAAGCCGAGATAGAAGAGCGCGTTCACGTTGTCGTGCTCGATCTTGAGGATTCTCTTGAACTCTTCCTCCGCATCGTCGAGGTGCCCTTCGTTAACGAGAGCGACGCCGAGGTTGTAGTGCCCCTCGATGCTCGTCGTGTCGATCTCGAGCCCGATGCGGAACTCCTTGATCGCCTGGTCGCGATCACCTTCCTCGCCGTAGAGGGCCCCGAGGTTGAAATGCGCCTCGGCGCTCTTTGGGTTGTGCTGCACGGCCTTCCTGAACTGCAAGAGGGCCGACTCCCGTTTTCCCTGGAGATCGAGTATGTAGCCGAGGTTCGTGTAGGACTTCGAGTGCGTCGGATCGATGTCGATCGCCTTGCGGTACTGCTCCTCCGCCTCCTCGTACTGGTGGTTCTTCGTGTACGCAACGCCCAGGCGATAGTAGCACTCGGGGTTGTCCGGCTCGAGCGCGATCGCCTGCCGATGGTGCCGGATCGCCTCTTCGAGCCGTCCCTGTATCTCGAGAAGCCTCCCCATGCGGTACACGGGGAGCGCCCTCCGCTCATCCATTTCGCGGATCGTGCGGTAACCTTGGAGCGCGAGCTCGTAGCTGCCGACCTGCTCGAGAAGCTCGCACGCCTCCTCAAGGAGCCGCGCATCGGCCCCGGGCGCGGCCATGAGCTCCATAAGGACCTTTTCGCCCTTCTTCGGGTTCTTCCCCTTGAGAAGGTGCTCGGCGAGATCGAGGATCTCTTCGGGCTCGGCCTCGCCCGCTTCGAACTTCCTCGTCAGACGAATGACGTCCCTCGACTCTTCACCCCCCTCGCCGCGCGCGAGGTCAAACAATCTGTCCCAACGAAGCACCGCGCACCTCCGCTATGGAAACCCCCGTGGACACAGTCTTCCCGGAGGCTAAGACACAATATCTTGGATGTCAAGATTTTATCGGCGCATTATATAGTGGATCGATCGCCCCAAAGCCCGCGAGGCCCGCGAATCCTACCGCCCGAACGCGTTGTACAGGCCCGGGTAACGATACTGATGGAACTCGAGTCTCATCATGAAGCTGTCGCTCGGCTTGTAGGTGAGGTCGACGTTCGGAATGAAGAACTCTGGCTGATTGTCTGCGTTCGCGCTTCTCATGACCGATCCGACGCCGACGTCCCAATGAAGGCTTACGGAACTCGACAGGTTGAGGCCGAAGTGCCCCATATAATATCCCATCCCGAACGACTCCATGCCCCCCCCACCCGAGAAGAAGGAAAAACCGGCCGAGCTCGAGAACGTGAGCCCCGGAACGTGGAGGAACGACGTCCCCGACTGGGGATTGAGATAATCGTTGAAGACGCTCGGTCTGGCGGGCGTCGTCGCCGTTTGAGCGTTCGCCGCTGCCGCCGCGAAAACGAGAATCATCGACAAGAAAACGACCTTCCTCATCATCATACCTGCACGCTCCGTGTCGTTAAGAGATCCCGTATTTTCTCCTTGAGCAGTGTCAGATCGACCGATTTCACGATGTACGCGTCCGCCGCCCACGTCTGAAAGTTGTCGCGATAGATCGAGTACGCCGAGTTCAGTATCACCGGCAGGCGCTTCCGCTGTTTGGCGATCTTCATGAGCGCGTCGATTCCGCTCTCCTCCCCGAGCTTGATGTCGAGAATAACGAGATCGGGATTGTCCTTCTCGACCGATTCGACCGCCTCCTTGACCGTGGACGCTGAAACGGTCTCGTACCCTTCGCCGCGAAGCTCCTCGCTATAGAGCTTCCGCACATTGATCTCGTCGTCAACAATAAGGATTTTCGCCATTTCAACTCCCCCTGCAATATAATGAAAATACCGGAGTATATGCAACACTCCGGTATTGATTTTCCCACGAACGCGAGAAGCGGTCAAGTGTTTTCACGGTTACGCGAGCGGCCTCGCGGCGCCCGCCGGTGCAGCCCGCTATTCGACCTCTATCTCGATGATGACGTTGAGCTGTATCTCCTTCGCCACTTCATCCCTCGACATGTGCACGGGCACGCGTATGATCTTCTCTTCGACGACGTCGATGTGCGGGCGCGGTTTCTCCTTCGGTCGCTCCGCCGCGTCCATGACCGCGAGCCTTTTCTTGAGCTTGTCGACGGGACCGGTGACGATATCATTCGGCTTCGCGCTCTTCTCGACGGCCCCCTTCTTCTCCCTGTTCCCGTCGCCGTTCAGGTCGACGACGTGGCCGTAATCCTCGTAGCCGTCGCGCGTCGCGCCGAGATCGATCCCCGCGGCGGGGCGTTCTCTCTCCTTAAGGACGTTTTCAACGAACTCAGAGACAGACTTGGGCTCCTCTTCTCTCTTCTCCGCGTTGCATCTATAGTCGCTCTCGTCTGTCTCTGAGTTTCGTTCCCGCGCGCCCTGCGCAACCACCTCTACGTTGATGTGCTGCGGCTTGTGCTGCTCGCGGGTTTCCCGTTTCTTGTCGGGGTCCTTCAATTCCTCCTGCATGGTCTTGAGGACGAGCTTGGCAATACCCTCGAAGGTCTCGTAGACGCCGTTGCCCTTGTTCGCGGCGGCATCGAAGGCCGGAACGGCGGCGGTGTTGAGCTCCTTATCCAGAAGATCGCGTTCGAGGCGATTCGGGAGATCGCGCTTGTTGTACTGCATGACCCAGGGGATCTCTTTCAGCGTGAGCCCGAGGTCATTCAGGTTGTCCTCGAGGTTCTGGAGCGCCTCTTTGTTCTCCTGTATCCGGTCGGGGGACGAGTCGGCGACGAACACGAGGGCATCCACGCCCTTGAGGACGAGCTTGCGCGTCGCGTTGTAGTAGACCTGCCCGGGAACCGTGTACAGGAGGAACCGGACCTTCATTCCGTTTATCTCGCCGATGTCGATCGGGAGAAAATCGAAGAAGAGGGTCCGGTCGGTCCGGGTCTTCATCGATACCATCTTGCCCTTGTTCTCGCGCGGCAACTTCGAGTAGATATACTCGAGGTTCGTCGTTTTGCCGCTCAGCCCCGGTCCGTAGTAAACGATCTTCGCGTTGATCTCTCCGCCCGCATAGTTGAAGACTGCCATACCGCGCTCCCTCGGTTTCTTTTCGCCGGGGTGGAACCGCTGCTCATCCGTTGCGCCAGGCACGGAAGCAGAATCCGGAGCAGGTTTCATGCTGCTTGAGCTAGGGTGTTCAACTCGTTCTAAGCACCAAGAAAGCGCCCACCCCGGCACCTCGACTAGGGGCAAGTAACGTGCCACCGTCAAATAAGCATTACCCTTTTTTATCTCATTAAATGGATGGGTGTTGCGGGGACCGAGGCATCCGCGGCGAAGGGCATAAAACGGGCCCTCTCCAGTATTGAGAGAGGGCCCATGAAAAGTGCAACGAAACGCTCACTGCGCCCGAGAAAGGCTCAGTGGCATCCGTGCCCTGCGCAATCGAGCTTGACGAAGGTGATCTTCTCCTTCGTGATATTGAAATTTGCCGTCCAGCAGAAGAAACTGTCACCCTGGACCATGTTGCTCTTGGCGTAGATGGTGTGTCCGCCGGCCGACACATCGATGATAGACGGCTGCTCGCTCGTAAAGGAACCGACGTAGTCATTGTCTATCCAGACCCAGGCCTCGAAGGTGCCGCAATCGGCGAATGTCAGGTTCAGGCCCGTCTGCTGAACCGACGCAGGCTTGCCGCCGCATCCCAACCACAGCACCAGAGCCAGAGTTATCAACGTAAAAGAACCGACCCGGACCATCGATACCTCCTCGGATATTGCTCGGAATCCTCATAACAAGGATCGGTCAATTCTCCTTTGGGAATGTAACAAATGGCAATCGGTTGCACAATGGAAAAAATGGGCTCGCCGTCGGGCGCGGGAGACCGTCGCCGCGAAGGACGGCCCGCTTCAGGACGGAAGAAGCTCCGAGCCGCACCAGGGGCAGAACGTGTAGATGCTGCTCGCGCTCTTTCCGCAGGAGCAGGTGATCTCGGAGCACGTCTCTCCGTCGCGCCTCTGGCCGAGGGGATTCTTCCTGATCTCTCTCAAGCGGTCGTAGAGCTCGCGCCCCTTCGAGAGCACGAACTCGTACTTCTTGTCGGCGATGACGACGATCCTCGGGTGCAGATCCCCGTGCTCGAGCGAGACGTCGGTGATCGAGCAGACATCGATCGAGATGCTCTTTATCCCGAAGGAGGCATCAAACGGGAATACCTGGAAATGCAGGCAGCGATCCGTGAGCTCGAGCATGCCCCGGGCGGCGATGGGCTTGTTCACGAAGTAGATCGCTTTTTGCATGAAAAGGGTTGTTTCATTTGTAAGCTGCAACACGATGACCCCTTTCGCCGGTGTTTTGTCGCAAGGTGCCAGAACCATGCCATTTTATGGAGCTTGACAACGGCATACGCGGGAAATTATGCTACCCGAAACCGTGAAACATATTGGAAAACTGGCTTTTAGGTTCATCGCACGTCTCGCGAGCGCGACTCCCGCCTCTGGGAGAAGGTTGATCGTTGAGGTTGGCGCCTTTCTCTTCTACGTGTTCTCTCCCGGGAAGAGAAAGAGGGTGGCGGAGAATATCGCGGCGGCGGGGCTTGCCGCGACGCCCCGGGCGGTGTTTGGCGTATTCAGGCTCCATACTGCCAACATCGTCGAGATGTTCGCCTCGAGCCGCTGGAGCGACGAGGATATTCGCGGCTGGTTCGAGTTCGAGGGACGCGAGGAACTCAATCGGGCCATGGCCGAGGGGCGGGGGGTGATCCTCGTTACGGGACACATCGGGAGCTGGGAGCTCGGCGCCCTCTACCTCCAGTCGCTCGGGTACAATCTGCATGTGGTCGCGGGGGTCCAGATGAACACCCTTCTTACGGGAGCCCTAAGAGAAGCCAAGGAAAAGCGCGGAATCGAAGTGATCAATCCCGAGGACTCGAGCCGGAAAATCCTTAAGGCGCTCCAATCGAACGGGATCATCGCGCTCCTCGTCGACGGAAACGTTTACACGGGCGGTGTGGAATGGCCCCTGTTCGGCAGACCGACACGGGTCCCCGACGGTCCCGTGCGGCTCGCGAAGGCGTCGTGGGCTCCGGTCGTCGGAGGATACTGCAGACGAGTCGGAGACAACACGTTCGCGATTCACGTTGAATCCATACTGGGCATCCGCGATCTCGAGACCCTTTCCGACGAAGAGTCGCTCGCGAAGGTGTACGGCGCCTTCGAGCGCTTCGTCCGCGAGAACGCGGACCAATGGTGCATCTTCAGGCGCATCTGGGGAGCATAGATCGTGAAGATAGGCATCGTTTCGCAGTCGTACTACCCCCGGCCCGGCGGCGTGACGGAGGTCGCTCATTTCACCGCGCGGGAGCTCCGAAGGCTCGGCCACGACGTCACGATCATCACGACGCACTACTCGGGCGCCGAGGCGGACGATCCGAACGTCATACGTATCGGACGCAACATGCTCGTTCCCGTGAACGGCGCCTGGGTCAACATGACGATCGGCTTCGGGCTCCGCGGACAGCTCCGGCGCATCTTCGAGCGCGAGCGCTTCGATATCATACACGCGCACTGCCCCCTCGTCCCGACGCTACCCCTCATGTCGCTCGAGACCGCGCCCCCGGGCCAGAAGGTCGTCGGGACATTTCACGCCGCGGCGGACAGGAACCTGCTCTACTGGCTTTTCCGCGGACCCCTTTCGAGGCGGGCGGCGAGGCTTTCTCGCCGAATGGCTGTATCCGAGGCGGCCCGGACCTTCGTGAACCGGTACTTCCCCGGCGACTTCGAGATCGTGCCGAACGGGATCGACTGCACGCGCTTCAGACCCGGCCTCGAACCCATCGGGCGGTATCGGGACGGACGCATCAACGTACTCTTCGTCGGACGACTGGACTCGAGAAAGGGTGTTCCCTATCTCTGCAAGGCGATGCCCCGGATCGCCCTCGAGCTCGAAGGAAACGTGCGTTTCCTCATCGTCGGGGAGAAGGGGCTCCGCTCTCTGCTCTGCCCGAAGCCTCTCGACCTGCACGGCGGCGAGATCGTCTGGGTCGGACGCGTCTCCGCCGATGAGCTTCCCCGCTATTACGCCACGGCGGACATCTTCTGCTCCCCCGCAACGGGGCAGGAAAGCTTCGGCATCGTGCTCCTCGAAGCGATGGCCGCCGGCGTGCCGGTCGTGGCGTCGGATATCCCGGGCTACCGCACGGTTCTCACGAGCGCTCGCGAGGGGCTCCTCGTGCCGCCGAAGGATCCCGGAGAGATCGCACGGGCAATCGTGACGCTCGCTCGCGACGAGCGCCTGAGAAAGGAGCTCGGGCTCCGCGGCAGGGAAACGGCGCTCCGTTACGACTGGCCGATCGTCGTCCGCCGCATCGAGGAAATCTACCGCGGCGTCCTCGAGGACGAGGCCGCCGGCCTCGAGCAGGAAACACTCCGCTACTCGCGGGCAAGAATTTGAAACACACAACCGTCAAGCAGCTTCCGCTCGTGTTCTTCACGATGTTCTGGGCCGCCCAGGCCATCTCGCTCTTCGGCGACAGACTCAACAACTTCTCGCTCATGGCGATCATCAACAGCTTCGCCGCCAATCCCTCTATGACGCTGTCGAAGGTCTACCTCGCGATGACGCTGCCGCTTTTCCTCCTCGCCCCCGTAATCGGGGCGCTCGTCGACCGGCTCAACAAGCGCTGGATTCTCGTCGTGACGGATTTCTGCAGGGCGGCGCTCGCGTGCGCGATTCCCGTTCTCTTCATGAGAACGCACGAGTTCTTCCCCGTCATGGCGGTCGTCTTTCTGCTGGCGACGGGGAACCTGTTCTTCCTCCCCGCGAAATCTTCGCTTGTTCCGGAGCTCGTGCCCCGCGAGCAGCTTCTGCGGGTCAACTCGATCCTCTGGGCCGCCGGCATCGCCGGCGTCATCGGCGGCTTTCTCGGGGGCGGGCTCATCTTCGACTACCTTTCGTGGCCTGCGTGCTTTTACCTCGACGGGGCGAGCTACTTTATCTCCGCCTCGCTCATCCTCGGCATTGCCATCCAGGGGCTTAAGGCCCGGCCTCCCGCCTCCCCCGAAAAGAGCTACCATCCCGATCTCCCGAGAGCCCTCCTCGAGGGCGCTCGCGCGATCCGCAATTCCCCGCTTCTGATCAGGCCGATCGGCGTCCAGAGTCTCCTCTTCATCGGGGGAGGCGGCTTCTCGGTGCTCGCCCTCCCGCTGATCAAGGAGGTCTCCCCCGCGGGAAGGTCGCTCGGCTTGAGCGCCGCCGGGCTCTCGCTCGGAGTCGGCATGGGGGCGGGCTCCCTCGTCGCGAGCCGGCTCAAGCTCGGCACGCGCGCCAAGGAGAAGTTCGAGGTCGCCTTTTTCGCCCTCGTCATCCCGGCGGTCGTTACGATCGGGCTCGGGCACGGCCTCACGACGATCCTCGTCGGGTCCTTTCTCGCGGGCTGCGCCGCCTCCCCCCTTTCCGTCATCGCCGAATCGGAGCTCCAGCGGGAGATCCATGAATCGATGCGGGGGCGCGTCTTCGCCTTCCGCGAGATCATCACGAAGAGCTTTTTCATCGTTTCCTCATTCCTGTTTTCATGGCTCGGAGGGCTCGCGAGCAAAAACGCGCTTATCCTCGTCCTTGGTCTTTTTCTTGCATGTGCCGGGATACTCTGGATAACCATGGTTTCGAGACGCGCGCGAGAGCGCGCGTGAAGCGAGGCGACAGGGGGTCAGGATGCAGATCACAGAAAAGATACTGAGAGAAGTCTTCAACCGTCTGCTCAACACGGAGCCGAAGGACGAGGTCATCCAGAAGCTCACGATAGTTGTCGAGGGGATGATGGAGAAATTCCAGGGCACCTTCGAGCTCGAGACCGTGCAGAAGCAGAACACCTTCCGGGCGATCGTCTGCAGCATGCTCGTGCATGGCTGGGGGGTCGGGATGCACCCCTTCAACCACCCCGACAAGAACCTCGACGGCGCAAGCATCGATGTTCGGGTGAGCAAGGACATCCTCATCCCTCTCGAGCATATCAAAGCGCTCCGCTACGTCCAGAAGGACGAGCACGGACGCGTCAAGAAAGTCCTTTTCGAGCCCGACCAGGACGAGCGCATGCGCGCCCAGGTGGACAAGCTGCTCGAGAAGATCGCGCGTGAGAAATGGGGAGACGCCTAGGAGCAGGCGTTGTTGAAGGGATTGACCTTTTCAATCTCGAGGAGGCGGCCCCCCTCTTTGTACTCCACCCTGTCCATCAGCTCCCGCATGAGGTAGATGCCGCGCCCTGAAGGCTTGTGCAGATTCGCCTCCGCTTTCGGGTCGCTCGTGGTGCCGCTCTCGAAGCCTTCCCCCTCGTCCTCCACCTGGACAAAGAACCGGTGGCAGCTGACGTAGATCCGCACGTGCACCTTGAGGTCTTCCCGGTTCTTGTTCCCGTGCACGATCGCGTTGCTGAGGGCCTCATCCATGACGAGCGGCAGGTTGACCTTGCTGTCCTCGGCGGGAAAACCGAATTCGTTCGCGAGGAACGAGACGAGCCGGTTCACGCCGAGGATGCGCGAGAGCTTGCTCGGGATAAGAAAGTCGAGGCGAACCTGGCCTTCCTTGATGACGTCGGCGTTGCGGGGGAACGGATTCTCGTCGTTCGAGCGGCCGTTGAGCACCTGCTGCACGTCCCCCTTGCCGAACGGGGGCTGGAGCACGGCGTTCGCGCCGAGGGTGACGTACGTGAGGTAGTCCTTCTCGCTGCACTCGGACGTAATGATGTAGAGAGGGCTCTCGAGCCGCGCGAGCCGCACGAGCCGCGTTTTCTTGGCGTCGAATTTCCGCTTCGGAAGAAACATGATGAGATTCGAGGGGCCCTGCCCATCGGCCTTGACGGCCTTCAGAAACTTGGTGAAGGTGTCGAATTCCTTGACGACGACGACGCCGGGCAGCTTCGACGCGGCGAAGAACTCGTCGCGAAGCCGCGGCTGCAGATTGAGGATATCGAGTGAGATTCCTTCCACGCTCACAACTCAGAACACCTTCCGCCCATCGGCGAGAATCTCGTTCAGAGCGTCACGGAAATAGTCGGTCGACTCGACGATCGTGGGACCGACCTTCTCTTTGTACGCCTCCCAGGCTTTCTTGATCTCGGGCCCGAGCACGGTCATGAGGTCGCCGCTCGCGAGGCCCTTGTCCCGCTTCTCCTTATTGTACACGACAATATCACTGACGAAGACCCGCGCCAATCTCTTTGAGCGCTCTTTTTTCTTGCGGGTTTCGGGATCCTCGGAAGGTTTTTCCCTCGTCGCCGCCTGCGGCCTGTCCTCCGGGAGCAACGCCTCTTCTTCAATCGGCTGCCCTATCCGCCCCGCGAGAGCGGAGAGCGACCGCTCGAGTGAGGCCCATTCGCTCTTCGGCGACTCGACGACCGGCGCCTCTCCGAGAAATCCGTTCGATGAGGTCTCGAAGACGGAACTATCGGCCGCCGGCATGAGCCGCCACACGCTGCGGCACTTCGGGCACCTCACGCGGATTCCCTTGTCGGGGACCTTCTCGTCACCGAGGAGGTATCTGGTATGGCATCCATCGCATGTGACGATCATCGCGCGTTCCTCCGGATGAATTTCCCGCTGGACCTTGGGCTTAGAGCTCGAGCTCCCTGGAGATGCCTCTCATGGCATCTATCGAAACGGAGAAGAACTCGTGCAATTCGAGACCCAGCTCGCTACAACCTGCAATCGCTTCGCGGTTTGCGCCCGCCGCGAACCGCTTTTCCTTGAACCGCTTCCCCACGAAGCCGGCCTCGATGGCCGCGATTGTCTTCGACGGGTGCATGAGGGCTGATGCAACTATTAAGCCAGTTACCGGGTCGACGCAGCATATCGCCTTGTCCATGAGGGAGTTGCGCTCACGGTGCCCCGCGTGGGCGAGGATGGCGTCTGTGACCTCCCGTGGAACGTCGAGCCCCGCGAGCATCTCTATCGTGAGGAGCCCGTGACGGGCCGGCGAATCAATCGTCTGCTCGTAGTCGAGGTCGTGCAGGAGCCCCGCGAGGCCCCAGAGATCCTCGCTCGCGCCGAAACGCTTGGCCAAGGCGCGCATGATGACCTCGACGGCGAGCGTGTGCTTGACGAGATTCTTCTTGGTGAGATTTCTGGTAACGAGCTCCAGCGCGTCGTTTCGCGAAAGCATGAGGCCTCCTTAGCCGATCTCGGCGAGCTCCATTCTCGGCTTGTAGTACTGTCTGAAGTACACGGCGAGCGCCCTGTTCTCGAAATGCGAGAGAGCGGGGTCGCGCTCGAGCAACCGCGTGCTCTCGTCCCACGAGAGCTGGACGATTCTCTGATCACTGAGTGGATTGATGAGCCTGAACTGCGGGTACCCCGACTGGCGGAAGCCCCAGATCTCTCCCGGACCGCGGAGCCTGAGGTCCTCCTCCGCGACCTTGAACCCGTCGTCGTTCGCGGCGAAGAACGAGAGCCGCTCGCGAGCCGCGGCGCCCACGTCCCCGCTCAGGAGCAGATAGCAGGCGCCGTCGTTCCCCCCGCGGCCGACTCTCCCGCGCAGCTGATGGAGCTGCGAGAGGCCGAAGCGCTCGGGATTGTTCACGAGAAGGATCGACGCGTTCGGGATGTCGACGCCGACCTCGATGACGGTCGTCGTCACGAGGCCGAGGATCTCGCCTCTTCTGAAGAGACCGATCGCCCTCGATTTCTCCTCGAAGCTCATCCGCCCGTGGAGAAGTCCGAGCGGGAACTCGGCCAACTCCTCGCGCTGAAGCCGCTCGAACTCCTCGGTGGCCGCGAGGTAATCGCTCCGCTCGCTCTCCTGCACGAGGGGATAGAGGATAAAGGCCTGGCGGCCGGCCTTGAAGGCGGCGCGCAGCTCCTCGTAGATCTTCTCGCGCTCCTCGGCCGCGACGATCCGCGTCCGCACGTGCCGCTTCCCCGCGGGGAGCTCGTCGATGATCGAAAGATCGAGGTCGCCGTAAACGGTCTGCGCGAGGCTCCTCGGTATCGGCGTCGCCGTCATGACGAGGAAATGCGGAAGGAGCTCCCCCTGTCCGAACCTCGCGCGCTGCTTCACGCCGAAGCGGTGCTGCTCGTCGATGACGGCGAGGCCGAGCTCGTGGAACGAGATTGCCTCCTGGACGAGCGCGTGCGTGCCGACGACGAGATTGACCGCGCCGCTTCTGACCTCCTCCTGGATGCGCTTCTTGTCGGCCCGCGGCGTCGAGCCGATAAGAAGCGCGATGCTGAGCCCGAGCCCCTCGCAGTAGGCCCTCGTCCGCTCGTAGTGCTGAACGGCGAGGATCTCGGTGGGCGCCATGAATGCCGCCTGGTAGCCCTTCCCGAGGGCAAGCATCGTCGCGGCGAGGGCGACGACCGTTTTCCCGGAGCCGACCTCCCCCTGAAGAAGCCTGTTGAGCCCTCCCTTCTCTACATCGCCGCGTATCTCGTCAAGCACCCGTTTCTGCGCGCCCGTGAGCTCGAAGGGGAGCGAGGCGAGAAACCCCTCGAGGAGGGGATGCGGCGGAGCGATCGGCGGACGGCTCCTTGCGCGCGCGATGCCCGATCGCCGCTCCTTGAGGAGGAGGTGCAGGAAAAAGACTTCCTCGATCTTGAAGCGCCGCCGCGCGCTCTCGAGCGCCTCGTAGCTTTCGGGATAGTGCACCTGCCTGAAGGCTTCCTTCCGTGAAGGCACGCCGAAGGCCCTCATGAGGGCGGCGGAGAGGTTCTCCTCGATAGCCCCAGCGCACTTCTCGGAAGCCGCCATCACGATCTTCCGCATCATGCGCTGGGAAATGCCGGCGGTCAGCGGGTAGATGGGCACGATTCTCCCCGCGTGAAGGAGCGACTCGGTGAGCTCCCCGCCGATGATCTCGTACTCGGGAGTGACGATCTGCCGCCGGTCCTTGTAGAGCCCGAGCTCCCCGCTCACGACGACGCGTTCCCCTTGCTTGAAGAGTTTCTCGAGGTACGGCTGGTTGAAGAACACGAGGTTCACGACCCCCGTCTCGTCGCCGACGGCGACGGTGAGAATCGTCTGAGCGCGGCGGGCCCTTCGAAGCGACACGGCGAGGATCGTCGCGATGAAGGTCGCGCTCGAGCCGGGGGTGATCTTCCCGACGGGGACGAGGGCGCGCCTGTCGTAGTAGCCGCGCGGAAAATGTGAAATGAGATCCTCGACGGTCGAGATGCCGAGCCGCTCGAGAAGCACCTGGCGCGCGGGCCCCACGCCCTTGATGTACTGGCTGCTTTCTCCGAGGAGCCCCGTCTGCCTCGAGCGTGTTTCCATATTTGGCTTGCCAAACCCGTTCATTTATCTTACATTATTCAAGCTTTTCGGCAATCGGGAGGATAGCAGATGTCTAAAGAATGCGCCATATGCGGAAAGCGGCCGACCACCGGCCATCAGATCAGTCATGCCCATAACGTGTCGAAGCGCCGGTGGTTGCCCAATCTGCAAAAGATCCGTATCGAGGTCGGCGGAAAGCCCCGCACCGCTTACGTGTGCGCGCGCTGCATCAAGAGCGGCACCGTGAAAAAGGTGTAGGCGCGCCGTCACGGGGCCTCCTCCGCGGGAGCGCCCCGCGAGAGAGCCTCGAAGCGTTTGAAGAGTATACCTCGACGCACGGGACCCGAGATTCCATCCCAGGGGAATGAAGTTTCGGGTCCCTTCGTTTCGTGCGGGAACCGCTCATTGACGCCCGCCTCTCTGAGCGCCTTCTTCCATGAGACCCCCTGCTCGACGTGAAGCACGATCGCCCGGCCTATCGACTCGTCCCCCGTCGAGAAGAGCGCCTGCCTGATCGCGGAGCGCACCGATTTGATCTGCACGGCGAGCCCGAGCGTCCGCAGCATTCTCTCGATCGCGTGCTGGCGCTCCACGAGGCCGCGCTCTTCGGGCATCGCGTAGAACTCGAGCGGAGTCCACGCCTTGGGAACGAGCGGATTCGCGTGCACCGAGAAGCTCCTCCCTCCGATCGCCTTCCTGAACCGCTCCATGAAGACCCGCGTTTCGGCGAGCGTCTCCGCATCCTCGCCGGGGCAGCCGATGAGGAGATACAGGGTAAAATGCGCCACGCCCGCCGCGCGCAGCTTCGAGGCGGCCTCGAAGTAGACTTCGTCGGGAACGCGCTTCCCGAGGGCGTAACGCAGCCGCTCGCTCCCGGACTCGGGAGCGAGGCTCACCGTCGTGATACCTCTCTCCCCGATGAGCCTGATCTTCTCATCGTCGAGGTCCTCGGCGCGCAGCGAGCTGAACGAGACGGAGATTCCGCGCGAGCCGAGGAGCTTTACGATGGGCACGAAATCGGGATTCGCCGCAACGGCCGTGCTCGCGAGCCCGATCCTCGTCACCGACGGGTCGAGCCCCTCGACAAGATCCTCGAACGCCGCGAGCGGCACAAAGCGGAACGGCCGGTACAGGGACGTCGCGAGACAGAACGCGCAGACTCCCGGGCAGCCTCGCCCCGACTCGACGAGCATGGTCGAGGGAAACACGCTCTCCGGCGTCACAATGACGGATCTTGGAAAGCTCGGGAGCACAGCAGGCTCTTTGTAGCCCGTATTCGGCCCCGAAAAGCCGCTCACGAGCATCCCCGGAATTCTCGCGAGGCCCTCGAGAAGGCTGTCCGGCTCGCGGGGACCTCGCGCGTCGAACTCCGCTCGCCGCTCCTCGAGGAGACGCATGATCTCCTCGAGCGTTCCCTCCCCTTCCCCGAGGGCGACTGCGTCGACGATGTCGGCGAGCGGCACCGGGTTCGCGCTCACCGCGGGCCCCCCGGCTATCACGAGGGGG
>Ga0209048_10003746_pt1 | contig 14697 bp, 10 predicted proteins | sample FrelakmetCRP12CR_FD_187146 | JGI IMG/M metagenome (GOLD analysis project Ga0209048, IMG submission 187146) | Freshwater lake sediment microbial communities from the University of Notre Dame, USA, for methane emissions studies - CRP12 CR (SPAdes)... | ecosystem: Environmental > Aquatic >... | reverse complement strand
GGGCGTCAAGAGGTCGGGCGCTTGTCCCGAACATACGGAAAGGCCAAAATCGAGTGCGGCTCGGCGATGTAATAGCCTTGCGCGAAGCCGATTCCCAGCCGGCTCAATTCGGTCAGCACTTCCGCCGACTCCACCCGCTCGGCGATCGTCTGAATGCCCATCGCCTTGCCCACCTGGCTGATCGCCTCGACCATGCTGCGATCCACCGGATCGCGCGTCACGTTCTCGATGAACTGGCCGTCGATTTTCAAATAATCGACCGGCAGCGTCTTCAAATACATGAACGAGGATAGACCGCTGCCGAAGTCATCCAGCGCAAAGTGGCAGCCCCGCGATTTCAGTTCGCGCATGAAATAAACCACGTTGCCGAGATTCGCGATTGCGGCGGTCTCGGTGATCTCGAAGCACATCGCTCCCGGCGCGAGCTCATGGGCGCTCAACTCGGCAATCAGGTACTCGAGAAAGCGCTCGTCGTTGAGCGAAGTGCCCGACAGGTTGACGGCAATCGTATACGGCTTCACGCCCGACTCGGCCCGGTGCACCACGCGATCGAGCGCCTGACGCACCACCCAGCGATCGATGGCGGGCATGACATTGTAGCGCTCCGCCGCCGGTATGAACTCAGCCGGCAGCACCACCGAACCGGACTCATCGCGCAGCCGCAGCATCAGTTCGAAGTGCTCGCGCGCATGAGCCGTCGCCCCGATCGGCACGATGGGCTGGTAGTACAGCTCGAACCGGCTCTCCTCGCAGGCGCGCGTGAGCTTCGACACCCAATGCATCTCGCGATGCCGCTCGGGCACATTGTCGGGCTTGTAGAGCTGCACGCGATTGCGTCCCTGATCCTTGGCGGAATAGCAGGCGACGTCGGCGGCGCTCATCACGCTCGCCACCGTCGGCGTGTCGCTGTTGATCTCCACGATGCCGATGCTCGCACCGACCGCCATGGCGCCGTCCTGCCAGATGAATCGATAGTCGCGAATCGCCTGGCGCAGCGTTTCGGCCATCCGCAACGCCTGATCGAGCGCGCAGCCCTGCAACAGAATGCCGAACTCGTCGCCCCCGAGCCGCGCCAGAGCGTCGCCGATGCGCACCCGCGACTGCAGCAAGCCTGTGATCTGCCTGAGCAACTGATCGCCCGCCGGGTGTCCGCAGGTGTCGTTGACGAGTTTGAATTGATCCAAATCGAGGTAGAGCAAGGCATACCGGCAATCCGCGTCTTGGCGCACCGATTCGACGGCGGCGGTGAGGCGGTTCTCGAACTCGCGGCGGTTGATGAGCCCGGTGAGCGCATCGTGGCTTGCCTGATAATGCAGGGCCCGATGCAGGCGGCGCTCCTTGCTGACGTCATGAAAGACCATGACGGCGCCGATCAGGTTGCCGTCGCGATCGCGAATCGGCGCCGCCGAATCCTGGATCGCAATCTCCTGTCCGCGGCGGTTCACCAACACCGTATGCTCGGCAAGGCCGAGGGTTTGTCCCTCACGAAGACAGCGCGCGATCGGACTCTCGCCCGCCTCGCGCGTAATTTCATCGACGACCGTGAACACGCTGCCGACAAGCTGCCCTTGCGCCTCGCGGTTTTCCCACCCCGTCAGGCTCTCGGCCACGGGATTCATGTAATCGATGCGCCCCGCGGAATCGGCGGTGATGACCGCGTCGCCAATCGACTGCAGGGTGATCTGGGCGCGCTCCTTGGCTTGAAACACCGCGGTTTCGGCCTTCTTGCGCTCCGTGATATCGGCGATCGTGCCCTCGTAGCCGACGACCCGGCCCTGCTTGTCGCGCGCCACGCGGCCGTTCTCGACCACCACCAGCATGGTGCCGTTCTTGCGGCGCAGGTGGGATTCGGCGTCGCGAACCTCCCCGTCGCTCTCCATGCGGCGCACGTAGGTGTCGCGATCGTTCGGATACCAGTACAATGAACTGGCCGGGACTCGATACAACTCCTCGGCGCTCGAGTAGCCGAGCATTTGCACGAATGCCGGGTTCACCACCAGCAACCGGCCGTCGCGGGCGCTGCGATACACCCCTTCCATCACGCTCTCGAACAGGCCGCGGAATTTCGCCTCGCTGTCGCGCAGCGCATCCTCGGCGCTGCGCCTCTCGATCGCGATTCCGGCGATCTGCGTCATGCGCGACATCAGTTCGCGATCGCGCGCCGCGGGCACGCCGGTCTGCCGCTGATACACGGCGAAGGTGCCGACAATCTTGCCGTCCGAGGCGATAATGGGCGCCGACCAGGCCGAACGCAGTTCGGCATGCTGCGCCGCCGCTCGCCTGAAATCCCAGAGCGCATCGGTGTCGATGTCGGCCACCCAAACCTGTCGCGCCAGGTAGACGGCCGCGGAACACGAGCCGTAGCGAATACCGATCGGCGCGCGATCCATGGCGGCGAGGAACTCCCGCGGCAGGTTGGGTGCCGCGCCGAAGCCCAGGCATTGATGCTCTTCGTCCAGCAGATTGATGGTGCAAAAGCCTCCGGCCATGACGCGTTCAATCACCTCGCAAATGGCATCGAGCACGGATGGAAGCGGCGCATTCGCCGCGATCTTCTCGAACACCCGCCGTTCGCCCGCCGCGATGGCCTCGCTCCTCTTGCGCTCGGTGATGTCGATGATGCTGGCGCGGATCAGGGGCCGATTCGAGCTCGGCAGGCGCACGAAGCGCACCTCGCAGGGCATGTTCTGGCCGTGCGCGTCGCAGTGAAGCCACTCGAACACCGGCGTCCCGCCGGCCAGCGCCCCCTCGATATGGCCGCGCGGCACCCCGAACGACGGACTGCCGTCGGCCTGAAAGGCCGGGCTGATCTTCTCCGGCCCGCTCTGCAGCAAAGTGGCGCGGTCCATCTTGAAGAATCGGCAGGCGTTGTCGTTGACATCGACGAACTTGCCCTGCTCGACGTCGAACACGAGGATCACTTCCGGCGCATGCTCCACCAGCGTCCGATAACGGGCTTCGCTCTCGCGCATGGATCGCTCCGCGAGTTGCCGTTCGGTGACGTCGCGAATGCAGACGATGTATCCGTCGCGTTGATTGAGCCGCGCCTTGCTGACCGCAATTTCCACCGCGACCCGCGCCCGGCTCTTGTTCAGCCCCCATGCCTGATGAGCCGCCAGATCGATGTGCGTGTCGTCGATCTTCGCCGCGCAGCGCTCCAGAAAGTCCGGCGCTCCGCGCGCGCCGATGTCGGGCAACAGGAAATCGAGCCTGCGGCCGAGGATCTCCGCTTGGGAGTATCCGAATATCCGCTCGCCGGTGGGATTGAAGGTCTCGATGTGGCCGGCATCATCGACCGTGATGATGGCATCCTTGACGTTGTCGAGGATCGCCTGCAGGTGTGATGCGGACTGCTCGCGGATTTCGCGGGTGAGAGCCTGCGCCTCATCCGACATGATCTGCATGGAGCGCACGACGCCGCGGCGTTCGGAATCCAATCGATCATAGTGCGCGCTCACGGTCTTGAGCAGCATCGGCCAATCGATCTCCCCGCCGCGCCCGCGCGCATCGGAAAGCTGCCGCTCCAGCAGGATATTGAAGCTCTCCTGCGTTAGCGGCGGCTCGGCAAAAACAGCGGCCGCGTTGTCGCGTGACACTCCTAGGATCTCCCGCACTCGATCGGCGCACTTTGGCAGCTCGGATTAAGTGAATGATTAGGGAGATCCCGCAATTCCGGCGTGACGGGCGTCTCGATTCGCCCAATAATCGGTTAAATCAACCGGGTAATCCCCGACCCGGGAAATCCCCGATTCCAAGGGGTGCGTCGATCGGCTAAGAGCCCTGATCGGCGGTTTCGCGCTCCGACCGCTTGCGCTCGTTCTCGCGCAAATTGCGCTTGCGCAAGCGCACGGATGTCGGGGTCACCTCGATCAGCTCGTCGTCGTCGATGAACTCCATCGCCTGTTCGAGGGAGAATCGAATGGGCGGAGTCAACACCACATTTTCGTCCTTGCCCGCCGCTCGCATGTTGGTGAGCTTCTTGCCCTTGAGCGGATTGACCACCAGATCGTTGTCGCGGTTATTGAGGCCGATGATCATGCCTTCGTAAACTTCTTCGCCGGGTCCGATGCACAGCCGGCCGCGCTCCTGCAAACTGAACAAGGAATACGCCAAAGCCACGCCCTGACCGTTCGCGATCAACACGCCCTGCGGGCGCTGGCCCAGTTCCCGCTGAACCACCGGTCCATAGTGATCGAAGACATGGTGCAAGAGACCCGTGCCACGGGTCATCGTGCGAAATTCGGTCTGAAAGCCGATGAGTCCGCGCGACGGAACCATATAGTCCAGGCGAACCCGGCCGCGACCGTCGGACTGCATGTCCTTGAGCTCGGCGCCGCGGCTTCCAAGGGCCGTCATGATGTCGCCCTGCGCGTCGCTGTCCGCATCCACCGTGACCTGTTCGTAGGGCTCGTGGGCAACCCCATCGATGGTTTTGATGACGACGCGCGGCCTCGAAACCGACATTTCGTAACCCTCGCGCCGCATGTTTTCCAACAGCACGCCGAGATGCAATTCGCCGCGGCCGAAGACCACGAATTTATCCGGATCGGCGGTCGGCTCGACTCGCAGCGCCACGTTGTGTATCGATTCGCGCTCCAGACGCTCGCGAATCTGCCGGCTGGTGACGAATTTGCCCTCGCGTCCCAGGAACGGCGAGGTATTGACCTCGAAAGTCATGCTGATGGTCGGCTCGTCGACGGTCAGATTCGGCAGCGGCTCGACGTTGGCCGGATCGCACAGCGTGTCGGAAACCTTGGGCTCGGCGATTCCGGCGAACGCGACGATGTCGCCTGCGCCCGCCGACTCGACCTCGACGCGCGTCAAGCCGTGAAAACCCAGTATCTGCGTAATTTTTTCGGAACGCTGGCGGCCGTCGCGGCCGACCACCGTCACCGTCATGCCGCGCCGCAATGTGCCGCGCTTGATGCGCCCGATGCCGATCGCACCCACGTAGCTCGAGTAGTCGAGCAGCGTGACCTGCAACTGCAGGGGACCATCGACGTCCACGTCCGGAGGCGGGCAATGCTCGACGATCGTTTTGAAAAGAGGCTGCATGTCGCCGTCGCGCACCGTCGACTCGAGTCCGGCAAAACCGCGCAACGCCGATGCATAAATCACCGGAAAATCAAGCTGCTCGTCGGTGGCGCCGAGGCGGTCGAAAAGGTCGAAAGTCTGATCCAGCACCCAACCCGGCCGCGCCTCGTCGCGATCAATCTTGTTGATGACGACGATTGGCCGCAATCCGTGTTTGAACGCCTTTTGAGTGACGAACCGGGTCTGCGGCATGGGCCCGTCCACCGCGTCCACCAGCAGCAGCACGCAGTCCACCATCGCGAGCACCCGTTCGACTTCCCCGCCGAAATCGGCATGGCCCGGGGTATCGACGATATTGATCCGATAGTCGCCCCAAGTGATCGCGGTGTTCTTGGCGAGAATGGTGATGCCGCGCTCGCGCTCGAGCACGTTCGAGTCCATCACGCGCTCCTGCACATCCTTGCGCGCGTCGAGCGTGCCGGACTGGCGTAACAGCTGGTCCACGAGCGTGGTCTTGCCATGATCGACGTGCGCGATGATGGCGATATTGCGAAGTTTCTGCGTCACAGTGAGCCCTGAAGGAAACCGCCTATTATAGCGATATTTGGCGAACCGTGCCCGCTATAGTTCCATAATTATTTAATTCATTTCTTTTGATTGGTGGCGGCCCCCTCGTCCGGTGTTGCAGCCCCCGCCACGATGACCGGCACCGCAAAAACCTTCATTTCGGTCATTTCGTCATGTTTCAGGCGGACGCTCAAGGTCACGAACAGCAGCCCTTCCGCCGCCGGCGTCACGACGATGCTGCGGCGGTACACTTGCCCCGCACCGATCGAGGGAAATTCGACTTTTTCGTCGCCGGCCGCCAACTGCAGGCCATCCGAACCGCTGACATCGATGGTTGCCGAGCTGGCATCGACTTGCGGCAGCAAGGCAACCGCGATCTCGAGCGGCCGACCCACGGCCGGACGCTGCAACAGGTCGAACTTGAGCGCGACCGGTGCCTGCGATTTGCCTTGGACGGCGGCTTCGACCATGCCCGCGGTCGATTCATTGGGCATCGGCTTGCGCACGCCCGCCGCGGGCGCCGCCTGCCCCTGGGGAGCGGGATTGACCGCAGGAGCCTGGCTCGAGTCGCCATGGCAGCCTGCGATCGCCGTAGCGCAAAGCACCAGCACTCTCGCCTTTCTCATCGCCCTATGATCGCGAAATGCCCGGCCAATCACAACTCGAGCGGCGGCCCGCGCACCGCCGCGAGCTGATCTTCGAGCGCGCGGTAGTGCTCCTCCCAATACCGCGGCTCGGCGAACCAGGGGAATGCCCGCGGAAATGCCGGGTCGTCCCAGCGCCGCGCCAACCACGCGCAATAGTGGATCATGCGCAAGGCGCGCAACGGTTCGATCAACGCCAATTCGCGCCGGTCGAACGCCAGGAACTGCTCATAACCCTTGAGGATATCGGTAAGATCCTTGCGCATCTCCTCTTGCGGTCCGGCCAGCAGCATCCACAAATCCTGAATGGCGGGGCCGGTCACGCAATCGTCGAGATCGACGAAATGGGGCCCGAGATCGGTCCACAGGATGTTGCCGCGATGGCAGTCGCCCAAGATGCGCCCCTGGCGCGCACCGCCCCAATTGCTCGCCTGCGCCTCGACTTCCTGAAGCAGCAGGTCAGTGAGGTCTGCATATTTCGCGGCGAGATAGTCCGGCATCCAGTCCCCCTCGAGCACGAAATCGCGCGCCCTGATCCCTAAATCCTCGATGCTGAGGTGCCCGCGTTCGTGGAACGCGGCGGCACGGCCGACGGCGTGAATGCGGCCGAGAAAGCGGCCGACCCACTCCCGGTCGTCCGCCGTCCCAAGCTCCGGCCAGCGCCCGCCGCGGCGCGGAAAAACGGCGAAGCGAAATCCGCGGTGAAAGTGCAGCGTCGCGCCGTCTCGCGCCAACGGCGCGACCACCGGAATCTCGTGCGCCGCCAGCTCCAACGCAAAGCCGTGTTCCTCGGCAATGGCCGCGTCCCGCCAACGGCCAGGCCGATAGAACTTGGCAACCACCGGGTCGCCGTCCTCGATTCCAATCTGGTAGACCCGATTCTCATAGCTGTTGAGCGCCAATACGCGCCCGTCGCAGCGATACTCCTGGGCCTCGAGCGCATCCAATACCGCTTCGGGAGACAGATCGGAAAAAGGCGCTTGAGCATTCATCGGTCGAATTCTACAGGCACGATGCCGTCACGCCGTTGTCGAGTGTCATAAGCTAGAATGCACGCCATGCGATTGCCCCGACCCAAGTCATTGAGCGGCCTCATGCTGATCGGCTTCACGATCGTGGCGGCACCGCTGCTTTTTGCGATCGTGAACGCGGCGGTGCAGATGAACCGGCTGGCGAATCGCAGCGAGCAGCTGGTGGTGCACGGCATGCAGGGTACGCGCAACAACCAGCGCCTGTTCGAGGAGATCGGGGCGCTCGAGCGAACCGCAAGGCTCTACCAGATCATTCCGAGCGCCGAACTGCTCGAAGTCTATGCCCGCAACCAGCAGCGGCTCGTGAGCACGATCGAGGAACTTCTCACCTTGCCGCTCGACCGGCAATCGCAACTGGATGCGCGTGCGCTGCAATCGGACGCGGAGCGCCTCTGGGCCAACTTGAAATCCGCCGAGCCCAACTCGCCGCGGGTGGCGGAACTGATCAATTCGTATCCGCAGATGTCGGAGCTGGCATCCACCATATCGAATCGGGCCGGTGCGCAAATTGACCGCGAATTGGGCTCGCTGCGGTACACGGCACAGATTGCGCAGCAGAATCTCTTTTGGCAAACGCTGCTCTTGGTGCCATTGACTCTCGCGGTCGTGGGGGTATTCACCTATCTGTTCGGCAGACCGATACGCGCCATTGACCGCGCGATAAGCGAACTCGGCCGCGGCACGTTCTCGCGCCCCATTGCCATCCGCGGCCCGTCGGACCTTGAGCGGCTGGCGGCGCAACTGGAGTGGCTGCGGTTGCGCCTATTGGATCTGGCGCAGGAAAAGAATCGATTTCTGAGACACATGTCGCACGAATTGAAGACGCCGTTGGCGAACATTCGCGAGGGAACCGAACTGCTGATGGACGGGGCGGTCGGCGAACTGCAGAGTGCGCAACGGGAAGTCATGGCGATCCTGCGTGAGAACAGCATGAAGCTGCAGCGGCTCATCGAAAATCTGTTGTCCTTCAGTGCCTGGCAGGCCAAGAGAGCCGGTCTGGAGGTGTCGGAATTCAGGCTTCGGCCATTGATAAAATCCGTGTTGGAAAATCAACAGCTCACCCTGATTGCGCAGCGCGTGCGTCTCGATGTGCAGATCGAAGACCTGATCCCGCTCGCGGATAGAGGCAAAGTTCGCCTGATTCTCGATAATCTGCTGTCGAATGCGGTCAAATTCACCCCGCGCGGCGGCACCATATCGATGCACGCCCGCGGCGAACGCGAGCACCTGGTGCTCGATGTCATGGACAGCGGTCCGGGGATTCCCGACGATGAGCGAAGCCGTATTTTTGAGGCCTTTTACCAGGGCAAGACGCCGCAGGGAGGCCATGTCAAGGGTACCGGCATCGGGCTCTCGGTGGTAACGGAATTCGTCAACGCACACGGCGGAGGCATCGAAATCCTCGAATCGCCCACCGGCGGCGCTCACTTCCGGGTTCGTCTGCCCCTGCGCCAGTCAGTACCCGCCTCGGATGAAAAGGCTCATGCAGCCTAGGGCGTTGCGCACTGCAGCATACGCATGCGCACTCTACGGCGCGTGCGCTTGGGCGCTATCAGGGTGCACTGTGTCAAACCCCAAACCTGCCATGTCGGCGGCGGCCTACCCGGCGGCAGACACGGCGTCGATCGAGCCCCTGCTCGCGCTGATGAGTGAGCTGCCCAAGGGGGACCCGGCGCGGCAGGCGGAACTGTTCCAGTCGGCCAAGGATGCGGCGGCGCTCTCGCCCACCACCAGCAATCGCCTCAGGTACGCCCTCGCCCTCTCCACGCCGGGCCACGGCGGCTCGGATCCCGTCGCGGCACAGCGACAGTTGTCGGAACTGCTGGCGAGGCCTGAGACTCTGCTGACGGTTGAGCGACTATTGGCCCTGGTGGAGCTGCAGCAGGTCGATCGTATGCTGGTTTTGCAGGCCGAGAACAAGCGCTTGCGCGATGATGAGTCGCATGACTCGCGGGACAAGCTGCTGGCGGTCAACCGCCGCCTGCAGACGGAGTCCGATGAGAACGCAAAGTTGCGCAAGGCGTTGGACGAGGCTCGCGCCAAGCTCGATGCGATCACGCACATCGAAGGGTCTATCATCAACCGCGGCGCGGCGGATTCGCACACGCCTTAGCCTTTAGTCACCCGGAGATACCGCATTGAACGCCTATTCGATCGCCGCCACGACCCCGCTGTCATTCGGCCTGCAGACCGGTTCACGCGAAGGTTCCAATGCACAAAAACGCAAGGCGCGGATTCTGGTGGTCGACGACGATCCCGGGCTGCTGCGGCTGCTGACCATCAGGCTGCGTGCCGAGAATTACGAAGTCGAAGCGGTCGAGAGCGCCGCAGCGGCATTGGCCGCCTGCACCCGATTCCGGCCGGATCTGGTGATCACCGATTTGCGCATGGATCAGATGGACGGAATCGGCCTGCTGAAGGAACTGCAAAGCCGCTGGCCCGGATTGCGGGTGATCATACTTACCGCGCACGGCACGATTCCCGACGCGGTTCACGCGACCCAGAGCGGTGCGTTCGGTTTTCTGACCAAACCGGTCGACAAGCAAGAACTGCTCGATCACGTGCAGAAGGCGCTGAAGGTCTCGGGCTTCGCGCATGTGGACGAGGATTGGCGCGCCGACATCATCACGCGCAATCAGCTGATGGAAGACAAATTGGCGCAGGCGAACATGGTGGCCGGTACCGACGCCCGCGTGCTGCTGACCGGCGAGAGTGGCACCGGCAAGGCGTTGCTCGCCCGCGCGATTCACGAGGCGAGTCCGCGGCGCAACAAATCCTTCGCCTCCCTCAACTGCAGCTCGATGGCTGAGAACCTCCTGGATTCGGAACTCTTCGGCCATGAAAAAGGCGCGTTGCCCGGCGCCGTTCGCGCGCACAAAGGACTGTTCGAGACCACCGACGGCGGCACGCTGCTGCTCGATGAGATCGGCGACATGCCGATGCGCTTGCAGGTCAAGCTGCTGCGGGTGCTGCAGGAGAATCAGATCCGTCCCGTCGGCGGCGCGGAGGCCGTACCGATCAACGTGCGGGTCATTTCGGCCACGCATCACGACCTGCACCAATTGATGGTCAGCGGACAATTCCGCGAGGACTTGTATTATCGGCTTAACGTCGTGCATATCGAGATGCCGTCGCTGGGGCGGCGGCGCGAAGATATCCCGCTGCTGGTCGCGCATTTTCTCGAACAAATCGCCAAAGAGAGCGGCCAGAGGCGGATTTATGCCCCGGAAGCGCTGGAGTTGTTGGCGACCGCCGAGTGGCCGGGCAATGTGCGCCAGCTGTACAACGTCGTTCGGCAAAACGTCGCCCTATCGAGCGGTGCGATCATCACCGCGGAATTGGTGCAGCAATCGCTCGGCGGGAATCCTGTGCGCCTGCCCTCCTTCGACGAGGCGCGAGACGAGTTCACGCGCAATTATTTGTCGCAGATTCTGCAAATCACCACCGGCAACGTGAGCCAGGCGGCGCGGCTCGCGAAGCGCAATCGGACCGACTTTTACAAGCTGTTGTCGCGTCACCAGCTGCTGCCCGACGATTTCAAGAAAACCTAAGCCGTTGGCGCCGAGCCTTAGGCGGTCGGCGCTCGATCAGGCGAAGAATCCCGCGGTGCAGGCGACCACGGCAGCCAATTGCTCCTCGGTGAGTTCCGGGTACACCGGCAGCGCCAGGGTTTCTGCCGCAGCCCGTTCGGAATGGGGGAAGTCGCCGCTCCGGTGGCCCAGATAGGCAAAACACTGCTGCATGTGCAGCGGCAGCGGATAATAGATCTCGGTGCCTATGCCGTGCTCTCCCAAGAATGCCCGCAGCGCATCGCGGCGCTCAACACGGACGACGTACTGGTTGAAGATATGCCGGCCGCCGGGAGCGGCTCGTGGCGTGACCACTCTGGAACCCAATCCCGCCCGGGCGAACGCCGCGTCGTAGTACGCGGCGTTGCGCTGACGCCCCTGCGTCCAACCGTCCAAATATTTGAATTTGACGCGCAGCACCGCCGCCTGCAATTCATCGATGCGAAAATTGCCGCCGATGAGCGCATGAAAATACTTCGGCTTGCCGCCATGCACGCGCAGCACCCGCATGCGTTCGGCAAGATCGGCGTCGTTGGCCGCGCACAATCCGGCATCGCCGAAGGCGCCGAGATTCTTGCTCGGAAAGAACGAAAAGCAACCAATGTCGCCGATCGACCCGACCCGTACGCCGTTTTTATATTCCGTGCCGATCGCCTGCGCCGCATCCTCTATCACCCGCAGACCATAGCGTCGCGCGATCGCCATCAAAGAGTCCATGTCGGCGGCCTGCCCGTACAGGTGCACGGGCATGAGCGCCTTGATACGGCCTCCGGTGGCGCGCCTCACGAGCCCCGTGCTGTCCGGCACGCACTCATCATCGATGAAGGCCTGCACTGCAGCAGGCATTATGTTAAATGTCTGCGGATCGATATCGCAAAACACGGGTCGCGCACCGACCCGCGCAATGGTCCCCGCAGTGGCGAAAAAGGTATAGGGTGAAGTGATGACCTCATCACCGGGGCCGATCTCGAGCGCCATCAAGGCAAGCAGCAGCGCATCGGTGCCGGAGGACACCCCGACGGCAGCCGAGGCGCCGCAATACTGCGCGATTTCCCCTTCCAGGCCTCGCACGTGCTCGCCCAGGATGAATTGCTGGCTCGCGCACACGTTCTCGATGATCGGCATCACTTCGTCGCGAATTTGCGCGTACTGGGCCTTGAGATCGAGCAATGGAACATGGGTCATACTACGGCTAGAATAGCATCGGCGACGTCGCTATTAGCGGAGAAACCACCTCATGCATGCGGCACCGAAGAAGATGGATAATGTTTAATCTGAGTGTCGCGGTTGCGCCACTCACGTAGAATGCCGTGATTGTCGTTCGCGACTCAGCGGATACCCGATGACCCAACCGGCCCTGTTCAAGCAAGGCTTTCTGATCATGACGTTGGCGACGCTGCAGGCGGTGATGCCCACCATCGTCGCCGTCACGGCGCTGTACGCGACCATCATTCTATTTGGCGACGCCTTCGACCCCTCCTCTTCCACCATCGTCATCGTGGCGGTCGCGTGCTTGGTTCTGATCCAGCCGCCGCGCGAATCGAGCACGCAATTCATGGCGGCGCGCATTTCGGCCATTGTCGATGTGATCTTCAGATGGTTCTTGATATTGGCGCTGCTGCTCGCCATCGCCTACGTTACCAAGTCGCAGTTGCAAGCCTACCCCCGCCGTATATTTCTGACGTGGGCCGCGCTGACCCCGGTCGCGCTGATCGTCACGACGCTGGGCACGCAAGAACTCATGCGGCGCCTGTTGATGAACGCAGACGGCGTTCGCAGCGTCATCATTGCGGGCTACAACAGCACCAGTCTGGAGCTCGCCCGGCGCTTGAAGAAGAACCCTGGCATGGGCCTGGAAGTCGCCGGTTTCTTCGACGACCGCAGCAGCGACCGCCTCGGCTTGGAACCGGACTCGCAGCTCATCGGCGCACTGAGCGACCTCGGCCAATACGCGAGGGAACACCGCACCGACGTGATTTTCGTCGCGCTGCCCATTCGACATTTGACGCGGGTGATGAATTTATTGGACGATCTTCGCGATACCACGGCGTCCATCTATTACGTTCCCGACATCTTCGTGTTCGACTTGATCCAGGCCCGTTCCGGCGAGGTTCACGGCATTCCAGTCGTGGCCATGTGCGAAACACCGTTCTACGGCTACCGCGGAGCCGCCAAGCGACTGACCGACATCGTGATGTCCTGCATCATTCTGTTGCTTCTCCTGCCTCTCCTCGCATTCGTCGCGGTCCTCGTCAAATGGTCATCTCCCGGACCTGTCATCTTCAAACAGCGCCGTTACGGCCTGGATGGGCAGGAAATCGTGGTGTACAAGTTCCGCACCATGAAAGTGACCGAAGATGGTGCGCACATTCGACAGGCGTCCAAAGCCGACAATAGGATTACCCCCATCGGGGCTATGCTGCGGCGCTCGTCATTGGACGAATTGCCGCAGCTCATCAACGTGCTTCAGGGTCGAATGAGCCTGGTGGGTCCGCGCCCGCATGCGGTTGCGCACAACGAGGAATACCGCAAACTCATTAAAGGCTACATGGTCCGCCACAAGGTCCTGCCGGGTATTACCGGACTGGCGCAGGTCAACGGTTGCCGCGGCGAGACCACGCAGCTCCATGAGATGCAGGCGCGCGTGAATTTTGACCTTGACTACCTGCGGCACTGGTCCCCGATTCTCGACATCAAGATTATTTTGCTCACGCTAATCAAGGTGCTTCGCGACGACAAAGCCTATTAGCTTGAGCTATTCATGAACGCCCAGAAAATTTGTGTACGAAGGCGGGATCGGACTGTCCGATCCCGCCTTCCTCCAGTGTTTCCGTTGTTCATAAATAGTTCAGGCTAGGGGCAGCGGCGCCAGCAGGAAGGCACCGGCGGACACGAATCTTTCGTGGAAGCGATAGAACCCCAGCATCGGCCCGGCCGCAGATGAGCGTGCGCGCAAGGGCGCTGCGAATCGATTGAAAAACGCCATCGGGCGCGCGGGCGCGACGGCAAACGCTCCATGCTCTGCGCTCCACTCGAGCGGCCTCACGCACACATCGTGAAAATTCAACCTTTCGCCGACCAACGGATATTGGCACTTATAGAACGCCTCCTTCGCCGAGAAGATCATGGCCACCGCCCCCGCCTGCTCCCCGGGATGCAGGGTATCGACCCAGGCCAGCTCCGCGGCAGCACAGATGCTCGGCCACAGATCCACTTTCACGGCCCCGACCACCTCGCTATCCAGCCCCAAGGCGATCACGCGCGCTCGTTCGGCCACCGCCGCCGCACACAGACCTGGCGTGTGCGTGATGCTTCCGACCAGAAACTCAGGCCACATCGGCTGCCGGTCGCGGGCGACTCGGACCGGGAAATCAGTGACACCGAACTTGGCCAGTGCGCGCCTGGCGCACTGGCGCCCGGCGGCAAACTCTTGAATCCGCTTGGGCACCGCGTTGGCGACGCTCAGAGCCTCCTCGGGCAGCAGCAGCGATGCGTCGCCCGGCGCTCGCAGCTCGGCCGCCACCACATCGCCGGGAAAGAGGCTGGCGATCGTTGTCGAGAGGATCGCCGGATTGACTATGGTTGCCTGGGACTCCATGACATCGCCGTGGGATTGGGTGGCAAATTCGGGCTGGGTCAATGTGGCGTCCGTGTGGTTACGAAATGCTTCGATAACTCCGCACTGCGTTCGGGGCAGCTTGTCTTCGGTAACACCGGCACGCAATTGCGGCCCGCGCGATGTCGAACATCGCGTAATAGGATCTACTAACCGCGCTATCATTATCGCCGGCGTTCAAAGCGAGCCGGGCAACTTTCAGAGCCCTTTCGCTTTTTCGCACCAAGGCAAGGGCG
>Ga0209048_10003745_pt1 | contig 14698 bp, 14 predicted proteins | sample FrelakmetCRP12CR_FD_187146 | JGI IMG/M metagenome (GOLD analysis project Ga0209048, IMG submission 187146) | Freshwater lake sediment microbial communities from the University of Notre Dame, USA, for methane emissions studies - CRP12 CR (SPAdes)... | ecosystem: Environmental > Aquatic >... | reverse complement strand
CGCTTCTGCCGTATGCTTTCCTTGAAGGGCTGTTCCGGACGCATTCATTTCGCTCTCCTTCCGTCAAATCGAGTTGGTCGAACTCTCGTTTTAACTCAAGGGGCCAAGTCACGAACAGTCCTTCATAGTATCTCCCGGAAGATTTCCGCGGTAACGCCGACCGGCAGCTGTTGGCCGCACACCGCCTTATCGTCGACGTCCCGTTAGACCCGGAGCAGCGCTCGCGGGTAGCAGTAAGCGCGTATGCTGTCCGTTCCGAGAACAACTTCGGCGAACCGATCACACACATCGAACCGGGAAGCGAACGAACGCGAACGGAAGTTCCATTTGCAACGCTGGTTCATCCTGTTGGTTGCTGCATTGCTGTCGGCATGTACATCTACCGGCGATATTCGCAGTGATGGTGAGAAAAGGCGCGAGGTCGCCACGGCGACCGCAGATTGGGTGGCTGCATACGATAGCCGGAACCCTGCGCGGATCGCTGCCATGTACGAGCCTGACGCAGTGTTTTGGGGTACGACCTCGAAGACGGTCAGGACCGATCCCGCCGCAATCCTCGACTATTTCAAGGATGCCGGTAAGCGACCCGATGCGAGAGTGGCGATTGTCGAGCCGCAGCAGATCCAGATCTTCGGCGACGTGTCGATCAATAGCGGCTCCTACACGTTTACCGACCTCGCGGATGGAAAGCCTATAGCCACCCCAGCGCGCTTCACATTCGTATTGCACAGGCGAAGCGGCCAGTGGCGCATTGTCGAGCACCATTCATCACGAGTTCCGTAGCGCGCAACGCGACGCTCCGGCGGGACTTGCCACCTCGGCCATCGCTGACGGCTGCTTGGAGAGCGAGCAGCAACGACCGGTTGTGGCCGTACTCCGACCGTGCAGTGCCTCAGTTGCGGAAATTCGACGTTGGCCGGCGCGACGATGGCGAAGAAGGTCGGCGATGTCTTGGCAATCGCAATACGGACGAGCGCCGTCAGTTGATATTGCTGGTCGGCGAATGCGGCACGCGTCGCACCCGACCGTAAACAACGACCGTATTGGAAGGACCGTCAAGCCGATCGAGCCGGCTTCACCGCCGCAACGCCGCGATGCCGCGCTGCAACCCGTCCAGCGTCAACGGGAACATGCGTGGACCCAGCGCTTCGAGCACCATTTGCGTCGAGCGCGTGTAGGCCCACGAACGCTCCGCCTCCGGATTGAGCCAGATCGTGTGGCGATAGGTGTCGAACAGGCGCTTCAACCACGTCAGGCCCGGCTCCTCGTTGATGTATTCGACGCTGCCCCCCGGCTGCACGAGTTCATACGGGCTCATCGCCGCGTCGCCCACGAACACCACCCGCCAGTCGGGCCCGTACTTGTGCAACAGGTCGAACGTCGCATGGCGCTCGTCACGGCGCCGGCGGTTGTCGCGCCAGACGTGATCGTAGACGCAGTTGTGGAAATAGAAGTGTTCGAGATGGCGGAACTCGGACTTCGCGGCGGAGAACAATTCCTCGCACACCTGGATGTGCGGATCCATCGAGCCGCCGATGTCGAGGAACAGCAGCACCTTGATCCGGTTGCGCCGCTCGGGCACCAGGTGCAGGTCGAGCCAGCCCGCGTTTTTCGCGGTGCCTTCGATGGTCCCCGGCATGTCGAGTTCCTCGGGAACGCCCTCGCGCGCGAACCGGCGCAGCCGGCGCAGCGCGATCTTGATGTTGCGGGTATTGAGCTCGACCGAGTCGTCGAGATTGCGGAAGGTCCGCTCGTCCCAGACCTTGACCGCGCTGCGGCTGCGCCCGCCGTCCTGGCCGATGCGGATGCCTTCCGGGTTGAAGCCGTACGCGCCGAACGGGCTGGTGCCCGCGGTACCGATCCACTTCGAGCCGCCCTGGTGCCGCGCGCGCTGCTCTGCGAGCCGCTGCTTGAGCGTTTCCATCAGCTTGTCCCAGCCGCCGAGCGCCTTGATCAGCGCCTTTTCCTCGTCGCTCAGCGTCCCGTCGATCATTTTCCGGATCCACTCCTCCGGGATCTCGGCGCGAATGTCGAAGATGCTCTCCACCCCTTTGAAATAGCTGCCGAACGCGAGATTGAAGCGGTCGTACAACGCTTCGTCCTTGACCAGGCACGTGCGCGCGAGCACGTAGAAATCGTCGATGTCGTTGGCGACGACACCCTGCTTGAGCGCGTCGAGCAGCGTCAGGAATTCGCGGGTCGACACCGGCAGCTTTGCCGCCTTGAGGTGCAGGAAGAAGTCGACCAGCATGGACTCGTACTCGATGCGGGACTGCTAGCGGGGACGCTCGAGCAGAAAGCGCAGATGCTGCCGCACCGCCGGCCACTCGCACTCGATGATGCTGAACACCACCGTATCGCGATAGCTGCCGTCGGGGGAGATCTGGTGGTTGCGCAGCACCGCATCCTGCTTCGCGCCGAGCCGCGCAATCGCCGCGCGCGATGCGTGGTTGAACCAGTGCGTGCGGAATTCGACCGCGATGCAACGCAGCTTTTCGAACGCGTGCGTGAGCAGCAGCAGCTTGCATTCGGTGTTGATGGCGGTGCGCTGCGCGCGCAGCGCGTACCAGGTATGGCCGATCTCCAGCCGGCGGTTGGCGGCATCGACGTTGAAATAGCGCGTGCAGCCCACCAAGTCGCCACTCGAAGTGTCGCGAACCACGAAGGGCATCGCGCCGAGGCGCTCACGCATGTCCAGCGCGGTCGCGATGTACACGCCCATCTTCCCGGGCGCCGCCACCGACGTGTACCACAGCCTCCACATCTCGCCGTCGTCCACCGCTTTGGCCAGCGCGGTCTCGTGCTCGCTTGCGAGCGGTTCGAGCGTCGCATGAACGCCCTTGAGCGTGACCGGCTCGATGAACGCCATGGCTGGCGGTGCCTAGCGGCCCGAGCGCACCATGAACGCCACCTTCTCGAACAGGTGCACATCCTGCTCGTTCTTGAGCAAGGCGCCGTGCAGCGGTGGGATGAACACCTTCTTGTCGGTGCTGCGCAGCGCTTCCGGCGGGATGTCCTCGGCCAGCAGCAGCTTCAGCCAGTCGAGCAATTCGGAGGTCGACGGCTTCTTCTTGAGCCCCGGCACCTCGCGCAGCTCGAAGAAGACTTCCAGCGCTTCCTTGAGCAGCGATTTCTTGAGACCCGGAAAATGCACGTCGACGATGCGCATCATCGTCTCCTTGTCCGGGAAGCGGATGTAATGGAAGAAGCAGCGGCGCAGGAAGGCGTCGGGCAGTTCCTTCTCGTTGTTGGAGGTGATCACGACCAGCGGCCGATGCCGCGCGCAGATCGTGCGCTGCGTCTCGTAGACGTAGAACTCCATGCGGTCGAGCTCGCGCAGCAGGTCGTTCGGAAACTCGATGTCGGCCTTGTCGATCTCGTCGATCAGCACCACCGACGGCGCGTCCGACTCGAACGCCTCCCACAGCACGCCGCGCTTGATGTAATGCGCGATGTCGCCGACATGCTCGTCGCCGAGCTGCGAGTCGCGCAGGCGCGAAACCGCGTCGTACTCGTAGAGGCCCTGCTGTGCCTTGGTCGTCGACTTGATGTGCCACTGCACCAGCGGCCGCCCGAGGGCGCGCGCGACCTCTTCCGCGAGCAGCGTCTTGCCGGTGCCGGGCTCGCCCTTGACCAATAGCGGGCGCTCGAGCGTGACCGCGGCGTTGACCGCGAGCATCAGGTCGGGGGTGGCGATGTAGGTGTCGGTGCCTTCGAAGCGCATGGGTGCGGGGAAAATCGTCCGGGAATCGGCCAAGGATAGCAAAGAAGCGGCGACGGGCGCCAAACCGGCGCTCGCTGGCGGCGGTGGTCGGGGCGTTGCCGAGTGACCGCGGCTCCTGGCGGCTGGTCGCGGGCGGTTCGACTCAGCCGGCCAGCCAGCGAAGCAGCCAGAGCGTCGCCATGCCGGCGCCGATCGTCTTCAACGTTCCGCGGGTGACGAACGCCACCGCCGCAGCGACGATCGCCGCCACGATCCGCGGATTGATGCCGGGCGCCGCCGGCAGCGACATCGGCACTACCAGCATGGGCACCACCAGCGCGGTCAGCATCGCCACCGGAACGTACTTGAGCGCGCGCGCGAGCAGCGGCGGCATCGATCGCCGCGCGAAGAATGCGATGAACGACAGCCGGGACGCGTAATTGATCGCGCCGACCGCGAGGATCACCGTCCAGAGCCTCAACGCGCCGTCCATCGCTCCCTCGCGAGGTCGGTGAGCATTCCGGCGACGATGCCCAGCACTCCAGCGACGATAAGGTTGAGTTTCATCGGCATGCCGTCGAGCGCGAACACGGCGATGCCGCCCACGAGCGCTGCGACGACCAGCGGCACGTCGCGCAAGAGCGGCGCGACCAGCGCGACGAAGCACAGCGGCACCGCGAAATCGAGCGACCACGCCGGCGGAATCAGGTTGCCGGCGAAATAGCCGATCGCGTTGGTGATCTGCCACATGCCCCACATGGCGATCCCGCCGCCCAGGAAGTGCAGCGCGCCGCCATGCGGGTCGTCCTTGGCGTTGAAGCGACGGATTGACGCGGCGAACGCCTGGTCGGTGAGCAGGAACGCGAGCGTGTTCTGCCAGCGCGGCGGAAGCGGCTTGAGGTAAGGGGCCATCGCCGCGCTGTACATCAGGAAGCGCAACCCTGCGACGGCGCAGGTGAGGATGACGACCGCGACCGGGGCCCCGGACGCAAGCAACTGCGACGCGAGGATCTGCGCGGCGCCGGAGAAGATGATCGCGCTCATCCCCATCGCGCCGGAGAAGTCAGCGCCTGCCGCCGCAGCGCCAACACCGGTAACGACCCCGAACGGCGTCAGGGCGGCGCAGGCGGGGAGCATTTCCACGAAGCCTTCGCGGAAATCCGCATGGAGGAGGATATGGCGCATCGGAGAGGCACGAGCGACGCCGCGCCGTCCCTGCCGACGCCGATTATAGGCGCAGCCGGAGTGCGCCGCGCCCGCGCCGGTCAGCCCTTCACGCCGCCGGCGGTGAGCCCGCCGACGACACGCTCCTGGAAGATCGCGATCAGGATGCAGATCGGCACGATGGCGACGATCAGCGCCGCCGAAATCAGCGGCCACGGGAACGCGAACTCGCCCTGGTAGAGCGTGATGCCCACCGACAGCGTGCGCATGTTGACGCGGTTCATCATCGTCAGGGCGAGCAGGAATTCGTCCCACGCGTTGACGAAGGCGAGGATCGCCGCGGTGAACACGCCGGGTGCGGACAGCGGGATGACGACCTTGAACAGCGCGCCGACCCGCGAACAGCCGTCGATCATCGCCGCCGCCTCGAGGTCGGGCGGAATGTCCTGGAAGAAGCTCGCCATCACCAGCGTGCACACCGGCAGCGAGAGCACCGCGTACGGCAGGATCAGCGCGGGATAGGTGTTGAGCAGGCCGAGCTCGCGCATCACCTTGAACAGCGGCACCATCAGCGAGATCAGCGGGAACATCGCCACCGCCAGCAATACCGACATGATCAGGTTGCGATGCGGCAGCCGCAGGCGAGTGAGCGCATAAGCGGCGAGTGCGCCGACGAACACGCACAGCGCCGTCGACAGGCCGGCGACCACGATGCTGTTCCACATGAAGCGCAGGATCGGCTGCGCGGTGAACGCCAGCACGTAGTTGTCGAGCGTCGGATCCAGCGGCAGGTAGGTGATCGGCACCTGCAGCAACTCGGTCTCGGTCTTGAGCGAAGTCAACAGGATCCACACGGCCGGGAAGAAGCCGTTGACCACGACGACGATCGCGGCGAACCAGACGACGACCCTGCGGTTGAAGTTCATGCTAATCGTCCTTGCCCCGTCCCGAGCTGCGGCGCGTGTAGCGCAGGTATCCCGAGGTTGCCGCCACGCTGATGAGGAACATCAGCGTCGCCAGCGCCGACCCGTAGCCGAAATCGAGGAAGTCCAGCGTCGTCTTGTGGATGTACATCGCCAGCGTTTCGGTCGCATCGCCCGGTCCGCCGCCGGTCATCGCGTAGGGGATGTCGAAAGTCTGCACCGCGGTGATGGTGCGAAAGATCAGCGCGACGAAAATCGCCGGGCGCAGCATCGGCAGCGTCACTTCCCAGAATTGCTGCCACTTGCTGGCGCCGTCGACCTCGGCGGCTTCGTAGAGCGACTTCGGAATTGTCTGCAGCCCGGCGAGCAGCATCAGCGCCATGAACGACGACGCCTTCCAGATGATCGCGACGCAGATCGCCCAGAACGCAAGAGTTGGGTCCGACAGCCACTGCGGCGGGTCCATCCCGAACCGCACCAGCCAGTCGTTGACCACACCGGTCTTGTATTCGAAAAACCAGCGGAAGATGAGGCCCGCGAATACCAACGGCAGCGCCCACGGCAGCAGCAGGCCGAGCCGCACCGGCCACTTGATCTTGAAGGGCTGGTTGGCGAGCAGCGCGAGGCCAAGGCCCAGCAGCAGCGACCCCGGCACGGTGACGACGATGTAGAGCACGGTGTGCAGCGTCGAGCTCCAGAACCGGTCGTCGGCGAAGGCGCGTGTGTAGTTGTCGAGGCCGGCGAAGAACTCACCGGTCTGCGGATTCGCCTGGTCGACGCTGTGCAGGCTGTTCCAGAACAGCGTCGCGATCGGATAGACGACGATCACCAGCAGCAAGAGCGCGGCGGGCAGCAGCAGCAGCACGCCGAGCGTGCGCTCGGAGAGGTCCTTGTGCGTGGTGACGGGGGCGTCGGTCATGTTCGTCTGGCGTGCCGGCTCCGGCGTCGGGCGCCCGGCGTGCGGCCCTGCCACGCCGGGAGCCCGACGTCAGATCGTCACTTGAACAGCGGCGTGAGCCGGCTCTTCATGTCGCCCAGCGCGACTTCGGTGGTCTTGGTGCCCGCCAGGTACGCGTTCATGTTGCTGCGGATCACGTCCGACACCTGCGGGTATTGCGCCGACACCGGCCGCGACCTCGCGCCCTCGACCACCGGCAGCGCCTCGGCGAACCACGGATTCGCCTTCAGCACTTCCGGGTCCTTGAACACGCTCGGGAACACCGGCATGTGCGAGGCCATGATCGCCTGCATCTTCGAGACCTCGGGTGACGACAGCCAGCGCGCGAACTTCACCGCCTCGGCCTTGTTCTTCGAGAACGCCGACACCGCGAGCTGCCAGCCGCCGATGCACGTGGCGCTCTTGCCGCCCGGGTCGTGCGGCAGCATGGTCACGCCGATCTTGCCCTTGACCTTGCTGTCGGCGTCGGTCTCGAGGCGGTTCCAGACGTAGCTCCACGTCATGCCGAAGATCATGTTGCCGGCCTGCATGTCGATGCGGATGCGGTCGGTGGGGATTTCGGCGATGTTCTTCGGCAGCACGCCCGCCTGCTTCATGCGCCCGTAGAGCTGGAACGCCTGCTTCGCCTGCGGCGTGTCGAGGTTGAGCTTGCCATCCTTGGTGAGATCGCTGCCGGAGCCCCAAAGCGGCACGAGGTAGGTGCAGACGGTGCCCTCGATGGGCGCGCCGGCGGTCGCGAAGCCCTGGAGGTTGGAGTTCTTCTCGCCGTCCATGATGACTTTCGCGGTGTCCATCATCTCGTCCCAGGTCTTGGGCACCGGCCGCTTGTACTTCTCGAGCAGGTCCTTGCGGTAGTAAAGGAACTGCGAATCGGCGAAATACGGCAGCGCGACCAGCTTGCCGTTGACCTGGTTCGCGTCGACGTAAGCCTTGAGGTACTGCCCCAGGATCTTCGCCTTGTCGGCGCCGAGATACGAGTCGAGCGGCTCGGCCCAGCCCTGTGCCGCCCACTGCGCCGGGCGGATCACGTCGATCAGAATGACGTCGAGCACCGAGTCCTTCGACGAGAGCACCGTCGACAGATACTGCTGCTGCGCCTCCGACGTCGCCCCGCCGACCTCGACCTCGACCTTCACGTCCGGATTCTTCTTCTGATATTCGTCGGCGATCTTGCGCATCACATCCGGCCGCTGCTGCCCGCCGGTGAAGATGCGCAGCGTCGTCTCTGCCGACGCGGCGGCCGCCAGGCCAAGGCCAAACAGCGCGACCAGGACAAGTTTGCATGCTTTCATCGCTTCCTCCTGTTGAACGGCAATCCGACTACCAATCCGCACCCCGTATCGCCACGCCTGTCTGCGGATCGAAGAGGTGAAACCGACCCATTGCGAGCGATACATCGAGATTCTGTCCGACCTTGAGGCCTGCTTCCGGCGGAAAGCGCCCCGTGATTTCTCCGGCGTCGTCGCCGCTGCCCAGCTTCACCAGGCCCAGCGTGTCGGAGCCCAGCGGCTCGACCAGCATGACCTGCGCAGCCACGGTGGCACTGGCGGCCTCGACGGCAGCGCCGGCGGCGATGTGTTCCGGGCGCAAACCGAAGGTCACCGCGCGCCCGGTGTGCCGTGCGCAGTCGGCGATGCGTTTCTCCGGCACCGCCAGGTCCAGGCCTCCGGGCAAATGCAGTGTACGCCCGCCTTCGCCGATGCGGCAGGGCAGGAAGTTCATCGGCGGCGATCCCGTGAACCCGGCGACGAATTTCGCGGCCGGACGGTTGTAGACGCCGTCGGGCGTGTCGTACTGGACCAGGTTGCCGCCCTGCAGGACGACGATGCGGTCGGCCAGCGTCATCGCCTCGACCTGGTCGTGCGTGACGTAGATGATGGTGTTGCCGAGCTTCTGGTGCAGCTTCTTGATCTCGACGCGCATTTCGGAGCGCAACAGCGCGTCGAGGTTGGAGAGCGGCTCGTCGAAGAGGAACGCCTTGGGCTGGCGCACGATCGCGCGACCCATCGCCACGCGCTGCCGCTGGCCGCCCGACAATTCGCGCGGCTTGCGCTCGAACAGGGGCTCGATCTGCAGAATGGCGGCCGCCGCGCGCACGCGCGCCTGGATCTCGTGCTCGGGCAGCTTGCGCAAGCGCAGACCGAAGGCCATGTTCTCGAATACCGATTTGTGCGGATACAGTGCGTAGTCCTGGAACACCATCGCGATGTCGCGCGCGCGCGGCGGGAGGTCGTTGACGACGGTTCCGCCAATGACGATCTGCCCCGAGGTGATTTCTTCGAGACCGGCGACCATGCGCAACAGCGTGCTCTTGCCGCAACCCGACGGCCCGACGAAGACGACGAATTCGCCGGAGCGGATCTCGAGGTCGATGCCGTGGATGACCTTGGTCGATCCGTACGCCTTGATGACATGCTTGAGCGAAACTTCGGCCATGCTTGTCTCCGTTGTGCCGGCTCAGCCGGCGCTGGTCTGCGCCAGACCGGCGTCGACGATCAGGCTGATGCCGGTGATGCCGCGCGCCTCGTCCGAAGCGAGGAACAGCGCGGCGCGCGCGACATCGTCCCCGGTGAGGCGGAACTTGAGGCACTGCCCGTCGAGGAATTGGCGGTCGAGCTCGGGCGTGAGCCAGAGTTTCTTCTGGCGCTCGGTGAGGATCGCGCCGGGCACGAGCGAGTTGACGCGAATGTTGCGCGCACCGAGTTCGCGGGCCAGTGTGCGGGTGAGCCCGTGGATCGCCGCTTTGGCGGTGGCGTACGCCGCCATGCCGGGCGTCGCCCGCATCCACGACACCGAACCCATGTTGATGATCGATCCTCCTCCGGCGTCGGCCATCGCCGGGGCGACGGCCTGCGCGGCAAAGAAGTGGTGGCGCAGGTTGACCGCGATGCGTTCGTCCCAGTACTCGGGCGTGACGTCTTCGAGGCGGTGCCGGTCGTCGCGCGCGGCGTTGTTCACCAGCACGGTGATCGGCCCGAATTCCGCAGCGACCGCCGCGAGCGTCGTGCGCAAACCAGCGATGTCGCGCACATCGCAGCGATCATAGCGCACCGGCGCGGGCGCGAGCGCCGCGACCAGCGACTGCGCAGCCTCGTCGTCGATATCGCAGAAGGCAACGCGGCAACCCTGTCCGGCGAAACGCGCGACCAGGGTGCCGCCGATGCCCGAGCCACCACCGGACACGAACACGGTCCTGCCCGTCAGGCTGGAATACGTCGCCGATGGCAATTGCGCCAACATGCTCCTCCACTCGCTTGCGCCCGCGGTTTGTAAGAGTCGGCCCGGCTTTCGAGCCGGGCCACTACTCATTTATATCATATATATCACATAGATGACTCGACCGCAATCAGAAGTTACAATGGCGACACTGCCCCATCCGGCCGGCACCGCCGCCGACTCCAAGGGCACGACTTTCAAGGACCGACGCCATGGATTTCCCCGAAAACAAGTTCAAACGCGCCATCGCCGCCGGCCCGACGCCCATCGGCGCATGGCTCATGAGTGCGGGACCGGCGACCGCGGAGGCGCTGGGCTGCGTCGGCTTCGACTTTCTCGTCGTCGACATGGAACACACACCGATCGACACGCCGCAGATGATCGGCATCCTGCAGGCGATTGCCGGTACTGCCGCGCAGGCGGTGGTACGCCCGCCGTGGAACGACATGGTCATGGTCAAGCGGGCGATGGACGCGGGCGCACAGACGCTGCTCTTCCCCTTCGTGCAGAACGCCGCGGAAGCGCAGCGCGCGGTTGCCGCGACACGCTATCCGCCGGCCGGGGTGCGCGGCGTCGCGGGCACGCATCGCGGCAGCCGCTACGGCACGATTCCAAATTACTTCAAGCGCGCCAACGACGAGGTGTGCGTGATCGTGCAAATCGAAACCATGGCGGCGATGGACCAGCTCGACGCCATCGCCGCGGTGCCTGGCGTCGACTCGATTTTCATCGGCCCCGCCGACCTTTCGGCGTCGATGGGCTTTCTCGGCGACATGGGCAACGCCGCCGTGCAGGAGGCGCTCAAGGCCGGCGCGCAGAAATGCCGGCGGCTGGGCAAGCCCTGCGGTATCGTCGGCGCGAATCCGGACATCGCGGGCAAGTTCGTCGAATACGGCTTCTCGTGGGTCGCGGTCGGCTCCGACATGGGCTACGTCGTCAGCCGCGGCCAGGAATATCTCGCCAAGATGCGCGGCAGCGCCGCGCCAGCGCCGGCGAAGCCACAGAGCGGGTATTGACCCCGACAGGGCAACACGCCAGCCGTCACCGTTGCGCGCCCTGATCGACCAAGCCAGGCCCGATAGATAATGCACAAGCCCTTCGAATGCGTGCTCGACGCCAAAGCCAGCCTCGGCGAATGCCCCGTGTGGTCGGTGCGCGACAACGTCCTGTATTGGGTTGACATCAACGCGCCTTCGCTCAACCGCTTCGATCCGGTGACCGGCGTCAACGTTGCCTGGCCCATGCCGGAATCGATCGGCTGCTTCGGCGTGCGCACAAGCGGTGGCTTCATCGTCGCGCTGCGCGGCGGCGTCTGGCTCGCCGACGGCAACGGGACGCTCGAACGCAAGCTCGCCGGCGCGCCCTATGCACCCGCACACCATCGCTTCAACGACGGGCGCGTCGACCGCCAGGGCCGCTTCTGGGCCGGGAGCATGAACGAGCAGCGCGACGCCGCATCCGCGCACCTGTATCGTCTCGATTCGGGCGATCGGCTCACGCCGGTGATCGGCGATATCACCATCTCCAACGGCCTCGCCTTCAGCCCGGACGGACGCACCATGTACCACGCCGACACGATGCCGCGCGTCGTGCACGCCTGGGACTTCGACGCGGCGTCGGGCACGGCTGCCAATCGCCGCGTGTTTGCGCAATTCGCCAGCGAGACCGATCGCCCCGACGGCGCCGCGGTCGACAGCGACGGGTGCTACTGGAGCGCCTTCTACCGCGGCGGACGCCTCGTGCGCCTGTCGCCACAAGGCAAGTTGCTGGACGAGTATCCTCTGCCGGCGATGTGCCCGACCATGTGCGCGTTCGGCGGAGCGGACCTGCGGACAGTCTATGTCACGACCGCGCGCCAGCATCGCGATGCGGCGGAACTCGCGCGGCTGCCGCAGTCCGGCGGCATTTTCGCGATGCGCGTCGACACACCCGGCCTCGCCGAACCGCGCTACGCAGGCTGACGAATCGGGCGCCCTCGAGCATGCCTCTAGACCTTTCCGGCCACATCCGCCTCGACGCCTCGAGCAGTCTCGGTGCGTCGGCATCGGGCGCGTCGTTCGCGACCAACACCGGCGACATCCTCGAAGTCTCGTGTTTCGGCAGCGGCGTGTTTCGCCTGCGCGTCGGGCCGAACACGCGCCCCGACTACGGCCTGCTGGTGGCGCGCGCGCAGCGTTGCGACATCGCGCAGCCCGCGCCCGGCACATGGACCTTCACCGCCGGCGACGCGTGCCTCGAAGTCTCGGGCGAACCGCTGTCGTTCCGCCTCCTGCACAAGGGGCAGGAGAGCCTGCGCAGCGTCAGCGACGAACACTTTCGCGGCTTCACGCGGCTGCCGGTCATCGGCCGCGCGCGCGCCGGAGGCCAGTGGGTCGCCGCCTTCGCGCTCAACTCCGGCGAACCCGTGTACGGGCTGGGCGAGCAGTTCGGCCCGCTCAACAAGCGCGGCCAGATCGTCCATTCGCAGGTCGACGACGCGCTGGGCGTCAACACCGGCCTGACGTACAAAGCCGCACCGTTCTGCTGGAGCCCGGGAACGGGCAAGGGAGCGTGGGGCGTGTTCGTGAACACCCCCGGCCGCGTGCTGCACGGCGTCGGTCACCCCGACTGGTCGCACCGCAGCTACGGCCTGGTCGTCGACGACGAGGCCCTCGACATTTTCGTGATGACCGCGCGCGAGCCCGCGCAGATTCTCGACATCTACACCCAGCTTACCGGCCGCGCCGCGAGCGTTCCGCTGTGGGGGCTCGGGCTGTGGGTATCCAAGGCGTACTACAGGACCCCGGACGAGGCGATCGCGGTGGCCGGCAAGCTGCGCGCGCGGCACATTCCCTGCGACGTGCTCACCCTCGACGGCCGCGCGGCCTGGGATGTGCAGACGCGCTTCGACTTTCGCTGGGACCCGCAGCGCTATCCGCAACCGGCGGCAGCGCTCTCCCGAATGAAGGCCAACGGGCTGCGCATCTGCGTCTGGGAATACCCGTACGTATCGATCCACTCGCCGCTGTTCCTGGAGCTCGCCACCAAAGGCTACCTGCTCAAGACCGAGACCGGCGACCCGTACATTTTCGACTGGGACACTGCGCCCGGAACCTCGCCCTTCGGCGACGTGCTCACCGCCTTGCCGCTGTCGGGAATTGTCGACTTCACCAATCCGGCGGCCTACGCTTGGTGGCGCGACGCCCACGCTGCGCTGTTCGCTGCCGGAGTCGACGTCATCAAGAGCGATTTCGGCGAGCACGTTCCCGACGCCGCAATTGCCTTCAACGGCGATCGCGGCAGGCGGCTGCACAACGTCTATCCGCTGCTCTACAACCGTTGCGTCTACGACGCGACCAAGAAATTCGCGAGCGCCGACGGCAGCCCGCCAATGGTATGGGGACGCGCCGGCTGGACCGGCAGCCAACGCTACCCGATCCAGTGGGGTGGTGATCCGCAAAGCGACTGGGAAGGCCTCGCCGCCAGCATCCGCGGCGGCCTGTCGTGGGGTATGAGCGGCGTGCCCTACCACGCCAGCGACATCGGCGGCTTCTACGGCTCCGCGCAACCGACGACCGAGTTGTACCTGCGCTGGCTGCAGATGAGCGTGTTCAGCTCGCACATGCGCGTGCACGGCATCGGCGCGCGCGAGCCGTGGGCCTTCGGCGAACAGGCCGAGGCGATCGCGCGGCAATGGATCGAATTCCGCTATCGGTTGCTGCCGTATCTCCAGCAGGTGATCGCGCAGGCGACGGCCACCGGATTGCCGGTGATGCGCGCGATGCCGCTGGCGTTTCCTGGCAACGCCCTCACCCGCGGCTACGAGACGCAGTTCATGTGCGGTGACGCGCTGCTCGTCGCGCCGATCGTCGCGCCCGGCGGCGAGGTCGACGTGGCGCTGCCGCCGGGCGCGTGGTACGACGTCGCGACGCGCCAGCGCATCGCCGGCCGGCAGGTGATCCGCTATCGCGCGACGCTCGATCGCTTTCCCGTCTTTGGCCGCGAAGGCTACGCGCTGCCGCTGGGCCCCGTGGTGCAGAGCACGCGCGAGATCGACCCCGCGAAACCGCTGGCCGCGCTGCAGGTCTACGGCAAGCCGACGCAGCCGCTGTCCGGATTCGCGCAGGCCAGCATCACGCTCGCCGACGGCGTGGCGTCCCTCGCCACCACGCCCGAAGTCGACGTGCAGGTTTTCGGCGACCGCAACGACATCAGATTCGCGCCGATCCAGACGCGATGAGCGCGCCGGCCACGATCGCGATCACCATCGGCGAACCGGCTGGCATCGGACCCGACCTGTGCGTGCGCCTCGCGAAACGCCGCTGGCCGGTCCGGCTGGTCTTCTTCGGCGACATCGAATTGCTGCGCGAGCGCGCGCACCGCGTCGGATCGGGAGCGCGGTTCGTCCCCTATTCCAGCGACGCGCCGGCGCCGAGCGCGGCGCTCGAGGTGGCGCACTTCCCGCTCGTCATGGCGGCACGCCCCGGTAAGCCCGATCCGCTGAATGCGCGGGCGGTGGTGGCGACGCTGCAGGGCGCGCTCGCGGGTTGCCTCACCGGAGAGTTCGGCGCCATGGTGACTGCGCCCGTGCAGAAAAGCGCGATCAATGCGGCCGGCATCCCCTTCACCGGCCACACCGAATTCCTCGCCGAGCGCACCGGCACCAGGCACGTGGTGATGCTGCTCGTCGGGCACGGCGCGGGCGCATCGCTGCGCGTGGCGCTGGCGACCACGCACGTGCCGCTCGCGGCGGTG
>Ga0209048_10003744_pt1 | contig 14700 bp, 13 predicted proteins | sample FrelakmetCRP12CR_FD_187146 | JGI IMG/M metagenome (GOLD analysis project Ga0209048, IMG submission 187146) | Freshwater lake sediment microbial communities from the University of Notre Dame, USA, for methane emissions studies - CRP12 CR (SPAdes)... | ecosystem: Environmental > Aquatic >... | reverse complement strand
ACGGTGCCGCGGTCGGGCTTGGACTTCGACTCCCTCTTCTCGAGCACCTCGGACTCGCAGAACAGCGTGTCGCCGTGGAAGACGGGGGCCGGATGGCTGAGCTCCTCGGTGGCGAGGTTGGCGATCGCCTTGCCGCTCACGTCGCTCACCGACATGCCGAGCGCCAGCGAGTACACGAGGGGACCCACCACCACGTTTCGCCCCTGCTGCGACTTGCTCGCGTACACGTCGTTCAGATGCAGCGGGTGGTGGTTCATCGTGATCAGGCAGAACAGATGGTCGTCCGACTCGGTCACCGTCTTCGCGGGCCAGTGCTTGTACACCGCTCCGACCTCGAACTCCTCGAGGTAGCGGCCGTAGGGGTGGGCGCCGCTCGCCTCGCGTGCGGCCTGATCGGTCTCGACGGAGTGGGTCTGGCTCATGGGGGTCCTAGCGTCTCCTCGGGTGGCTTGTCGTGGGCGTCAGACTCTATTGAGGATCGCCGAGCCGCTACGGTTCAGGCCCAAGCCCCACTTCGGCCACCCCAGGAGAACAGACTTGCGCAACCCCCGCGACTTCTTCAAGCCACTCGCCATCGACGCCCCCCAGCCGGCGCTCGAGATCCCCTTCAAGCCGTCCCGGATGATCCATTTCCTCGACTTCTCCAACGAGAAGATGGTCGCCAAGGTGCCGGACATCGCACCCACCGTCGACATCCTGCTCGGGAACCTCGAGGACGCGGTTCCCGTGGATCGCAAGGAGGCCGCGCGGGCCGGCCTGATCAAGGTGGGCAAGGAGATGGAGCTCGGGGAGACGGCACTGTGGACGCGCGTCAACGAGCTCGCCTCGCCCTGGGTGCTGGACGACCTGACCCAGCTGGTGGGCGAGATAGGGCACCGGCTCGAGGTCATCATGGTCCCGAAGATCGAGGGCCCATGGGACATCCACTACGTCGACCGCCTGCTCGCGCAGCTCGAGGCAAAGGCCGGGCTCGACCGGCCGATCCTCGTTCATGCGGTTCTCGAGACCGCCCAGGGCGTGGCCAACCTCGAGGAGATCGCCTGCGCCTCGCCCCGCATCCAGGGCATGAGCTTCGGCCCCGCCGACCTGGCGGCCTCGCGGCGAATGAAGACCACCCGCGTGGGCGGCGGGCACCCCGGCTACCGCACGATCGCCGACCCGGACCCCGAGAACCCCGACGCCGAGCGTCCCAGCTACCAGCAGGACCCCTGGCACTACTCGATCGCGCGCATGGTCGACGCCTGCACCTCGGTCGGCGCCCTGCCCTTCTACGGCCCATACGGGGACATCCGCGACGAGGAGGGCTGCGAGGCGCAGTTCCGCGCCTCCTTCCTGCTCGGCTGCGTCGGGGCGTGGTCGCTGCACCCGGCCCAGATCGCGATCGCCAAGCGGGTGTTCTCGCCCGACCCCGACGAGGTGGCCTTCGCCAGGAAGGTGATCGAGGCGATCCCCGACGGGCGCGGCGTGCACATGATCGACGGCAAGATGCAGGACGACGCCACCTGGAAGCAGTGCAAGGTGATGGTCAACCTCGCGGAGATGCTTGCCAAGAAGGATCCTGAGCTGGCCGAGGCCTACGGGCTCACCCCCGCGAACGCGTAGATCCCCGCACAACCTTCACGAGCGTCGAGATCCAGGAATGCGACCATGAGGTTCTTCGAGTACGAGGCGCGCGAGATCGTCAAGCGCGCCGGCATCCCCGTCACCGACTACGGCTTCACCACCGATGCCGCCGAGGCGGGCAGGATCGCCATGCGCATCGGCGGGCCGATCGTGATCAAGTCGCAGGTCCTCTCCGGCGGGCGCATGAAGGCGGGCGGCGTGAAGTTCGCTGACACCCCCGAGCAGGCGGAGGCCCACGCGCGCGCGATCCTCGCGCTCGAGATCAACGGTCAGTTGCCGCGCGGCGTGCTCGTCGACCCGAAGGCCGAGGTCGAGCAGGAGTACTACGCGGGCGTCGTCTGGGACGGGACCCGCAAGCGGCCCGTGATGATCTTCTCGCCGGTCGGCGGCATCGACATCGAGCAGGTCGCCGCCGAGCAGCCCGAGCGGGTCGGGCGCCGGCACTTCTCGAACATCCTGCCGTTCTCGGGGTTCGAGGCCAAGGAGGTGATCGCCGCCACCGGCGTCACCGGGTCGGCCCTGAACAGGCTCATACCCATCGTCACAGGCCTGGCGAAGCTGTTCGTGGAGCGCGACATGACGCTCGCCGAGATCAACCCGCTCGGGCGGCTGGCCGACGGTTCGTTCGTCGCGCTGGACGCGCACATGGAGATGGAGAACGAGGCGCGCGGGCGCCACAAGCAGCTGCTCGCCGACCTCGGCGTCGGCGAGCAGGAGACGCGCCAGGCGCGCGAGGCGACCCCCTTCGAGCTGGCCGGCGAGGCCGTCGACGCCACCGACCATCGCGGCGTGGCGGGCAACGTGACGGAGTTCGACGGAAACCTCGGCCTCGTGATCGGCGCCGGAGGCGGCTCGCTGACGCTGTTCGACGCGGTCCGCGCCCACGGCGGCAAACCGGCCAACTACTGCGAGATCGGCGGCAACCCCTCGGTGGCGAAGGCCTGCGGGCTGGCGAAGCTCGTCCTCTCAAAGCCCGGCGTCGAGCAGATCGCCGTGATGATGTCGATCGTCTCGAACACCCGTGTGGACATCGTCGCGCGCGGCGTGATCAAAGCCTGCCTGGAGCTGGGTCACGACCCGGCCGAGAAGATCGCCATCTTCCGCATACCCGGCGCCTGGGAGGAGGAGGGCTTCAAGATCCTCGACCGCTACGGGGTCGACTACGCCGATCGCAGCGTCTCTCTCAACGAGGCGGCCCGCCGGGCGGTCGAGAAGATCCAGGGGGTGGCCGCATGAGCAGCCGCCGCCCGGCGCCACGGGCGCGGACGCGGGGCGGGATGCCCCGCGTCACCGGCCCCGGCGGTCCGCTCAGCCGCGCGGATGCGACCCAAGAGAAGCCCCCCCTCGCCCCATGAGCATCCTGATCGACCAGGAGACGACGTTCATCGTCCAGGGGATCACCGGCCGAGAGGCCGTGAACCTGACGAGGGAGTGCCTCGACTACGGCGCCGGGGCCAAGGTCGTCGGCGGCGTCACCCCGGGCCGGCTCGGGCGCGAGGTGCACGGGGTGCCGGTCTTCGACACTGTCGCCCAGGCCGTCGCCCACCACGGCGGTCCGATCTACGGCTCGGTCGTGACGGTCCCCCCGGCGTTCACCAGGGACGCGGTGTTCGAGGCGATCGTTAACGGCATCGAGCTGATCGTGATCGTGACCGAGCGCATCCCCCGTCGCGACGTCGCCCAGATGGTCGAGCTGGCGACCCTGCGCGGCGCACGCATCATCGGCCCGAACTGCCTCGGGATCATCGTGCCGGACGTGATCAAGATGGGCGGCATAGGCGGCCCGGCGAAAAACGCGGCCCAGGCCTACACCCCCGGCCCGATCGGCGTGATCTCGCGCTCGGGAGGCATGACCACGGAGATGTCCTCGACCCTGAGCGCCGCCGGCCTCGGCCAGTCGACGGCCGTCTCGATCGGAGGCGACGCGATCATCGGGCAGACCTACGCGGAGCTCATGCCCCTGTTCGAGGCAGACGAGCAGACGCAGGGCATCGTCATCTACACCGAGCCCGGCGGCCGCATGGAGGCCGAGTTGGCCCAATGGGTCACCGAGCATCGCTCACGACTGCCGGTCGTCGCCTTCATGGCGGGCCGGTTCATGGACGAGATGCCCGGCATGAGCTTCGGCCACGCCGGGACGATCGTCGAAGGCAAGGAGGACACGGCCTCCGAGAAGATCGCGCGCCTGGCCCAGGCCGGAATCGCGGTGGCAGAGCGGATCGAGGACATCCCCCCGATGATCAAGGCCAAGATCGCCGAAGGGAGCTCACGGTGAGGAAGGACGGCATATTCATCGCCGTCGAGGTCGACGACCGGGTTGCCGCGGACACCGCGCTCGCGAGGAAGCTAACCGAGGCCTGTCCCGTGGACATCTATGCCCAGCGTGAGGACGAAACGCTCCAGATCGTCGAGCAGAACCTCGACGAGTGCGTGCTCTGCCGGCTCTGCCTGGACGCCTCTCCCGCGGCCAGCGTGAAGATCCTCAAGCTCTACGACGACGGCGCCGTCCTGTCCTGACCCTCGCTCCGGGCCCGCCGCGGCCCGCCGCCCCACCCGCCCCGGCGCCCGCGTCCCGTATCCTGTCGGCAGGGCTCCTGACGGAGACGACGGACGTGAACGAGAACTTCTCCCTGATCGTGATGTGCCTCTTCCTGCTCGCCTCGCTGGCGTTCCTGGCACAGCAGCTGACCTCCTACCACTGAGCCCCCGGAGGGCCCGCCCAAGCCCTATGAGGGCTTGCGCGCCTTGCGCGTGCGCTGACGTTCCTGCTGGCGTTCGACGACGCTGACGATCAGCCGCAGGATCTGCTCCGGCCCCGTCGCCTTGGCCTGCCCGTAGGTGAACGCCTCGATCCAGTCTGGCACCTTCGCTTCCTGGGCCATCACGTTGAAGAACCCCCGTGGCATTTCCACGCGCACACGTGCGTCGTCGGCCGGGCCCTTCGTGACCTTCGCGCCGGGCATCTCCAGGCGAAAGTGCTGCACGTCGCCCCTGCCCCGCATCTCCACGCCGACCACGAGCTTGATCGGCTCGAGCGCCGGCACTTCCTCGACGAACCTGCGCGTCGCGAGCTCGATCAGGGTCTTGGCGTCCTCGGCCACCTGCTACTGCCCTCCCGGGCCCGTCGCGGTCGGCAACTGACCGTCAGATCCTGTGCCGCTGGAGCAGCTTGCGGCCGATCACCATGCGCTGGATCTCGGAGGTGCCCTCGCCGATCAGCAGCAGCGGGGCGTCCCGGTAGAGACGCTCGATCTCATACTCCTTGGAGTAGCCGTAGCCGCCGTGGATGCGCAGACACTCCTCCACGCAGAAGCGGCCCGCCTCGGAGGCGAACAGCTTGGCCATTCCCGCCTCCAGGTCCGAGCGCTCGCCGGCGTCCTTCAGCCGGGCGGCGCGCAGCGTGAGCAGGCGCGCGGCCTCCACCTGGGTCGCCATGTCGGCGAGCTTGAACTGGATCGCCTGATGCTCGGCGATCGGCTTGCCGAAGGCCTTGCGCTCCTGCGAGTAGCGCAGTCCCAGCTCGAGCGCCCGCTGGGCGATGCCCACGCCGCGTGCGGCGACGTTCACGCGCCCGACCTCCAGCGCGTCCATCATCTGCGAGAAGCCCTTGTTCAGGCCTGCGGCCTCGCCCCCGAGGATGTTCTCCGCCGGGCAGCGGTAGCCGTCGAACACCAGCTCGGTGGACTCGACGCCCTTGTAGCCCAGCTTCTTGATCTGCGGCGGCACGTTCAGGCCCGAGAACTCGCCCGTGTTCTCGCCGACGCCGGGCTCTTTTTCGGCGATGAAGCACGTGAAGCCCTTGTGGCGCGGCTCGGCGTCGGGGTCGGTCTTCACGAGCACGAACACGAGCGTCGAGCGCAGGCCGTTGGTCACCCACATCTTCTGCCCGTTGATCTCGTACTTTCCGTCCTCGCCCTTGCGCGCGGAGGTTTTGATCGCCTGTACGTCGGAGCCGAGCTCGGGCTCGGACAGGGAGAACGCCGCCCGGATCTCGCCCGTGGCCATGCGCGGCAGATAGCTCTGCTTCTGGGCCTCAGAGCCGAACTTCATGAGCAGATAGGAGCCGATGAAGTGGGTGTTGACGATGCCGGAGATCGAGATCCACCCGCGCGAGAGCTCCTCGACGATCATCGCGTAGGTGGTCAGGTCCAGGCCCATTCCGCCGTACTCCTCCGGGATCGTCACCCCGAACAGGCCCAGCTCCTTCATCTGCTCGACGATCGGCTCGGGAAATGAGTCCTCGTGGTCGAAGTGCTCGGCGTTGGGGAGGATCTGCTCGTCGGCGAACTGACGCACCATCTCGGTGATCGCCTTCTGCTCGTCGGTCATCTCGGTGTGGGGCGAGGCGGCTATGGCCATTCGGGTTTTCGCTCCAGGGTCGTTTTCGCCAGGTCCAGGGAGAATAGCGTCGTGAACTTCGCCAGCGACGTTCTTGACCGTCTGCCCCCCTCGGACCCGGCACTCGTGGCGCTGGCCCGCGACGGCACGCGGCTGCGGTGGAGCTACGGCGAGGTCGTCGAGCGCAGCGCGCGCCTGGCGGGAGCCCTGGCCGAGCGCGGCATCGCCAGGGGCGACGTGGTGATGACGCTGGTCGGCAACCGGCCGGAGTGGATCCTGGCGATGGTCGCCTGCTTTCGCATCGGCGCCGTCGTGCTGCCCTGCACCGAGCAGCTGCGCTCGAAAGACCTGCGCTGGCGCATCGACGTGACCCGCCCGGCGCTCGTGATCGCCGACGAGCGCGATCGAGCCGAGCTCGAGGCGGCCGGACCCGCCTGCCCGGTCCTGCTCGTGCCCGACGAGACCCTGTTCGCCGCCGAGCCGGCGCCGCCGGTGAGCCTCGCTGCGCAGGACCCCTGCCTGTTGACGTTCACCAGCGGCACCGCCGGCGCACCGAAGGCCGTGGTCCACGGCCAGCGCTACCTCTCCGGCCAGCACCTGCAGGCCAGACACTGGCTGGGGGCGCGCCCGGGAGAGCTGGTCTGGTGCACCGCCGCCAGCGGCTGGTCGAAGTCGGCGCGCAACGTGTTCATCGCGCCCTGGCTGTCGGGCGCCGCGGCGCTGCTGCACGACGAGCGCTTCGACCCTCACGAGCGGCTGGAGCTGCTGGCCAGGGAGCGGGTCAACGTGCTCTGCATGGCGCCCACCGAGTACCGCCTGATCGCCAAGCGCGCGACCTTGCCGGCGCTCCCGGACCTGCGCGGGATGGTGGCCGCCGGCGAGGCGCTGAACCCGGAGATCCTGCTCGCCTGGCGGGAGGCCACGGGGCTCGAGATCCGCGACGGCTACGGCCAGACCGAGACCGGCCAGATGACCGGGGCCCCACCCGGCGAGACCGCGCGGCCGGGCTCGATGGGGCGAGCGTTGCCGGGCGTTGAGCTGCTGATCAAGGACGGCGAGCTCACGGCAGACCCGACGACCGTCCCCACCTTCTTCCTCGGCTACCTGGGCGAGCAGGCGCGACGCGCCGAGGACGGGACATGGAACGTGGAGGATCGCCGCGCCGGCGGGCCGTGGCACACGGGCGATCGCGTGACCGAGGACGGGGACGGCTGGCTCCACTTCCAGGGGCGCAACGACGACGTGATCGTCTCGGCCGGCTATCGGATCGGGCCGTTCGAGGTCGAGTCCGCCCTCGTCGCGCATCCGGCGGTCGCCGAGGCCGCGGCGGTCGCGGCTCCCGACGAGGAGCGCGGGGCCGTGGTGCGCGCGGTGGTCGTCCTGCGCGAGGGCCACCCCGCACCCTCGCCGGAGCTCGTTCGCGAGCTGCAGGAGCACGTCAGGCGCGAGACCGCCCCCTACAAGTACCCCCGCATCGTCGACTTCGCCAAGGAGCTGCCGAAGACACCGAGCGGGAAGATCAAGCGCTCCGAGCTCCGATCCTAGAGCGCGATGATCGCGTCGATCTCGACCTGCGCGCCGCGGGGCAGCCCGGCGACCTCCACTGCCACGCGGGCTGGGGGATCCTCCCCGAAGAAGGACCCGTAAACGTCGTTGACCTCCGCGAAGGCACCGAGATCGGTCATGTAGACCGTCAGGCGCACGGCCCGCTGCAGTGAGGTGCCCGCGGCGTCGCACACCGCGCGCAGGTTCTCCAGGCAGCGGCGCGCCTGCTCGCCGGCCGTGACCCCCACCAGCTCGCCGGTGGCAGGATCGAGCGGGATCTGGCCCGAGCAGAACAGCAGTCCGTCGGCGCGCACGGCATGGCTGTAGGGACCGATCGCGGGGGGCGCCCCGGGCGCCTGCACGAGTTCGCGTTCGACCGCCATCACCAGGCACCCTACCGCGGACGAGCGCCTTGCCGCTAACGTCTAGCGGAATGTCGAGGCGTACGCCGCTCGCGCTGTTGCTCGCCTCGCCGCTGCTCTGCGCCACGCTCGCAGCCGTACGCGTCCCGACCGCGAGCGCGCTGACCTTCGCCCCCTGCGCGGACAGCCCCGGCTTCTCCTGCGCGAAGCTACCGGTGCCGCTCGATCGAGAAGGCGCCGTGGCGGGCACGATCTCCCTGAGCGTCGAGCGCAGGAGCGCCGGCGCGGACCAGAGCCGGACCGCCGCCATCGCGCTGGCCGGCGGGCCGGGCCAGGCGGCGATGCCGCTCGGCCAATTCGTCGCCAAGGCGCTGGCGCCGGCGCTCGCCGCCCGCGACCTGCTGGTCTTCGATCAACGCGGCACCGGCGCCTCGGACCCGCTCAGGTGCCCCGCCCTGGAAAGCCTCGCCACGGGGCCCCTCGGCCGGCTGTTCGAACGCTGCGCCCTTGAGATCGGAGCCGCGCGCCGCGCCTTCACCACGCAGGAATCGGCCCAGGACATCGAGGCGCTACGGCAGGCGGCCGGCTACGAGAAGCTCGTCCTCTACGGAACCTCCTACGGCACGAAGCTGGCCCTGGAGTACGCCGAACGCTATCCGCAGCACGTCGAAGCACTTGTGCTCGACTCGGTCGTGCCTCCCGAGGGGCCCGAACCGTTCGACATAGCCACCTTCCGGGCGATCGGGCCCGTGCTCGGCGAGCTCTGCGCAGGCCACGCCTGCGCGGGGATCAGCCCCGATCCGCTCAACGACCTGGCGCACCTGAACGCGCGGCTGCGCAAGCACGCGCTCAGCGGCTCGGTCTACGACGGCTCGGGCCGTCGCCACGCCACCACACTGAACGAGACAGGCTTGCTGGGCATCCTCGAGGCCGGCGACCTCAACCCGGCGCTGCGCGCCCTGCTGCCCGCGGCCGTGCGCTCGGCGCTGAGAGGGGATGCCGGTCCGCTCCTGCGCCTGCACCTGCTGTCCGAGGGGCTGATACCGACCGTGCCCAACAATCGGCCGTACGAAGACCCCGAACTGCTCGACGAAGCGCTGTTCGTGACGACGAGCTGCGAGGAGACACGATTCCCCTGGCAGCGCGCCAGCTCGCCCTCCGCACGGCTTGCACAAGCCCTCTCCGCCCTGCGTGCCGTGCCCGGCGCCGACTTTTACCCCTTCGACGCGAGCGCGGCGCTGGCCAACAGCCTCCTCGTCGGCTGCGCCGGATGGCCTGACGCATCCCCGCCGCCGCCCGCCCCGAGTGGCCTGCCGGACGTGCCCACGTTGATCCTCTCGGGCGCCCAGGACCTCAGGACCCCGACTTCGAATGCGCGGCGGGTCGCCGCGTTGATTCCAGGTGCGCAGCTGGAGGTCGTCCCCTTCACGGGCCACTCGGTCCTGGGCGCCGACTTCAGCGGCTGCGCCGGGCGCGCCGTCGCCGCGTTCTTCGCCGGCACACCGGTGCAGCCGTGCTCCTCCACGACCAACATCTTCACCCCCACGCCGATCACCCCGACGAAGCTCGCCTACGTCCATCCGCCCCCCGGGCTCGGGGGCAGGCCCGGACGCACGCTCACGGCGGTCCTGGACACGATCCTCGACCTGAGCCGCCAGGTCATCGGCGCCACGCTCCAGGCCGCCCAGGCGCTGCCCAGCGGGTCGAGCTTCGGTGGCCTGCGCGGCGGATACGCGAGGCTCGCCTCCTCGGCGTTGCGCCTCAGGGACTTCTCGTTCGTCCCGGGCGTCGCGCTCAGCGGGACGTTTCCCATCAGGAACGGCAAACTCAGGAACGCCACGATCCGCATCTCGGGTGCCGCTGCCGCCCACGGCACGATCACGATCGGCCTCGGCAAGCGTGTCATCGGCACCCTTGACGCCCATCGCTTCGATCTCAGCCTCTCCAAGGTCAAGCTCTCGCGGGTCACAGGCACAGGCCAGGCCGACTGGCCCTCCGGCCCCACGTCCTTCCCGCTGCCCGGGCTCATCGATCATCGGCGGGCCCGTCCGCGCTGACCCGGCGGATGCCCGCCGGCATGGGCGCCCGCCATCCCGCGCAGGCCGGCGTGGTCGTCGCTCGGCCATGGGGGCTTTCGTGCCCAGGCACCCTTAGGCGTCCGGGCGGAAGCCCGTGGGCGTCGAGGCAGAGGCCGGTGAGGGGCGGCCAGAGCCCCCGTGGGCGTCGAGGCAGAAGGGCCGTCGGGGTCGCGGCCAGAGGCCCCGCGGGCGTCGAGGAAGAGGCCCCGATGAGGGGCGGGCCCCGGCCCGGTACTAACCTGGCCTGACGGTGCCCAACGCCCTCGCCGCGGAGACCTCCCCCTACCTGCGCCAGCACGCGCACAACCCCGTCGACTGGCTGCCGTGGGGGCCGGCGGCGCTGGCCCGCGCCCGCGAGCAGGACAAGCCGCTGCTCGTATCGATCGGCTACTCCTCCTGCCACTGGTGCCACGTGATGGAGCGGGAGTCCTTCGAGGATCCGGGTACGGCCGAGCTGATGAACGAGAGCTTCGTCTGCGTGAAGGTGGACCGCGAGGAGCGACCGGATATCGATGCGCTCTACATGGAGGCCGTGCAGGGAATGACCGGCAGCGGCGGCTGGCCCTTGAACGTGTTCCTGACGCCCGAGCAGCTGCCCTTCTACGGAGGGACCTACTTCCCGCCCGAGCCCCGCCACGGCCTCCCGGCCTGGTCGCAGGTGCTGCAGGCGATCGCCGAGTCCTGGCGCGAGCACCGCGAGGACATCCGCGCCGGGGGCGAGCGCCTCCGCGAGAGGCTCTCCGGCGGCGCGCTCCTGTCCCCGTCCTCGCGACCCATCGACGCCCGCGCACTCGACCAGGCGGCGGCAAGGCTGGAGGAGTCCTTCGACGCGCGCAACGGCGGGTTCGGCGGGGCACCCAAGTTCCCGCAGGCCTCGGTCATCGAGTTCCTGCTGGCCGGTCGCCGCTCGACGGTCACCGCGACCGACGCCGGCCTGTCGCAAGCCGGCCGTACGACCACCGCGGATGGCCCGGCGAAAGGCGAGGGCCCGACGAACGGCGAGGGCCTGGCGAAAGACGAGGGCCTGGCGAGGGGCGAGAGCCCGGCGAGGGGCGAGGGCCTGGAGAGGGGCGAGGGCCCGGCGAGGGGCGAGGGCCAGGCCAGGAGCGAGGGCCGAAGCCGGGATCGCCGAGCGGAGATGGCGCTGATCACCCTGCGCGCGATGGCCGGCGGGGGCATCCACGATCAGGTCGGGGGCGGGTTCGCGCGCTACAGCGTCGACGCGACCTGGAAGGTGCCGCATTTCGAGAAGATGCTCTACGACAACGCGCTGCTCGCCCGCGCCTACCTGCACGGCTGGCAGGTCTCGGGCGAGCGCCGTCTGCTCGATGTGTGCCTCGACACCCTCGAGTGGGCGCTGCGCGAGATGCGCGGCCCGGAGGGAGGCTTCTACTCCGCGCTCGACGCGGACTCGGAGGGGGTCGAGGGCCGCTTCTACGTCTGGACGGTCGCCGAGCTGAGGGAGGTCCTCGGCGACGACGCCGATGCAGCGATCGCCTGGTTCGGCGTCAGCGAGCAGGGCAACTTCGAGGACCCCCACCACCCCCAACCGGGCTTGAACGTCCTTCAGGACCGCCGGACGCCGGGTGGCCCGCCTCCTCCCCGGGAGGCGACGCGCACACGCATCCGGGCCCGGCTGCTGGAAACGCGCGACCGTCGCCCGCGCCCGGGACTGGACGACAAGCGGCTGACCAGCTGGAACGCCCTGATGATCGCCGCCCTGGCAGACGCCGGAGCGGTGCTGCGGGAGAGTCGCTACATCGACGCGGCGGTGGCATGCGCCGAGTTCGTCCTTGGCGATCTGCGCGACGAGCGCGGACTTCTGCTGCGCACCTACAACGACGGCCACGCCAAGATCGACGCCTACCTGGAGGATCACGCATTCCTGCTGGAGGCGCTGATCGTGCTGTTCGAAGCGACCTGTGAGGCGCGCTGGTTCGAGCAAGCGAGCGTCCTCGCCGACGAGATGATCGACCGCTTCGCCGACCCGGAGCGAGGCGGCTTCTTCTCGACCGCCTCCGACGGCGAAGCGCTGATCGCACGGCGCAAGGACATCGAGGACACGCCGATACCGTCGGGCGCCTCCAGCGCCGCGCTCGGCCTGTTGCGCCTGGCCGAGCTCACCGGCGATCCCCGCTACGAGAGCCACGCCGTCTCGGTGCTACGCCTGCTGCACGAGATCGCACCCCGCCACCCGACCACGTTCGGACACCTGTTGCAGGCGCTGTACTGGCACCTCGCCCCCGCGCGCCCTATCGCCTGCGCGATCCCAGCGGCCGCACAGGCGGCTCCCCGATCGGCGTGAGATGCCGTCGAGCGAGGCTTGCGCCGGCGGGAGACACCCCCGTGGGGTGAAGCGCCCGTCGGCGTGAGGTGGCCGCCCGCGCAACAGGCGGCTTCCCGATAGGCGTGAGATGCCCGTGGGCGTCAGGTGCCCATCGGGGGATGGCGCGCCGACCGATCGAACGTCGAGCGCCGCGAGATCTCTACAGGATCGACAGGTAGCGGTCCAGCTCCCACTGGGTCACCTGCACGCGGTAGTCATCCCACTCCTGGCGCTTGATCTCGACGTAGCGGTTGAACATGTGCTCGCCGAGCGTGCGCAGCACGAGCTCGGACCGGGCGGTGATCTCGATCGCCTCGCCGAGGCTCTCCGGAAGCTGCTCCACCCCCAGGCGCCGGCGCTCCTCGGAGGAGAGGTGGTAGAGGTTCTTCTCCATCGGCTCGGGCAGCTCGTAGCCCTTCTCGATCCCCTCCAGACCCGCCTGCAGCAGCGCCGCAAACGTCAGATAGGGATTGCACGCCGGATCCGGGCAGCGCAGCTCCATGCGCGTCGCGCGCTCGTGGCCCGGGTGGTAGAGCGGCACGCGCACCAGCGCCGAGCGATTGCGCCGCGACCAGGCGACGTACACCGGCGCCTCGAAGCCCGGGACAAGCCGCTTGTAGGAGTTCACCCACTGAGCGAAGATCGAGCAGATCTCCCGCGCATGCTTGAGCTGGCCGGCGATGAACGCCTTGCCGACATCTGAGAGGAAGTACTGGTCCTCAGGGTCGTAGAAGGCGTTCTTCCCCCCCTTGAACAGCGACTGATGGGTGTGCATCCCCGAGCCGTTCTCGCCGAACATCGGCTTGGGCATGAAGGTCGCGTGGGAGCCGTACTTCATGGCGTACTCCTTGACCGTGATGCGGTAGGTCATGCAGTCGTCGGCCATCTTCAGCGCGTCCGCATAGCGCATGTCGATCTCGTGCTGGGAGGGCCCGACCTCGTGGTGGGTGTACTCCACGTGGATCCCCAGCTGCTCGAGCGCCAGCACCGTCTCGCGGCGGACATCGGAGCCGGCGTCGAGCGTGGTCAGGTCGAAATAGCCGCCCTCGTCCAGCACCTCCGTGGAGTGCGAGTCGCGGAACAGGAAGTACTCGAGCTCGGGTCCTACGTTGAACGTCTCGAAGCCCATCGTGTGGGCCCTGTCCAGCGCGCGCCTGAGCACGTGACGGGGATCGCCCTCGTACGGGGTGCGCTCGGGGGTGATCACATCGCAGAACATGCGCGCCACGCCCTGCTCCTCCGGGCGCCACGGCAGCACCGCGAACGTCGCGGGATCGGGCATCGCGATCATGTCGGACTCCTCGATCGCGTTGAACCCCGTGATCGAGGACCCGTCGAAGCCCATCCCCGCTTCGAACGCGTCGTCGAGCTCTGCGACGTTGATCGAGAACGACTTCAGCTGGCCGAGGATGTCCGTGAACCAGAAGCGGATGAAGCGGATGTCGCGCTCCTGCACGAGCGCCCTGACGTCATCGGCGGTCTTCGGTTGCTCCGGCATCGGCCGGACCTTAACCGATGCCACGGGGCCGGCGCTATCGACTGCTGGCCAAACATCCGATGCGGCCGGCAGATCGGCCCGGACGGAGATTCGGCCTTGGGATCGGGCGGGCGTTCAGTGGCCCGCGACGGCCGCGACGAAGCTGGCGACCTCTTCCGCTTCCCGGCCCCCGTAGAGTTGCGCCGGCATCTGGCCGTTGCCGCGGGCACGGCCTTCATAGATCGCGTTCAGCAACAGCGCTTCGGCTTTCGCCCTGTGATCGGCGGGCGTCGTGCCCGCGATGTTTTCGCCGACGCGGACGTCCAGGTTCGGGCCGATACGCCCGACCGCGTTGGCCCCGGCCAGCGTGTGGCAGGCCGAGCAGCCGCGGGCGAACAGGTAGCGGCCTTTCTGCTGCTCGGCGCTCAGGTGCACGCCGCCCGACCCGACGCTCGCCTTGTGCGCACCGTTGAATGCCAGCACGAGCGCCGGGATGACCAGGCCGAAGGCGAACAACAGCACGGCTCCCAGCACGAGCAGGCGGCCGCCGGCCCTCGATTCGCCCCGTGTCTTGCCCGCCTCGGATCGGCCTCCTGCGCCGCGCGGACCGCGGCGCATGGCGGCGAAGAACACCACGAGGCCGAGAAGCAGCCAGATGATGATGAACGCGATGATCATGCCGGCGAGAAGATATCGGTTGCCGCGCGGGACGGTCGATCGAGGCCAGGTGGCCGAGCGCGCGGCAGGTAGCAAGCCCGCCCCGCGGGCAGCGAACGCACCAGGGGGTCGAGGCGGTCCAGAGCGGTCGATGCGCCCGACACGGACCGAACGCGCCAGGCGGGGATCGTCGCGGCCCAAGGGGTCCGAGCGCCCGGCTGGGATCGAACGCACCCCGCCCGGATCGAACGTGCCGGCCGGGGATCGGAGCGCCCCACGGGGATCGAAGCGCCC
>Ga0209048_10003743_pt1 | contig 14701 bp, 10 predicted proteins | sample FrelakmetCRP12CR_FD_187146 | JGI IMG/M metagenome (GOLD analysis project Ga0209048, IMG submission 187146) | Freshwater lake sediment microbial communities from the University of Notre Dame, USA, for methane emissions studies - CRP12 CR (SPAdes)... | ecosystem: Environmental > Aquatic >... | reverse complement strand
GTCTAGCGACACTGATACGGACGATGCCCGGCACGTTGCACTGCGCAAGAAGGCGACCGGGTTCGGAATGCATGCCCGTGATCGACTGGCTCACCGCAGCGCGGATCCGTCATTTTGCTTCCGCATGATTCGTGGCATTGGCATGCTCGAATCGTTCACTCGCGCATCATGCCGCGCGATGAAACAGATGACCCGTGATCCGCTGCAAATTCCAAGCCGCTGTCGAGCGGCAGGTCAGGCGCGCACCTGGCAATTTCTCCGTCAAGCGCCTGGCGCGATCTCTTGTTCGTGTCGGCAATTACGCATTCACGCGTCAGCCGTGGATTCGCGTGAACACGGCATGCGTTCGTAATCACCCGTTCACAAGGTCGAGCGCAGAATACGCGTGACGAGAGAGGCAACCAGACCACGATCACGGCGAAAGGAGACAGCATGCACCTGGAGCAAATCCGTTGCGCCGACATCCGCTCCGATCCCCGCAGCGCTGGCTATCAACCTCACGAGATCGAAGTGCTCGCCGACAGCGTTCGCCGGTATGGCGTTCTCCGGCCCGTGCTGCTGCGCGAGACGGCCGATGGCTACGTTCTCGTTCACGGCGAGCGCCGCTGGCGCGCGGCGCAGCTGGTTGGCCTGGAGACGATTCCGGCGTATCTGGTGCAGGACTTCGGTCAGACCGAAGGTGTCATTGCCGAGGCGGTAACGCGGGCCAGATACGAGATGGCAGCGATCGACGATTGAACCGGGCCCGGCGGCCTGCCTGCATCAGCGTGTGCGCTCGGCCACCGGCCGCGCCCAGTCGGGACGCGCGGTGCGCGACGATTCGATCACGATCAGATAACGTCCTGACCACGGTGTCGGTTCGCGATCGGGCGGCAGCATCCAGAGGTTGCGGCCATCGGCCAGCGCGCGCTCGTAGTCGGCATCGAGGATGCCGTAGTGATCGAGAAACACGTTCAGCGTGGCCGGGATGCGGATGCACCCCTTGGACTGCCTCGTTCCGAGGCGCGGTTCGAGCAGGCGCGGGTCCGTTGCGTGCAACTGCAGCCGCATCGTGCCTTCGTCCTTCTTTCCCCAGCCGCGCCGCGCCGGCACCCAGCCGAAGTCGAAGACGCGCATGCCGCGGGCGCCGTAGCCGCAGATGCCGAGTTCGTTCCTGGTTCCCTCGGCGCGAAAATCGAGATTCGCAACGGAATGATCGAAGACACCCAGCGGGGTTTCAAAGTGCTCGAACCCGCTCGGCCTCCCCGTCGAGGCCGGTGACGCGCCGATGAGAACTGATTCGCCCGTCAACGAGCGCCAGAACAGCACGACCGCCTGCACCTGCGGACTGCGGTCAACCAGGACGATGAATTGTGTTGGCAGTGGCAGCATGGCCCGGTCCTGCAACGCGCCTTCCAGCACGGCGGCGTACTGACGTCGTTCGTATTCCGGCACCGGAAGGCGGCGATCAACCTGCTGCGCGTACAGCTCAGCCAGTTCGGCTGGTGCGTTGCTGGCCCGCGCCGGTGCGACGAGCGATAGCGAAACCGCCACACCAACGCAGCAGCGTGCGAGCAAAGTCACCGGCGCACCGCGAGCAGGAGGAGGCAAGCGGCAGCGGATCGGCTCCGCTCCAGTCTGACGCGTTTCGCCCATGGATTTCAATCAGTACTCGGGTTTGCGCAGGCCCTTTACCGAGGGCTCAATCGGCGCGGCGGGACGCGCTGGCCCGAACAGGAAACGCGCGCCCGCGATGTCGTCTGCGTGCAATCCGCGCCGCATGTAAATGGGAGTGAGAGTCACCCCCGTCGGGCCGCCCCACATCACCGCATTGGGGTCGGTTGAATCTCCCAGCCCGAGCGCGTGGCCGATCTCGTGCAGTGCCAGCAGATACAGATCGGTCATGTGCAGCCCGCCCCCGGCAGGGAAGTCCAGCAGCCGGATGTTCTCCTCGCGGCTTGCAAGCTGATAGCCGACGTTGGTGCTCAGAAACAAGTCGCCGGCGCCGGTTCCTCCGTTGGGGGGGTGGCGCGAACGCGGCCCCGGCAGTGAAAAAAGCCACGAATCCGCCGAAGGCAAACGCGCCGATGCGAATCATCGGCGAAGCTGCCTTTGGATCGTTGATCGGTTGGCGCGAGCAGTCGACGCCCAGGTAACGAAACTGGATGTCAGACACCGACGACCACCGGTCAAACGCAGCCTGAAAGACCGGTTGCAGACTCACCAGGGTGATCGAGGTGCGCCTGTTGCCGGTGCAAGGGTGAGCATAGAAATTCGGAAGCGCATCGAAGCTCCTGCCTTGGCAGAACACGCCGCAATAGCGGCTCCCCCGCGTACCAGGAGAGAGAAATCCCCAGGTGACGATTCCGCCACTGGTGCCCGCCGTTCTTGAGACGCCCCACTTGAGGTACTCGTTCGGCTTGCCCGTCGAAACGATCTCGTACGCGATGGCGGGTCCCGTCGCCAGGACCAGCAACGAAATGGAAAATGCACGAATGAGCGCAGCACCGGTGCTGAACATGTTCTGTCGTCGTCGCCGATCTTCATCGAACGAGTGTCAGCGTGTCGATAGAAGGACAAACAGCCCCTTTTGCCGGCGCGGCGTACCGAGGATGAACAACGAGGGCGAGACAAAACGTGAGATCGCTGGCGATGCCCTCCTCAATGGTCTTCCAGACGCGGCCGCTCTTCTTCCGCGGGTTGGTTCGTTTCCGGATCGATCCAGTCCGAGATGCCGATTTCGGCTTCGGCTTCCTGTAGCGTTTCGCCGGGCTCACTTTGCATCTCCCCGGCGCTCGTCATGTCGGCCAGGGCAGCCTCGAAGGTTTCAAACGGCCCCGTTTCATGTCGCCCTTCATCGCAGAGCCAGTAGAAGCCATCGGGATGCTGGACGATGCGGGACGGATCCGCTTCGACCGGAGGTTCGCCCGCCGGCGCGGCGGCGGGCCTTTGCACACGCGCTTTGCGTTTCGTCGTCATGATCGCTCTGCCTCTGCACGATGAGAAAGATATCTTCGTTCAACGTACCCGCAGCGCATCGATTGGGCTTGACCGGAATCAATCGCGGCGCGTCGTTGTCAGACCGACAACGGTTGCGTACGCCGATCGACGGCATCCGCCAGCGCGTGCAGTGCAGGCGCGATGGCGACTTCCAACGGTGCCGCGGCCGAGGGATCGATTGCCCGCAGATGCGGCGGCAGCGACGCGAGCTGCGACTGCGCGTGCGCGCGCACCTGTTGCAACGAGGGTAGCGCGCACACCAGAGTTCCCGCGCGCATCGCCGGCGCCAGCAGCGGCGCTCCCGGCTGATCGTCGCCATCGATGCTCAGCACGTCGCGCTCGATGTGGCCGTTCGCATCGAGCACGCGAAAGACCTGTTTGCGACCCGGCCACGTTGCCTTGCCTTCCGACCGCTTACGCCGTGCCGTCCCAGCGTACTCGGAAAGCTTGTACGCGCAGTCGAGAAACGGCGCGTCGGCGGAGGTGTTCATCCGCGTGCCGACGCCGTACGCATCGATCGGTGCGCCCTGCGCGGCGAGCTCCTGTAGCCGGTATTCGTCGAGATTGCCGCTGGCCAAGATCTGCGCGCGCGGCAGCCCGCCGTCGTCGAGGATGCGGCGCACGCGCCGGGCATGCTCGGCCAGATCGCCGCTGTCGATCCGCACGCCACGGATCGTGATGCCTTCGCGCGCGAGCTGCTGCGCGAGACGCACGACCTTGCGTGCGGCTTCTTCGGTGTCGTAGGTGTCGATCAGCAGCGTGGCGTTCGCCGGCTGCGCGCGCGCGAAGTTCAGGAACGCCCGAAGCTCGTCGTCGTGCGCCTGCACGAACGAGTGCGCCATCGTGCCGAAGACCGGGATGCCGTAGCGCTGACCCGCAAGCGCGGTGGCGGTGCCGGCAAAGCCGGCGATGAAGCTCGCGCGCGCCGACAGCAGGCCGGCCTCGGCGCCGTGTGCGCGGCGCAGGCCGAAGTCGATCAGCGGCTTGCCGGCCGCGGCAATCACACAGCGGGCAGCCTTGCTTGCCACCGTGGTCTCGTAGTGCAGCAGGTTCATCACCCGGCTTTCGACGAGTTGCGCCTGCGTCATCGGCGCCGTGATCCGCAGCAGCGGCTCGTTGGCGAACACGATCGTGCCTTCGGGTACGGCGTGCACGTCGCCGGTGAAGCGCAGGCCTTCGAGCGACGCAAGGAAATCCTCGCGGAACAGCCCCGTGGTCTTTAGCCAGGCGACTTCATCATGTGTGAAGTGAAGTCCCTGCAGGTACTCGACTGCCTGTGTCAGCCCCGCGGCCATCAGGAATTTTCGCTGCGGCGGCAGCTTGCGGACGAAGAACTCGAACACCGCCGTGTCGCCCATGCCGGCTGACGCGTATGCCTGCAGCATCGTCAGCTCGTACAGGTCCGTCAGCAGCGCACTGGTGCAGGGGTTCGGCGCGGTCATCGCCGTTTCCAGTCGATGGTTGCAGGCAAAACCTAGCGGGGTGGGCAGACGCTGCGTTGACCGCCCTCAACTGGCGTGCCGTCTGCCGCGCTACCGTGAAGCGCGGAGAGCGAAAGGCGCGTCGATGAAGCTATTCGCCTTGAATGCCACACACGAGCTGGGCAGCCAGGTCGCCGCCGCTCTGGGCTGTGCGCTCGCTGCGCACGAGGAGCGCGAGTTCGAAGACGGCGAACACAAGGCGCGTCCGCTGGTCGATGTGCGCGGAGAAGATGCCTACGTCGTCCAGAGCATGTATGGCGACGCCGCCGCGAGTTCGAATGACAAGCTGATACGGCTGCTGTTCTTCGCCGGCTGCCTGCGCGAGCACGGTGCCGCACGCGTGACCGCGGTGGTGCCCTATCTGGCCTACGCGCGCAAGGACCGGCAGACCAAGCCGCGCGACCCGGTGACGACACGCTATGTCGCGCAACTCGCCGAGGCCGTCGGCATCCACGCCATCGTTGCGCTCGAAGTGCACAACGTCGTTGCATTCCAGAACGCGTTCCGCATACCGACCGTGCATCTGGATGCCGGGCCGCTCTTCCTCGCGCGCGCGGCAGAGCTGGCGCGCGACGGGCCGCTGGCGGTCGCCTCGCCTGACCCGGGCGGGGTCAAGCGGGCGCAGCTCTTCCGTGAAGCCCTCGAAGCGCATATGGGTAGCCCGTGCGGATCGGCGTTCCTCGAGAAGCGCCGATCCAGCGGCGTCGTCTCGGGCTCGCTCCTTGCCGGCGAAGTGCGCGACGCCACGGTGTTGCTGATCGACGATCTGATCAGCACCGGCGGCACCATGGTGCGCGCCGCACGCACCTGTCTCGACCACGGCGCGCGACGCGTGCTGGCGATGGCCGCGCACGGTCTGTTCGACGAAGGTGCGAACGAGGCGATCGTCGATCCCGCGCTGACGAGCACCGTCGTGAGCGACAGCGTGCCACCCTTCCGGCTCAATGCCGCCGCGCGGGCGCGCATCGCGATCGTCTCCTGCGCGCCGCTGCTCGCGCAGGCAATTCAATCACTGCACGAGCGCGCCGCCCTGCGTTGAATCCAGCGCAGGCGCTGTGCGCCCGCAGTTGCACATGGGCGGGTCGCGGCTCGTCCGCGCGCGCGCTGAAGCATCGGCGCCGCTTCGTGTGTTCAGTGCAACGTTGCCCCGCAGGGAGGCGATGCTGACTTCTGCATTCGCGACCGATCAAGGGCAGGGTCGGCGCATTAATGCATAGGCATTAGTACGTCGTCATGAATTCCGCTCGTGGCCAAGAACCGACCGTTCGCGACGCAGGACGGATTGCGCGAATCGCGCGGGGAAATTGACTCCCGTTCGTAACGCTTTTGCTGCCTTCTGCGAGCGGCGTGACGATCGATCATTGTCGGGTTAAAGCGACCTCAGCCATCAGCACTAGCTACAAAGAGGGTTGTCGGTGCTACGGTCTTTGAGCGAACGCTACGAGGGCGCCGAAGAGAGAAAAATGGGAGCATCTGATGCCCAGAGGTGGCTTGAACGCTACTGCTCGAACGCAATGAGCGTCCGGAGCGGCATCGTCGTTCTGGCTGGCGAAAGCGGGCTGAAAGTCGTCTCGGCCGAGTGGCCACAAGGCGTGGCCGGCACACCGGAACTCATCGACGCCGCCAAAGCGGCCGCCGACTCGGCCTGTCCTGTGGTGCGTGGTCTGCCCCCGACGAACGAGGCCGGCAAACCCGATCGTGTCGTGTCGTTGCCCCTGCGTGCCGGCAAGCGTTCGATCGGCGCGGTCGCCGTTGCCCTCGACACGCACGACAGCGACGGGTCGCGGCGCGCGTTGCAGGCCCTCGAAGCCGGGGCATCGGCTCTCGCGCCGTCGCTGGCCGCGCTGCATCCCGAAGTCCCCGACGGCGCGCAGGTGCTGCGCTTCCTCGCCAACGTGCTGTCGCGCTCGAGCTTCGCCGAGGCGGCGACGGTCATCGCCGGTGATCTCGCGACGGCGCTGCGCTGCGAGCGCGTCAGCGTTGGCTGGGTCGACGGCGGTTTTGCAAAGGTCGCCGCCGTATCGCATGTCGCCGACGTGAACCGGCGACAGAAGCTCTTGCTGCAGCTCGGCGCGGTGATGGACGAGGCGATCGAGCAGGGCGCCGCCCTGACTTATCCCGCCCTCAGCACCGAGCGCCCGCGGATTCGCCTCACGCATTCGAAGCTCGCCCAGCGTTACGGCATGTGCGTGTGCACCGTCCCGACCGTCGTGAACGGGCGCGTCGTCGGCGGCATCACGCTCGAGCGCCGCGAAGCGGGGCCGTTTCGCCGCGAGGAAGTCGCCTTCTGCGAGAACCTCGCCAACCTGATCGGCCCGATCCTCGATCTGATGCGCGCTGCGCAGCAGCCGTGGCGCGAACGTGCGCTGCAGTCGGCGCGTGCGCTGGGCGGCCGCATTGTGCGCCCCGGACATCCCGGCACCAAGTTCGCCCTCGGCGCCGCGCTCGCGATCACCGCCGCGCTGCTCCTCGTTCCGGTGCCGTATCACGTGTCGGGTCCGGCGCGGCTCGAAGGCGCGATACAGCGCGCGTTGACGGCGCCGACCGACGGATTCCTGCACATCGCGCATGTGCGCCCCGGCGATGAGGTCAAGGAAGGCCAGGTGCTGGTCGAACTGTCCGAGCAGGAGTTGCAGCTCGAGCGGCGCAAGTGGGAAGCTGAATTCGCGCAGCATGACAATGCCTTCGGCGCGGCGCTCGCGCGTTCGGACCGCGCGCAGATGGTGATTGACCAGGCCAAGGCCGCCGAGGCGCGCGCGCAGCTGGAACTGATCGATCAATCGCTCGCTCGCGCGCGCGTGCAGGCGCCGTTCGATGGCGTGGTAATCAAGGGCGATCTCACGCAGTCGCTCGGCGCGCCGGTGCAGCGGGGCGAGACCCTGCTGACGCTCGCGCCGAGCAACGATTTCCGGCTGATCGTCGAGGTCGACGAGCGCGACATCGCCGACGTCCGGGTCGGACAGAACGGCCGAGTCGCGCTCGCGGCGCTGCCGGGCAACGCGCTCGCCTTCGGCGTGGCACGCATCACGCCGGTGGCCGCCAGTGCCAACGGTCGCAATTTCTTCGAAATCGAGGGCCAGTTCGAGGGCTCGAGCAAGGGGCTTCGCCCCGGGTTGAACGGCGTGGCCAAGATCGAAGCAGGGCACGCGAGCCTGGCGTGGATCTGGACCCACGCCGTGTTTGACTGGCTGCGGCTCAAGCTGTGGGCATTCGGGGGCTGAGGCCATGACCGACTCGCTCTTCAGCCCGATCTGGTACCGCGTCGCCGAACTGCATCCGAAGCTCGCCGAGCACGTGCGCGTGCAGCGGCATGTCAGTCGCGACGTGGTGTGGCATGTGTTGAGCGATGACGCGTCGGGCCAGCAAGTGCGGATCAACGAAGCGGGCTTCGCCTTTGTCGGCCTGTGCGATGGCCAGCGCACCGTCACGCAGATCTGGGACCTGCTGCTTGAGCAACTGACCGACTCGGCGCCGACGCAGAACGACATCGTGCACGTGCTGATGCAGCTGGGCGAGCACGAAATGATCGTGTGCGAATTTGCGCCCGACGTGGCAGCACTCTTCAAGCAACGCCAACGGCGTAACCGCGTCAAGCGCCGCGGCTGGTTCAACCCGCTGGCGTTCCGCGTGCCGCTCGGTGACCCGACGCGGCTGCTGGATCGGATCGAAGCGATCGCCCCGCACGTCTTCAATCGCCTTGCGCTGCTGGTGTGGGTGCTGCTGACCGGTGCCGCCGGCCTGGTCGCGGCCACGTACTGGAGCGAGCTGATCGCGCACGCCACCACAGCGATCTCGACACCGCGCTATCTGCTGCTGGCATGGGTGTGTTTCCCGTTCATCAAGGCGCTGCACGAACTCGGCCACGCGCTCGCCGTGCGTCGCTGGGGCGGCGAAGTGCATGAAATGGGCACCACGCTGCTGGTGCTGGTGCCGGCACCGTACGTCGATGCTTCGGCCGCCAACGCGTTCCGCTCGCGGCGCCAGCGCATCGTCGTCAGCGCGGTCGGCATCATGGTCGAGCTCTCACTTGCGGCAATCGCGCTTTTCGTCTGGTTGCTCGTGCAGCCCGGCGCGGTGCGCGACATGGCGCTCGTCGTGATGATGATCGGGGCACTGTCGACCCTGGTCTTCAACGCCAATCCGCTGCTGCGCTTCGACGGCTACTACGTGCTGATCGATGCGCTCGATCTGCCGAATCTCGCCAGCCGCAGCCGCACTTTCTGGGTCGGCCTGCTGAGCCGCCGCCTGGGTGATCGGCGGCAAGCGGCGGCGATGGAACTGGCGCGCGGCGAACGCAAGTGGGTGCTGTCGTATGCGCCGGTGTCGTTTGCCTACCGGCTTTTCATCTCCGCGGCCATCGCGCTGTGGGCCGGATCGGTGTCGGCGGTCTTCGGCTGGCTCGCTTCCGCCTTGCTGCTGTTCACCGCGCTCGTGATGCCAGGCTGGACGCTCGCGCGCGAGCTGATCGCATCCGTGCCGGTCGGCAAGACGCGCCGCCGCGCGCGCCTCGTGATCGCCGGTGCGCTGGCGGGACTCGCCGCCGCGTTGCTGCTGATTCCCTTGCCGTTCGCCACCGTCGCCCCGGGCGTGGTCTGGCTGCCCGAGCAGGCGCGCGTACGCGCGGAGACCGACGGCTTCATCACCGAGATCTATGCCCGTGACGGCGCGCAGATCGAGCCGGGGCAGTCGCTGCTGCTGATGAGCGATCCCACGCTCGCGGTCCAGCAGGAAAAACTGCAGAGTCGCCTGTCCGGCCTGTATGCGGAGCAATACGGCGCGATGGCGAGCGACCTGGTGCGTGCGCAGCACCTCGCGGAAGACATTGCCCGCAACCAGGCCGAACTGGCACGCATCGAAGAGCGCATTGAACAGTTGCATGTGCGCAGCCCGATCGCGGGTCGGCTTGTGATGCCCCGCCAGCACGATCTGCCGGGCAGGTTCGCGCGCCAGGGCGAGATGCTCGGCTATGTGCTGACGCCCATGCAACTCGAAGTGCGCGCTGCGGTGGCGGGCGAGGACGCCACGCTCGTGCGCGACGGCACACGACGTGTCGACGTGCTGCTGGTCGAAGACGCGGCGCGGCGCGAGGCGGTGCTCAATCGCGACCTGCCGGCGGCGACCTTCACGCTGCCGAGTCCAGCGCTGGGTGACCGCGGTGGCGGCGCGTTCGTGACCGATCCCGCCGACAAGGACGGCGTGCGCACGCTTGAGCCGGTGTTCATCGTCGATGTTGCCGTGCCCGGGCGGGTCATCGAGCGCGTCGGCGGACGCGCCTGGGTGCGTTTTGATCACGGTGCGCAGCCGCTCGCGCTGCAGTGGTACCGGCGCGCGCGCCAGTTGTTCCTCAAGCATTTCAACCCGACGGCATGACGATGAACGGCGCCGAACTTCCCGTTCCCGGCCTGGTGTGGGGCACCTATCCCGAGCGGCGCGTCGTCGCGCGCGACTTTTCGCAGCGACTGCGCGGCTGGCTCGAATCTGCGCCCGCCTGGATGCACGGCGCGACGAGCGCGCGCTACGCGCGCTTTGCCGATCGCGTGCTGGCACAACAGGGCGAGCTCGCGCGGCTGACCGATCCGCAATTGCAGCGTCGCACGCTGCGGCTGCGCGCGCAGTTGTCGGCGTCGGGCTTCGAAGATGCGCTGCTGCTCGAGGGCATGGCGCTCGCGGTGACCACGAGCACACGCGTGATGCGACTGACGCCGTATCGCACGCAGATCTTTGCCGCGCGCGCGATCCTCGATGGTCATCTGGCCGAAGTGGCCACCGGCGAGGGCAAGACCGTCGCGCTCGGACTTGCCGCGGCGATGGCGGCGCTGGCCGGGATTCCTGTGCACCTGATCACCGCCAATGAATACCTTGTCACGCGTGATGCGCAGTGGCTGCAGCCGCTGTATGCGGCGCTTGGCCTGTCGGTCGATGTCGTCACGCATGACATGGATGCGGATCGCCGCCGGCGTTCCTACGCGTGCGACATCGCCTACTGCACGGCCAAGGAACTGGCATTCGATTATCTGCGCGACCTGATGGCGCGCGGACCCGACCGCGACGCGCTGGTCGCGCGGGCCCTTGAGCTCGGTCAGGCCGGGCGCCACCGTCCGGCGACGGTTCTGCGCGGGCTGTGTTTCGGCATCATCGACGAAGCCGACAGCATCCTGATCGATGAAGCGCGCGTGCCGCTGATCCTCGCGCAGGCGGTCAACGGCAACGGCGAACGCGAGTATCTGCAGCAGGCGCTCGAGATGGCGGCGTCGCTCATCAATGGGTGCCACTTCCAGCTCGATCTGGAAAACCGCAGTGCGTCGCTGACCGCGCAGGGCAGCGCGCTGCTCGAGGAGCGCGCCGCGGCACTGCCCGCCTGGTGGCGCAACCGGCTGCAGCGTGCGGAGGCGATCGTGCAGGCGCTGGCCGCACTGTATCTGTTCGAACGCGATCGCCACTACGTCGTGCGCGGCGAAGAAGTGTTGATCGTCGACGAGACCACGGGTCGCACCGCGCCCGGGCGCAGATGGACGCGCGGCCTGCACCAGTTGATCGAACTGAAGGAAGGCCGGGCGGCGAGCGGTGATCAGCGCACCGCGGCCCAGATCACCTTCCAGCACTTTTTTGCGCGCTATCTGCGCCTGGGCGGCATGAGCGGCACGCTCGCCGAATCGCGCGCCGAACTGGCCGCCGTCTACGGCCTGCGCGTGGTCGATATCCCGCTGCATCGGCCATTGCAGCGGCGCGTTTTGCGGACGCGCGTGTTCGGCAACCATGCGGCCCTGTGGCGCACGGTCGTTGCGCGTGTCCGTGCGCTGCACGAACAGGGCCGGCCGGTGCTGATCGGCACTGACTCGGTCGTCGATTCCGAAGCCTTGGCGCGCGAGTTCGCGCAGGCCGGGCTGCCGCACCGGGTGCTCAACGCGCGCCAGGACGAAGCGGAGGCCGAGATCGTTGCTGCCGCGGGCCGGCGCGGTGCGATCACCGTGGCCACCAACATGGCGGGGCGCGGTACCGACATTCCGCTCGGACCGGGCGTGAGCGCGCTCGGCGGCCTGCACGTGATCTGCTGCCAGTTCAACGCCGCGCGCCGCATCGATCGGCAGCTGCGCGGGCGCGCGGGTCGGCGCGGCGAGCCGGGCAGCGTCGAGACGCTGCTGTCGCTCGAGGCGCCGCTGCTCGCGGCCTATGTGCCGGACTGGCTCGCGACGCGTCTCGCAAAGTGCGAAGAGATCTGCCCGCGCGGACTCGCCGCACTTTTCGCGCGGCTGCCGCAGCGGTTGGAACAGGCGCGCCAGCGCGCCCAGCGTGAACAACTCTCGCAGCAGGACCAGGAACTGGAACGCGGGCTGGCGTTTGGCGGCCGCGGTGAATAAGAGGAAAACGAAATGAAGCGCCTCAGACTGACGATGATGTGGGTTGCCCTGGCGATGGTCGGCACGGTCGACGCCAAGCAGCCGCTGGGTTGCCTGATCGAACCGGACCGCGTCGCCGAGATCGGCTCGCCGGTGATCGGCGTGATCCAGCAGATGCTGGTCGAACGCGGCGACACGGTGAAAGAAGGCCAGGTGATCGCCACCTTGCGCGCCGATGTCGAGCGTGCGGCGCTCGACGTGGCGCGCAGCAAGGCGCAGGCGGAAGCCGATGTGCAGGCCGCCGTCACCGCGCTGGAGTTCGCGCGTCAGCGCCAACAGCGCGCCGAGGATCTGTTCAACCAGAAATTCATCTCCGACCAGGCACTCGAACAGGCACGCGCCGAGGCGCGCTTGGCGGAACAGAAACTCGAACAGTCGCGCGAGCAGCAACGCATCTGGGGCCGTGAGGTCGGGCTCGCCAGCGCGCAGCTTGGCCAGCGCAGCATCCGCAGCCCGATCGACGGCGTGATCGCCGACCGGTACGTGTCGGCCGGCGAACGAGTGGAGACCAAGCCCCTGGTGCGGGTCGCCAAGATCGACCCGTTGCGGGTCGAGGTCGTGGTGCCGGCCGCGCTCTACGGGCAAGTCAAATCGGGGGCGATGGTCGGCGTGACGCCCGACCTGCCGGGTGTCGGCTCTTTTAAAGCGAAGGTGGTTCTGGTCGATAAGGTCATTGATGCGCCCAGCAACACGTTCCGCGTGCGGCTGGAGTTGCCTAATCCCGACGGCGCACTGCCGGCGGGACTGCGCTGCCGTGCCGACCTCGGCATCGATGCGACTGCCGAATCATCGCCCGGTAAGGTCGTTGCACCGACCGCGCCCGCTGCGGCACGTGGCACCGCCAATGGTGCGGCAACGGCGACGCCGCTGACGATTCGGACCGCGCAGCAGCAGATCGCGCGCTGAGGAAGGAGAGCTCGGCCCCGTAGAGCATCCCGCATGAATCCGCGCCGCAGCCGATCCAGACGCCCCGTCGTCGAGGCGTTTGAGCCCCGCATCCTGTATTCCGCGGATCTCGGGCCGTCCCTGCCCGACCACACCAACCCGTGGGTGCAGACCGAGCAGCGCATGCTCGAGGCGGAGACCAGTTCGAGCACCCTGACGTCGTCGTGGATCGACTGGGCCCTCAGGCCCGATCTATATCAACCACCGGCCAGCGCAGCGGCCTCGGAAACTCAGCCCGCGGCTGCCAGCACCGACACAAACGTTGACGCGCGACGCGAACTCGTCTTCATCGATTCGCGCGTCAGCGATATCCAGACGCTGCTGACCGACCTGAAGGCACAGGGCGACGCGACGCGATCGCTCGAAGTGATCTTGATCGATCCGCAGCGCGACGGCCTGCAGCAGATCAGCGAGTCGCTGCAGGGGCAGCACGACATCGCGGCGATCCATATCATCTCGCACGGCAACGAGGGCATGCTGCTGCTCGGCAGCAGCGTGATCGATGCGAATGTGCTGGCGGGCCACGCCGCCGCACTTGAGGGTTGGGCGCGGGCCCTGACCCCTGACGCCGACATCCTGCTGTACGGCTGCGATGTCGCCGCTGGCGACTCTGGGCATGCGCTGGTGCAGAAGCTGGCGCAATTGACGGCGGCCGATGTGGCGGCGAGCACAGATGCGACGGGTAGTGCGGCGCTCGGCGGAGACTGGAAGCTGGAATACCAGACCGGCCCGATCGAGACTGCGGTCGCGATAGACGCCACCGCTCAGGCGCAATGGCAAGGGTTGCTGAACTTGCCGCCCGTCGCGGTCAACGACGCCTATTCGGTCAACGAGGACGGCACGCTGGTCGTCGCGCCGTCGACCACCAATCTGGTGAACTGGTGGAACTTCAACGAAGGCGCGGGCCAGACCGTTGCAAGCGCCGGCTCCGTGGCGAGCAGCGGCACGCTGGGCAGCACTGCCGGTGTGGACGCGGCTGACCCCACCTGGACCACTGGCTACGTTGGAGGGTCTGCGCTGGCGTTTAACGGTGCAGGTCAGTACGTCGACACCACCAGCACCGACTTGAAGACGGCTAGCAACTTCACGCTTTCGGCCTGGTTCCAGACGAATACCACGACGGGCGCCCACCATATCCTCTGGGCGGGCTACCCGACCGGAAACGGCTACGGCAATGGCGGATCCACCAGTCCCGCGACCTGCGAGATGAGCCTCTCGATCGGCGGCTACACCGCGGCGTATGACAACAAGATCGTATTTTCCCTTGGCTACGACGTGCCCGCCAACGGCGCGGACTCCATCTTCATCGCCTCGGCATCGAATTTTACCGATACCAGCGGCTGGCATAACGTGGCGGTGAGCGTGTCAGACCTCGGTGGCGGGGTCATGAGCGCTTCGCTTTACGTCGACGGCAAGCTCGAGGGCACCGACACCGGCAGCCAGACTGACCGCTCGATATGGAACGCCCTGAGGATCGGCGCACCAGGCGATGGATCGCGCTCCTTCAACGGCAAGATCGATGAAGTCCGGGTATACAACACGGCGCTGTCCGCCGGCCAGATTCAGGCCATCACGCAGGCCGGGGTCCTGCAAAACGATTCCGACGTTGACAGCGCGCCCATCAAGGTCAACACGAACGTCGTCACCGGTCCGGCCAATGGCACGCTCGCCATCAGCGCCGACGGCTCGTTCACATACACACCCAATCCGAACTTCGCCGGTATCGATACCTTCACCTACAAGGCCAACGACGGTCAGCTCGACTCGAACGTGGCCACCGTCACGATCACCGTCAATCCGGTCAACGACGCGCCGGCGGGCACGAGCAGCAGCGTGACCGTGCTGGAAAATGCCGCCTACACCTTCGCGACCGCCGACTTCGGCTTCACCGATCCCAAC
>Ga0209048_10003742_pt1 | contig 14702 bp, 11 predicted proteins | sample FrelakmetCRP12CR_FD_187146 | JGI IMG/M metagenome (GOLD analysis project Ga0209048, IMG submission 187146) | Freshwater lake sediment microbial communities from the University of Notre Dame, USA, for methane emissions studies - CRP12 CR (SPAdes)... | ecosystem: Environmental > Aquatic >... | reverse complement strand
GGCAGGGGGAATTTGGCCAGAGATTTATTGAAGGTGAGAATTACTCCGTAAGTGTTGTCGGGAGCAGGGTAGTTGGTGAGGCATGCCTCTATTTTTCCGGGGAACCCCCTGTCGCACTCGCCCTGAACCGGCAGCGTATCGAGATTGACTCCGAAGGAAAGTTCCATTACCGGGGAGGAGAGACTCCCGCGAGCCACCCGAAGGAACAGGAGATCAAAGAAACTGCCATCAATGCTGTGAAGACCCTCGGTTGCCAGGGTTATGCCGGGGTCGATGTGGTCGTTGCTGACCGGGTCTACGTCGTGGACGTAAATCCCCGCATAACTACGAGCATCGTGGGGATCACTGCCTGCATGAATGAAGAGATTGCCAATATCCTTATCAGGGCATCGAAAGGAATGGCCATCGGAGAGCTTCATTTTTCAGGCCACGCCAGGTTTGAGGCAAATGGAACGGTTAACCGCCAATAATATGGCGATAAAGACATCTGAAGGTGATACGAATGAATAAAAATAAGGGGGATAACGTGGAAAGGGTAGGAATTGATGTAGGTGGTGCACACCTGAAGGTCGTTGACCATAACGGGGTCCATATCCATTACTGTCCGCTATGGAAAGGTGCACCACTCAAAGAACTTCTCGTGAACTATAACAAAGAGACGGTATCGGCAGCCGTGGTGATGTCCGGCGAACTCGCAGACTGTTTTTCCAGTAAGGCAGAGGGCATTGGCTTTATTGTTGACAGCGTGAAGGCCGCGTTCCCTGACGCACTCTTTTATGGGACAGATACAGCGTTTCACCGGGACGCTGCCCCACAGCTTGCAGCCTCGAACTGGCTGGTTTCAGCTGATTACCTGAGGGAGCTCTATCCCTGTGCAGTGTTCGTGGATATGGGCAGTACAACGACAGACATCATCCCAATCGGCCGGTTCGATGAGCTGAAAGGACTGACTGACCTCGACCGCCTCCAGCAGGGATACCTGATCTATACCGGCCTGCTCCGTACGAGTGTCCCGTGCCTCATCAGGTCGGTCCTGCTTGACGGGGTCCCTACACCGGTAAGCAGCGAGTATTTTGCCTGTTCCGGGGATGTGCACCTGGTCCTCGGGCATATCAGCGAACGCCAGTATACATCAGATCCCCCGGACGGGGGCAAGCGTGACATCGATGCGGCACTCCGGAGACTAGCGCGGGTCGTATGTGCAGACATAGATGAAATAGGTGAAGCCGGGGCCAGGGTGATTGCAGAAACGTTCTGGAACGCCCAGAAAGACCTCATTATTTCCGGCATTGAAAACATATGCCGTAAGGCCGGTACAAACGAGGTTATTTTTGCAGGTATCGGGTCGGGACTTATTGCGAAAAAATTCGGGGGCACAAATCTTTCGGGAGCTCTGGGACCGGTTGTCGATGCCCTGCCTGCATTTGCTGTCCGGGAGGTTGCAGAACGAGACTCTGGATCCTGAGCATTCTGCTCCTTCTGGTCTCGCTTGCCCTGACCATTACTGCCTGGTTATTCCACTGGCCGTTTTTCTTCTTTTTTTTATTCATCCCGCTCGTGCCCTTCCTCCAGCGACGGGTGGTATGGAAATGCCCGGCCTGTGGCTGGACGACCGGCGGGAGCGAACGATTCTGCCCCTATGACGGCTCCCGGCTGGAAGGATCCGGGTGTGAACATCGTGAGGGAGATAATTGAGACCGGGAGCAGGAACCCGAAGAACTCGGTTGCCGGGGGAACAGCAAAGCCACGGGAGGAGTAGTTCCTGACCGTACCCCTGTCGATGACAATGCCAAGGGCATTTATAACCCGTGCGGCACGTGAACAGCTCATCTCCTGCGAAAGTGTAACGCAGAGGTCTACCACCGGGGCACCGATACGTGTATCAGGGTAAAACGGTGCGTCAGCCGGGCTCACCACGCCACAGGCTCTGCACCGGAACCTCCTGACAAAAATAATGATCTCCCGGTCCCCTTCAGGTTCGTGTAAGGTGGCAAAAAAGCGTTTTTTCGTATCGTAACCCGCAATGTCACCCCCGCATGAAGGGCATACGTCAAGCGAGGTATATGATTGCCCGTCAAGGTTTGCAATACCTGCCTGGATTACGGTTGGGAGCATCGGATGGACCAGGATTTTCCGCTTCATACGGCGCACGCACCAGAAATCCCGGAATCAGGTACCAGATCACCAATCAGACGGATAATTGCGATATCCCGGACCCGTAATCTTATCCCAGTATACACAGATCAGCATATACCCACCACTATTAATCAAATTATCGCGAGTAAATGATTATCATTAAATATCGTTAACCACGAATTTTTTGGTAGAGGTTTCAAGAATGGACGTTTCGTATGTTCAGACAACCTGTCCCTATTGCGGGACAGGATGCTCATTCAACCTCGTGGTGAAAGACAAAAAGGTAGTCGGGGTAGCACCCTATCACCGATCACCTGTCAACGAAGGTAAGCTCTGCCCGAAAGGCAACTACGCCCACGAGTTCATCAACAGCCCGGATCGACTGACGACCCCCCTCATCAAGAAAGATGGCAAATTTGAACCTGCCACCTGGGATGAGGCATATGACCTGATCGCAAAGAAGTTCAAGTCCTACAAGCCGGACGAGATGGCATGTCTCGCATCAGCCCGTGTTTCCAACGAGGAGAACTACGCGATGATGAAGTTCGCCCGCGGTGTCCTCAAGACACGGCACATCGACCACTGTGCAAGGCTCTGCCATGCTTCGACGGTCGCTGGTCTCGCCGCATCGTTCGGCTCAGGTGCAATGACCAATTCAATCGGTGATATTGCACAGTCAAAGTGCGTGTTCGTCCTTGGTAGCAACACCTTTGAACAACACCCACTCATCGGACGCAGGATAGTACAGGCGCATGAAAATGGTGCAAAGCTCATTGTTGCCGACCCCAGGTTTACACCAACTGCAAAGCAGGCAGACCTGTATATGCCATTCGTCTCAGGGACAGATGTTGCAATCCTGAACGGTCTCATGCAGGAGATCATCCGGAATGGATGGGAAGACAAGGAGTTCATCAAGAACCGGACCAAGGACTACGAGAAGCTGAAGGAAGTCGTAATGAAGGACACCTACAGCCTGGAAAACGTCTCGAAGGTCTCAAGAATACCGGTTGCCCAGCTCAAGACTGCCGCTGAATGGTTTGCCAAATCAGGAGCATCATGTATCTGTTATTCGATGGGTATCACCCAGCACACCACCGGTGTCGACAACGTTAAGTCCGTGGCAAATATCCAGATGCTGACCGGAAACCTCGGAAAGGCTGGTGCCGGTGTGAATGCACTCCGTGGCCAGAACAATGTTCAGGGGGCCTGCGATATGGGAGCACTCCCTGTCGTTTTCACCGGGTACCAGAAAGTCATTGACGAAGCAGCACACAAGAAATTCACCGATGCATGGGGATTCCCCGATGGTATCTGCGAGGCCAAGAACGGCTACGAAGTCACCACCATGATGGACGTGCTCGCCGACAAGCCAGGAGAACTCAAGGCAATGTACATCATGGGTGAAAACCCGATGATCTCCGACCCTGACCTCCACCACGTCGAGAAGGCATTGAAGACCCTCGAGTTCCTTGTTGTCCAGGACATATTCATGACCGAGACCGCAGAACTGGCCGATGTTGTCCTGCCAGCTGCCTGTTATGCGGAAAGGGACGGTACCCAGACCAGCACCGAACGTCGTGTCCAGATGTGGAGAGTCGCACAGGCACCACCGGGAGAGGCAAAAGTAGACTGGCTGATATTCGCCGAACTTGCCGCCAAGATGGGATATGCCAAGCAGTTCCCATGGAAAACTTCGGAAGATGTCTTCAACGAGATCTCAAAGGTCACCCCGTCCTACGGTGGTATGAACTATGCACGGCTGAACAAACCAGAAGCGCTCCACTGGCCATGCCCGACCGTGGAACACCCGGGAACTCCGATCCTTCACATAGGTAAGTTCTCTCACCCTGACGGGATTGGAATTTTTACCCCGATTGAGTTCAAATGGCCTGCTGAAGTACCTGACGCAGAATACCCCTATGTCCTCACCACAGGGCGCTGTCTCTGGCACTGGCATACCGGGACCATGACTCGTCGCTCTGACAGCCTTGAGCGGGAAGAGCCAACCGGCTGGATCGAGATCAACCCCGAAGACGCCAAGGCACTCGACATCAAGAACAAAGAGATGGTACGGGCAATAACACGCCGTGGCCAGATCAATGTACCGGCACGCGTGACAAAAGATATAATGAAAGGTGTCATGTTCATGCCGTTCCACTTCAAGGAATGTGCCGCAAACGTCCTGACCAACAACGCCCTTGACCCGATTGCAAAAATTCCGGAGTTCAAGGCCTGTTCCATACGGATAGAGAAAATAAAGGAGGGAAAGTAGAATGGCAGCGAAAGGTGACATGGTCTATGCATGGACCACTGACAAGGAGATCGCAGATAAGGCAGAGCTCGGTGGCGCCGTAACCGGGCTCCTCAAGTTTGCCCTCGAAAAGAAAATTGTTGATGCGGTATTTGTGGTCAAGAAGGGCCAGGACCTTTACGATGCAGTCCCGACCCTGGTCACAAACCCGGCAGACCTCAAGGATACGGCAGGTTCACTCCACTGCGGCACGCTGCTCCTCTCAAAGCTCATCAAGAAATATCTCGACGGAGCCTCGAACATGAAGATCGGGATGACCGTCAAAGGCTGCGACATGATGGGGCTGTATGAACTGGCGAAACGCCAGCAGGTCAACCTCGACAATATTGTCATGATCGGTGTCAACTGCGGTGGCTCGGTCAGCCCGGTGATGGCAAGAAAAATGATCAAGGAGAAGTTCGAGATCGACCCGGACAAGGTCACCAAGGAAGAGATCGACAAGGGACAGTTCATCGTCGAGTACGAGGGAGGCCACAAGGGTATCTCCATGGACGAGCTCGAGGAAGAAGGTTATGGCCGGCGTACAAACTGCCGCCGCTGTAAGCTGAAAGTCCCACGCGGTGCAGATCTTGCCTGCGGTAACTGGGGAGTAATCGGTGACAAGGCCGGAAAGGCAACCTTTGTGGAGGTATGCAGCCAGAAGGGTGCAGACCTGTTGTCACAGGCCGAGAAAGCCGGAGTTATCAAGACAGAAAAGGCAAACCCCAAGGGTCTTGAGATCCGCGGGAAAGTCGAAGGTGCAATGCTGAAACTTGGTGACAAGTGGCGTGCCAAGGACTTCGCGAACCTCGGTGAGGGAAGAAAACGCCTTGAGACGATTGTAAAACAGACCTCCAAGTGCATCAAGTGTTACTCGTGCATTGAAGCATGCCCGATCTGCTACTGCGTCGAATGCAGCACACGTAAGCCCTACCTCGTTGCACCCGGTGAAGTTCCCCCGAACTTTATGTTCCACCTGATCAGGTTCTCTCACATTTCAGACAGCTGCATCAACTGTGGCCAGTGCCAGGAACTCTGCCCGATGGATATCCCGAACGCTCTCTTCATGCATGCTCAGCAGGTTGAGATGGAGAAGATGTTCGGACACACACCAGGGATCAACATGGAATTACCGGTACTCGGGTTCGCAGAAGAGAAGACCGAACGCGAACGGCTTTCCGCAACAGGAAGCGACCAGATCTTCGATATCTTCAAGGCCTGAAAATACTACAGGTCATTCTTTTTTTTAGTTTGAAATGCTCTGATAAGTTCTAAATATTTCGGGTTGTTCTGAAATTAACCCACGCTCCCGGGGTTCCGCCCCACCGCTTTGGCGACCCCGGTTGGGATAGTGATCCCTAAATAATCTGAATTTAATGAGACCGCGGGAAACCCTGCCCGAAGAATATCTTATTGGGGGTGGGGGCAGGGAAGGGGTGAAACGCCCTCCTGTCTTCGTATTTCCCTCTCTTTTATGACAGCGAAAGGTTTCAACAAAGCCCTTTTTTATTTTGTTCACCCTTTCCAGACCCTGCCTGGATAATTATCGTGCACATTACTATGGCGAATTAATATTTCCAGACGAATTCGTTGCTGCCCTCATATCTATCAGATATCTATGTGGAGATTAATTTAAGATTTATAGAAGTGCCTCGCTGGTTGATTTCTGCAGGTTAGAAAAATGAAATACCGGCGTTATTGACCTCCACTCAAACCTATCTTTCCAAGTCAGGGTATTCCAGAATTAATCATTCTCCCCCCGGGGCTTGACTCCACAACTCTGGTAATACAGATCGGGACAGTCTGGCCCACGAATCTCAAAAATATTAGTTGGAAAAAAGTTTATGAGATAATTTCTATAAAAACCTAATTCCAATCCAGGAAGTCCCCTTTAATTTCCCAACCCTGTGCCCTGAGTTCATCATCAGATGCAAACGGGTCAAGGTTGTAATTAATGATCCGGGAAGAGTCGATACCGCTATACCTGAACAGGACAGGCGGTTGTACGGACCAGTTTGAATAGAGGAAATTCGGGTCTCCTGCCGATTTATACGTTGGCACTTTCCAGCTGGAAGAGAAAAAATCAGGGTCGGTAAAGGAATACGTCAGCTTGGCGGGTTTCCAGCTGGAAGAGAAAAAATCAGGGTCGGTAAAGGAATACGTCAGCTTGGTGGGTGCCCAGCCGGGCGAGAAAAAATAGGGATCTGTTCCATACCCCGGGTTAAAACTATTCCCGGCGGCAGACACCGTGGATACAACACCAGCCATTCCAAAAACAAGGAGGGAGAGTACCAGTAATAGTTTCATACGTCTTACGTTCATAGCTTTCAATTCCTTTCTATGAATTAAATAACTTCTCCTGCCGACAGCCCTGGAGAGTTAATAAGAGAATGTATATGTTGCCTGATTGCCAATCTAATGTCAATGTGGTTCATAACGGGGAACTAAGGGAGGGATGAATGTTCTTGGAACTGAAATCATGTAAAAAAGCGTACAATTCAGAGACACAACGGACAATTCCCCCGGAGGAGACACTTCTAAAAGTAGAGTCACTCCTCCCGGTGGCAGGTATCACGCGGGTCGCTGATATCACCAGTCTTGACCGCATCGGGATCCCCGTATTTTCAAGTATTCGCCCTATGGCGAAGGACGGGGCGATATCAGTCTATAACGGTAAAGGTGCTACCCCGGTAGAGGCGAAGGTCTCGGCAATAATGGAAGGTATCGAACGTTGTTCCGCAGAACCTTCGGCACGCGAGACCGTGATGGCGGCATACGGGGCACTTCCCGTAGGAATGCGTGCGGTAGACCCAAATGACCTGGTCCTGCCTGAAGGCGCGGACGCATCGGTTATGGTCCCCTGGGTGGAAGGGTATGATATCGCAAATAATAAGGAGATCTGGGTCCCGTCACATGCAGTCTTCCATCCGCTCCCGCGGTTCACCCTCCCACTCTTCCGTACCAATACAAACGGCCTGGCATCAGGAAATACCCGCGAAGAAGCAATATTTCATGCGTTGATGGAACTGATCGAACGGGATGCCTGGTCCCTTGCTGAGATTACAAGACGGACAGGTCCCAGGGTTGTGAATGTCAGTTCCGGGCTGGAAAAGGAATTGCTTGACAAATTTACCAATGCCGGTGTTGAAGTAATTATCAAGGATATCACCAGTGATATCGGGATACCGACCATCGCTGCGGTCTCGGATGATGTCCAGCTGAAAGACCCGACACTTCTTACTATCGGGATGGGCACTCATACCAATGCAAAAATCGCCCTTCTCAGGGCCCTGACCGAGGTGGCCCAGAGCAGGCTGACACAGATCCATGGGGCCCGGGAAGATACCGATGTCGCCGATTTCAGGAGAAAAATCGGGTATGAACGGACCAGGAGACTGAACCGGTACTGGTTCGAATCTGGCAGGGATGAAGACTTTGCAGGGATCCCTTCCAGTGACACCGATGATTTCCTCACTGATATCAGGAACGTAATTGAAGCCCTGGGGAACGCAGGACTCAACAATGTGATCGTGGTCGATCTAACCCGTCCTGATCTCGGGGTACCGGTCGTGCGTGTTATTGTACCGGGACTCGAGGTATTTGCGATGGACGGGGAACGAAGCGGGAGGCGTTGTAATGAGGCACGAACTCGTCGTGTACCTCGGACCGAGTCTTCCCGTTCGTGATGCGGAGCAGATCCTCCATGCAGAATATCTTCCACCCGCTAAACGGGGAGACATCCCCCTCGCAGTCCGCCAGGGAGCCAGGATCATCTGCCTCATCGATGGTGTTTTTTTCCAGGACTGTTCGGTAGGGCACCGGGAGATATTAGCAGCACTATCGAAAAATGTCAGGGTTATCGGTTCTTCGAGCATGGGGGCACTCCGGGCATCCGAACTCAATACCCTTGGCATGGAAGGTATAGGCGAGATATATCAGCTGTATAAAAGCGGGGATGTCGAATCGGACGACGAGGTGGCATTGATCTTCGACCCTGAATCAGGCATCGCCCTATCAATTCCACTCGTAAATATCAGGCATATCCTAAACCTTGCAGCAGAACGGGGGCTTATAGATATGGGCCAGAAGGACCTCCTTTTCAGGACTGCACAGTCGTTATATTTCCCGGAACGGACCTGGGAACGGATAGGGGAACTTGCGAGCGAAAACATTCCTGCCCCGGTCCTTGAAAAATTCATACAGTGCGCAGAGAACGGCCCCGACCTGAAGCGTGAGGATGCTATCAGGGCATTGAACTATACAAGAAACGTGGCAGAAGAGTTGGGTATTATTTGATACACTTTTTTACCTCGTAGTGATCCTTCACTACATTTTGGGACCTTCACGTCACGGATAATTGATCAATGGTAGAAATACCAGTAATCCCGTGGCAGGGCCGATTCTTGAAATTATTCATCTTGACCCCGGATGTACGGAGCGTGCATTCCCTAAAAAAATCAGGATCACAGGCCTGACTGTATGCTGGTATATGCAACAGTCTGTATAGGGTGGGATCGCTGTGACCATCCGTGGCTGCAGGTGCACCAGGCACGGACTGGCCGGGATGCCCTTTCTGAAATTATGTATCTTGATGAATACTCAATCCTGCTCCGCCAGGTCCGGAAGCGAAATAGTTCCATTTGGAAAAAGATTTAAACCATATAATTTTACTCTCCCGGAATCCTGCGTGTAAAAAAAAGTAATCAGAACTGCTTCGACAGGAGGGGGTTTCACGCCCTCCCTGTCCCACCCCCATTAAGATATTCATTAGGCAGAGTTCACCTGAAGATTCAGAGATTATAAAGAACAGGCTCTATCCTAACCGGGGCCGCCAAAGCGGCGGGCCATGAGCCCCGGGAGCGTGAGTAAATTTCAGGGCACCCTTAAATCTGTTAGATGGATTTTATGCGACAGCGAGCATGCGTTCGATTGCATTCCGGGCACGTGATGCAACATGTTCCGGTACCGTAACCCGGGGTGCCAGGTCTTCCAGGGACCGGAGTACAAGTGAGAGACTCGTCTTTTTCATATTGGAACAGACGGCCCTGCCGGACAGGGGATAACAGGACTTCCCGGGACACACTTTTTGCATGCGGTAGAGGATTCCTATTTCCGTTCCGATGATGTAGGCGGGTTTATTTCCCTGACACACGTGGTGGATCATCCCGGAGGTGCTGTACACAAAATCAGCTGCATCGATAACTTCGGGCCTGCATTCGGGATGTACAAGTACCTCTGCCCCTGGATGACCTTTTTTTGCCAGGGTCACATCTTCAGCTGTGATCTGGTCATGGACGATACAGTATCCCTCCCATGGGATCACCTGTTTTTTTGTGAACCGGGCCACGTACCGGGCGAGGTTCCTGTCAGGGACAAAGAGCACCTGTTCCTCCTCAAGTGAATTGACAATCTTCACCGCATTTGCCGAGGTGCAGCAGATATCACTTTCCGCCTTCACCTCTGCCGTCGTGTTCACGTAAGCCACCACGGCAGCATCGGGAAACCGTTCCCCTGCAGACCTGATCTCCTCTGCCGTCACCATTTCTGCCATCGGGCAACCTGCGTCACGGGCAGGCAGGATGACTTTTTTATGGGGTGAAAGAATTGCCGCGGTTTCAGCCATGAAATCAACACCGCAAAATACAATAACACCGCCGTCAAGGGAGGCGGCAGCCCTTGAAAGCTCCAGCGAGTCCCCGATAAGGTCTGCAACGTCCTGCACGGGCCCTTCCTGATAATTGTGTGCAAGGATAATCGCGTCCCTCTCTTCCTTTAAGGCAATGATTTTTTCAATGATTCCGTTGTCATCCATAAATCGGACCCTCTGACTCCCTCCGTTCCATGGGAGTCCATGGTACTATTCATCCGGAACGGGCTGAAATGCAAACCGCCGGGCAGGTATTTTTTTATTACGTTGTACTTAAGGGAAAAAAGCCTTGCCGGTTGTATGGTTGTTGGCAGGAAGGGATCCTGGTACCTCCTGTCATGAGCGATATGTTGAGGATGGAATGAGATAGACTAGTACCATACAGTTAGCTCAAAAATCTAAAAAAACCTGTGTGATCTATACATGCGATTACAATTACCCGACGGCACCACATGTGATATGAGCGGAGAACCAACAACAGTGACCACACTGCTTACCGGATGCAACATCAACCCGCTTGAGGTGATCGTCACCAGAAATGGCAGGCTTATCCCCGAGGATGCAACCATTTCGGGGAGCGATGAGATCAGGGTATTTCTCGTTGCGCACGGGGGGTAAACCAGGTGGACACAGCCACGGGAAAAAGAGACTATATCCCCTCATGTGATAGCTGTGATGAACCTGCGGTATTCTTCGACCCCGGGTTACAACGTCACCTGTGCGAGAGACACCTCTGCCTGGGTGTGGAACACAGGGTTATTGATAGTGTCACCAGTCATGGGATGGTCCATGACGGGGACCTGGTTGCTGTCGGTCTTTCGGGAGGTAAAGACAGTTCCGTACTTCTTTCTATTCTGTGCAGTATCGTTCCTGAACGATGGGATGCGGAAATCGTCGCTATAACGGTTGACGAAGGGATTGCGGGGTACCGCGAGGAGACGATACAATCAGCGGTCTCACTCACGCAACAGTTAGGAATATCCCACCATATCGTCTCCTTTCAGTCATTGTTCGGGACAACACTTGATTCCCTGCTCGGGTCTTATCCGCTCAGGGCATGCACCGCCTGTGGGATTCTCAGGAAAAAAGCCCTTTCAGACGCAGCAAGGGAAATTGCCGCGACCAGCATCGCGACCGGTCATAATCTCGATGATGCAGCCCAGTCTGTACTGATGAATTACCTCAGGGGCGATTTCGAGCGCCTCCTGCGGGACAGCAGTTCTATGGAGAACCGGGGGTTTATCCGGCGGATCAAACCGCTCCACGAGGTAAATGAGAAAGAGATCACACTCTATAGCATGATCAACGGTATCACCGGCCATTTGCCCGAATGTCCATATGCCACCACCGCGTTCCGGGCTGAAGTGAGGACATTGCAGGCCGCAATCGAATACCAGCATCCGGGTGCATCACACCGTATTATACAGGGGCAGGAAGAACTGGTCATTATGGCTCAGCGGGTCGTGACAGGTAGATCCATAGACCACTGTTCTGTGTGTGGGGACCCGTGTAGTGGTACGATCTGCCAGGCATGCGGGTTGCTGGCGGGACTGAAGAAATAGGTGATAAGAACCATTTAAGGGGCCTGTTGAAAAACAGTTTGTCTGAAATATTGTGAATTAAAAACCAACGACGGAATTTCACCACTTCCAACCCTACACTGATTGGGATGCGATGTACGTGGTATTTTTTCCTGCTGTGCATTTTTGAAGTTCATACACCGAAGCACAGTTAAACCGGGAAGTGGGAAATAAGATTTCAATAGAGCCAAAATTTCATTACGATGGCAATAGCAGGGCTGTAAATCTCCTTTTTACCACAACATTTATTACCCGTATAATGATATTATCCACGTAGCGCAATTTGGTGGTTTTCGTGAATCTTCGGCATACGCAATTGATTGTAATTCTTGGTATCGCACTGTTACTCATAGCGGCATTTCCTGTCGCAGCGGCAAACATTTCCGGACTTAAATATAACGATTTCAATCATAACGGGAATTATGATCCAACAAATACTTCTGACCCTGATGATAAGGAGCTAGGACTTGCAAACTGGAATATTTCGGTTTTTTACCTGAATGGTACTTACACGGGAATTCACCAGCTGACAAACAGCCAGGGGAATTACTTCTTTTCAGGGCTTGACGGGGACCTTGTATACCTCGTGAGAGAAGACCTGGCAGGAAATCCCGGCTGGTATAATTCAACACCCACAGAAGTACTTGCAGATTTTAAAAATACAACGGTGTATCCTGCTGAAGCGCTGGTAACAGGTGCAGCTGCCCAGCAGATCCTGCCCGTTCAGAATATTGCATTTGCTGCGAGGTCTTTATGGGGAAGTACCGGGAATTATCACCAGGACCTTGAGTGGGAAAACCCGTTTGCGGTCAAGTGCCAGACTAGGACATCGATCAATCCCCACTGGATAAATAACACGATATATGACTTCAACCTCACCTACGATCCAACAAATCCTGATCCTAATAAGCGAATTAATTATACGGTTTTCGGCCCTCCTTCGCCTGCCAGTTCTCCAATCAATTTCACGGTCACCAGCATCTATGCACCGGCTAACCTCACGGGCACCACCACACCAATAAACGAGATAGAGATTTTTGCCCGGGCAAATACAGGAAGTAATCCTGCACGGATGGAAATAACGAACCTTGTACTTACCAATGGAAGCGCAACGTATAACGTGGTTAATTCCTCAATTGCCGACTCCCTGGTCGCTCCATCTCAGACTCACCTGATGATCCGGGCGAATAAGGTTCTTGGGCCAGGGGCCGATATCGCCACCCAGGGATTTACTCTGACGGGGAAACAGAAGTTCATCTATCCCAACCCCGTTCCGAGTATCAGTTCGGCGGCATTTGCAGTCCAGATAAATGTCGGAAACGATAATCTTACCCCATTGGACCTGATTGAACAGTTTGGTAATTACCAGCATACCGGCGAAATTGAAGGCTATAAATTTAGTGATGATAATGGGAATAGTGTCTGGGATATTGGTAATTTCGAAAGCCCCCTTGAATTCTGGCAAGTTAACCTCTATTACTCAAATAATACGTATATGAGAAGCGTTCTCACTGACGATGAAGGGGAATATGAATTCTATCTGCCTTATGGAAGTTATATCGTGAAAGAGGAGCCACAGGCAGGCTACAATCAGACAACAGGGAAAGACGGGTACGCGTTTACTATTGATGATAGTACATTCCATATCACCGACAAAAACTTTGGCAACCAGTTACAATTGATTTTCAATATTTCGGGGTATAAATACAACGACCTGAACGGAAATGGGAAGCGTGATGCCGGCGAACCGGGACTCACCAACTGGACTATCGGGATTGGAAATTCAACAATCCCCTATTATGCGAGCAATACAACGGATGCAAACGGGAATTATTCGTTTATCAATGTTCCGCCGGGCACCTATATTGTAAATGAAACCCTTATTCCAGGCTGGAAAAACACTACACCGCTCAACCAGACCGCCTGTATCCCTCAATTCCCGTACCTCCCTCCTCCTCATCTTGAATTACCAGCAGAACAGGTTGTACTGGCATTACCAAATTCATACTTAAGTACCACTGTATCAGGCGTAAATCCAACAATGGGCTACGATGTTCAGAATAAAGCGTATCCAGCCTGGTGTGCTGATTTATACCATTATATCAGCCAAAATACGATATATGACCTGTGGAGCTTTGTTGATTCTTCACCACCATACCCACCAGGATTAATTTCGAATTTCCCTACTGTCTCGACTACACCTTGGGATAAAATAAACTATATGCTCAACAGGAAAGCGTATTATTACAGCCAGGGCGCAAATGCCAATGCTTTCCAGGCAGCAATATGGAATTATACTAATTCGATAGCTCTCACCCCTGGGTATAATGAGGGGGGGGTCAGTCTCGACGCTACCCAACTTTCCTTTGCACAACAGATGATTGCTGATGCGAACGTAAACGGGACCGGTTACACTCCACCATGCGGAGGGGTAAAGGCAATTTTCATGAATGTAAGTGCCGAAGATTACGGCACTACTCAGCTTACTTTCATCGAAGTCCCCGTGAGATGCTGCGGATCAACCAGTTTCGGCAACCAGCAGCTCGGAAATATTACTGGATTCAAGAATGAATCAGTCAGCGGGGCAGGGCTTGCCGGCTGGAATATCACGCTCGTCAACAGTACAACCGGTTATTATGCCTGGAACATTACGAATAGCTCCGGTGGTTACAACTTCACGAGTATCCCGTACGGAACATACTCGCTGAATGAAACGCCCCAGGCGGGTTATACCCAGTCTTTACTAACACCGAACAAGACCGTTACAATCGGTATGAATAACCTGACATTGTTCTATAATTTCACGAACACCCAGCAGCTCGGGAATGTGACCGGAGATAAGGTAAACTATACCGGGACCGGACTCGGCGGTTGGACAATTACCCTGCAGAACCTGACCATTGGTACCCCCCTCTTCATAAATATCACTTTTCGGACTTATCCAAATAATCAAATCAAATCCGCTATCAGCTAATTTAAACGAATTTTCTGTCGCCGTTTTTTCGGCACTCGAATGTCTATTCCATTCCCAACTATCCTCCTGGATTCT
>Ga0209048_10003741_pt1 | contig 14704 bp, 15 predicted proteins | sample FrelakmetCRP12CR_FD_187146 | JGI IMG/M metagenome (GOLD analysis project Ga0209048, IMG submission 187146) | Freshwater lake sediment microbial communities from the University of Notre Dame, USA, for methane emissions studies - CRP12 CR (SPAdes)... | ecosystem: Environmental > Aquatic >... | reverse complement strand
CGCCGATGGCTCGCGCCTCCTGCGCCGTGATGCGTCCCGCCTGCCGCGCGAATTCCACGTTGCCGGTGGCGCCGAAGGCCATCGCCTGCGGAAAGTCCGTGACCTCTTTCAGGCGCATGCCGAGTCCATGCTCGAAGTCGGCGCCGAAGAGCAGTGGGAACTCTGCGTCCCGCTGCAACTGGTTGGTGACCATGGCCGCCTCAAGCGGCTCGTTCTTGTACAAAAAGCCGTCTTCGAAGCGCACGCTCAGCCCCAGGCCGCCGAGGTGATATTTACGGACCGTGTCGCGGAGCTTGAGGTAGTCCGGGCTCTCGACGTTCATCAGCCGCGCCAGCGACCAGACCATGAACAGCTGTCCGACCTTCTGCTCCAGCGACATCTTCTGCAGCGACTCGCGCGCCCACTTCTCTCCGGCCTCGTCCAGATGCACTGCTGCGGGCGGTTGCAGGTTCTGCTGAGCTTGGACGAGTCGAGGCATGGACATGGATAAGAGAAGAACGAGCGCGGAGATCCGGGTCATGAAAGGCAACAGAGTTGAGTATCGCCTGCGCGCCAGCTTTGGCAAGTGGCTTGTGGGTTACTACGCGCAGCGAGGCGCGATGGCTCTGCGAGGCGCTTGCCGCAACCCGCTGCGCAAGCTCTCAACTGACGGCCTTTCCGCGAAACTGCCGCAGGCCCAGCACCAGCATCAGTGTGTCGAAGAGGGTCAGCACGATCAGCACTGCGACCAGCGACAGATGAGGGAACTGCGGGACCAGCGTGGCGCGCAGACCTTCGCTGGCGTACACCAGCGGGTTGATGAGCACGAGCTTCTGCAGAATGGGAAAGCTGTCGAGCGCGCTCCACGGATAGTAGGTGCAGCCGAAAAAGATCATGGGCGTGAGCACCAGGCTGAACATCAGGCCGATGTGCGTCTGGTTGACGGTGCAGCCCAGCGCCAGTCCGCCCGCGGCCGCGAACAGCGCCACCAGCACGGTGACGGCGAGGAAGAGCAGCGGCCGGCTGAAATCCAACGGAACCGGCCGCAGGATGAGCCACGCCGCCGGTATCACCACTAGGCCGGAGAGCAGCGCCTGGATTGTGCCGGCCAGCACCTTCTCCATTGCGACCCAGCCGATCTCGATCGGGGCCAGCAGGCGGTCCTCGATTTCGCGCGTGAACTGGAACTCGGAGATGAGTGGCATCGCCACCGCCCAGATGCCGGTGAACACCATGCTGATGGCCATGATGCCGGGCAGCAGCAGGCTCTTGTAGGACGCCGGCATGTAGCCGCTGCGCACCATCACCTTGCCGAAGATGAACACGAACAGCAGCGGCTGCAGGAAGGTCTGGAACAGCAGCACCATGGCGTTGCGCCGCGCCACATGCGCATCGCGCGCCAGCATGGCAAAGAAGGCCCGGGCGTTCATTCGCGCAAGCTCCTTCCCGTGTGGTGAAGGAACAAGTTTTCCAGACTGGGCTCGGAGATATGTACGTCGTGCAGCTCGACACCGGAACTTGCGGCGAGCGTGGCGACCTCGGGTATCAACGACCCGCCGCGATCGGCGTACACGTCGGCGCCGTTCGGCTCGACCGGCCTCACCTCGCGCACACCGGCAAGAGAGCGGAGTTTCTCCAGTAGCTCCGGCGAATTGGTGCCGAAGCGCAGGCGTAGCAGATAGCCTCCGGGGACTGACGCCTTCAGCTCGCCGGGGCTGCCGAGCGCGATCATGCGCCCGTGGTCAATGATGGCCAGCCGGTGCGAGAGCGCGTCCGCCTCCTCCATGTTGTGCGTGGTCAGCAGGATGGTTTTGCCGCTGTGGTTGTATTCGCGGATGATCTCCCACAACAGCAGGCGCGTCTGCGGGTCGAGGCCGGCGCTGGGCTCGTCGAGGAACAGGACCTGGGGATCGTGCATCATGGCGCGCGCGATGGAGAGCCGCTGCATCATGCCGCCGGAGAAGCCACGCACCATCTGGTCGGCGCGGTCGGTCAGCTTGAAACGCTCCAGCAACGCGTCCGCACGCTTCGTGCGCTCGTGCGAGTCGAGTCCGAAATAGGCGCCGTGGAAGACCAGTATCTCGCGCGCGGTCAGCGAGAAGTCGAGGTTGGGGCGCTGCGCCACCACGCCGATGACCCGCTTCACCGGCACCTGCTGCTTCCACACGTCGTGCTCGCCAATCCAGGCCTGGCCGCCGGTGGGCTGCACCCGCGTAGTCAGGATGCCGACGGTGGTGGACTTGCCCGCGCCGTTGGGACCAAGTAGCCCGAAGACCTCGCCCGCCGCGACTTCGAGCGACAGGCCGTCCAGCGCGTCAATCTCAGGCTTGGGCTGCTTCTTCTGCTTGCCGCGCTGCGCCGACGGGCTGCCTCCGCCGGCTCCGAAGGGCGGCGCGGAGTTGTACACCTTGAGCAAGTCGTGCGTGCGAATGCCTACCAAGTCAGGGCGCCTATCGAATGCTCGGAGATGAGCGAGATTGACAGTGATATTTCCAGAGCACGCAGCGAATGTCAATCGCGCCGCACGGTCATCCGTGCGGAAACCAAACCGGCAGTATTTTCGGCAATCGCAGCATCATCGCCGAAGCCCTCCAGCCAAGCCACTTCCAGCTCGCGGCGAAACCACGTCAGCTGCCGCTTGGCGTAGTTGCGATGGCCCTGTTGCGCGGCCGCGATTGCCTGCTCGCGCGTGAACTCGCCGCGCAGGAATTGCGCCGCCTGCTTATAGCCAAGCGAATCCAGCGCGGTGACGTTCTCCTGTCCGCTGTAGCGCTCCAGCAGCGCGCGGGTTTCGTCGATCAGGCCACTGTCGAACATCTGCAGCGCCCGCTGGTTGATGCGGGCATAGAGCTGTTCGCGTGGCGGATTCAGGCCAATCCGCAGCACACGAAATCCGGTCAGAGGATCGCGTCCCCGTTGTTGCCACAACTCGCTCATCGGGGCGCGCGACGCCATGCAGACTTCGATGGCGCGGATGAGCTTGGGGGCGTCGTTGGCATGGATCTTCGCGGCGGCAGCGGGATCGAGTCGCGCCAGGACTCTATGCAGATGCGCCCGTCCGCGGTTTGCGCCACTCTCGCGCAAACGCGTGCGCAACTCTTCCGACCGCTGCGGGCCGGGGAACAAGCCTTCGAGCAATGCCCGCAGATAAAGTCCAGTCCCGCCGACCACGATCGGCAGACGCCCGCGCGCAGCGATGTCGCGAACCGCAGACCGGGCTTGTCTTGCATATTCGCCCGCGGTGAATGGCTGGTCCGCCTCCGCAACGTCGAGCAGATGATGCGGCGCCAATGCACGCTGCGCTGGCGTCGGCTTGGCCGTGCCAATTTCGAAGTGGCGATAGAGCGCGACCGAGTCGCAACTAACGATCTCGCCCCGAAACGTCTGCGCCAGGCTGATGGCGAGCGCCGACTTGCCCGAGGCCGTAGGCCCGAGAATGACAACCAGCAGTGGGTCGGCTGGCGGAGCGACATGCATCGCAGTCAGCGCGCTCCCCAGGGAATGGTCTTGCCGAAGCGGACGAATGCCAGGACGAGGATGAACAGTGCAATGGCGATCAGCCCCATCAGCTTGGCGCGCTCGCGCGACCGCTGCCGTGCTGCAAGCGCCGGTTCGCGCTCATCCGAACGAAGATTGCTGGCAGGAGGAAGACTGGGCATTCACGCCCATTCTACGCGCGGCTGCTACTCGATATCGCCACGGGCGGGATTGTAGTAGAAGTGGAAGCGCAGCGCGAGATAGGGCCCGTGGAACTCGTTCGGCAGGGGCGCAAAGGGGACGGACGCGGTAATGCCGCCCCAGGCCGCGCGGTCCAGCGACACGTCGCCGGACGGGCCCATGATCTTCATGCCGGCGATCTTGCCATCCTTGAGGATGGCGAACTCGATCGAGACCTTGCCCTTCTTCATCAGCGGCGCGCGCGCCTCTTCCGGGATCAGGTTGTACCAGTTCATTTTGACGGCCTGCAGCACGCGCGACAGGTAAGGGCCGAAGTCAACACCCTGGGTGTCGCTCAAGACCTCGAGATTGCCCTGCACGCGAGCGTTGGTCCCGCCCGGTCCCATGCCATAGTCGCCGCCACCGTAGGTGCCGCCACCGCGACGAGCAGCTACAGCGCGCGCCGCCTGCGCCGTGAGATCGCCGGGCGACTTCATCATGTCAGCGAAGTTGACCGGCGACTTGTTGCTTCCGCCCTGCGAAGGCATTGGCAGCTTGGGATCCACCTGCGGCGGCTGCAGTTGTGCCTGCTGGTTAGAATTCGGCTGCTGGGCCGACGGCCCGCCTTGCGGCGCCGGCGGCGACATCTGCGCCTGCTCGGCCGGAGGACTAACAGGCGCCGGCGGACCCGCGCGCTTCAACTCTTCCAGCGTCTTCTTGTCCAGCGTGGGATGACGGCTCTCGGCTATGCGGTTCTTGTCCGACAGCACCTTGGCGTCGGGTGCGACCTTGGGCGTCTTCTGCAGATCGGGCGGCAGATCCAGATAGGTCAGCTGCTGGTTGCGCATGATGTCTTCCGGCGAGAGCAGCACCACGCCTTTCACACCGGGAAAGAGGTGAGGGGTCATGACCAGGAAGATCACGATCGCCATGTGCACGATGACCGAGAGCCAGAACGCCTCGCGCAGACGCCCACGTTCCAGGTCGTCTTGTAGCTGGATGAGAAGGTGCGGCGTGAGGTCGGTGTCGCCCAACTCGGTGGCAGCCCAGAGCGCAAGCTGGCCTTCTTCCTCAGGAGGAAGCGGGGTCGGTCGGTCCGGCGGAATGAGGATTGATGCCATCCGTTTGGAGCAAGCACGCCTTGAGCCTAACCACTTAGACGCCGCTCAACCCCTTCGGAAGCACACTACTTCCAGGTGATGGAGCAACCGTAGTAAACCCGGCAGCCGGGAGCAAGTTTCACCTACCATTTTCGCACAGGGCAGCCCATTGTGCGATTCACTCGCGGACGCTGCTAAGTTCCACAAACTGCGGGGTACACTGTGAGCATGAAGTCGGTCATCGTCGGCACTGCGGGCCATATTGACCACGGCAAGAGCGCCCTGGTGCGCGCGCTGACCGGCATCGATCCGGACCGGCTGGAGGAGGAAAAGCGGCGCGGCATCACCATCGACATCGGCTTTGCCAACCTCGACCTGACCGGCCCAGGCGGCGAACCGGTCCGCATCGGCTTCGTGGACGTCCCCGGCCACGAGCGCTTCGTCCGCAACATGCTGGCGGGAATCGGAGGCATCGATCTCGTGCTGCTGGTCGTCGCGGCTGACGAATCCGTCAAGCCGCAGACCCGCGAGCACTTCGACATCTGCCGGCTGCTCGCAGTACAGCGCGGCATCACCGCGCTGACCAAGTCCGACCTCGTCGATCCCGAGACCCTGGAAGTGGTGACCCTGGAGGTCGCCGAGTATCTTCGCGGCTCGTTCCTCGACCCGGCCACGTCGCCAATCGTTCCTGTCAGCTCGAAGACCGGCGCAGGACTCGAGCGCCTTAAGACTGAGCTGACGCGCCTGGCCGCCGAGGTTCCCGCTAAGGATCCGGGCGCAGCCTTCCGCCTGCCGATTGACCGCGTCTTCAGCATGAAGGGTTTCGGCACGGTCGTCACCGGCACGCTTATCGCGGGCACGGTGCGCAAAGAGCAGGAGGTTGAGGTGCAGCCTGGCGGCAAGCGCCTGCGCGTGCGCGGCGTGCAAGTGCACGGCCATGCGGCCGAGCAGGCCGTAGCCGGTCAGCGGACCGCGCTCAATCTTCCCGGCGTCGAGACCGCCGAGTTGGCTCGCGGCATGATGCTCACGCCGCCGCAGATGTTCCGGCCCGCGACGCAGGTCAGCGTGCAACTCGATCTGCTGCCCTCGGCGCGTCCGTTGCGCGACCGCGCCCGGGTTCACGTGCATGTGTTCACCGCCGAGACCATCGCGGAAATCAGCCTGCTGGGAGCGAAGTTGCTTCGTCCCGGCGAGCGCGGATTGGCGCGTCTGAAGCTCGACAACCCGCTCCTGTTGCTGCCCGGCGATCGCTTCATCATCCGCCAGTTCTCTCCTGTGATCACCATCGGCGGCGGCAGAGTTCTCGATGCGGCCGACGCTCCAAAGCGGGTGAAAAGTGACGAGCGGCTCGCCTTCCTGCAGGTTCTGTCGGACGGCACGGCTGAGGAGAGTCTGCTGGCGCGCGTTGCGCGCCGAGGCGCGAGCGGATTGTCCGTCGCCGAGCTCGTGGCCGAAACCGGATGGCTGCCGGCGCGCATCGCCAAGCTTACTGACGCCCTAGGCCGCTCCGGCAAGCTGGCGAAGTTTGACGAGCGCTGGGTCACCGGCGAAGTCGTAGAGCGCCTGCGCGTCCAGATGTCCGCTGCGGTCGAGGCATTTCACCAAGCCAATCCGCTGGTCGCGGGCATCGGCCAGGAGCAACTGCGCGAAACGCTCGATCTTCGTGGAGATGTCTTCCGGGGCGTGTTGGAATCTCTGGTACGCGACAAGAAGCTGCAAGTCAGCGGCGAACAGGTGCACGCCGCCGGACGCGGCGTGGTGCTGCGCGACGAAGAAGCGGAGTCAAAAGCCCAGATCGAGCAGGCGTTCGCTCGCGCCGGCCTGAAGGTTCCGCTGCTGAAGGAAGTGCTGGCCGCGCTGCCGGTGGACAGGGTCCGGGCGCAGAAGATTGTGACCTTGCTTATGCGCGACCGCGTGCTGGTGAAACTGGCGGACGACCTGGTCTTTCACCGCGATGCGCTGGAGGCGCTGCGCAAGCAGGTCATCGCGCAGAAGAGCACGACGCCGAAGCTCAACGTGGGCAGTTTCAAGGACCTCATCGGCGTGTCGCGCAAATACGCGATCCCGCTGCTGGAGTACCTCGACCGCGAGCGCGTGACCCGGCGCGTTGGGGACGAGCGCGTCATCCTGTGAGGGAGTGGCTTTCGGCGCGAACCTGTCGGATTGCCATTACGATAGGATTGTTATTACGAGCGCCCGGATTTGGCGCGAGGAATCTGCTTTTCGCAGAAGTCGCCAAAAGCAGATCCCTCGCTTCGCTCGTGATGACGAATCAATTAGGCATGTCGCCGCGGCTGGCCAAGACCGCCTGCTTGCCTCAGAGCTTCTCTTCGGGAAACTCCAGGTCCGCGCCCAGCGGATCGGTGAAGCGGTTAGTCAGGTTCGCCAGGCCGACCAGCAGGTCGAGGTCAACGATCTCCGCGTCGGAGAAGTGCAGCTTCAGGCTCTGGATGTCGGCGTCGGCGACGGAGCGGGGCTCGCGCGTCAACTTCTCGGCAAAGTCGAGCGCAGCCTCTTCCTTTTCGCTGAAGTTGCCATGCTGGCCGCCCTTCAGGTTCTGCCAGTCATCGCGGCTGACCCCCACGCGCTTGGACGCGGCCAGGTGATGCTGCATGCAATAGCGGCAGCCGTTAATCATCGAGACGCGAATGTAAACCATCTCATAGAGGCGGCGATCGAGGGAACGCCCCACGCTGGCGTAGAACGGCAGCAGGGTCTTCAGGACCTCGGGCTGGTGCGCCAGCAATTTGTGGAAGCTGACGGGCTTGCCTTTCAGCGTCTTCTCGTAAACCTCGCGTACCTCAGGCCCAGCTTGCGCCATCTCGACATTCGACACACGTGCCATTAGTTTCGTTCGCCTCCTCTTGCATGATACTTCGATATGGGTCTTGCCGTCGCGGCGCCCTGCCGGGTAGCTCTTTCCAACCTATAATGGACACGAACCGCGGACCCCGCCTTTCATGACAAAGCCCATCCGCATCATCGGCGCCGGACTGGCCGGCTCGGAGGCCGCATGGCAATGCGCGCGCCGCGGCGTCGCGGTGGAGTTGTCCGAGATGCGGCCCGTGCGCTCGACACCGGCGCACCAGACAGCGAACTTCGCCGAGTTGGTGTGCTCCAACTCCTTGAAATCCGATAGCGAAAACACCGCGCCATGGCTGCTGAAAGAAGAAATGCGCCGCGCGGGGTCGCTGCTGCTGGAGATTGCGCGCCAGACTGCGGTTCCCGCCGGTCACGCGCTGGCCGTCGATCGCGAGAAGTTTGCCGAGTCGGTCACCGCTGCCATCGAGCGCGAACCGCTCATCCGTATCGTCCGGCAGGAAGTGACGGCAATCGACGAGAATGACGCGATAACCGTTGTCGCCACCGGCCCGCTGACTTCCGATGCGCTCACGGACGAAATTCTTCGCCTGGGCAGCGGCGAGCAACTCTACTTCTACGATTCCATCAGCCCCATCGTCGAGGCTGATTCCATTGACATGACGCGCGTGTACATGGCGGCACGCTACGACAAAGGCACCGCCGACTACATCAACTGCCCGATGACGCGCGAGGAGTACGACCGCTTACTCGACGCCTTGCTGGAGGCGCAATCGGTAGACGCCAAGGACTGGGAGAAGCTGAACTACTTCGAAAGCTGCCTGCCCATCGAGGAGATAGCGCGGCGTGGCCGCGACACCTTGCGCTTCGGGCCGATGAAGCCGGTCGGACTGCGCGACCCGCGCACCGGGCAGACGCCGTACGCGGTGGTGCAGTTGCGCCAGGAAAACTTGCGCGCCGATTCCTATAACCTGGTCGGATTCCAGAACCACCTGAAGTTCGGCGAGCAGGCGCGTATCTTGCGGCTGATTCCTGGCTTGGAGAATGCGAAGTTCCTGCGCTTCGGGCAAATCCATCGCAACACCTACATCAATGGGCCGACACTTCTGACGGACACGCTGCAGATGAAGCAGCATCCCAACGTGCTGTTTGCCGGGCAGATATCCGGCGTTGAGGGATATGTCGAATCAGTCGCCACCGGATTGCTGGCGGGCATGCATGCTGCTGCGCTAGCGGCAGGCGCTGAGCCTGTCCCGCCGCCACGCGCCACGGCGTTTGGCGCGTTGGTGAATTACATTTGCCACGCCGACGCCAAGAATTTCCAGCCGGCGAATATCACCTTCGATCTTCTGTTGGTGCTGGACGAAGAGACGCGACGCAGGGTTCGCGATAAAAAGCAGCGCCACGCCATGGTTTGTCAGCGGGCGTTGAAGGCATTGGATGGGTGGCTGGAGGAGCGCCGGGCGGAGTTACCGCAGGTACAGGGCTGAAGCCCACCTACTTCTTGACTACGGTCACCTGGAACTGCACGGGAATCGAGCGCGGCGGGTAGCAGGCGCTGTGGTCGCAGGCCTGGAACCGCAGCTCGCCCTTCACGGGATAGGTTCCAGGAACGGCGCCGGCCGGCGCCTTCAATACCGTATTAATGGCGAAATCCCCGCTGTAAACACTGAGCTTTTCGTTGGGCGAGAAGGCAAACGACATCTCCTGTCCGGGAGGATACTTCACGTCGGCTAGGGACACCTGCTCCGGCGGACTGAGCTTCAGGACCGTGGGAATGAGGTAGTCGGCCTTGGGCTTGTTGGAGTTGATGTGGAAATCGGAACCAATGCGAAAGTTGAGTTCGAGATCGGTGCTGCCCCCGGCGCGCACCTGCACGTTACCCACAGGCGCCATGATTACCGTAGGCTGTTTATCGCCCTGAGCAACGCCAAGGGCCGCTAACAGCAGCGCAGTCAAGACAAAGAGCGGGACTCGTCTCATTGCGCTGCGTCCTTCGATGTATGTTTGACCTCGACTTCGGCGCGGTGGCTGGCCTGGGCCCGGGTGGAGGACGTGGGCTTGATCTTGTAGGTCGAATTCACGACTTTCTTCACGTCGTTCTCGATGTCTTGCCGGCTCAGCAATCCAGCCATTTTGTCCACGATCATGCCGTTGCGATCGATGTAGAACGTGGTCGGCAGGTATTGCACATCGCCGTAGTCGTCGGAGACCTTGTCGGTGCCCAGCAGGACCGGGTAATTCACGCCCATCTCATGGGTAAACTCGGCAATCTTCGAGGCCTCGGAGTCGTCCATGGCTACGCCCAGGACGACCAGGCCATCCTTGCCATACCTGTTTTGCAGGTCCACAAACCAGGGCATCTCGATCTTGCACGGCGGGCACCATGTCGCCCAGAAGTTCAGCAGCACGGCCTTGCCACGATAGTCGGACAGTTTTACCTTCTGCCCATCCAACGTCAGCAGGTCGAAGTCGGGCGCCGGTACGCCACGCACATTGCCGACCAGCCTGGTGGGGCCGTGCTTGCGGGTGCGGTCCAGATAGCGGCCGGCGGCCAGCATGGCCATCACGACCACCACCAGAGCCACGAAAACCACGGCATTTCGTTTCAAAACGCAGGCCCCTCGTTACCTTACAGCGCGAACCGGTTCAGAAAAGAGAGATACCCGGAAAGCATTTTCAAGTTGTTCAAGAAAATCAACACACCAATGGCGATTAAGAAAACGCCACTGATAACTTCGACGGTATGCAAATGACGACGAAAGCGTCCATAGAATGACAAAAATCGGTCGACTCCCAACGAGGTCAGCAAAAAAGGTACGGCTAGTCCAAGGGAATAGATCGCCAAAAGCATGATTCCCTTGAGCACCGTTTCCTGCGCCCCGGCGAAAACCAGGATCGTGGCCAGGATCGGGCCGATGCACGGCGTCCAGCCGAAAGCGAAGGCAAACCCCACGGCGAACGAACCAAACGCGCTGGCGCCTCCCTTGACGTCGTGCAGGCGCTTGTCGGCGTAGAGCGCGTTGATCTTCCAGATGCCCGTCAGGTGCAAGCCAAAGATGATGACGACAATCCCGGCGATGCGCGACAGCCAGCGGTGATACTCCGCGGCAAACTGGCCGATGCTGGTTGCGGCCGCGCCCAGCGCGATAAACACCACGCTAAACCCCAACACAAACGTGACAGAGTGGAGCATTACCGTCCCCAGCATTCGCTGGTTGGGCGACTGCAAGTCCTCAACCGTTGCGCCAGAAATCAGCGAAACATAGCCCGGCACCAGCGGCAACACGCAGGGCGAAAGAAACGACAAGATGCCGGCAAGAAAGGCGGCAATCGGCAACGGCAGGCTGTGCATCGTCACTATTGTAGCAATCTTCCGGCAGTCTGACGGGGGTTGCAGATGTCAACATTCAGAAAACTATTCCCGTTTATCCCAGCCGTCGCTCCCGTCCTCAAACCAAGGTGCGGGATTGGGCGACGCTCCGCTGTGGCAGCTGGATAGCCGACCTTCTCACTCCGGACCACGTTTCCGAAATCACGATGGAATCCCCAGGATTGTGCGGGTCATATTTCACCGATGTCGGCAGCCCCAGCCGGCAGGAATACAGGTCGATAAACTGGCGCAGGTGAGTCACGTCCTGCGAAGCTTCGTAGGTCACGCCCGCCACGTCGTACTTGTAGACCAGCAGAATCATCTGCCTTCCGGACTCGTCATCCTCCAGCTCCAGCACGTCGATCACGTTGCCATCGATGATGCGGCCGCCCAGGGTCAGCTGGGTCCTGCGTTCGCGCTCGAATTGCTCCGATGACTTCTTGTCGCGGCGAGAAAGCAGGGCGTAACCCACAATCGCTGCCGCAGCACCGAAGGCAAGGACCGGATACAGCCTAAAGGAATTCATGGTGGTCGTTAGACGAGGAGGCTTGCCACAAAGATATCTGGATTGGGAGGGCAAGGGAACCAAAAAATCCGGATTCGAGGTCGACCGCTTTGCAATAGTTCGCCTTAGCTAATCCGCTTCCTTCTTACTACTCGATGTTTACGACCGGATTCTTGAGTGTTCCAATGCCCTCGACCGTGACCTCCACGGTGTCGCCGGGCTGCATCGGGCCGACGCCCGCCGGGGTGCCGGTCGCAATCAAATCGCCGGGCTCCAGCGTCATCACCTGGGAGATAAACCGCATGAGCACGTCGAGCGGGAAGAGGAAATCGACGGTGGTGCCGTCCTGCCGCAATTCGCCGTTGAGGCGCGACTCCACGCGAACCCCTTTCCAGGGATCAAGGCCGTCGACCACAAAGGGGCCGACGGGGCAGAAGGTTTCGAAGCCTTTGGCGCGGCTCCATTGCCCGTCTTTGTTCTGCAGATCGCGCGCCGTCACGTCGTTCACGCAGGTATAGCCGAGTATGTAGGGCCGCACGTCGTCATCGTTCCGCAAGCGGTAGCAGCTTTTGCTGATCACGACGCCGAGTTCGCCCTCGTAATCCACCCTCTGCGAAAGATGGTTGGGGCGGCGCACTTCATCGCCCGGTCCAATCACGGAAGAAGGAGGTTTGAGAAAGAACAGCGGCTCGGTAGGGACGGGATGGTTCAGTTCCTTGGCGTGCTCGCGGTAATTACGCCCGATGCAGATGATCTTCGACGGTTGCACAGGAGCGAGCAGGCGAACTTCGCCCAGCGGTATATCGAGTGGCTGCGCGCCGTCGAAGGCATCGGCGGAATTGGGCGCGCTCGCGACAGCGCGGACAAGGAATTCCGCTCCGTCCCGCTCTTCGACCAGTCCGTAGCGCTTGACCCCACCCAGCTCAAACCGGCAATAACGCATGACAAACCTCGGTAGTTACTGCTTCGCTGGCACCTGTTCGCTCGCCTCGGCGGAGGGTGGGCTTTCGTTGCCGCGCAAGTCCACGGCGGTAACCACATAGATGTATTTCTTCCCAGGCTCGACCTTCTCATCGCGAAAAGATGAAACCTGCACCGGCTGCTGGTTCAGCTTCTCGATGGGGCCACTGCCCACCCGCCGAAACACGTTGTAGCCGGCAAGGTCGGCTTCGAGGTTCGGCGCCCAGGTGAGGTCGATGAACGGCTTCTGGCCGATGTTGGAGAAAACCGCCTGCAGCCCGGCAGGCTGCGCCGGCGGATAGATGTCGCGAGTGAAGACTTCGACCGGTTGTGAAGATTCACCGGGGACCGACGCGTTGAGTCCATGGGAGTCCACCGTGGTGACCGTCGTGATGCGGTACTGATACTTCTTCTCCCACTCAAAGGTCTTGTCGAGGTACGAGCCGCTGGCTGATGGCTCAACGTTACCCGCGACGACAATGTACGCCGGGGCGCCGACGGGCCTGCGGTCGACTTGATAGTGATAGCTGAGACCTTGCGGCGGGATCGGGGGAACCGGCCCGATCCAGGAGATTCGCACGCCGTCTCCCGATACCGTCGCTGTCAGTTGCTGTGGTGCGGGAATCGTCGGCGCTACCGGAATCGATACCTGATTGGAGAGCCCGGCGCTTTTCCCGCGGGAATTCATCTCTTCCACGGCGTAGGTAACGAAGCCGGCGGGGTTCTCCTGCCCAAGTTCCGGTGGCAGGGTATCGACGTAATGCATGCGGACGTTTTCCGGATCCTGGCCCTTCTTCTTCGGTTGGAGCTTCGGGCCGGGTACTTCGGCGACTACGGTGCACGTGCTGACCAGTGCGGTTCCCTGATGGCGGCAGATGCGGGTTTCCGGGATGTGCTTGACCAGTGTGCGGTCGGTGTTCTTCTTCGGCAGGGTCCAGTCGAGCTCAACCTGGTTGCCGGAACGCACCGCAGTCAGGTCTTCAACCGGCCTGGCCAACTGCAGCGAGGGGAACTGCGGCGCCCCAGGGGTTCCGCACCCGCAGAGCGTTAGTAGCGCCAGGAAACTCCCGATCAGGCAGAGCCGCTGTGTCATGGAAACTAACAGAGTAACAAATCGCGGGCGGGCCATCCGCTCAGTCCCGTTTCTGCGCCGGGTCTCGAAGCGGCCGGTGCCCCGGATGACGGGGAGGGACCTGCGGGTGTCGCGGCGTTTTCGAATTCGGATTTAAGTACAACCCCGGCCATGCCACCGTGCAGGGGGCGTGGGCCCTGGCCATGTTGAAGTACCAGTATCCGCAATGGGCGGAAGTACATTATCCCCGGTAGCTTTCACATCGTTTTCGTTCTTGACTTCGCAGGGAAGAAAGAACACCATTCCCCTTTCCATCCATAAACAGCCATTGCTGCAGCTGCGACGAAAGCCGAGTTGCATGGCTCGCGATTGCGAAAGCGAACTCCAGCGATGAGGACACCAGCCATGAGTCCACCGAAAACCATTACCGGTACCGTGACCTATACCAAACTGGCAGCGTTCCTTGTAGTCCACGCCGCGTCGAAACCGGACACTACCTTCCTGCTGCTGATGGATTCTCCTCCGGGCGGAAACACCATACCGACGCAGACGGCGGCGGCCCGCTCCTATCTGGTTAACCACGATTACGACGAAGGTGATTCGCTTAGCGTCTATGGCGTGCCTGACGTCGTGGGTACGCAGCCGGTCATTCACATAATCAAGGTGATGTAGAGGAAAAATTGATGCGGCTTCGTCTCCTTGTGCTCTGGCTTGCGGCCAACTCGATGTGTCTGGGCCAGCAAAGCAATGGAATCTACGCCGGCGCTCCCAAGGTCTACGACGACTCGTTCCTGCAATCGCAGTTGGACGCCACCAAGGCCAACCTCTCGGCCATCAATCCTTTTGACCCGAGCAAGCTGATTGGCGCCCAGGGCGCCACGCAAGGCGCAACGCTCAGCCAGACCGCGGTTGCCATTCAGGGCGGGAGCTCGTCGACGCCCTCCGCCCCCCCCACGCCGGAAGCGTCGTCGCTCAGCATGCCCTCCAGCATGGCGCAGTCCTCGCTCGATACTTTGAACGAGCAGATGCAGCTCAAGTACGAGCTCACCAATTTGCAATTGCTGCTGGACGGGTCTTTGAGCGACCGCTTTCTAGCGGGCGGAACAGGATACAAAAAGCACATCACCATCGGCTTTCCCATCAGTCTGGAAGCTCCGCTTGGCAAGCAGTACGACAATACCCTGGCGGAAGTAACGGTGACGGTGTGTAATCCTCCCGGCCCCAGCCTGGCACCGGAC
>Ga0209048_10003740_pt1 | contig 14705 bp, 12 predicted proteins | sample FrelakmetCRP12CR_FD_187146 | JGI IMG/M metagenome (GOLD analysis project Ga0209048, IMG submission 187146) | Freshwater lake sediment microbial communities from the University of Notre Dame, USA, for methane emissions studies - CRP12 CR (SPAdes)... | ecosystem: Environmental > Aquatic >... | reverse complement strand
TACTTGCAGGTACGCCGCAACGACGAAGGTGAAGTGCAACGCAGCAGATGGACTTTTTACGAAACCATCATCTTTGATATGTCATCTTTGCAGAAAGAGCGCCTGTGAATCCCTTGCAGTATTCCGGATACATTTTTGATCTTGACGGGACCATCTACCTTAGCGAAACACTCATTCCAGGTGCCCGGGAAGCGATCGAGAAATTAAAGGGGTTATCGAAAAAAATTGTTTTCCTTTCCAATAAACCCCTCCAGACCCGGGAAGATTATGCCGCCAAGCTCACCCGGTTAGGTATCCCCACAACTGCAGAAGAAGTGATCAATTCCAGTCGGGTCATGGCCAGATGGCTCGCGGAAAAGGCTCCCGGGGCTATCATTTATGTAATCGGCGAGCCATCGCTCATCGCCGAGATGACCCGTGAGGGGTTTCGTATGAGCGAAAAGGCCGAAGAGATTCAATATGTAATTGCTTCTTTTGATCGGACATTCGAATATCGTAAGCTGAACATTGCTCTTCAGGCCATAAAAAAGGGGGCCCGTTTTGTGGCCACCAATCCCGATCGCACCTGCCCGGTTGAGGGAGGCGAAATCCCGGACTGCGCGGCGATGATCGGAGCCGTGGAGGGAGCCACGGGGAAAAAGGTGGAAACTATTGTCGGCAAGCCTTCTGATATCATGATCCAGGTCGCCGTTAAAACGATGGCCCTTCGTCCCCAAGAATGCATCCTGATCGGGGACCGCCTGGAGACAGATATCCTCATGGGCAAAAAAGCAGGAATGGCCACCGCTCTCGTTCTCACAGGGGTCACGAAAAGGGAGGCGCTGAAAGACTCCAACCTTCAACCGGACTATATCTGGGACAGCGTAGCTGAAATTCTAAATTATTAACCACAGAGGACGCAGAGAAAACCCCAAATTCAAAAAACCAATTTTCTGCTCTACCAAGAGCATAGAGCGTGCAAAGAAGGATCACAATCTGGCCGGAGGAAATATTTATTGTTTTTAAGGCTTATTAACAATTCTCTGTGCCCTCTGTGGTGAAATAGTAATTATGTTAAAAACCGAAGTCATCGTCATTGGCGGGGGGGCAACAGGAGCCGGGGTTCTCCGTGATCTCGCTCTTCGCGGAATCGAAGCCATCCTTTTGGAAAAAAAGGAGCTGACAAGCGGGACATCCGGCCGAAACCATGGCCTTCTGCATAGTGGAGCCCGGTATGCCGTAAATGATCCTGATTCGGGCCGCGAATGTATTTCCGAAAATTTCTTCCTGAAAAAAATTGCCGCTCCCTGCATCGAAGTAAGCGGAGGCTTTTTCGTCTCTCTCCCCGATGATCCTCCGGATTATCCAGACAAGCTTCTCCGCGCCTGCAAGCACCTCAACATCCCGGCCCAGGAAATTTCCCCTCTCGATGTTCTGCAAAAGGAACCGGCCGTTTCTTCAAAGATCACCCGGGCGATCCACGTTCCCGATGGATCCCTCGATCCGTTCCGCTTGATCCGCGCCAACGTGGAAGATGCCGAGAGGCATGGGGCTAAATTTTTTTCCCATCGGGAAGTGATCGAAATCCTCAAAGATGGCGAACGCATCAAGGGAGTCAAAGTCCGAGATGCCCGCACGGGGGAATTCCTCCAAATCCAATCGCGGTTTATCATCAATGCGGGCGGCGTTTGGGCTGGAAAAATCGCCCATTTGGCCGGTGTCTCTTTGGAAGTCCTTTTCTCTAAAGGAAGCCTCGTTGTTTTGAGTCAACGCCTGGTAAATACGGTAATCAACCGGTGTCGACCGCCCTCCAGCGGAGATATTTTGGTTCCCAACGGCCCGGCATTGATCCTGGGTACTACCTCCAAAACTGTTGAAGAAATCGAAAATCCCGCCCCCGACGAAGAAGAAGTGGACCTCCTGATTTCTGAAGGGGAGAAGATGGTCCCGGAAATCGCCTTCACGCGTGCCATCCGGGCATATGCTGGGGTCAGGCCCTTAATGGGCGCCCGGGAAGGTCAAGAGGACGGACGGAGGATTAGCCGGGATTTTTTGGCCCTGAACCATGGTGAAACGGACGGCGTCAAAGGTTTTTATTCCGTTGTCGGCGGCAAACTCACGACGTATCGATTAATGGCCGAACGGGTCGTGGATGCCCTTTGTAAAGAAACTGGAAACCATAACCCCTGCTCCACAGCGGAAAAACCTCTTCCGTTCCCGGAAGGGTATGCATTTCATGACCTGAGCGCCAAGCTATATGGGCTTGGCAAATCCGATCATTCCCAGGGAATGGAAGAAATCTTTTGCGAGTGTGAACTCGTCTCCCGGAAGGAAATAACCCAGGAAATTCAAAACTTGGTCCATCCCAGCCTGAACGAGATGCAGCAGCGAACCCGGGCGGGGATGGGGCCTTGTCAGGGAGGTTTCTGCTCGCACCGGTTGACGGCGCTAATGGCTGAGGCCGGAAAAATTACGCCGGCGGAATCGCTTTCCCTTCTAAAAAATTTCCTGGAGGAGCGGTGGAAAGGAATTCGTCCCGTTCTCTGGGGGCCCCAGCTCAGGGAAGAACAATTAATTCAAGCTTTATATACGGAGCTTTTTAATCTGGACCACCACGAATAGAGACGTAGAGCGCAGGGAGCACGGAGCATGACAGAGAGACCTCTAAGAACCTGGGGAATCTTTGATTTGATGATCCTTGAACCCTGGAACCCTTTTCTTTTTATGATTTACGACGTCATTGTCATAGGGGCTGGACTTGCCGGGCTCATGGCTGCAGAATCGGCTGCGAGCAAGGGAGCTAAAGTGCTGCTCTTGGCCAAAGGCCTGGGCTCTCTCCCTCTTACCACCGGATGTATTGATGTCCTCGGCTACTTTCCCAGCACATCCCAAATTCCTCTTGCCGCACCTCTTGTGGGGATCAAACAGTTAGCTGGGCATCATCCCTACACGCAACTGGGGTCAGAAGAAATCATCGCCGCCCTAACGCGCTTTCAAAAAACTATCGCTTCAGAAAATTATCCCTATAATGGCTCAGGGAATGCCAATATTCTCATCCCCACATCCCTCGGTTCCTTGCATCCAACCTGCTTGATTCCGGAAACCATGGGTCAGGGAGATCTATCCCTTGCCGAACCCGCCCTCCTTCTTGGATTCGAAGGATTGAAAGATTTTTTCCCCCAGTTCATCGCGAACAATTTGACCCTTTTGCATGAAAAGGGAAGGGTGGCTTCTGCTTTCAGAGGCGAGGTCATAAAAAGACCGGATCTGGGAGGAAAGGCCACAAATGCATTAACCCTGGCCCAAGCCTTCGATAACAAGGATTTTCGGGAACGCTTGGTGAAAGAAGTTCGTTCTCTCTTGCATCCTGGCGAGAGGATAGGTTTTCCTGCCGTCCTTGGATTTCATTCTCCCCGGGAAGTCTGGATGGAATTGCAGGAAAGGGTAGGGGTTAAAATTTTTGAGATTCCTCTTCCCCCTCCATCGGTCCCCGGGCTTCGGCTCTATCATCTTCTCAAGTCGCATCTGCAGAAAAAGGGAGTTCGTTTTTTCGTTGGTTTTTCGAAGCTGACGCCTTCTATCGAAAAAAATCGAATTATTGGCCTGACCCTTGGGGAACCTGGAAAAAATGTCATCTATCGAGCTTCTGCCTTCATATTGGCTACCGGCCAATTTGTTGGCGGCGGTCTTGATTCGGATCGATATCGAATTTTCGAAACTCTTTTGGGTCTTCCGATCCGGTATCCCGAAAATCGAAAAGAATGGTTCCGTCCCACCCTTTTGACTCCCGAAGGCCAGCCCTTCAATGGTTTTGGTGTGGAGGTAGATCGAAATCTTCAGCCCGTTGATTTTCAAGGCCGGATTGTTTATTCAAACCTCTTTGCGGCCGGGGGGATTATTACCCATGCAGATTCAATGAACGAAAAATCCGGTGGAGGAGTTGCTATTTCGACGGGATATGTGGCGGGAAAGTCCGCCGCCGCCTTCGCGAAAAATCATTAACCGCAGAGCTCGCAGAGGACGCAGAGTTTCTGTAAGAAAAAAAACCAGAGGGAATAGAACCTAAAGCCTCAAAAACTTTTTGAGGTGTATTTCCTTTATCTCTATGCTTTCTGTGGTCTTCGTTGCGAAGTAACCTATTTTTAATGAATATTTTTTCCTCCGCGGTCTCTGCGCTCTCTGCGGTGAATAAAAAATGAAATCCTCTATTGATAATTGCATCAAATGCTCCATCTGCACGGCCTACTGCCCGGTTTTCAAAGCCACCGGCCTATTTCCCGGGCCCAAACTGGCCGGGCCCGACGCTGAACGGTTTCGCCGGCAGAAGAAAATCATCCCTGCCGAATGGCTCGAGTATTGTGATTACTGCAAAATCTGCGAAAGAGTCTGCCCGCACAACGTCCCGATCCCGGAGTTGCACCTTCGCTCCCGCTTAGCTTGGAAAGCATTACACAAACCATCTTTGCGAAACTGGCTTCTCGGCCATTCTTATTTTTTTGAAAGGCTGGGCAATTGGGCCACCCCGATTTCCAACTGGGTCTTAGCCTGGAGTTTCATCCGTTGGCTGATGGACCGGGGTCTTAAGCTTGACCGCAGAACTTTCATGCCCGCTTTTAATCGCCAGACTTTTTCAAAATGGTTCCATTCCAGACCCGCAGGGCAGGGGACTCCCCTCGCCTATTTCCATGGATGTTATACAAACTACATCGACCCGGAGATCGGCAAGGCTGCCGTTGGTGTCCTGGAGAAAAATGGTTTTCGAGTGGTGCTTCCGCCCCAGGAATGCTGCGGCCTTCCCTTAATCGCAAATGGTTTTATGGATTTAGCTTCCCGCCTGGGAGAAAAAAACATCAATTCCCTGCAAAAATGTGCCGAAAAAGATATGAAAATCGTCTTTTCTTCAACCAGCTGTGGCATGACTTTGGTTGAGGAATATCAAGGGATTTTGAATCTCCCGGGATCAGAAAGGGTGGCTGAACATATTTTTGACATTTTTCAGTTCCTTCTGCATCTCCACGATCAGGGAAAGCTGAATCGGGATTTTATGGAAATAAAGGAAACCTATTACTACCATGCTCCCTGCCATCTCCGGGCCATGGGGATCGGCCTCCCGGCTATCGATCTTCTTGGCCTTATTCCTGGGCTTAAAATTCTTGAACTCCCCGAAGCGTGCTGTGGATTAGCCGGCACCTACGGGATGAAAAAGGAAAATTTTGCGATCGCGGAAGAGGTCGGCCAAGAACTCTTCCGGGCTGTTCGGCAAGTAAATGCTCAAGTGGTGTTGTCGGATTGTGAAGCCTGTCGGATGCAGATCACGTATCATACCGGCGCAAAAGCCCTGCACCCGATCCAAATCCTGCATAAAGCCTACGGGGGGTAATTTTTGGAAGACAACGTGCTGATCATTGCCCTCCTGCTGATCGTTATTGTTCTCCTTTTCGAATTCAGCAATGGGTTCAATGATTGCGCCAACATGGTTGTTACCCCCGTGGTAACCGGAGCTTTACAGCCCCGCACGGCTCTTTTCATCATCGCCGTTTTCGAGTTCATCGGCGCCTGGGCTTTGGGCACCGCCGTCGCCGATACTTTGGGAAAGGGAATCGTCGACCCGGGAAACATCACGATTCCAGAAATTTTTGCTGCTGTCTTTGCGGCAATCATCTGGAACCTGGGAGGATGGTATTTGGGCATGCCTTCCAGCTCCTCTCACGCTCTCATCGGCGGCCTCATCGGAGCCGTAGTCATTGGTTCCGGAGGGGAATGGGTTCACTGGACGAGAGTGGGGGGAGTTTTGGGTATTCTCATCCTGACGCCGATTGTCGGTCTAATCGTGGGTCATTTTCTGACGAAAAGGATTTTCGCATCCCTTGCGAATGCCAAACCCAATCGCGCCAATCGCCTCTTCAAACGGCTCCAGATTTTTACTTCGATCGCTCTCGCGTTGAGTCATGGATCCAATGATGCCCAAAAGGGGATGGGCATCATCAGCATTTCCCTTCTCCTCTTTTATCAAATGGCTCCTGAAGAGATGGAAAAAATTTATCAACCGATCGGAGACAACGCCTTTTATGTTCCAAATTGGGTGATTATTATTTGTTCCTTGGCGATTGCTCTGGGGGTAAGCTCGGGAGGGTGGCGGATCATGAAAACACTGGGTGCCAGGCTTTACAAAATCAGGCCGATCCACGGGTTCAGCGCTCAAGCCTGTTCATCCGCCATTATTTATCTTTCATCCCTTTTTGGGTTTCCCGTGAGCACAACGCAGATTGTTTCTTCTTCTCTGTTGGGCGCCGGCACTGCGCAGCGCCTCGGATCCGTCCGCTGGGGGGTGGGACGGCAAATCTTTCTAACCTGGATTATCACCATCCCCGGAGCGGCCGTTTTAGGAGGAGTCGTCTATTACGTCATCAATATCTTCCTGTAGCCAGCGGACTCTATTGGAAGATTAATTTCCGAATTTTCTGGACAGGTGAGAAGCATCGGCTTAAAATTAGCGGCCAGGAGAAAAAAAGGAGACGGAAAATGAGCTGGTTTCGGAAAAAAAAGTGTGACTTTTGTGACATGCTCCACGCCCAGGCTGAAAAGGTCCAGGAGGGTCTGGATGCTTTGCACACTTGGGCTGAAGGCGGGCAGACTCCGCAAAGAGAAAAAGTAAAAGAGCTGGAAAGGGAAGCCGACGAACTCCGCCGCATCGTCATCGAGGAGCTGAACCAGACTTTTGTCACCCCCTTTGACCGCGAGGATATATTTTCTCTCTCCCGGGCCATTGATGACATCATGGATTATGCGGACCGCACGGTCGACGAAATGGAAATCTATGAGGTCATTGCCAATCATCACATCATCGAGATGATCGATATCCTGCGTAAGGCCGCCCATGAGTTAAGCGATTCGATTCGCCTCATCCAGAAATACCCCAACATCGCCCTGGAGCATGCCACGAAAGCCAAGGCGCTTGAAAACGAAATGGAAAAAGCCTACCACCGGGCGCTGGCCGATCTTTTCAAAGGAACCGATACCGTGTACATGCTCAAAATGAGGGAGATTTATCGTCATCTTTCCAATGCCGCCGACCGGGGGGACGAGGCCGCCAACATCATCGGTGACATTGTGGTCAAAATGACCTGATATTTTTTTTCTACTGTGTTAATAAAAAAGGGAGCTCTTGCCATAGCTCCCTTTTTTATTTTCCGGCAATCGGTAGATCTTTATTTGTACGTCACTTTTCCCTTCATTGTTCCCGGGCTTTCGTAGAATTCCAGATATTTCTGGTTTCCCTCAGGGGTGTCTGTATGGTCAGGCCCTCTCCACCACTTGTCGGCGAGGAAATTTCTCTTGGCTAATTCCCACACATCTGAGGGGACTGGAATGTTTTTCACTTCCCAACTCAGATCTTTAGGGGTCATTTCGTAAACCGTATAACGCATCGGATATGTTGAAATCGCCGGGCTGACGAAATGATAGATGTCGTCGACCTGCTGATTGCGTGTGGAAATATGTCGGTGTCCGGAAAATACCAGTTTGACCCCATATTTCTTTAGTAAGGCACGCACTTCATCGGAATTATCGAGGCGGAACCACCCCCAGTAATTGTGGTTGGTCTTATCTCCCTCACCCCAGGGGACTAAACTGTGATGGGTTAAAATGACCACAGTCTTCTTTTGATTCTTCTTGAGAATGCTCTCCAGCCATCGCAACTGTCCGACATCCAACTTTCCACCGTAATCATTCAGGCCGGCTTCGGGAACAAATACCTGCGCCCGAGAGGTGTCAAAACTTACCAAGACTAAGTCCTTGGCAACCTCATGAGAATAATAGGTCATGCCCGGAACCATCCCTCCCGAGCGGCCGATGAAGGCGCTGGCAACCGTGTATTTGGACAGGGTAACCGGCTGATCCTTCTTTTCGTGGGGAACACGACTCAAGTCGTGGTTGCCCAAAACAACATAGTAAGGAACCTTTAGGCTATCCAAAATTCTTCTCAGTTCATCGATATTCCAGGGTTCCGCATCCTGGGTAAGGTCCCCGGCCACGAGCACAAATTTCAATCCTTGGATCTGGTTGATTTCCGCCACGACATTTTCCGTGAGCAGAACGGTCTTTAGGCCAAGCTTGTACCCATCCGCAACGCCTTTTTGTTGCGGGATCGATATGTGCGGGTCCGAGATGACGGCAAATTTAACCTTGTCAAAAGCAAGGCCCAAACCGCACAGAACCAAAACAAGCACGGGAACCAAAAACAGGGACCATAGTCTTAACCGTTTTTTCATGATCTTTTCCTCCCTTCTATTTTTTTGTGCACCTTTTTAGGGGTTCTCTCCTTTTTGCTTCTTCGAAAGCAAATTTGATCTCATCATAGTTAAACGGGTGAAAAAGTCAATACAGACAATGCAATAAATTTTGGGGCTCTAAAACTTTCTGTTTTTATTTTGTTTTCCTGCAATTTACTCTATTCGCAATTCATCCTGAGCAATCCCAAGAATCTAATATCCAGATTTAATGCCCGCAATCCGAGAAATTTAAAAAAATAGAGGACTTAGCAATCTTGACTTTGTGCCTCAGAATGGTAATATTTCAAGCATAGGAGAAAATGGTATTTTTATGACCAAAAGAGATTACTATGAAATTCTGGGTGTACCCCGCAATGCGAATGACGGAGACATAAAAAAAGTATACCGCCAATTAGCCCTCCAGTATCATCCGGACCGCAATCCAGGGAACAAAGAGGCCGAAGAAAAATTCAAAGAGGCTTCGGAAGCCTATGAAGTTTTGCGGGACCCGGAGAAGCGGGACCTCTACGACCGATATGGCCATGAAGGGCTCAGCCGCACCGGATTTTCCGGCTTTGCAGGGTTTGAAGATATTTTTTCCAGTTTCGGCGACATTTTCGAAGATTTCTTCGGATTTGGGACAGGGCGGCGCAGATCAGCGGGGCCGCAAAAGGGCCCGGACTACCGGTATGATTTAACCATATCTTTCATGGATGCTGCCCTGGGCAAAGAAATGGAGATCGAATTTGAGCGTCTCCAATCCTGCGGAAGTTGTAACGGTTCAGGGGTTCAACCCGGGACAAAAAAAGAAACCTGCCCCACTTGCAAAGGTACAGGGCAAACCACCCATTCCCAGGGATTTTTTACCTTGCGCACCACCTGCTCACGATGTCGGGGCCAGGGATTCTTTGTTCCCTCCCCATGCAAGGATTGCCGTGGGACAGGGAGAACAAAAGTACCCAAGAAAATTCCTATTAAAATCCCGGCAGGAGCGGACACGGGCAGTCGCTTGAAAGTCAGTGGAGAAGGAGGGGAGGGGGAAAAAGGCGGAAAACACGGTGACCTTTATGTGATTCTACATGTGGAGTCGCATTCTTTCTTCGAACGCCATGATGACGATATCGTCTGCCAGATCCCCATCTCATTCCCCCAAGCTGCCTTGGGCGCGGACATCGAGATCCCTTCATTAAACGGCAACAAAAAGCTTTCGATCCCACCCGGCGCGCAGAGCGGTCAGGTTTTTACTTTGCGCGGCCAGGGCATTCAACATTTAAACGGGTTCGGCAAAGGGGATCAGCACGTTCAGATCATCGTTAAAGTCCCCGCCAAATTGAACAAACGTCAGAAAGAACTCCTCAAAGAGTTTGCATCTCTTGAGGGAAAAGGGGATTGATGGAACGGTGGAAGGATGGTATGCAGGGGTTAACTACCGATCTTGCATGAGCCCAACTTCCATCCTTCCATATTTCCAATTTTCCCCCTCTTCAGAGTTAATGCTTTCCAGCATTTCCAATCCTACTCTCTATTTACCTTTAAGAAACTCGGGACGGCCGAACTCCGGGTTGGGATAGGTGTAAAAACCTTTTCCTGTTTTCACCCCGAGTTCTTTCCGGTCGATCATATCTTTTAGTGCTTTCGGGGGATAATCCTTGGGGTCCTTAGATTCGTTGTAATAGGACATTTCGATGTCATATACCACGTCCAGGCCGACCAGATCCATCAGGAAAAACGGTCCATGAGTCGGAGTAAACATTACAATCCACCCCCGATCAATATCCCGGAAATCAACGAATCCTTCACCCCATAGATAAAGGGTCTGCCTTTTGATCGCCCGCCAAACGCTGTTGAAGCAGAACCCCAGGATTTCTTTTTTCACGGTCAGCGGAATGCACTGAATGGATCGGATGAATTGTTTGGCCGTCTCCAGGACCTCCGGAGAGGTTTGGGTCCCGCCCATCAAATCCACGATGGTCCAGCCGACTGCCGGCTGGTAAAAATGGATGTTCAGGCATTTCTCCGGCCTTTGGGTGGCGCTTTCGATGCGGGAGACGGGAATGGAAGAACTGTTCGTGGCTAAAAGAGCGCCTTTGGGGGCCAGGGAATCGATCTGGGCCCAGACTTTTCGCTTCAGTTCAAGGACTTCCGGTACCACCTCGATGATCAATTCTCCCTCCTTTACTGCTTCGCTCAAATCTTTGGCCATCTTAACCTTCCCGGCCCCCTTTTCCCACTCTTCCGCCCCCATAGTGGGGTTCTTCCCAAGAAATTTCATCATCCCTTTAATTTTCTGGATGGTTTTCTGGAAGATCTGAGGGTCCTGGTCATAGCCACGAACTTCATAACCATAGTAAGCCGACTGGATTGCAATCTGGGTTCCCAATGTTCCTAATCCGATTACAGCAATTTTTTCAATCTTTTTAGGCATCTGTTTTCTCCTTTTCTTATTTTTCTACAAAAAAGGGATGGAAGGTCTCTGCCCTCCATCCCCCGATTAAAGTCTTTTTAAATTCCCAAGCCTACTTGCATCTTGGGTTTCCGGTTTCATTTATGGGTACGGCCACTTTATCCAACGGGATCATCACCGGCGTCCCGGCGAAGGGGAAAGAAAACATTGCCGACTTAGCCTGGATTTCGCCAATGGGTCCCGGCATCATGATTTGGTGGTCGCAGGCCCGCATGATCTGTTTACCCACCAAGCTATTATATTCCATTCCTTCCCAAGCCTTGATGATTGCTTCCGGATCAAAAGATTTCGCTTTCTTGACCGCTTCAAAGAAGAACATCGCCCCATTGTAAGAATACCCAAGATTACCGGCCGGCCATGGGTGGTTGGTGCTTTTGAACTTTTTATTCCATCGTTCTAGGAAAGTCTTGTTCTCCGCAGTGTCGATCGTCGGCAGATACGTGCTGTTCACAAAGCTTCCTACCGCGAGTTGGCCAATGTTAGGAAGTTGGACGTCGTCATCCATGAAGTAAGTGGCGTAGCGGATCGGAATCTTGATGCCCATCTGCGCTCCCTGCTTTATCAGATTTTCCAGGTCTACCCCATAGTTCCCCGTAAAAATAATCTCTGCTCCAGAAGCCAGAATTTTGCTGATATACGGACCAAAATCCTTGGTGCCGATGGGAGCAAAATCTTCTCCCACGATTTTCACGTTCGGGATCTCCTTGGTGATTACCTTTTTGAAATCATCGGCTACTGCATGGCCAAAGGCATAATCCTGGTTCATGAGATAGAACTTCTGCCAGGGTTTTGTCTTAAAAAATTCCGCGTAAGCGCGGGCGCGGTTGGTGGTAGTAAAACAGGTACGGAACATATATTTAGTGAAATTTTTTCCCGTAAGGAAATCGGACTCTGCCCCGAAATTCACATATACGACCTTGTTTTTCTCGGCCACATCCATCAAGGCCTGAGCAACTGCCGTGGAAGTGAGCTGAAAGATAAATTGGGCTCCGTCTTGCATGATCGCCTTGGTGGCCTTGCGCGCTGCGACGTCCGGCTTAAGCTGGCTGTCTTCGGGCATGAGTTTAACCTTCTTCCCCAGAAGTCCCCCAGCCGCATTGATCTCATCTACGGCGAATTGCGCCCCCCAGACTGAGCGATCCCCAATATCTTTCATGGGACCGGAGATGGGGTCAATCATCACGATGGTCACCGTGTCCTGTGCCCAGGCCGGGGCTGCGAGGAAACAAAATAGAATCGCATATAACATAACAATCCAATTTTTTCGGCAACTACCCATCTTTCTATTCCTCCTTTTTTGAGTGGTTTCGGGATTCCCGTTTGACTGGCGAAATTACGCTGTTTCCTTTGCACCGCTAAGGTGCAAAAAATAAACTCCTTTTTCGCCTCGGAACATCTTCTTTCGATTTTCAGGCATCGAAGATTGGCCCAACATTACCAAAATTCTTAGATTTTAGTCAAGGAAAAACACTCTATTCAAGACAAATGACAGGATGAGTCAATTCGTACTTTGGCTTTGAAACGAATAAAGGCAATAGAAATAAATAGATTGTTTTTTTATGAAGCTGGGATGAGGGAAAAATTATCCAAATAGATTAAGGTCAGATAAAGAATGAGGGCGGCATTCAAGAACGAGCTTGATCGCCGCCCTCAAAATACTCCATTGGATTAATACTCCCCTTTCTTTCGGGTGCACCCAGTTTCGTTTAATGGAACTGTTGTCTTCTCAATTGAAAGCATAGTCGGTTCGCCAATATATGGAAATGGATAGAATTCATTGGTCGCGGGAATGATTTGCGCCGAGAACATCGGGAGCTGTATCTGGTGATCTTCAACCCTCATGACCATTTTCCCAGTAATTCCCTCCCATTCCATTCCTTCCCAAGTTTTTATTATGGTAGGAACATCGAAAGAATTCGCTTTCTTAACAGCCGCAATAAAATGCTTCATCCCGTTGTACGCCCTTCCCATCGATCCGACCGGGGTTTTGGAGAACTCTGCATATTTGGGTTTCTTCGACCACCTTTGGAGAAAATCTTTGTTAGCCTGATTCCGAATTGTTTCAAAATACCCTTCGAAAGTCCAGTTCCCAATGGCCTGATCCCCACTAAGTGACTGAAGAACGCCATAAGCATCGAATAAGTAATAACAAATGAAGGGGACCTTGACCCCCATTTCTCTGGACTGTTTAATAACATTGACTAAATCCACAACCCAGTTGGCCGTAAAAATAGCATCTGGTTTGGCAGAATTAATTTTAGTGATATAGGGGCCAAAGTCCTTGTTGGCCATCGGATGAAATTCTTCCGCAACGATTTGGGCCCCAGGAACAAACTGTTTTACCCTTCTTTTGAAACCCGCAGCCGCTTCTTGGCCGAAGGCATAGTCCTGATTGATAATCGCAAATTTTTTGAAGGGTTTTGTCGCTAAAAAATTGGCGATTGTCATCGAGATCTGCTCTGTGTTGGGACATACCCTGAACGAGTAAGGATTGCAGGATTTTCCCGTCATAGATTCTCCCGCGGCACCATAGCTGATATTAATTATCTTTTCCTTTTGAGCCAAATCGGCGAGCGCCAAACTAACATGTGTTCCGCTTCCATTCGCTACAACTTTTGCACCCTCCATAATATGCTTTTGGGCTTTGCGTATGGCCACATCCGGCTTGCCTTGGCTGTCTTCAACTATAATTTCTACCTTCCGCCCCAATAGTCCACCTTGCTCATTTATCTCGTCCGCCATGAATTCAAGGGCATAAACATAGTTATCTCCACTCCGTTTAAATGGACCCGAGACCGCTTCAAGAAGAACGATCTTAAAGGTTTCCGCAGCCCACACGGGAACCGCAAAAATACAAATAAGCATCAATGCCGATAACAAGAACATCCATCTTCTTCCTGAAATCATCTTCTTCTCCTTTCCTCGTTTAGTGAAAAGGTTAGTCGGATGCCCCTAAGGTTTTAGACCTCAAGGTACTTCTGCCGAATTTCGTGCGCCTCCTTCAATTCCTCTCTTGTTCCATGAAATACAATTTTCCCTTTGGAAATTACATAGATTCTGCTCGCATTACGCAAAGCGACGCGCATGTTCTGTTCGACCAGGAGAACCGGAATATCATGCTTATGGATATCCTGAATAACCTGCTCCACCGTGGTCACGATCAAAGGAGCAAGACCCTCGGTGGGTTCGTCAACCAAAATAACATCCGGATTCCCCATCAAGGTCCGGGCAATCGTGAGCATCTGCTGCTCTCCTCCGGACAGATGTGCGCCTCTCTGATTGTCCCTTTTCTCAAGCGTAGGAAAATATTTATAAACCTTCTCAATGCTCCAGCCGTCCCCATTGCTTTTCTGCCCCCGTTTGATGCCCATGATTAGATTTTCCCGAACCGACAGGGTGGGGAATATTCTTCGATCCTCCGGAACATACCCCACACCCATTTTGGCAATGGTGTAGGGAGGAAGCCCGGCAACATTCTGGCCTTTAAAGATGATCTCTCCCGAACGAGGGGTGACCAAACCAATGATGGACTTCAACGTCGTGCTTTTCCCTACGCCGTTTCTTCCTAAAAGGCAAACGATCTCTCCGCGATCCACGCCCAAGGAGACTCCCTGGAGGATGTGGCTCTGATCATAAAAAGTGTTCAGCTCCTTTACATCCAATAACATAGCCTAATCCTCCCTTTGCTCCTCGCCTAAATAAGCATCCTTTACCTTCTGATCGTTGCGAATTTGTTCCGGCGGACCGGACGCCAATACTTCCCCATAGTAAAGGACCGTAATCCGGTCAGCCAGGCTGAAGACCACTTCCATGTCGTGTTCCACGATAATCAGGGTCTTTCCTTCGGTGACTTTCCCGATCAGTTTTACGGCTTCCCGGGTTTCCTCTGAGGACATGCCGGCCGTGGGCTCATCGAGAAGAATGAGCTTCGGCTCCGTCGCAATCGTCAGGCCGATCTCAAGGGCGCGCTGTTCCCCGTAAGAAAGCAAACC
>Ga0209048_10003739_pt1 | contig 14707 bp, 12 predicted proteins | sample FrelakmetCRP12CR_FD_187146 | JGI IMG/M metagenome (GOLD analysis project Ga0209048, IMG submission 187146) | Freshwater lake sediment microbial communities from the University of Notre Dame, USA, for methane emissions studies - CRP12 CR (SPAdes)... | ecosystem: Environmental > Aquatic >... | reverse complement strand
CTGCGCGACCCGCACGACCCCATCCTGCCGGCAGAGGAGTTCTGGGCCGAGGTCGAGCAGGGTGCGGCCGGGCAGGACGACAGCGCGCCGCCCGTGCGTGGCTGAACCCGTGTGGGAGGTGTGTTACAAGCGCTCCGTAGCCGCGGACGTGCGCCGCCTCGACGCGCCACACAGGCGCCGCATCCGCACGGCCATCGAGGAGCGCCTGGCTGCAGACCCGCGCCGCGGCAAGCGCCTCAGAGGCCTGCGTGAAAGCGAGTCACGCCAGCCACTGTGGACCCTCCGCGTCGGCGACTACCGCGTCATCTACGCCTTCAGCGACAGCGACCTCTGGGTGCTGGTGGTCAGGGTCGGGCCGCGCGGCGTGTACCGCGGGTTCTGAGGACGGGCTCACACGTCGATGTCGAGCCCGCCCTCGTCGATCCAGCTCATCATGCCGCGCAGCTCCTTGCCGACGGTCTCGATGAGATGCTCCTTGCCCTGGCGCTGCAAGGCGTTGAACACGGGGCGGTTGGCCTGGTTCTCGAGGATCCACTCGCGGGCGAACTCGCCGCTCTGGATCTCGGCGAGCAGCTCGCGCATGGTCTCGCGCACGTTCTCGTCGATGACGCGCGGGCCGCGCGTGAGGTCGCCGTACTCGGCGGTGTCGCTGATGCTGTAGCGCATCCCGGCGATGCCCTTCTCCCACATCAAGTCGACGATGAGCTTGAGCTCGTGCAGGCACTCGAAGTAGGCGATCTCCGGCTGATAGCCGGCCTCGACCAGCGTGTCGAAGCCGGCCGTGACGAGCTCCATGGCGCCGCCGCAGAGCACGGCCTGCTCGCCGAAGAGGTCGGTCTCGGTCTCTTCGGCGAACGTGGTCTCCAGACCGCCGGCGCGCAGGCCGCCGATGCCGGCGGCGTAGGCCAGCGCCTGAGCCTGAGCCTTGCCGCTGGCGTCCTGATACACGGCGATGAGCACGGGCACGCCCTTGCCTTCCACGTACTGCCGCCGCACAATGTGGCCGGGGCCCTTGGGCGCCACCATGCTCACGTCCACTGTCTTCGGCGGCACGATCTGGCCGAAGTGGATGTTGAAGCCGTGCGCGAACATCAGCGTAGCGCCGTCCTTGAGGTTAGGACCCACGTCGTTCTTGTAGACGATCGCCTGCGTCTGGTCGGGGACCAGCATCACGACGACGTCGGCGCGCTTCGCGGCCTCGGCGGCGCTGAGCACCTCGAAGCCGGCCTTCTCGGCGCGCGCCGCGTTAGGCGTGCCGGGCACGTCGCTGACGAGCACGGTGACGCCCGAGTCGCGCAGGTTCTGGGCGTGCGCGTGGCCTTGGCTGCCGAAGCCGATGATGGCCACGGTCTTGGCCTTGATCAGGGAAAGGTCGGCGTCCTTGTCGTAGTACATACGAGTTCTCCTCCTGTGTACGCCCCACCGGGCGGGTGCACTGCGAACGTAGGACTTTACTGCGTCGCGGGCGGCGCGGCAACGTGGCCGCCGCCCGCAGTCCGCCTATTGATACGTCTTCGCGCCGTGGCGTAGCCATCCCGCTGCGTGCTGTCCATCGGGGTCGTGATGCGTCCAGTGGATGGTGCCGCCCTGCTCACTCCACTCATAGATGCCCTTGAACGCCACCTTGTCCCCGACACTGAGGTCGTCGACCCGCGGGGCAACATCGATGTTGTGCACCACCAGCAGGGTCTGTCCAGAGTCCAGGCGGACGACAAAGCGCTGATGGCGGCTGCCCTCGTCGTCGTCGGAGAGCATCCGCGTGACCGTGCCGTGGCCCTCGACCGACAGGTCGGCGGCGCGATCCTCGTACGCTTTGGCCAGGATCGCGTCGCCGTCGCCTCCCTCCGCGTCCCGGCTCGACGCCGCGCATCCGCCGGCAGCGACGCCGGCCACACCGAGGAGTACGAAGACCACGACCACCTGTCTCATGCCGGCTGTTTCACGCTCCTCATGTGGCCCTCCAGACGATGGTTTCCAGCTTCACCGCTCACTCGCTCGCCGGGATGCCGGCTCAACCGCCCACGCGCTGCGTCCGCTCGGCCACGAGCCGATCGTAGCGGCGCAGGGTGATCGTCTGCATGATCGCGACGATGACGGCGACCGCGGCGACCAGCACCGCGCCGGGGACCCGCGGCCCGGCGATCCCGCACAGCGCTGCTACCGCGCCGATCGCCGCGACGCGCTCCGGCGCCAACCGGTGCATTGCCCGCCACTGCAGGCCCAGGAGGCCGCCGACGAAGAATGCCACGGCGCTGGTCAGCACCACGAGGTCGCCGCCGGACGGGGGGTCAATCGGGTGCGCGACGACATGCTTGGCGACCACGGCGTAGAGGACCAGGCCGAAGACGATCGGGAAGTGGCCGAAGGTGAAACGGTCGCGGGCGATGCGCCCTCGGTCAAAAGGCTTGGCGGACCGCAACGCCCGCTCGACCGCCTCGGGCACGAAGGCGAAGTAGGTCCACCAGAACACGCAGGCGACGGCGACGGCGGCCAGCAGGCCGGCACCGACCGCCGGCGTGAGGTGTACCCCGGCGGCCGAGGCGCCCACGGCGACCAGGATCTCACCCAAAGAGATGATGACGAAGAGCGCGTGCCGTTCGGTGAAATGCCCGGGGTCGACCGTCCAGGCGATCTTCCCCTCCTGGCCTCTGCCGCCCGCTACGGCGCTGGCGACGCTGAACGCCGCGACCGCGCACCACACGCCGAAGCGCGCGCCCTCGGGGAGAAAAGCGCCGCCGAGCAGCACCATCGGCGCCAGGGCCGCCAGCGGCGCGTACCGGAGCCAGGCTCTTCGGGTCTCGGGTTCTCGCCAAAGGCCCCAGCCCTGGACGGCCAACGCCCACAGGTTCACGGCAAGATACGCGCCGGCGAACTCGAGCGCCGATGATCCGAAGGCACCCGGCAGGGCGACCGCCATGAGCAAGGTGAGCGGCACCGTGGCCAGCACCAGGAACTGGGTCGCCGAACGGCCGCCCAGGTCGATCGCGGTGCCCAGCCAGGTGAACTGCGACCACAACCACCACACCAGCCACGCCAGGAGCAGCCCCCTGCCGAAGCCGGCCACGCTCATGTCGGCAACGAGCACGCCGGCGACCTGGGTGACCGCGAACACGAAGACGAGATCGAGGAACAGCTCGAGATTCGTGGCGTGGCGACCGCTGTCCTGAGCCGCCTCCGAAGCCGCTTGGTCCGGCGCATTCTCGATGACGTCGTCGTGCATGGCGGTCACTTCCCAGGTCCTCGGCGTCCAGTCTACGCGACGCCCCTCTCCGGCGCCCGTCCGGCGTCTTGCCGGCCCCGTTGTCAGTGCAGACAACGGCTGCGGGGCACGACCGTTCCAGGTGATGCCTGAATGTCCCGCTCGCTGGGTAGTTGAGTTACATCGCCGTCGAGGTACTTCCGCGTGCCCTCGCCGGCCAACCCTTGAAGGAGAGAGACCATGAAGAAGCATCACCGCTTCGCGCTCATCGCGGCGCTCGCCCTGCTCACTCTGCTGGTCGCCGTCCCCGCCGCGATGGCGACCGGCCTGAACTATACCCCGTCTTTGTCGTGGACCAAGGTCTACGGAGACAATCCCTCGGGCTGGACGGGTCGCGCGGGCCTCCAGGCCGTCGAGCTGCGCGGCGACCTGTACGTGATGGGCGGCCGCACGCCGAACCCGACGCAGTTCGACCCCTTCGGCAGCCTCCTCTGGAACGACGTGTGGAAGAGCAGCGACCTCGGCGCCTCGTGGCGCGCACTCGGGGTTGCACCGTGGCCCGCTCGCGGCTACTTCCAGGCCGTCACGAAGGACGGCGCCATGTTCGTTCTCGGTGGCCAGAACCAGCGGTCCGGGCAGCCGTCTGAGTTCTTCAACGACGTGTGGAGATCATACGACGGCCGGCACTGGAAGCAGCTGACCGCCAGCGCGCCCTGGAAGGCCCGGGCCGGCCTCAGCGCGATCGTGTTCGGGGACTGGATCTATGTCATGGGCGGTAGCAACGGTGACGATGTCGCCATCGGCGGCAGCGGTCGCCAGTTGTTCAACGACGTCTGGCGCTCCCGCGACGGGACGTCGTGGCAGCTGGTCACGGGCGCCGCGCCCTGGCCCGCGCGCGCCGGAGCCGCGGTCGTGAAGAAGGACGGCTACATCTACCTCCTCGGAGGAGAGAACGGTTTCCTGTGCACCGTGGGCCCGGCCGGCCTGCAGTGCCCCTACTTCAACGACGTGTGGCGCTCAAGAGACGGCGCCACGTGGGAGCTGGTGACGGCGGCCGCGGCCTGGAGCGCCCGCCCCGGGCTTCAGAGCCAGGTGCTCTACGGCGCCATCGTCGTGTTCGGTGGCTTCGGCTGGCCGTCGCTCGCGGATCCGACGCAGCCGCCCGGGCCGTTCAACCCCTTCCTCCCGGGTCATCCGACCGACCAGTGGTCGAGCCGCGACGGGAAGCTCTGGACCAAGCTGTCGGGCAGCCCATGGAACGCGACCAGTTCCGCGGACATCAAGTACGATTTCGACTCGCTCCTGGTCAGGACCGGCCCCTTCGGGCTGCGCCAATCCATCTACACGTTCGGCGGCGACCGCGAGATCTCGTTCGTGAGCCCGGACCCGACGGCCGTCGACGACGATGTCTGGCGCGCCACACCGCGCCTGTGGCCCTGGTGACCCGGCGCTGACTACGAACTTCGGGGGGCGGGGGCGGCTAGCGCCCCCGCCCCCCGGTTCCGTTTCGGCGCGGAAGAGCGCTAGCCCCTCCCTCTCCCCATGGCGATCGTCCCTGTGCGCACGACCTCGAGGATGCCCAGCGGCTGCAGCAGTTCGAGAAGCGCCTCGAGCTTGTCGTTGGTACCCACGACGCGCAGCGTGAGCGCGCGGCGATCCACGTCGACGATCTTGGCTTTGAAGATCTCGGCGATCTGCAGCGCTTCGGTGCGCTTGTCTCCCTCACCGGCGACGCGCACGATCAGCAGCTCGGCCGACACGGCGTTGCCCGCGTCGAGGTCGCGGATCTTGAGCACGTTGATCAGTTTGTGCAGCTGCTTCGTGACCTGGTCCACGGGGTGCTCGTCGCCGTCGATGACGATGGTGATGCGCGAGAGCTTGGGGTCTTCACTGAGTCCCACCGCCAGGCTCTCGATGTTGAAGCCGCGGCGCGCGAAGAGCCCGGCGACCCGCGTGAGCACGCCGGGCTTGTTCTCGACGAGGATGGAGAGGGTGTGCTTCATGACTTCCTCCCCTTGCGGCTCTGGCCGCCGATCATCTCGGTGATCTCCTGACCGGCCGGCACCATCGGGAACACGTTCTCCTCGGCGGAGGTCCGGAAGTCGATCACTGCCGGCCGGCCACAGCCGATGGCTTCACGAAGGGCCGGCTCGATCTCGTCCTTCTCGGTGACCAGCAGGCCCACGGCGCCGAACGCCTCGGCCAGCATCTTGAAGTCGGGCTGCGCCTCGATGCAGGTGAACGAGTAGCGTTTGTTCCAGAAGAGATCCTGCCACTGGCGGACCATGCCCAGATAGCCGTTGTTGAGAATGCAGACCACGACGGGCACGTCGTAGCTCACGGCCGTCGCGAGCTCCTGCATCGTCATCTGGAAGCCGCCGTCGCCGCTGATGTCGACCACCGTCTTGTCCGGGATGCCGATCTTGGCGCCGATGCTCGCCGGCAGGCCAAAACCCATGGTACCGAGGCCGCCGGAGCTGATGAACTGTCGCGGATACCTGTATGTGTAGTACTGCGTCGCCCACATCTGGTGCTGGCCCACGTCGGTGCAGATGATGGCGTCGTGAGCGGTGAGGCGGTCGATCTCCTGGACCACGAGTTGCGGCGCGAGCTTGCCGTCCTTGGGGTCCTCGTAGTGCAGGGGGAACTCCTCCCGGCGGGCGGCGATGCGCGCCAGCCACTCGGCGGTGCGCTCGGCCGGCCACTCCATGGCCTCGAGCTCCTTGACCAGTCCGGCGGCGACATGTTTGGCGTCGCCGACGATGGGGATCAGCGGCGCCACGTTCTTGCCGATCTCGGCCGGGTCCACGTCGGCGTGGATGATGCGGGCGTGCGGCGCGAAGGCTTTGAGCTTGCCGGTGACGCGATCGTCGAAGCGCGCCCCGAGGTTGACGAGCAGGTCGCACTCGTGCACCGCGTAGTTGGCGGTGACAGTGCCGTGCATGCCGAGCATGCCCATGGAGAGCTCGTGCGTCTCGGGGAAGGCGCCGAGGGCCATGAGCGTGGTCGCCACCGGCAGCCGGCGCAGCTCGGCCAGCTGCAAGATCTCGGGGGCGGCGTCGGAGGCGATCGCGCCCCCGCCGAGGTAGAGCACCGGCCGTTGGGCCTCGTTGATGGCCTTGGCGGCGGCGCGGATCTGCTTGATGTGGCCCTTGAACGTGGGCCGGTAGCCGGGCAGGTCGAGCGAGTCGGCGTCGTGATAGGCGAGCTCGCCCAGGGCGATGTCGACGGGGATGTCGATGACCACCGGGCCGGGACGCCCCGTGGAGGCGATGTGGAAGGCCTCGTGGACGACCTGGGGCAGCTCGGCCGCGTCCTTGACCAGATAGGAGTGCTTGACGATCGGCAGCGTTATGCCGGTGATGTCGGCCTCCTGAAAAGCGTCGGTGCCGATCAGGTCGCTGCGCACCTGCCAGGTGATGGCCACCAGCGGCGACGAGTCTAGGTAGGCGGTGGCGATGCCGGTGACGAGGTTGGTGGCGCCGGGGCCGCTGGTCGCCGTGCAGACGCCCACCCTGCCGGTGGCCCTGGCGTAGCCGTCGGCGGCGTGCGCCGCGCCCTGCTCGTGGCGCACCAGCACGTGGCGCAGCGCCTTGGCGTCGTAGAGGGCGTCGTAGAACGGGATCGCGACGCCGCCGGGATAGCCGAACAGGACCTCGCAGCCCTCGTGCTCAAGGGCGGCCACGAGGGCTTGCGACCCTTTCATCCTCTTGTCTGGTGTCATCGGAGCACAGCTCCCTTCTCCGCACCGGAGACGAGTTTGACGTAACGGGCAAGGTAGCCGGTCACGCCGGCGCGCGGCGTGATGGGCGGCTGCGCCGCCCGGCGCCGCGCGATCTCCGCTTCGTCGACGTCGAGGGTGAGGCTGCGCGCGGGGATGTCGATGCTTATGGTGTCGCCCTCATGCACGAGGCCGATGGGGCCTCCGGCCGCGGCCTCGGGCGCCACGTGGCCGATGGCGGCGCCGCGCGTGGCGCCGCTGAAGCGGCCGTCGGTGATCAGCGCCACGTCCTTGTCGCGACCCTGGCCGGCGAGCATCGAGGTGGCGCTGAGCATCTCGGGCATGCCGGGCGCGCCCTTGGGGCCCTCGCCGCGGATCACGACCACCGAGCCGCTGCGGATGCGGCCGTCGGCGATAGCCGTCACGGCATCCTTCTCGCTCTCGAAGACCTGGGCGGGGCCGCTGTGGCGCAGCATCTCAGCGGCCACGGCGCCCTCCTTGACGACGGCGCCGTCGGGGGCGAGGTTGCCGAAGAGCACGGCCAGGCCGCCGGTGGCGTGGTAGGCCTTGTCGAGCGGCCGGATCACGTCGTCGTCGACGACACGGGCGCCGGCCACCGCCTCGGCGACGGTGCCGCCGGCAACGCTGAGGGCGGAGCCGTCCATGAGGCCGGCGTGGATGAGCTGCCTCATGACGGCCTGCACGCCGCCTGCCCGGTACAGGTCCTCCATGTGGTGCTCGCCGGCCGGCGCCAGCTTGCAGATGTGCGGCACCCGCGCGGCGACCTCGTTGATGCGCCGCAAGTCGAACTCGAGGCCCGCCTCGGTGGCGATGGCCGCGAGATGAAGGACGGTGTTGGTGCTGCAGCCCAGGCTGGCGTCGGCCGCGAGGGCGTTGCCGACGGCGGCGTCGGTGAGCAGGTCACGCGGCTTGAGGTCGGCGGCCAGCACGTCCATGACCTTGGCGCCGGCGTCCTTGGCGTAGCGCAGGCGCTCGCTGTACGGCGCGGGGATGGTGCCGTTGCCGGGCAGCGCCATGCCGATGACCTCGGCGAGGCAGTTCATGGAGTTGGCGGTGAACATGCCCGAGCATGAGCCGCAGGTGGGGCAGGCGCCACATTCGACGGCCTTGAGGCCGTCGTCGTCCAAGGCGCCTGCCTGGTGGCGGCCCACGGCCTCGAACACGCTGCTCAGGTCGATGGCGCGGCCGTCCAGGTGACCGGCGAGCATGGGCCCGCCGCCGACCATGATGGCGGGCACGTTGAGGCGCATGGCGGCCATGAGCATGCCGGGCACGATCTTGTCGCAGGTCGGCACCAGCACCAGCGCGTCGAAGGCGTGAGCGATGGTCATGGACTCGACGATGTCGGCGATGAGCTCGCGGCTGGGCAGGGAGTAGTTCATGCCGAGGTGGTTCATGGCGAGGCCGTCGCAGATGCCCATGACGCCGAACTCGAGGGGCACGCCGCCGGCGCCGCGCACGCCGGCCTTGACGGCCTCGACGACGGTGCGCAGGTGCATGTGTCCGGGCACGACTTCGCTGAAGGAGTTGGCGACGCCGATGAACGGCTTCTCCATCTCGGCGTCGCTGATGCCGAGCGCACGCAGCAGCGCACGGTGCGGGGCGCGCGCCACGCCGCGCTTGATCTCGTCGCTTCTCACGATCACCACGCCCTTTCCGCGGGGACTGGCTGCGGCCGGCGACGCCGCGGGCGGCGCCGACCGTGAACACAGGATGATACCCGAAACGGTCCGCGAGGCGCGAGGCTGCGGTGGCGAACGCCGTCGTCGCCCGGGATTGACCGCCGCCCGCCGCGGGCATGGTAGCCCTGAGCATGTGGCCGGACGGAGGCGTAGCGATATACCCCCGTGGGCATACCACAGAGTCCCCGTTGTTCCAGGAGGATCGCGATGCAGGCAGTCGAGTACGGCGTCGGACGCGACCTGACCGGGTCATACGACACGGTCCTGCCGCGCGTCCTCGAGGCCCTCAAGGCCGAGGGCTTCGGCGTGATCACCGAGATCGACGTCAAGAAGACGATGAAAGAGAAGCTTGGCGTCGACGGTCGCCCGCACATGATCCTCGGGGCCTGCAACCCCAAGCTCGCGCACGCGGCGCTCGGCGTGGAGGCCGACCTCGGCCTGCTGCTCCCTTGCAACGTCGTAGTCTACGAGACCGACGCCGGCACGAGGGTAGCGGCGGTCAACGCCGGCGCCATGCTCGGCATGGTGGACAATCCCGAGCTCGCCCCCATCGCCGACGAGGTACAGGCGCGCCTCACGCGCGTGCTCGAGAGTCTGTAAGGAGGAGTCCCAGTGGCAAGCGAAGTCAAGACCCTGACCGACGCGACGTTCGACGACGAAGTGGGCAAGGCGGCGACGCCGATGATCGTCGATTTCTGGGCGCCCTGGTGCGGCCCGTGCCGCATGGTCGGCCCGATCATCGACGAGATCGCCCAGGATCACGCCGACAAGGTGTGCATCGGCAAGCTCAACGTCGACGAGAACCCGGGCGTAGCCGGCAAGCTCGGCATCATGAGCATCCCCACCATCATCCTGTTCAAGGATGGCAAGCCAGACAAGAAGATCATCGGGGCGCGCTCGAAGGCCGATTTCGAGCGCGAGTTCGAGCTGATCTGACCCAGACGCCCGCGGGCTCGATCACAGACAAGGGATGACAGGGAACAGCGCTCTCCCTGTCATCCCTTTGTCGCGTACGGGCGCCGCGGGGTAGGCCGAAAGGGTCATACAGGAATGGCCCCGGTTTCTTGTCTGCCCTCGCAGGGCCACCAGTCTCGCCGGCTCCCCGCGTCGCCGGAGAGACTCACCGACCCGCAAACCATCGGCCAGCCCCGCATCATCGACAAGGTCCGCCTGGCCGCACGCCTGGGCGTGACCGGCGCGGACCGACGGGAGCGCTTCATCCGCCCATCGACAGCGCGCACAAGGTCGGCACGAGCGCCGGTCAAGCCTCCGGGTCGTCCCGCCCCCGTTACGGCGCCGGTGTCGCGCTGGCTTCTAGTTGCCGGATGGCCTCGACGACGCCGGGCTGGCCGGGTGCCAGCGCTTCGACGGACTTCAGCAGGGCGAGGGCCCTGGCCGGCTTGCCCTGCCTCTCGTAGACCTGGGCCAGCATGAGCGTGGCCTGAGTACCATACGGATCGATGCGCACGGTGTAAAGGAGCGTCCTGATGGCCTCGGCCGTCCTGCCGGTGGCGAGAAGGGATTGCGCGAGCTGCACGCGGATCGCCGTGCCGAAGGGCTCGACCGCGAGCCCTTGCTGCGCGACGGCGATGGCGCTCTGGTAGAGGTCCTTGGTCAGGGCCGCGCCGCCGACGTTGTAGAGGTCGGCCAGGGACACGTAGTTGTCGTACTCGTCGGGGACGAACGCGATGGCGTCCTTGAGCGCGGACTCCGCGTTCGCGAACTGCTTCCTGACCGCCTCCGCGTACGGGGTCGTGTCCTCACCCTTCTGCTGCGCCTGGGCGCCCGCCTGCAGGGTAGCGCGGACTTCATCGAGATAGGCGAGGCCGACGGCGCCCCGGTATTGCGGGTTGAGCGAGTTGAGCTTGACCGCCCGCAGCGCCGCCGCGGTGCGCTCGCTCAGGGAAGGCGCCGTCTCCGCGTGCAGGTAGGCGTTGTCGGCCAGCAGGAAGACCCCCTGGTAACCGACGCCCAAAGCGGCGACCGCGACGACGAGGACGGCGGCCACCGTGCCCCACCTGGGGGCCCTCACTTCGACAAAGCGGGCGGTCGGCGCGAGCACGAGCGCCAGCGCTATCCACAGCAGGAACGTGGTGCCGGTGACCGAGATGCCGAAGAAGAGCTGGACGAGATAGCCCACCGCGGCGGCCCAGAACGCGCCCAGGATGATGCGCGTGGGATCGCTCGAGCGCCGAAACACGGTCCTGAAGGACCTCACCCCGGCCCACACGAAGATGCCGTAGAACATGAGCATGCCGGGGATGCCGATGCCGCTGGCCAGCTGCAGCGGGTAGTCGTGCACGTTGTCGGCTACCGATGCGCCGCCTCCGTCGCGCACGTACTCGACCGGCTTGAACTTGGGGAACACAAGGCGGAAGGTGTCGGCGCCCCAGCCGAGGATGGGCCGCTCCTTGATGGCCGCGACGGCGGCCTGCCATATCTCGGTGCGCGTCTGCCCGCTGCCGCCGCCGAACTGGAAGATCGAGGCGAGGCGCTTGCCGAAGTTCATGACTTCATTGGGGCTCGAGAGGCTGCGCCAGATGACGCCGATGCCGACCGCGATGGAGACCGCGGCGGGCACCCAGTCGATGCGGCGCATGGGGGCGCGCTGCCGCCAGGCGATGACGCCCAGGAGCGCGAGACTGACGGCCCCGCCGATCCAGGCGCCGCGGGTGAAGGCGACGATGAGGGTGAGCCCGTTCATGCCGAAGCCCACCCAGTACACCAGGCGCCACGCGAGTCGCTGCTCCAGGAGCGCGAGCCCCAGCGCGACCGTGACCGAGAAGATCAGGAAGCCGCCGAGAAGATCCGGATTGCCGTAGGTCGAGAAGGCGCGGTGGAGCTCGAACGGCAGAGCGCCCCATTTTACGAACTCCAGGCCGGCGAACTGCAGAAGACCATAGCCGGCCACGATCATGCTCGCCCAGAACAGGGACTGGGCGAGGCGGCGGACGCGGGACGCGTGGTCGGCGAACTGCAGGACGAGGAAGTAGATGACGGCGTAGTTGATGAAAGAGAGCAGGCCCTCGTAACGCCGCGGCTTGCCGAACAGCGCCGTGGGCCAGTGAACGGACGTCACGGTGGTGAGCGCCACCCAGGCGAGGAAGGCGAGGATGAGCCAGTCCACCGGCGTGCGCCGTATGCGGCCGCCCCTGCGCAGCATGTCCCAGGCCCAGGCGCCCAGCGCGACGAGCCCCAGCACGCGTTCGAGGGACATCTTGACGATGTCGAACGCATCGAACGTGAAGGGCGTCTTGAAGCCGAGGAAGGTGAGGTTACTGAAGGCGATGGGGACCAGGAACACCATGGCCAGCAGCGCCCACCAAGAGACTCGGCGGGCGCTGCTCATGGCCTCGGCGGACGCCTCGGCAGGCGCGACCGCGCGCGCCGCAGGCTTGGGCGCCGGCGTGCCGAGGACCTGCTCGGCCGGGGGCTGCTTGGCCGGCGCCTGCTTGCCGGCCGCCTGCTTGCGGGCCGCCTGACGCCGCGCGGCCCGCTGGTTCTTATTGGCCTTGGCCAAGCACTGGCTCCCTTATCTGGCTCCGCGCCCGGTGAGCACCACGCGCAGGGTCTCGGCCACGATCTGTGCGTCCATGGCCAGGGTCTGATGATACATGTAGATGAGGTCGTACTTGAGCTTGCGCTCGGGCGTGGTAGCGTAGCCGCCGCTGACCTGGGCCAGGCCGGTGACTCCCGGCTTCACATTGAAGCGCTCGCGATAGCCCGGGGTCTCCGCGATGTACTGCTCCACAAAGAAGGGGCGCTCGGGGCGCGGGCCGACGAAGCTCATCTCACCCCTGATGATGTTGACGAACTGGGGGATCTCGTCGATGCGGAACTTGCGCAGAAAGCCGCCGATGGCGGTGATGCGTGTATCCCTCTCCTCCGCGAGCACGGGGCCGCAGGCCTCTTCGGCACGCTTGACCATGGTGCGCAGCTTGTGCATGCGGAACCGCTTCATGTTCCGGCCGACGCGCTCCTGGGAGAAGAACACCGGGAAGCCGTCGTCGATGGCGATGGCGATGGCTGCCGAAAGCAGGATGAGGCTGGTCACGACGAGGGCGACGAGGGCGACGAGCACGTCGATCACGCGCTTGGCGGCCGCGTAGTAGCGCGGCACGGTGGCGTGCGTGATCTCCATGAGCGGCACGTCGCCGACGATGGCGTCCACCGTGCCGATGAAGATCTCGTAGAGCTCGGGCACCACGTCGACGCGCACGTTCGCCTCGTCGGCAAGCACTAGCGACTCCACGAGCTCGCGCAAGGCGATAGGGCTGACGACGATGACGCGGTTGGCGCGGTGCTCGCCGGCGATGCGCGCTACGTCGTGAGCGCCGCCGAGCACGGGGAAGCCGCCGGCCTCGGCCGGCGGCGTGTGGCCCGGGTCGGTGTTCGCGTCGATAAGGCCGGTCACCGTCCAGCCCCAGCGGTCGCGCTGCGACACCTTCTGGGCGAGCTCGACCGACGCCGTGCCCGTACCGACGATGAGCACACGCTGCTCCGGCCAGCTTACGCGCGCCAGGCGCAGGAAGGCGAGTCGCCAGCCCGTGAGCAGCACGAGGCCGAAGACCCACGCCAGCAGGATCGTGGAGCGCGCGAATGGGGCCGTGCGGGCGCCGCCGAAGAAGGCGATGGCGGCGGTCATGAGCGTGCCGACGGTGACCGCCGCCACGGCGCCGCGGACCACCGCCCAGGCGGTGTCGGCGCGCTCCGGGTCGTAGAGGCCGTAGGTCCAGGCGCCGCCCAGGTACAGCAGCGTGAGCAGCGGCGCCAGCACGAGGTAGGCCCGGAAGTTGAACGACGGCAGGCGGCCCTCGAAGCGCAGGAGGAAGGCGAGGACGAAGCCGGCGTTGACCAGCACGGCATCGATGACGATGGAGAGCGCGATGAAGCGGTTGCGCGACACCTAGGCTCTGCCCCGCTTTGCGGCGTGGCGCGCGGCCGCTTCAGCGTACACGTCGAGCGTGCCCGCGACCATGCGCGGGACCGTGAACTCACGGAGCGCGCGCACCTGCGCCTGGCGGCCGAGCCGCGCGCGCAGCACGTCGTCGCCGAGCAGGCGGCTCAGCGCGGCCGCGAGCGCGAGCGCGTCGCCGGGCGGGACCGTGAGCCCGGTGACGCCGTGCGGATTCGCGTAGGGGACGCCGGTAGGGAGGTCCGTGGACACCACCGGCGTGCCCGCGGCGTGCGCCTCGATCTGCACGAGGCCGAAGGCCTCGCTGCGGGCCACGCTCGGCAGGCAGAACACGTCGGCGGCGTGGTACCAGGCGGCAAGCTCGTCGTCGCCCTGCGGAGCGAGGAAGGTCACACGCGGGACGATGCCGCTCGCGTAGGTCAACTCGCGCAGCTCGGCCTGGAGAGGGCCGCGGCCGATCAGCACGAGGTCGGCGTCCACGCCGGCCATGGCGCGCACGAGCACGTCGACCCCTTTGTAGTAGACGAGCCGGCCGACGAAGAGCACGATCTGGCGCCCGGCGTGGGCGGCGCGCAGCTCCGCGGCGCGCCGCAGAACGGCGCGCGTGGCCGCGAGACGCGCCGCCGGCAAGCCGAAGGGCACCACGCGGCACTTCTCGGCGCGCGGCGCCAGAAACTCGGAGCTGCGGACCATGTTGGGCGACGACGTCACGATGAGGTCGACTCTATCGAGAAAGCGCTCCAGGAAGGGACGGTAGGCGGTCAGCAGCCGCCGTTGGCGCACGATGTCGCTGTGGTAGAGCACGACGCTGGGCACGTCGAGGCTCGCCTGCAGAAACGAGAGCTCGCCCCACGGGTACGGCGAGTGCAGGTTGATCACATCGGGTGGCTCCGGGCCGCCCGGCCCTCCGCGACGCATCTCATCGCGCAGCGCGCCGAGCATGCCTGCGGCCACCGGCGCCGACGACAGCGCCAGCTGCCTTGGAAGGCGCACGACCTCGACGCCGCCGACGGTCTCCTCCACGCGCTCGCGGCCCTCGTTGCTGACGAGAGCGCGCACCCTTGCGCCGCCGTGCTCCACGAGGCCCTCCGACAGGGTGCGCACGACCGTCTCCACACCGCCCAGGTGCGGCGGCGAATAGTACTTGTTCACCATCGTGACGCGCAGCG
>Ga0209048_10003738_pt1 | contig 14709 bp, 16 predicted proteins | sample FrelakmetCRP12CR_FD_187146 | JGI IMG/M metagenome (GOLD analysis project Ga0209048, IMG submission 187146) | Freshwater lake sediment microbial communities from the University of Notre Dame, USA, for methane emissions studies - CRP12 CR (SPAdes)... | ecosystem: Environmental > Aquatic >... | reverse complement strand
GAGTTGCGTTTGCAACATCTCAAGATCTTTGCGCAGCACCGCAGCCGCGGCCGTGAGCTCCGTCACTTGAGACTCGGCTTTGCTTTGCGCAGCCTCTGCGCGCGCGGCGCGGGCATCGGCGAGCTCGAGCTTTTCGATCACGGCATAAGCAGCATTGTGAGCGCGGGCCACTGCTTCGGCGGAGCGCTGCTCGAGCTCTTTGATAGCTGCCGCTGCTTGAGACACCATATCCATTGCAGCGGTGGCGTCGTCGCTTCCGAACGAAGACTGATGTGTTGGAAGGTTTTTCGGGGTCAATGTCGGCGTATGTGACTCGCCCCTGGGGACGATTTCGCACATATCTTGGTCGAGCTCGAGCCAGTCCATACAACCTCCGCCATCGCTCGAGCTGGTTGCGTCGAGCTCCGTCTCGCGCTTGCCATCTTGGCAGAGAATACGGCGAAATCTCGACGCGCGCGCCGGTCATCCCCAACAATGTCTGCCAAACTGGCGCGAGCTCGACATGCGACCATCCCTCCGAGCGTCACACATTGCTGCCCTGCAAGTTTCCCGGCCGACGATTCCCATCGCCGGGAGATGACGATCTGACGATGATTGAACCGGCGGAAATCGACTAGGCTGCAACCTCACAAAAAAGGCCCGACCGTTTCCGGCCGAGCGAGCTTCGCATTTTCACCTGGGAGATCATTGACGCACCATGCGTCAACTGTCCGTCACATTACGTGGGGACACGTCCAGCAAAGGCAAGCGTCGCGGGAAACAGCCGGCCCGACAATCGAGAGCATGGCGATGAGCGCACGTTTCATGTAGAGCGACTCTATCCAGCGATCCGCCGGAGGCGACGCTTATTGGCGCTTGCGACCAGCGCTCTTCTCGGCCTTTGCCAACTTCAGTAGCTCAGCGTCTCGTCGTTACTCCGCGAAAGGCTTACTTCAACTGAAATCCGACGAGCTTTACGTTGGTAAGATTTGCCAAGCGTCTTCCTGCTTTGCGCCATACGCCCGTCCGGGGAATGTCGGCTCAAACAAAGGGAGAGTAGACGCGTGTCGTCGTCCTCAAATCGCGCGATTGACTCTTTGCTGCGCGACAAGACAACATGCGCCAATGACCGCGGCGCGTCTAACGACAAAAGGTTGTTATGGAAAGAAGCCCCGCCACAGACGTGACAGCCGGTTTCGCGATCGTCTTCATCGTCCTCGTGGTCTGTAAATTTGCGCAAGCGGTTATCGAACCCTTCGTCTTTGCGCTCTTTATCATCGAGATCGTTTGGCCAATGCAGAAAGGGCTTCAGCCCAAATTGGGCAAGGCAGCGGCGTTGACGCTGACGGTCGCTGCTACATCGGCCGTTGCACTGGCGCTTTTTTCGGTAATCGCCTGGGGAGGCCGCGCAGTCGCTGATTGGGTCGTACAGAATCTGGACCGAATCCAAGATACGCTGACTTCCTCGACCTCATGGCTGGAAGAGCACGATATTTTCGTCTTTGCGCTGATTGCGGACCACTTCAATCCTGCCTCGATAATCAGGATAGTTCATGCGCTCGCCGTCAGAGTGAACACCATCCTGGCGTTCGCGATCATCGTATTGATCTACGTCATCCTGGGACTTAGGGAAACCGAGGCGTTTCAATCGAGGATCGAGTCTCTGAAGAATCAGGACGCCAGCCGCCGGTTGCTCGCAGGTGGTAAGAGGATCGGCGAGAAATTCCGCACCTATATTTTCGTACGTACGATCGCCAGCATCGCCACAGGTCTCGCGATATGGGGCTTTGTTCGCTTCATGGGGATAGAGCTTGCGGGGGCGTTGGGCGTGCTGGCTTTCGCCCTGAACTACCTGCCCTACATCGGCTCGTTCATTGTGACCGTGCTTCCACCAATCTTCGCATATGTTCAGTTTGGGTCGGTCGAAACGTCTGTGCTGGTCTTGCTCGGAATCATGTTTATCCAGTTCGTGATCGGGAGTTATCTGGAACCGGTGTTCTCGGGATCCGCGCTGTCGATTTCGCCTCCTCTCGTGCTTCTTGCAGTCGTGCTTTGGACCTTTATGTGGGGCGCGCTCGGAGCCTTTCTCGGCGTCCCGCTTGCAATTGCGGCGCTGACGCTATGCGAACAGTTCCCTTCGACCCGATGGATAGCGGATTTGTTGTCGGCGGGACCGCCCGAGAGCGTGCCGACCATCCAAACGTCCTGAGGAACTGGCGCTATTTCGCTACCCGACGCGCCGCCGCTACGGTAAGCAGAAATCAGTGGAGGCGGCGGGTCAGCCAATGTGCTAAATTTTCGCCGCGGCTGGGGAGAGACGACAATGGCTTTGAGCAACAGAACTAAGCTGGGAATCACCCTAGCGGTTGGGGTTATTGCTTCGCTCGCATCTTTCTTGGCCGCCGTGCTGATTTTGGCGCTAGCCGCCTTCTTAATTGCATGGGGTCAACAACCAAAGCGCACGGAAGAAATCGTCGCTGGGTTGCCGTTTGGCGATCGCCTGATCAAGGCATTGACTCAATTAGACGTGATTATCGGGTCGGATGAACGCTGAGACGATGCGAGCGCGTTGAATTCTCCTGCATTAGCGATAGCTACTGCGGACCTGCCTTAGCTGCATCTCCTCATTTCGGGAGCGTCGCCTGGCCCCACTCAATATATGCCGGGCGCCAACCGCGCCGTCCGCGCCATATAGTCTTCGTATTCAGGAAAGATTTGAGCTAACGTCCGTTCCTCGATTTTCATTCGCTGAAACTGGAATATGAATTGCAATCCCACCAGCAATAGCGCCCATGACGACACATGCAGCAGCGCAATTCCAATGGCGGCAATCATCTCGCCAAGATAAAGCGGATGGCGAACTAAGGAATAAGGCCCCAGGGTTATTAGTCCCCGCGCCTGTGGGAGGATGCTGATCGAACGCCCGAGTGCAAGCGCCGCACAAATTGCGATAACGGTGCCGCCGATTATCAAGAGCAACGAACCGAGGTAAAGCAAGGATGAAAGCTCCTGAAGCGGAAGCAACGTGACGCCAACGCCGAGAAACGTGCCGACCACGGCCGCAAAACATGGATAGAAGCCTGGCGCGGTGTGCCGTGGGACGCGACGCGCCGCAAACATGACGGCCAAGACCGCGAGAAATACCAGTGTGCCAATGTTCGCGGCGATGACAAGGATGAGAGGCGCGCGGAGCGCAGACGGATCGGTCTGGATGAGAAACTCGGCCAGCGCAACCTCTTGAGCCACCGATGGCAAAGTCTGCGACGCGCAAAACACGCACCAGGCGATGAAAGGAATGGCTGCTAGTAGATCATAGAGTTTGGTGCGCCGGAAATCGTTAAGCCGCGTCGCAAGCGAACTATCCGTTTCAGGCGTCCACGCTCTCAACATAAGGCGCCTCGTTGGAGGGTATCAGAGCAAAGCGCTGGCCCGGTTGTGGCGCCTTGCGGATAGCTAGCTGGCCCGTCTCGCTGAGCAGTCGCATAGCAATCAACTCAAATCCAGGCCTTTGCGCCTCTTCAGATTATCACTTCAAGCTAAAGATCGCGAATTATTATCCAGCAGGTCGGCCTGTCGCCTGGAAGCATCGATCAACAGCCTGCCTCCTGAGTAAAACGCGTTCGCGCACGGTCCACGCAAGTCGGAGGCGCCTCTGCGTCAGTCCTCATTATCGTCGAATGTCATCGTGCGCGCATTGATCCGGTCCGTGCCCACTTCATCCCACGGAATGCCGGCATCGAGCGCCGCATTATAGGCGCTGTTCTCAGCCGCTTCCTCACTTAACGCCTCGACCCCGACGACCTTCCAGGTGACGCGCACTTTGAATTTGGGCATCGAACACTCCTCAGAGCTGGCCTCGTTCTCCGATGAAGTCCTCCGCGAGTCTTTTCAGCGCCCCTTCCGCAGAGGTCGCCTTGTTCTGTGCCGCATCCAATATATTCGCGTCAACGCTGTATAAATTCATTTTCACACTTTATGCGTTTACGTACAGCGTTCCGGTCGTCGCGAAATACGGAGCCGGCTTTAGCTCAGATAATTGGAAAGCGCGGCCGCTGCGCCGGGCTTTTCTCTTTTCGGCGGCGCCCCCTTCTATTGCCAACGATGGCATCCTCTGCAAAACCCCTGCTCTTGGCGACCGCTCGCGTCGCGCCACACTGGACCCTTTTGACGTGACCGCGCCCTCGCTCGACAGTTTCCGACGAATTGTCGTCAAAGTGGGCTCTTCCCTGCTTGTCGATCCGGCGGTGGCGACAGCAAAACGGGCGTGGCTCGAGCTTCTCGCGGACGATCTCGCCGCTCTGCATCGGCGCGGCGCCGACGTGCTGGTGGTGTCGTCCGGCGCCGTTGCGCTCGGGCGCAGCGTGCTTGGGCTAACGAAGAAAGGCGCGCTTCCGCTCCAGGACAGCCAGGCGTCGGCGGCAGTCGGGCAGATCGCCCTCGCGCGGCTCTGGGCCGAGATTCTTGGCGATCGCGGAATGGCGGCGGGGCAAATCCTCGTGACCTTCAGCGACACGGAGGAGCGGCGCCGCTATCTCTATGCGCGAGAATGTCTGACGCGGCTACTTGGCCTGCGCGCCGTGCCGGTCATCAACGAAAACGACACTGTGGCGACCTCGGAAATCCGCTATGGGGACAACGACCGGCTCGCCGCCCGAGTCGCGACGATGGCGAGCGCTGATCTGCTGATCCTGCTCTCCGACGTCGACGGACTGTATTCAGCGCCGCCGGACGGAAATCCCGATGCAAGGCTCATCCCGGTCGTGCCGCGGGTGACGGCGGAGATCGAGGCCATGGCCGGCGGCGCCGCCTCGCACTATTCGCGCGGCGGCATGCGAACCAAGATCGAGGCCGCCAAAATCGCCACGACGGGCGGCGCTCATATGGTGATCGCGGACGGGCGAGAGCCTTCGCCAATCGCGCGCATTGCCGAGGGCGGGCGCTGCACCTGGTTCCTGACGCCGTCGAACCCCATGACAGCGCGAAAAAAATGGATCGCCGGCTCGCTCGAACCCAAAGGCGTGCTGCATGTCGACGATGGCGCGGCGCGCGCGCTCGGCTCCGGCAAGAGCCTGCTGCCGGCCGGCGTGGCGCGAATCGAGGGCGGCTTCGCGCGGGGCGACTGCGTTCTCATCCGCAACGCCAAGGGCGGAGAGATCGGGCGCGGCCTCGTCACCTATGACGCCCTCGACGCTGCGCAGATCGTTGGGCGCTCCTCGCGGGAAATCGAGGGCGTGCTCGGCTACAAAGGGCCGGACGAAATCATTCACCGGGACGACATGGCGCTCGTCGGCGAATGAGGACGACAACAGCATCGCAGTCCTCATCCTGAGGAGCCTACGCAGCAGGCGTCTCGAAGAACGAGGGGCCGGCCCCAGCGGCGTAAATTTTTTCCGCTAAAGCGCCCCACCCTTCCCCTCCAGGGGAGGGTCGCATTGCGAAGCAATGCGGGGTGGGGTGGCTCGCTCGGATAAACGCAACCGAAGAATAGAGGTTTGGCGACGCGGCTAAACGGCGGATTTGCCACTTTGCTTTACCCCATCCCGGCGCTTCGCGCCGACCCTCCCCCTCAAAGGGAGGGTTTGTACGCAGGCGCTCCGGCGAAACTTATCCCCACCCTCCAGACCTCCCCTATGCTTTCGCCCGCCTTGCCAACTGAAAGGGGCGTCGTCACGGGTCGGCGGCGCTGGCGAGGACGGTTAAATGCAAGGCGGCGACCCTCGGACCTTGCATCGAGTCTCGCGCCGCTGGCCGGGCCGCCTCCAGATGCGTGGAGGGCGCATGACGGGAACGTCACGCGCGAAATGGCTGAGCCGCAGAAGTCGAAGGCTCCACGCTGGGAACGACTACCGAAACGGGATGAGTCCCAGGCCCGAGGCGGCGCATATGAGGCTCTTGCGACGCGCCCATATCGCGAGAGCGTTATGGGAAAGAAGCGGCGCCGTCTGGCGTCGTGTCCGGGAGAACGGCGTCCGCGATCAGCGGACGCGGCGGCTTTCGGGAAAAGGTGCGTCGTGGATAAAGACCGTGTCCGGGACGCCTCAATGGCGCCGACGCGCATTCTTTATCACGCTCTCGGCCGACAGACGGGGCCGAGGCGTCCCGGACCGCCCTCATGCCCCGCGTCGACACGGCGGCGGGAGGAACGGGTGCGTGCAATTTGCGAGGCCGGTCCGTGCGCAATGTTGATTAGCTAATATGGCGCTGGCGAGTGAACAATTCTTAATCTGCTGGGCCTTGGCGAACTCTCCGCTGTCGCCCATATTTGGCGCGCCGCGCCCTTTAGGGCCGGCTTCAAAGGGGAGAGACCCATGTCACCGGAAGAACGCCAACTTCTCGCCGGACTTTTCGAGCGGACCAAAGCGGCCGCTTCGATGCAGCGCGATCAGGAGGCGGAAGGTTTCATTAATGATCAGATCAAGGCGCAGCCAGCGGCGCCCTATCTGCTTGCCCAGACAGTCATCGTGCAGGACCAGGCCTTGCAGGCCGCCAATCAGCGGCTTCAGCAGCTTGAGGCGCGCAACCGCGAGCTGGAGTCTCAGGCGCAGAGACCCGCCAGCGGCGGCTTTTTAGGCGGCCTTTTGGGAGGCGCGGCTCCGCGCCAGGCTCCTCCGCCTCCTCCGCCGCCGGGTTATGGCCAGCCGCCCGGCGGCCCGTGGGGTGGTCAGCAACCCAATTTCGCGGCTCAAGGCTACGCCCCGCAAGTTCCGCAAGGAGCGCCTCCGGCAGCTGGCGGCGGCTTCTTGAAGGGCGCGCTGGGCGCGGCGGCGGGCGTCGCCGGCGGCGTTTTGCTGGCTGACAGCATTCGCGGCCTGTTCCATGGCGGCGGAGGCGTCGGCGGGCTGGGCATCGGGTCCGGCTACGAACATACGGGCGGCGACACCATCGTGAACAATTATTATGGCGATTCGCCCGGCGCCGACACGCAGCAAGCGGATTACGACGGCTCCTATGACGATTCGTCGGGTGTGCAGGACGCCGACTACGGCGACGACGGCGGATTCGACAGCGGCGGAGACGGCGGCTTCGACGTATAACGGGCGCTAAAACCCAAAAAAAACATTGGTCCCGGCCTGTAGCAGGCCGGGATTTTCTTTTTCTTAACCGCAGTGTGCGCCCCCACACAAACTTTCCGGCTGGCCACTCCTAAGGTCACGACGCTCGATGAGACGAGCACACCGGCTCGGTTCCGAGCCCGCCAACCGGGAGCTTGTCATGAACGCCAATTTCTCTTCCCTCGCATCTCAGCCCGTTCGCGTCGGCTATGCGGTGCGCATCTCCTTCTGCATCGTCGCCGCGGGCCTCGCCCTCTGCGCTGGAAAAGCGCTTGTCGCGAAGGCCTTCGACATGAGCGCTCACGCCGCGCCGGTCATGGCGCGTGAAGCCGTCGCCGCTCAGCAGCCCGCGCAGGACGTGTGCCGCCAGGTCACCGTCGAAATTGACGAAGGATATGGCGTGCGTGGCCAGACGACCCGCTGGGTCTGCCGCAAGGCTCTCTGAGACAAAGCCAAGGCACGAGTGAGCAAGTTACGGGACAGGATTATGTATTCCCAACAAAAAGCGGCGGATGTTGGCGGGAAGCGCTTTGCGACGCTGAAACGCCTTGGACTGTGGTCAGTGGCGTCCGCCGCACTATTCGCTCCCCATTTCGTCCACGCCGAAGCGGCGTGGAGCGCGGCGCCCTCGGCGCAGACGCTTGCCATCGTCGAGATGAACGCGGCTCGTGCAACGCCGGCGATCCTCGATTACAAGAATTCGCTTAGTGGATGGACCGCAACGCGCATGGACGCGGCGGCCTCGAAAGAAAACGAAACTCTGGCGCCCGCTCTGAAAGATTGGGCGCAGACTCCGCTCTCCGGAACGCGCGCCGCCGAGCGGCATCGGCGACGCCTTGAGATCGCCGACGCGCGCGGCAATAGGCCGCTATGGCGCGACGGCGTTGGCTTTACGGCTGCCGCAAACGCAGCGCCGGCTGTTTTGCAGGAAGCCGATCGCGATGGATTGAATCTCGCGCAGACGAGACCGCCCAAGCCGGAAGACGGATGGACAGTCGCGCAGGCGGAACTCGCGCTCTCCGAGGCGAATATGCGGCGCAAGCCTCGGGGGAGCGCGTCGATCCGTGAAGCATTTCGAAGCTGACTGGCATGAGCCCGGCTTTGCCGGAGACCGCCCAAGTTTTCGCCGCTGTGTCGGCGGCCGGCGCAGACGCAGGAAAAACGCTTCAGAATTTCAATCCACAGCACGAGGGCCACCGCGCGCTGAAAGACAAGCTCGCCGAGCTGCGGGCGATGCGCTTCTACAGCGCACAGGCTGCCGTCACGCGCGTCGCTGACGCGCGCGTTTCGGCCACGGATGCAACGCCGCGGCCCAATCCGGCGACATTGACGCAAGGCGACGCGCGCGCGACCGAAGCCGAGATCGTCGCGAATATGGAGCGCTGGCGCTGGGTTCCGCGCGATCTCGGCGCAGACCGGATTGAAGTGAATATCCCCGACTTTCAGCTCTCGGTGAAACGTCATGGCGCAATTGCCCATCGCACGTGCGTGATCGTCGGAAAAATGAGGACGCCAACGCCCGTCTTCTCGGATCGAATGCGTTTCATTGTGATCAATCCGTCCTGGAGCGTGCCGCCGTCGATCATCCGCAATGAAATGGCCGCCAAGCACGGCAGCGATCTATCCTATCTCGCGCAGCGCGGATTTCAGGTTTCCTATCGCAATGGCCGCGCCAGCGTGCGTCGGCCAGACGCCTAACCTTTTCTCGCAAACGCGCCGCGCCTTCAGCCATGGTTGCGTGCGCGTCGAAGAGCCCTTCAAACTCGCGGAAGCAGTGCTTGCGCCGCAAGGCGAATGGCCGGAATCGCGCCTTCGTCGCATGGTCGGTCCCTCGGAGCGTCGCATAGATCTCACCGACTCTTTGCCCGTTCACATTGAATATTTCACGGCTTTTGTCGACGAGAACGGCCGCTTGCAACTGCGCGACGACATCTATGGCTATTCGGCCAAGACGCGCGCGGCGCTGAAGCTCGACGGCGTCTGATCGGCGCCGATATCCGCTCGCTATTTTTGCGCGGACAAATGCGCAAGCTCTTTGCGCATGTCCTCAACCGTACGGGAAATATTGGCGCGCGCCGGACCAAGCCACAAAGCGCTCGTTTCCGCTCGACGGTAGAGCGTAACGCCGCTCTTGCTGAAGCGGTCGAGCATCTCGAGCCGCGCAAGGCAAAACGTCGCTTTCGGAACCCATGCGAATTCAAAACGTATTTTATGCAAATTGGCCGAAAAGACGTCCCATGGCTCGGCGAGCGGGCTGAGGTCGAGATCGAGGAAAAGGTCGAGATCCTTCGCAAACCCCGGATAATGTTCCGTCGAAGCCGAGGCTTCGAGATGACGCGCGGTGGCCATGATCATTTCGCTGACCGCATTCGCCTCCGCCTGAGACAAAAGCGTATGGCGCCGAAACAAGGCGTCGCTGTCGCGGACATTCTCGGCGTCCGGCCGGAACGCGCCGGCGGGACTGCGCGTCGCATAAATGGCGTCGTGCCAGAAAATCGCAGTTGCAATGAGATCCGGACGCGTCGCCAGACCGCTGAATTCGTCGAGCTTATGCAGAAGATCGTCGATGTGCTTCCAGGCGTGATAGGAGCGCTGCGGCTCGCAGTAAGCCGCATTGAGAATGGCCCACGAGGACGAGTCGTGCTGTTTGGCAAGCGACGCCCAATAGTGGTAGCGGATTTCGTCCGTCACAATTCGAGGCGCGCTCATTTGCTGTCCAAGACCCATATTGGCGACCAGTCCTTAAGCAGTTGCCTATCGCGCAGTGAACCAAATCTTTCTTTCAAAACCATATAGAGCGCGCGCCACTGAGGCGCGACTTCCGCCGCGAGCTGTTGCGCCCCGTCGAGCGCCTCGTCGAAGCGCTTCGCGCGATAGGCGTCGCAGATGGCTTCGTGTTTCCGACGCCAACGCTGAAACTCAAGCGTTTGCGCAAACTCTTTGTCGCCGGCGATGGCCGCGACCCGGGTGGCGGTATTGCGGCCCATGACGACGACGTCGCCAAGGTCGAGCCAGGCGTAGTCGCGAACGGCGTCGCGCACCGCATCCGCCGCTATAATGTCGGTGCGGAATGTTTTGGTGGCGCCGTCGAGACGCGATGCGAGATTAACAATGTCTCCAAGAATGGAATAATCGAATCGCCGGATCGAACCCATATTGCCGACGCTGCAAGGGCCGAGCGCCAATCCGACGCCCATGGCCGCCTCGCGAAAAGCGCGCCCTTCCCTTTGCGCCTTTTCGCGGCGCGCAGTGTTGAATACAGCCAGTTCGCCGCGCATGGCCAAAGCGGCGTCCACCGCCTTGCGCGGATGCTCATCGACATCGAGCGGTGCGTTCCAGAAAGCGAGAATGGCGTCGCCCATATATTTGTCGATCGTGCCGGCGCGCTCCAAAATCGCATCGGTCATGGGCGTAAGATAAGCGTTCATGAACTGCGTCAGCTCCTGAGCACTCATGCCTTCGGATAGTCCGGAAAAATCGCGCAGGTCGCAGAATAGAACTGAAAGCTCTCGCGTTTCGCCACCCAAAACGAGACGGTCGGGATTCTCCGCTAAACGGTCTACGACCGCCGGAGCGACAAATTTACCAAACGCTTCATGCACATGACGCTTTGCCGCTTCCTCGAAACGCCAAAGCGTCGACGCTCCGACCAGATAGGAAATGATGATCGACACGCTGGGAAAGCCGGGATCGAGCAGAAGCCCGCGCTTTTCGAACAGAAAAAAAGACCCGCAGAAAAGCAAAGCTATGAAGACGGCGGCAACAAGCGCGGACGCGACGGGCGGCGCGATCAAAAGGAGGACGGCGACGCCGGCAAAGCATACGGCGGCGGCAAGATATTCCAGGCCGAAGGCCCAATCCGGCCTCGACAGCAGGCTGCCGGAGACGAGCGACTCCACGATCTGCGCATGGATGTCGACGCCGGAGACAGCCGGCTCCAGCGGCGTCGCGCGTATGTCGCCAAGACCGGTCGCTTTCGCGCCGACAAAAACAATCCGGCCTTCGACTTCGTCGCGTTTGGTGCGGCCCTGCAGAACGTCGGCGGCGGATAGTGTTCGCTGCGGAGAAGCAGCGGTGTAGCGCGGCCTCACTTCTCCATTCGCGCCTGTCGCGATTTCGAAAGCGCCGATCTTGACGGCGTTCATTCCGGTGCGACGCCCGAACGCCGTTTCGCCGCTCGCATTCGACGAACGTAGAACATAAGTCGTCTCGCCCTGCGCGACGCGAAGCGCCTCCATTGCAAGCGAGGGAACAATTCCGAAAGGACCTGCTCCAAAAAGAAGCGCACGTCGCACGACCTGATCGCGGTCCGGAAGCCAATTGGTGGCGCCAAGCCCGCGCGCGGATTGCGCGAGCGGCGGCATCGGCGCGACGATGGCTGGAAAGTACGGAAGAAATGGAGCGGGATCGTCGCCCGCGGTGACGAAGCCTGCTTTCGGCTCCGGCGCTTTAATGGCGCCTGTCGCGGAAAGAGTCTCGCCTAAAATCGACGGCGTCGCGCCAAGCGCGCGCGTAAAAATCTGATCGTTGGACGGCGTCTTTGCCAGCGTGCGCGACACGTCGCGGCGCAGATTTTCATTGGGGATCGTGACGAGCATATTCTCGAAACTCGTTCGGTCCGGCTCCGCGAAGATGAAGTCAAAAGCGATGGCCGACGCGCCCAATGCTGCGAGCTTCTCCGTCAACTCGGCGAGGCGCGTGCGCGGCCAGGGCCATTGGCCGAAAATTTTCAGACTCTCCTCGTCGACGCCGATAATCTTGACGGGCGCCTGCAGATCGAAAGGCCGCGGATCGGCGCGCTGAAATGAATCGAAGACGAAATTACGCAAGTCGTCGAGCAGGCGCGGCTGAAAAAAGGCGGCGGGAAAGACGGCGAGCGCCGTCAATGTCATGGCGATCGAATAGACATGACGTCGCCGCCACATGAACGTCCCCTGTTTGGCGATGCGCACATGCCCTGAAATAGGCGGCAGTTGCGCATCGAAGCGGAAAACTTCGGCAAGGACGTTCTTGAAATGCGTCTTAGCTAAAAATTACTTCATGGCTCCAGATGGTGGCCGGCCGCCACCATCTGGAGGCGGAGAATTTCTTGGCGGCGGCGGCAGCGGTAGATTGTTCACTGAGCTCTGGCTTTCGACGAATGTATTGCCCGTCCATATCAGATTGAGATCGTCGAGGATGCTCGGCGTGCTCGGATTGCCGATATCGGACGGCGGCCGCACCTGGCCCAATTGTTGATTTGCGTCCGGATTGTTCGGCAGATTGACTGCGCCGCCATGCTGGGTGGCGTCGCTGGAAAGCGCCGCTTCCATCTGCGCAATCCACTCCGGCGGAACGAGAAACGGCTCGGAGATGTCGCCATTGCCGGAAACGCACACGCCAAAGCCCGGCCGCCTGAGCTTCGCCGAACCATGGCTGTTCGAAATTATCGCTTCGCCATATTGAATAACGACCAGCTGGCCGCCGCATGGGCTTTTCGTCCAGAAGAGCGCCGTGCCGCCGCGTACGCCGATGGAGGCGGTGGGCGTGCGCACATTGGCGCCCGCGCCATGACTGACGCCGCCGCCGACGAAGCGCAGCACGCCCTTGGCGAGAGACACGCCCTGACTGCCGCCGCCCGGCGTGCCGTTGTAAACGAAGTGATCGACGGTCACGTTGCTGTTGCGGCCGACAGTCATTGTGGAAGTGTCGCGAAAGACGATCTGGGCGCTGCCCTCGGAACTTGTCTCGATGCGTTCGCGATTTTCAACGCCGACGCCAAGCGAAAGCTTGCGAACCGATTGGCCCGGCGGCGTGCCGCGCGCGGTCTGATTGACGGCGCCGACATTGCCCACCGTTTCCGCCTGCGCAGTCGCGCATGCTATCGCCAATCCGGAGACGAGGAGACAGAGTTTTGCGGAACGCATCATGTCAGGACTCCTCAAAACTTGGCCACGGGACCGACGGTCACGGAAAAATTATTGCTGTTGAAGTTCGGCAAATTGGACCAGTTACGCGAATATTCGAAGGCAGTGGCGAATCCGAAATTTGGAGTGATCGGCGCCTCGAAGGCTACGCCCGTCGCCCAGCCGACGTCGCGACGCGCGCGAAATGGATCGAGAAACAGATTGGCCGAGTCGAACTGCAGCTGAAACACGCGGCCATAAGGCGCGATCGTCCATTTGCGGCCGATCTCATATACCGGCGGATCGAAGTCGATCCGCAACAACCCTTGAGCTTCGATCTGATTGAAGGATTGCGGAGAATTATGCGTCTCGCCGCGAACATAGGAGAGACGCGTTTCCAATCTGACGTCGTCCACCGGCTTCGCATAGGCGGTGAGATAGGCGTTGAGCGTGTCGCCCGAAGCGAGCGTCGCGACCGTCGGCGTAAATCCGCGCGTATTGACGGAAAGCGCGCGCCATTCGAAGCCAGGCTCGACGGAGAAAATCGGCCCCAGGGGCACATTCACATTGAAGCCGGCGCCGCCGGAGTTGAGATAGTTGATGTTGCCAAGGCTCGAAACGAGCCCGGTCACGTACGGCTTGACCGTCACGCCGGGCAAGGAGTCCGGCGCAAGCGCAAGGCGTGGACCGGCGGATATGCTGAACAAGCCGACGTTATATTCGCTGAGGCGGAACTGCTGGGTCGCATAGCCGGAGATGCGCGTCTCGAACCGGTCGCCGTTCTGGTTCTGGAAGTCATAGTCGTGAGCGACTTCCCCCAGCTCGAAGGCGTTGAAGTCCGAACGCCGCTGCAAAACGCCGATGCGGTCGACGCCGCCGACGCGGAACAGATCGTTGGACGGAAAGAAATTCGCGTTCGACTGCGAACGAACGCCAACCTGGAAGCGCCCGTACCAGCGGCTTGCTTCATTCTGCTTTTCGATCTCGGGCAGGTGCGACTCGATCTGAGCGACTTGCGCCGCGTCGAGGTCTCCGGCAGCCAGCGCACGCCGCAGATGCTGGGCAGAGAGCTGATAGGCGCCGAGTCGCGCATACAGGAAGCCGAGTTCCTTGCGCGCGCGCGAAAGAGCCGGGTTGAAGGTGAGAAGCCTCTCGAGCGCGCCGACTCCGGCTTCATAATCCTTAAGCTCGGTCGAGAGAACGACGTAACGGTAGGTCGTGTCGTAGTCCGTCGGGTGCACCCGAATATGTTCGGCAAGCCGCGCCTGCTCGGCGCGCGCATTCTGCTCGTCGACGATCAGATTCTGCGCGAAGACGGGCGTCGAAAAACATGCGCCAGCTCCAAAGGCGACGCAGACGACGACGCCGGCTTGAAGAGTGGAAAGGAAGACGCGAGGCGTCCGGGGCAATGAATTAAGTGAAAAGAAGTCGAAGGCCATTGAGCAACGCCGCCCTGTGCGCCGGTAGTATAAACCGGACGTTAAGAGCTGCACGGTGACTCGGATAGTGCAGCATGGCAAGCGGCCACGCTGACGTCGACATTCCATAGGTAAATATTGATAAACTATTGAAATAGAAAATTTATCTTCAGTAAAAGCAGCTTCAGGACGTCGCATTGCGGTCTCGCCGGCGAAAAACCGCGTCGACTGTTGCCAAAAGGGCACGGTAACCCATTCGCCCTCAACGCTTTTTGCGCGGCCGAACGAGACCCGATCGAATGACGCGCGAGCCTGGCGGGGCGGTCACGCAGGAGCGGGCCGTCAGGGCTCTTAGGCCGGAATTTGTCTTGCGCC
>Ga0209048_10003737_pt1 | contig 14709 bp, 12 predicted proteins | sample FrelakmetCRP12CR_FD_187146 | JGI IMG/M metagenome (GOLD analysis project Ga0209048, IMG submission 187146) | Freshwater lake sediment microbial communities from the University of Notre Dame, USA, for methane emissions studies - CRP12 CR (SPAdes)... | ecosystem: Environmental > Aquatic >... | reverse complement strand
GACCTCCTCCTTCGACTTGTGCAGCGCGGGACCGATGATGTGCGACGGCGGCTCGTAATCGTTGATCTGCAGGATGTACTCGCCGAGGTCGGTCTCGACCACCTTCAGTCCGGCCGCCTCGATGGCGTGATCGAGCGCGGACTCCTCGGAGACCATCGACTTCGACTTGATGATCTTCGCGACACCGTGCTTCGCCGCGATCTCGAGCACCAGCGCGTTGATGTCAGCCGGCGTCTCGGCGTACAGGACGGTCGCCCCGCCCGCGATTGCGTTCTTCTCGAAGATCTCGAGCCACACGTCGAGATTCTCGAGCGCGCGGTTGCGGATCGCCTTGCCGGCATCGCGCGTCGCCTCGAAGTCGCCGACCTCGGACAGCGACGCACGTCGCTTGGCAATGAACTTCCCCTGCATCTTCTTCAGGTTGCCCTGCAATCGCTGGTCGTGCAGCTTCTCGTGAGCGCGCTCCTTGAAGTGCATCGATGCGACTTGCATGACCGGACCCCGAACCTTTAACGAAAAACGCGCGAAGCCCGCGGGCAGGACCCGACGATCCGGTTGTCCGCCGGGCGCCGCGCGGCATTCACCGCCGCTCCCCGGCCAGCACCTCGGCCACGTGCAGCACCTTGGTCTTGGCATCGCCGCGCCGGCGCAGCCGGCCCTCGATGTTCAGCATGCAGCCGAGATCGCCCAGCACGATGGCGTCCGCGCCGCTCGCGGCGACGTGCCCGCACTTGTTGTCGGCGAGCCGCGCCGAGATTTCGCCGAACTTGATGGAGAACATGCCGCCGAAGCCACAGCAGGTCTCGCATTCGGCCATCTCGGCCAGCTTGAGGCCGGCGACCTTGGCGAGGAGGCTGCGGGGCTGCGTCTTCACACCCATTTCGCGCAGCCCCGCGCAGCTGTCGTGATACGTCACGGTGCCGTCGAAACGACCCGGCACGCGGTCCAGCTTCAATTCGTTGACGAGAAAATCGGTCAGCTCGCGCGTCTTCGCGGCGAGCGCCTCGACCCGCTTCGACATCGCCGGATCGTCGGCGAACAGGTCGGCGTAATGCGTGCGGATCATCCCGCTGCACGAACCTGACGGCGCGACCAGAAAGTCGCAATCCTCGAATTCGGCGACGACTTTGGCGGCGAGCGCCCTGGCGTCCGCGCGGTCGCCCGAGTTGTAGGCAGGCTGGCCGCAGCAGGTTTGCGCCGGAGGCACGACGACCTCGGCGCCGCCCGCTTCCAGCAGCCGGATGGCGGCGAAGCCGATCGACGGTCGCATCAGGTCGACGAGGCAGGTTACGAAGAAGCCGACGCGCATCGGGACGGAGATCCGACGAAAACCGAGGATCGGATCATCTTAGCATGGCCATGTCCCGCCGCGGCGCGCCACGCGGCGCCGGCGGTCACAGCAGGCCGGAATGCGCGAGCGCGACGACGCAAAGCCCCAGCAACGGCTGCGGCAGGATGCCGAAGACCAGCAGTGCCAGGCCGTTCGCGGAAAGCAGTGCGCGGTTGTCGCCGCGCGCGGCGATCGGGGTCATGTCCGTCGCGTCGTCGAAGTACATCAACTTGACGACACGAAGGTAGTAGAACGCGCCAACCAGCGACGCCATGACCGCGACGACCGCGAGCCAGACGAAGCCGGCATCGACCGCGGCCTGGATCACCGAGAACTTGGCATAGAACCCGACGGTCGGAGGAACACCGGCGAGCGAGAACATCACCAGCAGCATCATGAACGCCCACCAGGGCGAGCGCTGGTTGAGGCCGCGGAAATCGTCCAGCCGGTCGGCCTCGAAACCCTCGCGCGACAGCAGCATGATCATGCCGAAGGAAGCGAGGCTCGTCAGCACGTAGGCGACCGCGTAGAACATGGCCGCGCTGTAACCGGTGGGGTTCGCCGCCAGGAAGCCCATCAGCATGAAGCCCATGTTCGCGATCGAGGAATAGGCGAGCATCCGCTTGATGCTGGTCTGCGCGATCGCGACCACATTACCCAGCACCATCGACAGGAGCGCCAGCACGACGAGCATCCCCTGCCAGTCGAACCAGAGGCTGCCGAGCGCGACGCCGAGGAGCCGCAGCATGAACGCGTACGCGGCGAGCTTCGGCGCAGTGCCGATCAGAAGCGTCACCGCCGTGGGCGCGCCGTCGTACACATCCGGGACCCACATGTGGTAAGGGACGGCCCCGAGCTTGAACGCGACGCCCGAGACCACGAAGACCAGTCCGAAGAGCAGGATCGTCTTGTTGCCGGTCCCTGCTGCCAACGCCCTTGCGACCTCGGCGATGCCGAGCGACCCGGTCGCGCCGTAGACCATCGACATTCCGTACAGCAGCATTCCGGATGCCAGCGCACCCAGCACGAAATATTTCATTGCCGCCTCGGACGCCGCGTTCGACGCCCGGTGCATCGCGACCATCGCGTAAAGGGACAAGGCGAGCAACTCGAGGCCGAGATAGAGCGTGACGAAGCTGCCCGCGGCGATCATGACCATCATGCCAAGCAGCGCGAACAGCGACAGCACGAAGGTCTCGCCACGGAAGAGCCCGCGCGCGGCGCAATAGCCACGCGAGTAGAACAGCGTCAGCGACAGCGAGGCGCACGCCATCAGCTTCAGCGTGTCGGACAGCATGTCGTCGACGACCATGCCGGAAAACGCCGTCGCGGGCTGCATCTGGGTCGGTGCGTAGACCCCCGCCGCAGCGACCACCAGCACGACCTGCGTCAGCCAGAACGACACGTGACGCTTCGCTTCGGGAAGGAAGAGGTCGGCGATGAGTATGACGCAGGCGCCGCAGAGCAGCGCGATTTCCGGCAGGACAGGGGCGAAATTCACGGTCAGCATGGTCGGGTCCGTCCGCTCAGCGCCTGCCCGGCCGCCCGAAGGACACCGAACGCCCGCTCGGGGGGCGGCGAACCACGTGAGCTTGGGGGCACTTCATCACAGCTTGCTCTTCGCGACGTGCGCCAGCAGGTCGGCGACCGAGCTGTGCATCACGTCGATATAGGGCTTCGGCCAGACGCCCATCGAGAGCACGAGCAGCCCGACCGCGACGAGCAGCCAGAATTCCCGCCGGTTGACGTCGATCAGCGTCTTCACATGGTCGTTGGCGATCGGCCCGTAGATCACCCGCTTGTACATCCACAGTGTGTACGCGGCGCCGAGGATCATGATCGTCGCCGCGGCGAACCCGAGCCAGAAATTGACCTTGACCGCGGCCAGGATCACGAGGAACTCGCCGACGAAGCCCGAAGTCGCGGGAAGGCCCGAGTTGGCCATCGCGAACAGCATCATGAGGGCGGCGAATTTCGGCATCGTGTTGACGACACCCCCGTAGTCGGCGATCTGCCGGCTGTGGACGCGGTCGTACATCACGCCGACGCAAAGGAACATCGCCGCCGACACGAACCCGTGCGAGATCATCTGCACGAGCCCGCCTTCGACTCCGAGCTGGCTGAACAGGAAGAACCCGAGCGTCACGAACCCCATGTGCGAGATCGACGAATAGGCGATCAGCTTCTTCATGTCGGACTGCACCAGCGCAACGAAGCCGATGTAGACGATCGCGATCAGCGACAGCGTGATCACGAATCCCGAAAGGTAGCGCGAAGCGTCCGGCACGATCGGCAGGATGAAGCGGACGAAGCCGTACGCCCCGATCTTCAGCGTGATCGCGGCCAGGATGACCGAGCCCCCCGTCGGCGCCTCGACGTGGGCGTCCGGCAGCCACGTGTGCACCGGCCACATCGGCACCTTGACCGCGAACGAAAGGAAGAACGCCACGAACAGCAGCACCTGCACCTTGAGCGACAACGGGACGTGGTACCACTCGAGGATCGAGAACGTCTCCGACACGTTGTAGAGGTAGATCAGCGCCACCAGCATCAGCAGCGACCCGAGCAGCGTGTAGAGGAAGAACTTGACCGCCGCGTAAACCCGGTTCGGACCGCCCCACGCGCCGATGATGATGTACATCGGAATCAGCATCGCCTCGAAGAACATGTAGAAGAGGATGCCGTCCAGCGCCGCGAACGCACCGTTGATGAGCCCCGACTGGATGAGAAATGCCGCCATGTACTGCGCGACGCGCGTCTGGATCACCTCCCACGCCGACCAGACGACGAAGAGCGTCATCAGGCTGTTCAGCAGCACGAACAGCATCGAGATGCCGTCGACCCCGAGGAAATAGTGGATGTCGAAGCGCGGAATCCATTCGCCGCGTTCGACGAACTGCATGTTCGAGGTGCCGCTGTCGAAGAGGAGCCAGAGCGGCAGCGTCACGATGAGGCCGGCGAGTGCGCCGGTGAGCGCGATCCAGCGCGCCACGCCGGCGTCGCGGTCGCGGCCGACGGCCAGCACTGCAAGTCCGGCCACGATCGGGACCCAGATGGCGAGGGAAAGGTACGGCATCATCGCCCTTTCACCGGGTCCACCACGTCAGGAGCGCAAAGAGGCCGACGATCATCGTGAAGGCGTAGTGGTAGACGTAGCCGGATTGCACGTGGCGCGCGAGCGCGGCCGTCCAGCCGACGACACGCGCCGCGCCGTTGACGAAAAACCCGTCGATGATCGAGCGGTCGCCGACATTCGAAAGGAACCGGCCCAGCGCGCGGAAGCCGCCGGCGAAGAACCAGTCGTTGAACTTGTCGAAGTAATAGTTGTTCTCCAGCAGCGTGTAGACCGGTCCCAACGCCTTCGCCATCCGGGCCGGCAGCCCGGGATTGACGAGGTACAGGTACCAGGCCGAGCCGATCCCGGCGAGCGCCAGCCAGAACGGCAGGCTCAGCACGCCGTGCTGGATGAACGCGCCTATTCCGTGCCACTCCGCCTTGAACTCCCACATCGCCTGGTGCTCGGGCCGCACGACGATCGAGCTGCCGAAATAGTCGCCGACCAGCATCGGCTCGACGTACGCCCACCCGGCGTACACCGAGGGAATCGCCAGCAGGATGAGCGGCACCGTCACCACCCACGGACTCTCCCTCGGCGGTCCGTGGTGGACATCGTGGTCGTCCGCCGCGTCGTGCGCGTGGGCGCTGTCCGTCCCGTGTGCGGCGGCGCCGAATCGCTCGCGGCCGTGGAAGGCGAGGAACAGCATCCGGAACGTGTAGAACGCCGTCACGTACACGCCGGCCGTCACCGCGAAATACGCGTACGAATGCCCCGGGATCGACGACAGGTGCACGGCCTCGATGATCGCGTCCTTCGAGAAGAAGCCCGCGAACGGCGGGATGCCGCAGAGCGCCAACCCGCCGATGACCATCGTGGCATAGGTGATCGGCATGTACTTCCGCAGACCCCCCATGTTGCGCAGGTCCTGATCGTGGTGCAGCGCGATGATCACCGATCCTGCGCCCAGGAACAGCAACGCCTTGAAGAACGCATGCGTCATCAGGTGGAACATCCCCGCGGAATACGCGGACACCCCCAATGCGACCGTCATGTAGCCCAGCTGCGACAATGTCGAATAAGCGACGACGCGCTTGATGTCGTGCTGGACAATGCCCAGGATGCCCAGGAAGAGCGCGCCAGTGGCGCCGATGACCGTCACGAACGAAAGCGCGGTGCTGGAAAGCTCGAACAGCGGGCTCATCCGCGCCACCATGAAGATGCCGGCCGTCACCATCGTCGCGGCATGGATCAGCGCGGAGATCGGGGTGGGCCCTTCCATCGAGTCGGGCAGCCAGACATGCAGCGGCACCTGCGCGCTCTTGCCCATCGCGCCCACGAACAGGCAGATGGCGATCACGGTGAGCAGCGACCACTGGGAGGCGCCCCACAGGCTGACCGCCGTCGCGGCCAGCGACGGCGCCTTGGCGAACACCGACGCGTAATCGAGCGTTCCGAAATACGCGAGGACAAGGCCGATCCCGAGCACGAAGCCGAAATCGCCGACGCGATTCGCGAGGAACGCCTTGAGGTTGGCGTAGATCGCCGTCGGTCGCGTGTACCAGAAGCCGATCAGCAGGTAGGAGACCAGGCCCACCGCCTCCCAGCCGAAGAAGAGCTGGACGAAGTTGTTGCTCATCACCAGCATCAGCATGCTGAACGTGAAGAGCGAGATGTAGCTGAAGAAGCGCGCGTAGCCGGGATCGTCGGCCATATAGCCGATCGTGTAGACGTGGACCATCAGCGAGACGAACGTGACGACGAGCATCATCGTCGCCGTCAGCGGATCGATCAGGAACCCGACCGAGAACTTGAGCGCACCCGACTGCAGCCACGTGTAGACGTCGCCGTTGAATGAATGGCCGGCCTGCACGTCCCGGAAGATCACGTAGGACGCGACCATCGCGACCGCGACGCCGAGGATGCACAGCCAGTGCGAGACCCGGCGGCCGAGCTGCGCGCCGGCGAGCCCGACGACAATGGCGGCGGCGAGCGGCGCCAGCGGCACGAGAAGATAGAGTTGCGGCATCGTCATCGGGCAATTCCCGCGGCTAGCCCTTCAGGCGGCCCATGTCCTCGACGTCGATCGAGCCGACGTTGCGGAACAGGAGCACGAGAATCGCGAGGCCGATCGCCGACTCCGCGGCCGCGACGGTCAGGATGAAGAATACGAAGACCTGCCCCGCCATGTCGTTCAGGTAACTCGAGAACGCGATGAAGTTCATGTTGACGGCTAGCAGCATGAGTTCGATCGCCATCAGCAGGATGATGACATTCTTCCGGTTGAGGAAGATCCCGGCCATGCTTATCGCGAACAGGATCGCCCCAAGCACGAGGTAGTGCGACAGCGTAGGCGCCGTTACGAATTCCACGGGAAAAGGTCCTTTGGGTCCCGTCGTCGGCCGCCGTGGGGCACAACGCCCCCCGGCGGCGACGCCGCGTTCGGTTTCTTACTCGTTCTTTTCAGTCGGGATGTTGAGTATTCGCAGCCGGTCCCGCGGCCGCGCCTTCACCTGTTCGGCCGGATTCTGATACTTCGTTTCCCGGCGCCTGCGATGCGTCAAGGCGATCGCCGCGATGATCGCGACCAGCAGGATGACCGCGGCGATCTCGAACGGATAGACATAGTCGGTGTACACCAGCATGCCCAGGGCGCGAGTGTTGCTGGCGCCGGTCGTGGGGCCGGCGACGCTGCCGACGGGCACCGCAAGCCGGCTGCCCAGCAGCGTCAGCGCCATCTCGATCAAGACCAGCGCGCCGACGGTCGCACCGACCGGAATGTAGCTCCGGAACTGCTTGCGCAGGTTGTCGAAATTGATGTCCAGCATCATCACGACGAACAGGAAGAGCACCATCACCGCGCCGACGTAGACCAGCACGAGCACGATCGCCAGGAATTCCGCCTTGAGCATCAGCCAGTGCGCCGCGGCCGTGAAGAACGCCAGCACGAGCCAGAGCACCGCGTGCACGGGATTGCGCGCCGTGACGACGCGCAGCGCGGCGAACACGAGGATCGCCGCGAACGCATAGAAGAGAAAGGCGGGAAAAGTCATCTGAACTTGGAATCCGACATTCGATCCGCGGCGATCTGTGCCTCGTACCGATCACCTACCGCAAGCAGCATGTCCTTGGTGTAGAGCAGGTCGCCACGCTTCTCGCCGTGGTACTCGAGCACGCGCGTCTCGACGATCGAATCCACCGGGCAACTCTCCTCGCAGAAACCGCAGAAGATGCATTTGGTGAGGTCGATGTCGTAGCGCGTCGTCCGCCGCGTTCCGTCCGCCCGCTGCTCGGACTCGATCGTGATCGCGAGCGCCGGACAGACGGCCTCGCACAGCTTGCACGCGATGCAGCGCTCCTCGCCATTCGGGTAGCGGCGAAGCGCATGAAGCCCGCGGAAGCGCGGGCTCATCGGCGTCTTCTCCTCGGGGAACTGCACGGTGATCTTCCGTGCGAACAGGTGACGACCGGTCAGCATCAGGCCCCGTCCGAGCTCGAGCAGCAGCCAGGTGTTGAAGAAGCTCTTGACGCGCGCCAGCATCGCCCCGTTCTCCGTCAATGGAAGAGGTCCGCCCAGCGCGTCTGCATCATCGCGCCGACGAACACGATCCACACGAGCGTCACCGGGATGAAGATCTTCCAGCCCAGCCGCATGATCTGATCGTACCGGTATCGCGGCCACGTCGCCCGGATCCACAGGAACACGAAGAGCACCGCACACATCTTGACGAGGAGCCAGGGCAGCCCGTCGCCGAACGGGTGGAGGCCGGCGATGCTGACCTCGTTCAGCAACGGCCACGGCGACAGCCAGCCGCCGAGGAACATGATCGACGTGAGCGCCGCGATCAGGATCATGTTCATGTACTCGGCGAGGAAGAACAGCGCGAAAGTGACGCCCGAGTACTCGACGTGGAACCCCGCGACGATTTCGGATTCGCCCTCGGCCACGTCGAACGGATGGCGGTTCGTCTCGGCGATACCGGAGGTCAGGTAGACGACGAACAGCGGGAACAGAGGCCAGATGTACCAGTAAGCAGCCCCGCCGTCCTGGCCATGGACGATGTCGGAGAGGTTGAGGCTCGACGCGGCCATCAGCACGCCGACGAGCGCGAAGCCCATGGCGATCTCGTAGGACACGATCTGCGCCGCCGAGCGCAGGCAGCCGAGAAACGCGTACTTGGAGTTCGACGCCCAGCCCGCGAGGATGATTCCGTAGACGCCGATCGACGTCATCGCGATCAGATAGAGGAGGCCGGCGTTGACGTCGGCGAGGACCATCCCGTCGGCAAACGGCACCACCGCCCAGGCGGCGAGCGCGGGCGCCAGGGCGAGCATCGGCGCGATGAAGAACAGGTAGCGGTTCGCCCCGGTCGGGACGACGATCTCCTTGAAGATCAGTTTGAAGACGTCGGCAAACGGTTGCAGCAGCCCGAGCGGCCCCACGCGATTCGGGCCGATCCGAACCTGCATCCAGCCGATGACCTTGCGCTCGGCGAGCGTCAGATACGCGACACCGAGGATCAGCGGAACCGCGATGGCGACGATCTTCACCAGCGTCCAAATCACGGGCCAGGCGGGTCCGAGGAGCGCCTGCGCCGGAGCTAGCATTGTGTCCATGGCAGCCATGTCATGCCCGTTCCACGGCGATCGCCCCCGACAGGCCTTCGAGCCCGCAGGTCGATGCGTGCGCTGCCGCAATGCGAACCACGCCGGCAGGCACCGCCGGATCGGCGACCGCAGTCAGCACGGCTTCGCCGCGGCCCTGGCGGATCTTGACCTGCGCGCCTTCGGCGACGCCGAGCTGTGCCAGCGTGAGCGCGTTCATTCGTGCGCGCGGGGGGGTCGCGTCGACGGTTTGCTGCAGCGACGGCGCTCGCCGCACGAGGGGGTCGGCAAAATGGATCGGTACGTCGGCCACGCGTTCCATCCCGGACGCGGCGATCGCGGGCGTGGTGATCGCGACGCTGGTGCCGTTGGCGAGTTTCGCCGCGATCTCCGCGGCCGCCGGCAACGATGCGCGCACGTCCTCGATCGAATCGAAATCGAAACCCGGTGCACCGAGCATCGAGCCCAGTACACGCAACACCTTCCAAGCCGGACGCGTTTCGCCGAGCGGCTTCACGACACCGTTGAACCGTTGCGCGCGGCCCTCGCAATTGACGAACGTCCCGCCGGTTTCCGTGAAGGGGCTGATCGGAAGCAGCGCGTTCGCGTACCGCGCGCCATGATGGAACGGCGACATCACGACGACGAACTCGGCCTTCTCGAGCGCAGCACGCGCCGCTACCGGGTTCGCACAATCGAATTCCGGTTCGGCGCCGAGCACGACGTAGGCGTTCCGTGCATCGGCGAACATCTCCCGCGCGTTCAGCCCTCCTCCATCGTCCGGGCCCGGCAGTGCACGCGCGAGGTAGCCGCCGACACCGTTCGCGGCTTCGGTGAGGCAACCCAGTGTCGCGCCGACGATGTCCGCAAGCGCCTGCGCGAGGGCCAGGAGCTGCGATGCCTCGGTGTGCTGCTCCGCATTGTTGCCCAGCAGCACGGCCTTCTGTTCCCCGCCGATGAGGCTCGCGGCGATGACCTGCGCGGCCGCCGTCGGCTCGATCCCGGCAAGTGCCCGCGGCACCGGCTTGCCGGCGCCCACCGCGGCGGCGACGACGATCTCGGCGAGCGCGCGGGGCAGCAGCGACGGGGCGGCGACGAACGAGTGCGCCGCCGGAACCCGGGAGTCGTCCGCGACCGACTGCAGCACCGAAACCTGCGCGCCCTTCTTCACGGCTTGCCGCAGCCGCTGCGCGACCAGCGGGTGGTCCTTGCGCAGGAAACTGCCGACGATCAGCACGCGCCGGAGCGAATCGAGGGCGGTGATGGGCATTCCGAGCCATGGGATCCCGGCTCCGCGCCCGTCCCCGCGAAAATCCGTCTGGCGCAACCGGAAGTCGACATTGCCCGACCCGAGAGCGCGCGTGAGCTTGGCGGCCAGCGCCATCTCCTCGAGCGTCGCGTGCGGCGACACCAGCGTGCCGAGCGCCGCGCCGCCGTGCCTTTCCGTGACCTCCTTCAGGCCCCGCGCGACGAATTCCAGTGCCGTCTTCCAGTCGACGGTCCTCCACTCGCCGCGCTCCTTGACCATCGGCGCGGTGAGTCGCTCGTCGCTCGCGAGCGCCTCGTACGAGAAGCGGTCCTTGTCCGAGATCCAGCACTCGTTCACCTGGGGATTGTCGAACGGCACGACCCGCAGGACGCGGTCGCCTTTCACCTGCACGACCAGATTGCTTCCGAGCGAATCGTGCGGCGACACCGATCTGCGGCGCGCGAGCTCCCAGGTTCGCGCCGCATACCGGAACGGCTTCGACGTAAGCGCGCCGACCGGGCAGATGTCAATCATGTTGCCCGAGAGTTCGGACTCGACGCTGCGGCCCACGAACGACACGATCTCCGAATGTTCGCCGCGCGCGATCATGCCGAGCTCCATCACGCCGGCGATCTCCTGGCCGAAGCGGACGCAGCGGGTGCACTGGATACAGCGCGCCATCTCCTCGGCCGCCACGAGGGGGCCGAAGTTCTTGTGGAATACGACGCGCTTCGCCTCGGTGTAGCGCGACGCCGACCCGCCGTATCCGACCGCGAGGTCCTGCAGCTGGCACTCGCCGCCCTGATCGCAGATCGGACAGTCGAGCGGGTGGTTGATGAGCAGGAACTCCATCACCCCCTGCTGGGCCTTCTTCGCCGACTCGGACCGCGTCCACACCTTCATGCCTTCGGCCGCCGGTGTCGCGCACGCGGGCAACGGCTTCGGCGCCTTCTCCACCTGGACGAGGCACATCCGGCAGTTGGCGGCGATCGAAAGCTTCTTGTGGTAGCAGAAGTGCGGCACGTAGATGCCGAGCGCAGTTGCGGCATCCATCACCGTGCTGCCCGGCGCCACTTCCACCTTTCTGCCGTCGATTTCGAGGTTCAGCATCGGATCGGATTCAGATGTACGTCGGCACGAGGCACCGCTTGTGGTCGATGTGGTGCTGGAACTCGTCGCGGAAGTGGCCGACGAAGCTCTTCACCGGAAGCGCCGCGGCGTCGCCCAGCGCGCAGATCGTGCGTCCGGCGATGTTGTCGGAGACCGACAGCAGCAGGTCGAGATCTTCGCTCCTCCCTCGGCCGTGCTCGATCCGGTCGACGACGCGCCACAGCCAGCCCGTGCCCTCGCGGCAGGGAGTGCACTGGCCGCAGGACTCCTCGAAATAGAAATACGACAGGCGCAACAACGACTTCACCATGCAGCGCGTGTCGTCCATCAGGATCACCGCGCCCGAACCCAGCATCGACCCGGCCTTGGCGATCGAATCGTAGTCCATGTCGGTGGCCATCATCACGTCGCCCGGGAGTACGGGCATCGACGATCCGCCGGGGATGCACGCCTTCAGGCGGCGGCCACCGCGCATCCCGCCTGCCATCTCCAGCAGCTTCGCGAACGGCGTGCCCAGGCGGACTTCGTAGTTGCCGGGGCGCGCGACATCGCCGGACACCGAGAAGATCTTCGTGCCGCCGTTGTTCGGCCGGCCCAGATTCAGGAACGCCTCGCCGCCGTTGCGGATGATCCAGGGAACCGCCGCGAACGTCTCGGTGTTGTTGATCGTGGTCGGCTTGCCGTAGAGGCCGAAGCTCGCCGGGAACGGCGGCTTGAACCGAGGCTGGCCCTTCTTGCCTTCGAGCGATTCCAGCAGCGCGGTCTCTTCACCGCAGATGTACGCGCCGTAGCCATGATGGTTGTGGAGCTGGAAGCTGAAATCCGAGCCCAGGATGTTGTCGCCGAGGAAACCGGCTCCGAAGGCCTCCGCCACCGCCTCCTCGCAACGCTCGTAGGTTTCCCAGATCTCTCCGTGAACATAGTTGTAGCCGCGCGAGCAGCCCATCGCATAGGCGGCGATCACCATGCCCTCGATCAGCGCATGCGGGTTGTAACGGAGGATGTCGCGGTCCTTGAACGTGCCGGGCTCGCCTTCGTCGGAGTTGCAGACCAGGTATTTCTCCCCCTGATACTGCTGCGGCATGAAGCTCCACTTGAGGCCGGTGGGAAAGCCGGCGCCGCCGCGACCGCGCAGCGACGACTTCTTGATCTCGGCGATCACCGTCGCCGGAGGGATCTTTTCCGCGACGATCTTCTTCAGCGCCTCGTAGCCGCCGCGCGCGACGTAATCCGCCAGCCGCCAGTTGGCGCCGCTCAAGCCCGCCATGATGATCGCGTCGGGACCGTAGTCGAGCAGACGGGAGGGCGTGCTCATCGGACAGCCCCCACGCTTGCGGCGTTCGCCGGTGCGCTGCCCCCCGATGGACGCCCGCGCGAAAAGGGCGAAGCCAAGGCCCGAAGGGCGCGTCTGCGAGCGCGGGTGGCGGCCGACTCCACGACACAACGCAGCATGCATAACCACGCGGAGGCCGCGCAATTCGCGCCTTGGGACGGCCCGGCGGCGCTCATGATCCGCCGTTCCCCGCGCCGGCCGCCCGCAGCTCGGCGATCAGCGCGTCCAGCTTGTCCGGGTGCATCCAGCTGCACATCCGCTTGTTGTTGACGAGGAGCACTGGCGCGTCGCCGCAGGCACCCATGCATTCGCCTTCCTGCAACGTGACGAGGCCATCCGCGGTCGTCTCGCCGAAGCCGATGCCGAGCTTCGCCTTCAGGTATTCGGCGGATTTCACGGCATCCTGCAGCGCACACGGCAGGTTCGTGCAGATCGTGATCTTGTACTTCCCGACGGGCTGCCGGTTGTACATCGAATAAAACGTCGCGACCTCGTAGACGGCGACCGGCGGCATGCCGAGGTAGCTCGCGACGAAGTCCATCGTCTCGGGCGGGAGCCAGCCCACTTCGTCCTGCGCGATCGCGAGCGCCGACATCACCGCCGACTGCCGCTGAGCGGGCGGATATTTCGCGATCTCGCGGTCGATCCGGCGCAGCGCTGTCTCGCTCAGCACGTCCGCTCTCCGTTCACGGCGATGGCGACAGTCGCATTCATCGATCGATCTCGCCAAACACGATGTCGAGCGTCCCGATGATCGCGACCGCGTCGGCGATCATGTGACCACGCGACATCTCGTCCAGCGCCGAGAGATGGACGAATCCCGGCGCGCGAAGCTTGAGGCGGTACGGCTTGTTCGCGCCGTCGGAAACGATGTAGACGCCGAATTCGCCTTTCGGATGCTCGACCGCCGCATACGTCTCGCCCGGCGGAACGTGCATGCCTTCCGTGAAGAGCTTGAAGTGGTGGATCAGATCCTCCATCTTCAGCTTCATCCCCTCACGGGGCGGCGGTGCGACCTTGTGATTGTCGACGATCACCGGGCCCGGATTCGCGCGCAGCCAGTCGACGCACTGCTTGACGATCCGGTTCGATTGCCGCATCTCCTCGACGCGGACGAGATAGCGGTCGTAACAGTCGCCATGCGTGCCGACGGGGATGTCGAACGCCAGCCGGTCGTAGACTTCGTAGGGCTGCTTCCGGCGCAGATCCCAGGGGACACCGGATCCGCGCAGCATCGGTCCCGTGAAGCCCAGCGCGAGCGCACGCTCGGGAGTGACGACGCCGATTCCCACCGTCCGCTGCTTCCAGATCCTGTTCTCGGTGAGCAACGTCTCGTAATCGTCGACGTAACCGGGGAAACGCCGCGTGAAATCGTCGACGAAATCGAGCAGCGTCCCCTGCCGGTTCAGGTTCATCTCGGCCATGACCCGCGCGCTGCGCGTGTGCTGCGTCGCGTATTGCGGCATCCGGTCCGGGAGGTCGCGGTAGACGCCGCCGGGCCGAAAGTACGCCGCGTGCATCCGCGCCCCGGACACGGCCTCGTAGACGTCGAGCAGGTCCTCGCGCTCGCGGAATGCGTAGAGGAACGTCGTCATGCCACCCACGTCGAGCGAATGCGAGCCGATCCAGAGCAGATGATTGAGGATCCGCGTGATCTCGTCGAACATCACGCGGATGTACTGCGCACGCAGCGGCACTTCGATGCCGAGCAGCCGCTCGATCGCCATGCAGTAAGCGTGCTCGTTGCACATCATGGACACGTAGTCCAGCCGGTCCATGTACGGCAGGGCCTGCAGATACGTCTTGTTTTCGGCGAGCTTCTCGGTCGCGCGGTGCAAGAGGCCGATGTGCGGATCCGCGCGCTCGATGACTTCGCCGTCGAGCTCGAGCACCAGCCGCAGCACGCCGTGCGCGGCGGGATGCTGCGGGCCAAAATTCATCGTGTAATTGCGGATCTCGGCCATTTAGCGGGAACGCAGATGAATTTCGGTGCAGGCTAACTTGCGCGAGCAAGTTAAGGCCGAAGG
>Ga0209048_10003736_pt1 | contig 14717 bp, 13 predicted proteins | sample FrelakmetCRP12CR_FD_187146 | JGI IMG/M metagenome (GOLD analysis project Ga0209048, IMG submission 187146) | Freshwater lake sediment microbial communities from the University of Notre Dame, USA, for methane emissions studies - CRP12 CR (SPAdes)... | ecosystem: Environmental > Aquatic >... | reverse complement strand
CCGCACCTGTGCACAATGCTTCCCAGGTGCTCCCGCTTACCGCTCACCGCTCACGCTTTTCAGTTCCCGGCTTCTTCGTCCACCGCTCCGCATCCCGGCCTTCGACTTTCTCCATCATCCGGTCGAACGCCTCCTGCAGGTCGATGCCCTCGCGGTTCGCCATGCAGATGAGCACGAACAGGATGTCGGCCATCTCCATGGCCATGTCCCCTTCCGGCTCCTCCTTCTTCTTGGTCTTCTGCCCGAACCGGTGATTGATCTCGCGGGCCAGCTCGCCCACCTCCTCGCTCAACCGGGCCAGGTTGGTCAGGGGGTGGAAGTAGCCTTCCTCGAATTGCGAGATCCACGCGTCGACGCGGGCCTGGGAGTCTTTGAGAGTCATGAGTCGTCAGTGGTGAGTCGTGAGCTGGCGGCCGTACTTCTTGAGCACCGCCTGCAGGCGGTCGTGGGGCAGGGCGTACACGGTGAAGCCGTCGGCGCCGGTCATGGTCTCGGCAGCGACCATGGCATTGATGGTGGCCTCCTCGGTGGCGCCGATTACGGCCTCGAACAGCGGGTCGATCCGGCTGTTCGGCCACATCAGCACCGTCCTGGTGCCGCTGTCCGCCGCCGCCGCCCCTGGATTGGCGGTCGAAAAGGCCAGGAAGATGTCACCCGAGGTATCGCCCCCCGTGCCCCCTGTCCGGCCGAGGGCGAGCGCCGCGCGCTTGGCCAGCCGCTTGAGCTGGGTCGGAAGCAGCGGCGCATCGGTCGCGATCACGATGATGATGGAGCCCAGCTCGTGCCCGCGTCCCGCCACCGGGAGCTCGCTCCGGGTGGGGCTGCAGGGGCCGTACTCGCGTACGGTGCTCGACTGGCTGGGAAGACTGTAGCACGGCATCAGGTCGGGGATCTCCTGGCCGACCGGGGCACCGGCGATCGTCAGCCGGTCGCGATACCCGTTGTTGCACTGCACCAGGACACCGACGGTGTAGCCCCCCTCATTCGCCGGCAACCGGCGCGAGGCAGTGCCGATCCCGCCCTTGAAATCGTAGCAGACCATTCCCGTGCCGCCGCCGACGTTGCCCTCCGCGACCGCACCGCCTCTCGCCCCGTCGAGGGCCCGGAAGGCGTCGGCCCTGGTCACGTGGAATCCATCGATGTCGTTGAGCGGGCCGTCCCAGGTCTCGGCAGTCACCGGCAGGGCAAAGTCGAAGTCGCTGTAGTGCTGCCCCAGCGCCCACGCGATCACGGCGTCCCGGACCAGGCCCACGCTCAGCGTATTGGTGATGGTCACCGGGCCCCACAGGAATCCCGACTCCTCGAGCCAGGTGGTGCCCGTCATTTCGCCGTTGCCGTTGAGTGGCCACCATGCGGCGAAGACCGGATCGGGGTTGCTCCGTCCGCGGGGAAAGACGGCGGTCACGCCGGTCCGGACCGGGCCCTGGCCAATGACGAGCTTTCCCTCGCCGGAGATGAGTGTCACTTGGCCGACCTCGACGCCCGCCACGTCAGTGATGGCGTTGAGCGGCCCCGTCGGCGCCGTGAACGGCACGCCGAGGTCGCGGGCCCGGGGCCTGGCCTGGCCGGCGAGGGCGCCGGGCAGCAGGAGCCAGGTCGCAAGGAAGGTCGCTGAGATCGGGCGGTACAGGCGCATCGGACTCCCGGGACTGGTGCGGGTGGGCTGAAAGCTAAGTATCTTCAACGCCCATGCGCTCCCGCGACCGCATCCTCGCCAATCTTGAATCGGTCTACCGTGAGACTTACGACCGGGCCAAGGCCGAAAACCTGGCCCGGCGCATGGAAGAGTTGGACGCGGCCTACATGCGCGACCAGCTCATGATGGAGGTCCTGCTCGACATCCGCGACCTGCTGGGTCATCAGAAGAGCAGCTCCGCCGGCGGCACGATTGAACAGCTGCATCATCTCTCCAAAATCGTCCGCAAACCCTGACGCCAGCCCATGAATCCCTATCCGTCCGTCCGTCCGTCTGTCCGTCTGTCCGTCCTCCTCGTTCTCGCCGCCTGTCATCCCTCTCGCCCTGCCGACACCGTCGTCTTCGGCCGGACCTGGACCGGTGACTCGACCCGGCCGTGGGCCGAGGCGGTGGCGATCTCGGGCGACACGATCGTGGCGGTCGGAGACAGCACGACAATCGCGAAGCTGGTCGGCCAGAAGACGGCCGTCATCAGCGCCGGCGGCGGGCTGGTGGTGCCCGGGCTGGCGGACGATCACACGCATTTCCTCTCCGGCGGCTACCAGCTCTCCAGCGTCGACCTGCGCATGGCGGCCTCGCCCCAGGAGTTCATCCAGAAGATCAAAGATTTCGCCGCCGAGCGTCAGCCTGGCGAGTGGATCCTCGGTGGGGACTGGGATCACGAGCGCTGGCCCGGCTCCCCGCTGCCGCGCCGTGAGTGGATCGATTCGGTGACCCCGCACAATCCGGTCTTCGTCAACCGGCTCGACGGCCACATGGGGCTGGCCAATACCGCCGCCCTCCGGGCTGCCGGCATCACCCACAAGACGCCGAGCCCGCCCGGCGGCACCATCGTCAGGGACCCTCGCACCGGCGAGGCGACCGGGGTGCTGAAGGACAATGCGATGGACCCGGTGTACGGTGCGATTCCGGCGCCCACGCCGGCCCAGGACGATGCCGCCCTCCGCCGGGCCATGGAGTTCGTCGCCTCGAAGGGGGTGACGGCGGTCTCCGCGGTGAGCGCCGGCTGGAACGAAGTCGCCGCCTTCAAGCGAGCCCGGGCCGCTGGCACCCAGACGGTGCGGGTGTCACTCTTCCCCGCGCTGGCCGACTGGAAGCGGGTGGCCGACACCGTGGCTGCCGACGGCCCGGGCGACGACTGGATCCGTGTGGCCGGTGTGAAGGGATTCATGGACGGGTCGCTCGGCTCAACCACCGCCTGGTTCTTCGAGCCCTACAGCGATGACCCCACGACCTCCGGCTTCCCGACCACCAACCTCGACTCGATGCGGGTCTGGGTCGGTGCGGCCGATTCCGCCGGCCTGCAGGTGGCCGTCCACGCCATCGGCGAGCGGGCCAACGCGACCCTCCTCGACATCTTCGACAGCGTCGCGAAGGCCCACGGGCCCCGCAACCGCCGCTTCCGGATCGAGCACGCCCAGCATCTCCGGCCGGCAGACGTGGACCGGATCGCAGCGGGCGGGGTCATCGCCTCGATGCAGCCCTACCACGTGATCGACGACGGCCGCTGGGCGGAAAAGCGCCTTGGCCCCGTCCGGGTCCACGACGCCTACGTCTTCCGCGACCTGCTCGACCGCCACGCCCACCTCGCCTTTGGTTCCGACTGGACCGTGGCGCCGATCGATCCGATCCTGGGCCTCTACGCGGCGGTCACCCGGCGGACCCTCGACGGCAAGAACCCGGGCGGCTGGCTCCCCGACCAGAAGATCACGCTCGAGGAGGCCCTGCGGTCCTACACCGCCGAGGTCGCCTACGCGAACTTCGCCGAGCGGACCCGGGGCCGGCTCACCCCCGGCCGCAAGGCCGACCTGGTCATCTTCGACCGCGACCTGACGAAGATTCCTCCCGAGACCCTGGACCAGGCCTCGGTGCGCGCGACAATGGTTGGTGGAAAGGTCGTCTACCGGGCGCCGTAGCGGCCCCCCGCCACCGCCAGTTGCCCTCCCGGCCGCCGATCGAGAGATTGGCGGAACCACTCCCGAGGAGGCTGCATGCGAACCCGCGTCCTGCTGGTGGTCCTGCTGGCCGTGGCACCGCTCGTCCGGCTCGACGCTCAGCGCATCAAGCTCCCGGCCAAGATGTCGGAGTTGGAGGACCGGGTGAACCGCGACTCGCTCGATCCCGTCGCCCACTACCTGGTGGCGCTCGGCTACTGGAACGAAAAGAAGTGGGATGACGTCGAACGCGAGCTCCACGCCGCGATCGCCCTGCAGCCCCGCTTTGCCGACGCCTACCTGGCGCTTGCCTTCCTGCCGTTCGGCAAGTCCAGCCGCCTCTGGGACGACATTTATGATCGCCCGATGAAGCCCGAGGTCCAGAAGACCTACGAGGGCTTCGAGGCCAACAGCCGCCGCGCCTACATCATCGACCCCCTCGTCAGCCAGGCGATCATCGGCGCCACCCTGCCCAAGAAGTCCGCCTCATGGGCCTGGGACCCGGAGTACTACGACACCTTCTACCAGGCCTGGGACGAGATCGCCACCGGCAACTACTCGAGCGCCTACTTCGACTTTTCCAGGATGATCAAGTTGTACGAGGAGAGCGTGGGTCGGGACCCGCGGTACCTCCCCTGGGGCTGGGTCTGGGGCCGGGGGATGTCTGCCGCCCACCTCGGCAAGGCGCCCGAGGCGGTCACCGACCTGTCCAACCTCATGAACCGGATGATGGCGGAGCAGAAGGGCGATTCCGTCAACATGCTGGCCTTCGCCGCCAATGACTACCGCTACCTGATCGCCGCGACCTGGCAGCACGGCGACAGTGTTGACCAGGCGATGGCCCTCTACAAGCAGGTCGTGGCCAACGATGTCGGGTACTACATGGCCTACGTCCGGATGGCGGACATCTACGAGGCCGATCGCGCCTATCCCGAGGCCATCGCCCTGCGGAAGCAGGCGGTGAACGCCAATCCCGACGACCCCAGCCTGCTGATGGACCTCGGTGTGACCCAGGGCAAGGCGGGCGCCTTCCAGGCGGCGGCGGAAACGCTCGAGGAAGCGATCCAGGGCAACCCGCGTGACGTCCGGACCTATTTCTGGCTCGGCATCGCCCTGCAGCAGCTCGGCAAGAACGCCGAGGCGCGTGGCGCCTACCAGCACTTCGTCGAGGTGGCGCCGTCGCGGCTCGAAAAGCAGGTCGCGCTGGCCAGGCAGCGACTCCAGGCGCTGCCCCAGTGAACCGCCGGGCGGGAAGCATGGTGTTCCTGGTCGGGCTCGCGCTCGGGCCGGCGGCGCGGACGGCCCGGGGCCAGGCTGCGTCCTACGAGCAGCTGCAGGCCTTTTCCAGCACCCTGAATTACATCCGCCGCAATTACGTCGACTCGGTGGGTTACGGTGAAATGGTCCGGGCCGCCATCGAGGGAGTCCTGCATTCGCTCGATCCGCACAGCCGGTTCGTTTCCAAGGCGGAATGGGACCGCGAATCTGCGCTCGAACGCGGTGAGCTGGCGGTCACCGGGCTGGCGCTCGAAGACGTGGATAGCGCCGTCATCGTGCTGGCCCTGGACCCGGGCAGTCCGGCCGCCAGGGCCGGCATCCAGCCGGGCGACCGGGTCGCCGCGATCGACGATACCACGACCGCGGGCCAGCGCTCCGAGCGCCTCGCCGTCCGCCTCGCCGGCGAGAAGGGAAGCAGGGTCCGGGTCCGCTTCGAGCGGGGCGCCCGCGCCGAACCGGATACCTACTCGGTCGTGCTCAAGCGCGAGTTCCTCAAGCCGGCCTGGGTGCCTGCGCAAGCCCTGCTGGCGGACGGGGTCGGATACGTTCGCCTCGCGGAATTTGGCGAGGGCGCGGCGGACCAGCTCAAGGCCGCGATCAAGTCGCTGACCGGCCAGGGCGCGAAGCGCATCCTGCTGGACCTTCGCAACAATCCGGGCGGGCTTGTCATCGAGTCGGTCTCGATCGCCGGCCTCTTCCTCCCCGACGAAACGCTCGTCTTCCGGACCCGGGGGCGGCGCGAGGCGGCCGATGCCGACTTCCGCACCAGCCGCGACGGGACTTTCCGGGACCTGCCCCTCGTCGTGCTGGTCAATGAGCGAAGCGCCAGCGCCGCCGAGGCGCTGGCGGGATCGCTGCAGGACAACGACCGCGCCCTGCTCACCGGGCGGCGCACCTTCGGCAAGGCGCTGATGCAGTCCGTGTTCGTGATTGCGCCGACCGACGACGAAATGTGGCTGACCGTGGGCCGGGTCATCTCCCCCAGCGGCCGGGTCATCCAGCGCCGCTACAAGGGACTGCTGTACGAGCAGTACCGGTCGCTGAGTGGCACCGGCGGCGAGGCGAGTGATACCCAGCCGATCTTCCATACCACCCACCACCGCGAGGTCCGCGGCGGAGGCGGCATTCTCCCGGACATCGTCCTTCCCGAGCCGCCCGCCCTGCCCGTCTGGTGGACCCTGGCCGCCGACAGCGGATTCGACGCCGCCGTCGCGGATAGCGTTGCCGCCCTCCTGCCGGCCACGCCGGGCGCGCGCGCCCAGTGGCTCGATGCCCGGCCGGAGTGGCAGAGCCGCCTGGTGGAGCCATTCCTCACGCGGACCCGCGCGCGTCTCCACGTGACCGCGACCCCCGATTCGGCCGTCGCTGCGCGGATGGGGCGCATCCTCGCGATGCGGGTAGCCGACGTGCGCTGGGGTCCCGATGCCCAGACCGAATTCCGCCTGCACAACGACCCGGACATCACCGCCTCCCTGCCGTATTTCGATCGGCTCAAGGAGATCCTCGCAGGACCGGGAGGCGCCGCAAGCCACTAGCTCTGGACAGAGGCAGGATCGCGGTAGCTGGACGAAGGTTGTAGATGCTACTACTATGATTGTCCGCCTGTGGGGTGACCCCAATCCGACCGGACACTATCTTCACTCATGGCCACTCGCACCCGCCCCGCCGCCAAGACTCCCAAGTCGCTGAGCAAGGCAGATCTGCTCGACCTCTACCGGGTGATGTACCTCTCGCGGCGGGTGGATGACCGCGAGATCCAGCTCAAGCGGCAGAACAAGATCTTCTTCCAGATATCCGGTGCCGGCCACGAGGCGGTGCTGGCCGCCGCCGCCAAGGTGCTCAAGCCCGCCTACGACTGGTTCTACACCTACTATCGCGACCGCGCCCTCTGCCTGGGCCTCGGCATGACCGCGACCGAGCAGCTGCTCAGCGCGGTGGCTTCCGCCGACGACCCCAATTCAGGCGGACGGCAGATGCCCTCCCACTGGGGTCACAAGGACCTCAACATCGTCTCGGCTTCGAGCCCCACCGGCACCCAGTTCCTCCAGGCGGTGGGCTGCGCCGAGGTCTGGCTCCGCTATAGCCGGGTCGATGGGTTGGCGGACTGCGTGACCGGCCCGGTCGGCGACGAAGTGGTGCTCTGCACCAGCGGCGACGGCACCACCAGCGAGGGTGAGTTCTGGGAGGCGATGAACTCGGCCTGCAACCTCAAGCTGCCCGTCGTCTTCCTGATCGAGGACAACAAGTACGCCATCTCGGTCCCGGTCGAGGTGAACACGGCCGGCGGTTCGATCTCGAAGCTCCTGGCCTCGTTCCCGAATCTCTACATCGAGGAAGTGGACGGCTGCGACCCGGTCGCCTCGTTCGAGGTGATGAGCCGGGCCGTGGAATACGCCCGGGCCCGGAAGGGGCCCGCGCTGGTCCATGCCCACGTCATCAGGCCCTACAGCCATTCGCTGTCGGACGACGAGGTACTCTACCGCCCGGCGGCCGAACGCGAGGCGGACGCCCAGAGGGACCCGCTCAACCGGTTCCCGAAGTACCTGCTGGCCGAGGGGCTGGCCACCGAGCCCGAGCTCGAGGCAATTCGCCGCGAGGTGAACGAGGAAGTGACCGTCGCCGCGGAGACCGCCCTCGCCTCGCCCCAACCCGCGCTCGACACGATCTACGACTTTGTCTATTCACCCGACGTCGACCCGACGAGCGAGCAGTTCGACACCGAGGACGATCCCCACTTCACGGGGGATCCGACCACGATGGTCGACCTGCTCAACGCCTGCCTCAAGGATGAGATGGCGCGCGATCCGAGGATCGTGATCTTCGGCGAGGACGTGGCCGATGCCAGCCGCGAGGCGAGTCTCCCGCTGGTGAAGGGCAAGGGCGGGGTCTTCAAGGTGACCTGGGGCCTGCAGCGGGCCTTCGGCGGCGACCGGGTGTACAACTCGCCGCTGGCCGAGGCCAACATCGTCGGCCGGGCCATCGGGATGGCGACCCGCGGCATGAAGCCGGTGGTCGAGATCCAGTTCTTCGACTACATCTGGCCGGCCTACATGCAGCTGCGCGACGAGCTGGCCCTGATGCGCTGGCGCTCGAACAACACCTTTGCGTCGCCGGTAGTGGTCCGGGTGACCTATGGTGGGTACCTGAAGGGCGGGGCGGTGTATCACTCGCAGACCGGGGCCGCGATCTTCACCGGGGTGCCCGGACTCCGGGTAGTCTGCCCTGCGACGGCACTCGACGCCAATGGCCTTCTGCGCACCGCCATCCGCTGCGAGGATCCGGTCATCTTCCTCGAGCACAAGCACCTCTACCGCCAGACCTACAACAAGGCGCCCAATCCCGGCCCGAACTTCATGATCCCCTTCGGGAAGGCCCGGGTGGTCCAGGAGGGGACCGACCTGACGGTGGTCACCTATGGTGCCGTGGTGCAGCGTGCCCTGGTCGCGGCCAGGGAAGTCGCGGAGAGCCACGGCTTGAGCGTGGAGGTGATCGACCTGCGGTCGCTGTCGCCGGTGGACTGGGAGACCATCTACCAGTCGGTGCGCAAGACCAGCCGGGTCATCGTCGCCTACGAGGATTCGCTGTCATGGGGCTACGGGTCCGAGATCGCCGCGCGGATCGCCGGCGACCTGTTCATGGACCTCGACGCGCCGGTCCGCCGGGTTGCCGCCACCGACACCTTCGTGGCGTACGCTCCGCAGCTCGAGGACGTGATCCTCCCGCAGGTGGAACACCTGCGCGCGGCGATGCTCGAGGTCGCCGCCTTCTGACCGGCGGTGCCGAGGCGCCGCCTGACGAACCGGCTGCCCGGGTCACTGACGCCCACGGGGCTCGGCCCCTGGCAAGCTTCGAAGTCACCTCGGGCGCCTTTCAGGGATTCGTCCTTCCCGTCTACAAGCCCGCCTCGCTCGTCGGCAGCGGCCCGCTGAACCAGGTCATACTGCCCGGCGAGGGCGTCAGCCAGACGCACGCGCGCCTCGACCTTCGCGATGGCGAGTGGCACCTCGTCGACGCCGGCTCCCGGTTTGGCACTCAAGTCGGTGGCCAGCCGCTGGTCGGCGAGCAGGTCATTGAATCGGGGTCCGTGATCCGCTTCGGTCACCTGGAGGCCCGATTCGTCGTGGGAAGCCGCCGCCATTCGACCCGGCGTGACCGGATGGTGGAGCTGGTAGGGCCGCCGTCCAGCAGGCTCAGGCAGTGGATCCAGCGCTACGGGGTGTCGGAGGCGTTCGGTGCGGCGGCGGCGATCGGTGGGTGGTGGGCGGTGGACTCTCTGACCGGGAGCGCGATCGCCTCCGCATACGGGGCCACGGTCGCCGAGGCCCTCGCCTTCTACGGGGTGATGTGGCTCCGTGAGGTCGTGCGGGACGCACACGAGGCCGGGCGCTTTGGCGAGCCGTACGGGATCAACGCGATCGTCACGACGACCCGGAAGCTGGCGCTGGAATTCGGTCCCTCCGAGATCCTGGATGCCGCGGCGATCCGCCCGCTGATGATCGGCCTGGGAACTCACTACCTCGGGAGGAATCTCGGCGTGCTGGCGGGGAAGTTCACGGCCGACGTGGCGTTCTATGTCCCGGTGATCCTCACCTTTGAACGGCGGAAGGGTCGCGCCGCGCGGAGGCCACCGGGCTCGCGCTAGACATAGAGCCGCCGGAGCATCGCCTCCGCCGACTCGTCCAGCAGGTCCGCCGCCCGCAGCTGGTCGAACCGATCCAGCAGGTCCTGCACCTTCAGCATCCGCTTGCTGGCGCCGCTGAATTCCACCGCGATCCGGCCCCGGTGCATCATGATCACCCGGTCGCCGTAGCGGATGGCCTGGGGCAGGGCGTGCGTCACCATGAGCGTGGTGAGTCCCTCCCGGTGGATCATCTTCTGGGTCAGCCGCATGACCTTCTCCGCCATGCGCGGGTCGAGCGCGGCGGTGTGCTCGTCGAGCAGGAGCAGCTCGGGCCGCACCAGCGTGGCCATCAGCAGCGTGAGTGCCTGCCGCTGGCCCCCCGACAACTGGCCCATCGGCGTGTCCAGCCGGTCCTCCAGGTCCATCCCCAGCTCGGCCACCCGCTGCGCGATCATGTCCAGGCGCTCGTGCCGCAGGGCCGGTGCGAGCCCGTTGCCCGAGCAACGCTGGGCGGCAAGTGCCAGGTTTTCGGCCACCGTCAGGTTCGGGGCCGTGCCGGTGAAAGGGTTCTGGAAGGCACGCGCCACCAGGCGCGCCCGGCGGTACTCGGGCCAGCGGGTCACGTCCTCGCCGGCGATCACGATGGTCCCGCTCTCGGGTGGAAGGCCGCCGGCGATTTCATTGAGCAGCGTGGACTTTCCCGAGCCGTTGGTGCCGAGCACCACCACGAACTCGCCGCGCTCGAGGGTCAGCGAGACCTCCTGCAGGGCGTGGATCTCGGTATCCCCCCCGCGGCGGAAGGTGCGGGTCAGGTCCCGGATCTCGAGGATGGTCTCAGAGGCCATGGCTCGGGCCTCCGGCGTCCAGCCCGCTGCGTCCGGGCAGCGCCCGGCTCACCATCAGCGCCACCAGCACGAACATCGCCGTCACCAGCTTGAGCGCGTTGGGATTCAGTCCCGCCACGAGCGCGCCGGCCACCAGCAGCCGGAACAGGATGGCGCCCGCCACCGCCGCCGCGAGCGCCCGCGTCGGCCCGCCGCGACGGAGCATCGTCTCCCCGATCATCAGGCTCGCCAGGCCGGTCACCAGCGCGCCGACGCCGAGCTGCACGTTGGCAAACCCCACGTACTGGGCGAAGATGGCGCCCGACCCGCCGATCAGCCCGTTGGAGAGCGTGTAGACCAGCACCAGCTGCCAGCCCACGTCCACGCCCTGGGCGGTCGCCATCCGGGGGTTGTCGCCGGTGGCCCGCAGGGCCAGGCCCATGTCGGTGCGCAGGAATACCCCGAGCGCCAGGATGGTCCCCGCCACCATGACGAAGCTGTACAGGAGCCCCATCCAGTTCCGGGCGCCGACCGGAGTGCCGAACAGGATCAGCTCGCCGCTGCCGCCCACGAGGTCCGTGCCGGACTTCTCGGCGATCGACACTAGCGTCCGGTGCGGCGCGAGCGAGAGGTCGCCGCCGTGCATGAGGAACAGGATGACCGCGTAGAGCGCCGTGCTCGTGAGGATGCCGGCGAGGAGTCTGGGCACCGCGAGCCGGGTGTGGAGCAGGCCGGTAACGACGCCCGCGCCCGCGCCGGCCAGGCCGCCGGCCAGGGTGGCGAGTAGAGGGTCGATCTTCGCCGCCAGGAGTGCCCCGGCCACCGCGGCCCCCAGCCCGTAGGCGCCCTCGGCGGTGAGATCGACCGTCGAGAACAGCCGGAAGGTGAGGTAGACACCGACGGCGAGGAGGCCGCCGATCAGGCCGAAGGTCAACGCGCCGATGAGGAGGTTCACGCGTCCGGCCCGATAATCGAGGTGATCGGGGAGAGCCAGCAGAGCCCGCGCAGGAAGCTGCTTTCGCCCGCCCCCTGCGCACCGCGATCGTCGGCCAGCAGGTGAAGGATTGTCCTGGCCTTCAGGCTCCCGAACATCCGGAGCACCAGGGACTGGAACCCCACCGTGCGCTGGGGCAGCGGGTAGTGCGGGAAGACCACGGCGTGAAAGTGCCCGTGCAGCCCCTGCGTCCCACCAAGTGGCCTGAGGAACTCGGCGAGCGGTGGCACCGGGGCCCGTGCCACGACCCCGGTCACCACCGTGGTCATCCGCGCGAAGCCGGGTTCCGGGCTGAAAGCGAGAATATCCTCGAGGGACGGGGCATAGTTGAACGACGGCCGCCCGGGCAGCCCTGCGGGCTGCTTGAGGGCCGTGCCCACCAGGGAGGCGGTCTCCGCCGCGATGACCACCCCGACGGCCTCCGTCCCCGCCGTTTCCAGGACGACCTCGGCCACTTCCGACAGGGGCACCCGGTCGCGGTCCGGCTGGGTCCGGAACCGCCCCAGGTGGGAAGACGATCCAGTGCAGACCAGCCCGTGCACCAGAAGGCCGCGCGGCGGATGCTCCTTGGTACCCACCTGATAATCACTGACCAGCGCGCCGTCGGTCGGCAGGTATGCGGCGACGCCACCGGCGGCGAAGAACTCGCCGAAGCGGGGCAGGCAATCGTTGGGGGTGGTGCCGAGCGCGCCCAGGCCCAGGGCGATGGTGCCTTCCGGGAATTCGAACGGATGGCAATCCTCGGGGCGGCAGTTGCCCGAGAAGAAGGCATGGGGCGAGCCCACCAGACGGCAGCTCCGGCGGGCCTCGGCGTCGCGCGTGGTGAACTCGTAGTGCCCGTGCTTGGTGGCGGTGCGAGGCACCATCCAGTCGGCCCGGGTGTGGGAGTCGCTCACCCGGCTCATCATCGCCGACGAGCGGGTCCGGGCGGAGACCGGGATGTCGGCCGGCTCCTCGTACAGCAGCCGGTCTTCCAGGCCGCTCGCCCGGATCGCGTCGAGGGCCGCGGGTGATGGATTGGTGATCCGGAGCTCGCCCCGGAGTTCCGCGAAGTTTTCGTAGCGGCCCGCCAGGACCTGGGTGCCCGGCGAGCTGAGGTAGGTGACGTCCTGCATGTCGAGGACGACCGACCGGATCCCCTCGCGCAGGAAGTCGTCCAGCGACGCCGACAGATGCTCGGCCCACTCGCCGTCCAGCCGCCCGGCGAGGCGCACGACGGCCCGGGCACCGTCGCGCGCAAGGACCATCTGCATGACGTTACTGCTTGGCGGGCGTGACCTTCCCCTTGCCCGTATCGCCGGCCATCAGGGTGAGGGTCGTCTCGATCCGGTAGAACGGGATGGTCGCGGGGCTCTTGCCCTTGAGGATCTGGCCGATCATGTGCCCCGCCACCACGCCGCCCTCCTGGAAGTCCGGATAGAACGCCGCGGTCGCTCCCTTCTGGACCTCGAACGGCGAGGGCGAGAAGACCGGCACCTTGGCGGCCTTGGCCACCGCGATGATGCTCTCGAAGGCCGCGTGGGCCGCGTTGCCGTAGATCTCGATGGCGTCGACCTTCTTGGCGACCAGCGCCGTTGCCGCCTCCGTGCCGTCGGCCACAGTGTTGATCGGCACAGTGACCACCTGGAGCCCTGCCTTCTGCGCCGCGGTGGTCATCTTGTCCTTGAGGCTGACGGACAGCGGCTCGCCGGGACTGAAGAGGATGCCCAGCCGCTTGGCCTTGGGGATGACTTTCATGATCAGCGCCACGCGCCGGAGCTGCTCCGGATCGCCGAAGCCGGGCGAATAGACGCCGGTGATGTTGGGCAGGTGGTTTGAATCGCTGGTGCCCGCCCCCGCGGCGAAGGGATCCGAGAGGACGTGGAATACGATGGGGGTGTTGTGGACCCGCTGCACCGCCGTCTGGAGCGTCACGTCCTGCAGGGTGACGATCACGGCGGCCTTCTGGTCGACTGCGGCGTCGATCAGGCTGGGCAGGAGCGAGATGTCGCCCTGGGCGCTCTTCTGCATCATCAGGTAGTCGCGGTCGGACTCGAGATCCTCCTCCTGGAGCCCGACCTTGATGGCATCGACGCTCCACTCGCTGCCCATCCAGTCGGCGGCGCGGATGAGTACGATGATCGGCCTGGGGGCTGCTGCCGGAGGGGCGGGCTGCTTCTCCGCCTTGGTCCCGCAGCTGGCGAGCAGGGCGGCCACGAGGGCGAGTCGAAGGTGCCGGGCCGGCCTGGCGAACTGGCGGAGCGATCCATGGCTGCGCATGCAGCGTCCTCCTGGAGATGGTCTGCGATGAGACGGTTGGTGTTCCGCGACGCCCCCGGCGTCGCGGAGATCGATAACATAGTCTCGACTTCGTGGAGGGGGAAGCGGAGGGGGCCGGACGGCTATTCGATGGCGGCCCGGATCTCCTCGGCGGCGGCGATCGCGTTGTCGACGTCGCGCGACAGGGCCCGGGCCTGCCTCGTGGCCGTGGTCAGGTCGCCCAGGGCCGCGTTGGCATCCGAGGACCTGAGGCGGATCAGGTCGAACCGGACCGTCTGGATGGCCAGGACGCACGACTCGAGCTGGCTGGCCACCTGCTCGTGCCGGCTCTGCAACTCGAGCATCGCCTTCTTCTTCCGCTCCAGCAGCGAGAGGCGCCGGGTGCGCTCCTCGTCCTCCGGCTCCCGCCTGAGGGCCGCGATCCGCCCGTCGATCTGGTCCACGTGCTCGCTGCCCACGTTGGTGTCCATCGCATGAAGCGTCCGGCCGAGGTCGAGGGCCCGCTGGTAAAGGCCGTCCACCGTCGTCCCCACCTCCTCGGGCAGCATCTTCCGCTCCGCCGGGGTCATCTTGTCCAGCAGCTTGTAGATCGCCGCGCGGTCGCCATGGATCTGGAGGATCTGCGCGTGGTATTCGCCGTATTCGGCCCCCGGTGGTGGGGGAAGCAGCCGGCCCGTTTTCCCGTTGCCGCTCCGCGATTCGAGGGCGTCGGGCGCCGGCGGGCGGCTGAGCACGTCCTTCCAGCTGTACCCGGCCTGCCAGAGCTTCATGTACTGGGGCAGCAGCCAGAAACCGGCCCATATTCCCGCCACCAGCAACGACCAGCTGGGCACGTGATTGCCGGAGGCGAGGTCCACCAGGACCAGGCCGCCCGAGACCGCGGCCCACTTGGCGAACTGGGCCCGGCTCTGCACGACGATGCGCGGCTCCCCGGTGTCGGGGAGCGGGGTGTCGTCGTTGCGGCCCAGGTGCCCGCGCTCGATCCGGCGCGACGCCCGGTCCAGCTGCCGCCCTGCCCGCTCGAGCGGACCGCCCTGCGCTCCGCCCCGCTCCGGCAAGCGGGGCCGTTCGGCGGCCGGACGGCGTTGCGGGGAGATCCCGGCGGGGGAAC
>Ga0209048_10003735_pt1 | contig 14721 bp, 12 predicted proteins | sample FrelakmetCRP12CR_FD_187146 | JGI IMG/M metagenome (GOLD analysis project Ga0209048, IMG submission 187146) | Freshwater lake sediment microbial communities from the University of Notre Dame, USA, for methane emissions studies - CRP12 CR (SPAdes)... | ecosystem: Environmental > Aquatic >... | reverse complement strand
GGGTTTTTGGCAAGCTCCGGGTTGTTGAGCAGGAACATCTCGAACCACTCGTGGCTGCCGTGAAGCAAGCCGAACACCGCGAGGGGGATCAGCGCCTTGGCGAAATCCAGCTCAGAGGAATGGCCGATCTCCAGCAATATGGCCAGCCCCATGACAAAGAAGGCAAGGCCGTACAGGAAATAGACTTCGGAGATATTGCGGACAAAAAAATCGGCCAGGTGAGTCAATAGGCTCCTGCTAGCGTGAGGCTATTGTTCCGGCGCGCCTGCCTTGATCCAGTTGATCACCTGGTTGAGCTCATCGATGGTAAGCTGCCCAGGGTGGTCTCCCTTGGATTGCACCTGCACCAGAATGCTGGCATCCGGGTTGCCGGGGACGATGGCTGGCCCATGATTCCCGCCCTTCAATGCATTTTGGTAAGTAGACAGGTTCAGCCCGCCTACCGAGGTAAACACGTGGCAGGTCCCGCAACGGTTGCGGAAAAGCGCTCCATACTTGCCGTTCCAGCTATCCGAAGCCACTTCCTGACCGGGGAGCGGGGTCGGGGAAGGAACCGGGGTAGGCCGCGCGGTAGGGGTGAGCGGAACGAACACCTGGGCTTGCTCGACCTGGGGAGGGACGGTGATCGGGGCCGTGTTTTCCAGGTTGACAAACGCGGCCACGCCGCCCAGCATGACCACGGCTAAGACTGTGGCAATAGGATAGTAAACGCGGCTTCGCTTGCGAATGAGCTCCGCGGGTGGGCGCTGCCACCTCTGACCGGTCTCGATTTCGGCCAGCTCAGCCGGATGCTCGTGCTCCATTTCTTTCCGGTCGAGCTTGCCCGTCCACATGCTCTTGTTGAAGCTCTTCAGGTGCACATGGTAGAAGTGCCAGACGATGATCGCAAGAACGGCCAGGATCGCCTCTCCACCGTGGGCGTACTTCGCCGCCGGGATAAACTGACCGGGCAGGTATTTTGTCGTTGCAATCGGGTTCCACATCATGAATCCGGTAATCGCCATGATTACGGTACCCCAAACCAGGGCTAAATACTCCGCTTTTTCGACATAGCTGTAGCGCCCATAATAGGCTTTGTGCTTGCGAAAGCCCAGGTAATAACCAAGGTCCTGGAACAACTGAGTAAAATCGCTCACCAGCGGCAGCATGGTCCACTCGACACGCAAAACCAACGCCCGGTAGAGCAGGTCCAGGAAGTGGATAATGGCAATGACCATCAGCACCACTGCTGCGCTGTGATGGACGAGGCGTGCGTTCCTAATTCCGCCAAAGATCTGCACGATAATCGTATAGCTGACCGGTAACGTTGGAAATTTCTGCGGCAGGCCGGTGATCGCCAGGGTGGTAAAGCATAGCAGCATCACCACATGTTCGATGCGCTGCAGAATATCGAAGCGTAAGTACTTCTCTTTGAAAGAGGGTTTAGGGGAGGTGGGTGGATCGATCAGGGTATTTTCCATATGGATACCACTAGATGGGCTAATCAGTCTCCGAACCGGGGTTCGCCGGGTCAGGCTGGTCGGGAGCGGGCGCTTCTGGCTCATCGGGCGAGCCGGGTTGGTCCGAAGTGAATTCAGGAGAATCACTGGGTTGGTTGGATTCGGGTGATACGAGGGCTGTGACCGCTGGGGGTTCGATATGTTCCTCAGGGATTGCGCTTTCTACTGGCAGCGCCTCCACTTGCTCTTCAGCCACGGGTTCATCAGTCAGCTCAGCGGCAGCTTGCTCTTCGACCGCAGAGATTTCTGGCGCTTCGCCCGGTTGTTCTCCGACGGCTTGTTCAACAGGCGCCTGTTCTTCAGCGGCCTTCTCTTTTAAATGCTTGTGCGACCGGTAGCGGTTCAGGTTGCGGCGGCTGAAATCCAGGACCACCAGGAAAGCCATCCCGCCGATCACCAGGGGGATTAAGATCTTGTAGAACATGTTGACGTAATAGACCAGGCGGTTGTTATTCGCCGAGGGGACGTAATGAGACAGCCAAGCCCTCGGGTAGTTCAGGTTGGCGTCGGGGTGGCACTGCTGGCAGCGCTTCAGCAGGTTCTGGCGCAACGCCAGCCCGTTCACCGGATCATCAGGTTTGGCGATATTATGCACGCCGTGGCAATCGTAGCAAACCGGCTCGTTGAATTTAGAGTCTGGGGATTGCGGCCCAAAAAGCACATTCGTCGTCCCGTGAAAATCAGCCACGTAGGTGCTCAGGACGTCAGTGGAGATGTGGTACTTGTTCATGATTTTTGGATCGGTATGGCATTTGGCGCACACGGACGGGCTTTGAATCCGGAAGGTGGTGGTGGTAGGGTTCTGGATGTTGTGGACACCGTGGCAGTCGATGCAGGTGGGCACATCCGGGTTGCCATCTCCCAGCAGGGCTGAGCCATGCACGCTGTTCTTATATTCATTATAGATCGTGCTATGGCAGCGGGCGCAGGTCTGGGGAATCCAGGCACGCGCATCGGGGAGCAGTTTTTGGGTCTTCGGGTCGATCAACTGCCGGACGGCGTGGGCTGTATGGCAGTCCGAGCATACTGCCGCGTTGTTATTTCCTTTCGCCAGCGCCGCGGCGTGCACGCTGTCTTGGGTAAGATGGTATTGGGTGGAATGGCACTTTTGGCAGGCATTATTCAGCTTCAGGGTGACATCCCGGGCGTTCTCGGCGCTGAAGGCCGGGTGGGGGTAATTGCCTACCTGTCGGTGGCACTGCACGCAGGCATAGTTTTCTTGTCCATGGATCGAGTGCTTGTAGTCGTCCGGAGCCACGTACAGGTCCAGGGTCGTTCCATCCCCGAGCTTCATGGTCAAGCCTTCTTTACCGTGGCAGCTCAAGCAGACCTCATTGCTGATGGAAAGCTGCTCGGGAGCTTCTGCCGCGCTGGGTTGCTGCACCTCCGGGGTAGGGCTGGCAGGCTGGGTGGGTTGAGTCTGAGGAGTCGGAGTAACATCTTGAGCCTGGATGGCCGCGTTCGCGGCTGGGATCAGGAATCCTCCCGCGGCAAACCCAATCGCCATAATGGCTAAAACGAGCAGGATAAAAGCTCTGCGCTGAAGCATTACTGGCTCCCTCCAGATGGTTTTTCTTCAGCCTTTTGCCCGGTCAGACGCTCGAATTCAGCCGAATGGTAGGTGCGCATCTCTTCCTCGCTCAACCGGCCCGTGAAGATGCTCAAGTTCAACCGCTCCAGATGCACATGGAAGAAATGCCAGATCACCACAAACACCGCCGCGACCGTGGCCTCGGTGCTGTGAGCCATTAGGGCCGCAGGCACAACACCCCCTGGCAGCACGCGTGTGACCAGGATTGGAAACCAGATAATGAAGCCAGAGACCATCATGATCCCGATGCCGAAGAACAAAAACCAATAAGTGACTTTTTGCTCGAAATTATATTTGCCGTAAGATGGCTTTTTCTTTGATAAAAAGAGCAGGTACTTTAACATTTGACCTGCGTCGCGAACATCCTGCCAGTTCGGCAGCATATCCCCGGGCAGCTTCCGGCGGAACAGCAGGATTAGCGCCCGCCCCAGATGGAAGAGGGCTTCCGCGATCAGGAGCAGGGCGGCGATATGGTGGATTTGCTGGATCGTGTGCAGCCGTTCGGGAGTCGAAAGCAGGCTTTGGCTCCAGCTCATGTTGCGATATTTTTGCGGAACGCCGGTTAAAAACAAGGTTGTAAAACTGATCAGCAGCAGGGTATGTTCCCAGCGCTGCCCGATGGTGAAGCGCTTGAAGGTTTTTTCGACGCGCACCAGCTTGGAGGCAGGTTGTTCGGCTGTCAGGCTCGGAGTATTCATTACAGGCTCCTCCGGATGCGTACCACGACGGCGTGGAATATTTGCAAGGCCACGTAAATAATGCAGAGCAACAAGATGAAAGGTGTGAAGCTAATGTAAAACTGGTCGACGTAGAATAATGCCGGCGTGCGCTGCAAGCTGATGCGGTTGTGCCCAGTCCAGGCGGCGGTCCAGTTCGGCCCGGCATTGGGGTGGCATTTCTGGCAGGTAGCCAGCAAATTCTGCGGGTTGACCGAGCTGGCGGGATCGTCCGCCTTCAGGATGGTATGGACCCCATGACAATCGGTGCACACAGCGCTGGAATGCCAGATGGTCGGCCAATTGGCTTTATAGACCGAGATATCAACGCCGTGCCAGGAGGTCTGATACAGGCTGTACACGTCCGAAGAGAGGCCATACTTGCTCATCAACTCTTTGTTCGCATGGCAGCTTGCGCACAGGTCGGGCGTTTGCACCCGGAACTGGGCCGTGCGCGGGTCGTGGATATTGTGAACGCCATGGCAGTCTGTGCACACTGGCACGTCGGGGTTGTTTTCATTAAATAACGCCTTTCCATGTACGCTAGCCTTGTATTGTTCTTCGATCTGCGTGTGGCACTTCCCGCAAGTCTGTGGGACATTCGTGCGCGGCTGGGCGGGCGGCTGTACATCATGCGCGCCGTGACAGTCGGTGCAAATAGGCGCATTAAGATTGCCGGCTGCCGCGGCTTTCTGATGCATGCTGTCCAGCGTCTTGGTGTAGTTATCCGGGTGGCACTTCTGGCAGGCTTCATAATAGCTACGGGAAAGCTCACGCCGGTTTTTGAAGGAAATTTGCGGGTGCGGGTAGGTGGTGATATTCGTATGGCAGGCGTTGCATTCGATCCCAGCCTGGCCGTGGACAGAATGGTTCAGCGTATCCCCAGAGACATATAGCGAAAGAGTTTCGCCGTCCGGCAGGGTCATGCTCAGATCTTGCTTGCTGTGGCAGCTCAGGCAGTAGGCGTCAGTCTCTTGCTTCAGCGGGCCTGCCTTCGCCGGGGCTGCCAGGAAAACCGCCACAGCCAGAATCGCGATGCATGCCAGGATAGCGCCAATGGCAAGACCCACAAATCGGTGCAAGCTACGATTTGCCATGAGCGGCTCCTCCTTTTTCGTCGTTGAGATAATTGCCGTCCTCGTCCTGGTAACCGGCTGGCGGCGGTGGAGGCTCTGCAATGAAGCCAAGCTTCTTTAATAAATAGGATATTCCCAATAAAATAGCCAGTGGCACGATGCAGCGCAACAAAAATAGCAAAGGCACCACGAGCGGATTGGTACCGGGTTCATTCATTCCTTGACCCTCCCACAGCAAAAAGCGAGCAAAGCGCTTCTTTTCGTCCAAGAAAATGACAGAATGAGTTCTTGATTAAAGTATATCGCATAGTTTTGTAGATGAGAGGGATTAAGGCAAGCTTAAGTAGAAACGGGTCTGTGTTGGTTGGTGATCGCTTGCTGACAACAGACCCGCCCAAACCCGGATTTTCCTTCTCAACGCCTCATGAATTTTCCGGTTCTTTCGGGAATAAAGGCAGGAAAATTACACCGACCGTAAGCATCAACATGGCATAGCCCAATATACCGATGGCGATTCCCCATTCCGGCAGGTTCGGGAAGTAGCTGACCGGCTGGAGGGTAAATTGTGTTCCTGGGCTGAAGGCCACGCGCACGAACAACCCGGAAACGGTAACGTTCCAGCGGTTCATAATGATCCCTATTACTGCCATCCCGGTTCCCAACACCAGCAGGGCCGGGTTTTTGTTGAAGCGATTGGAGAGGAAGAAAATGGCCGGTATAATGATTCCGCCCAGGACTTCGACAATCCAGAAAGTGAAATTGTAGGGGGTCTGCTGGTCTAAAAAGGACAGAGCTTTGACTACCGCCGGGCTCTGGCCGTAATAGGTCAGGGCTGCGAAATCCCAGATTTTGATGTACCCATAAGCCAGCAAGGCTATCCCGCTGAAGCGAGCGATGGCGCGCAGGACCTCGTGGGCAATCGTAGCTTTGCCGGTAATCCATTCGATCACGAAGGCGATCGCCATAGTAACTGCCGGGCCTACGGCTACAGCGGAAAGGATGAACATGATCGGCATGCTGGGTTTGAACCAGATCGGCCGAGCCTTGACGATGCCGTAAGTTGCGCCGAGCGAGGATTGGTGCAGCAGGCTGATCGCCAGGCCCAACAGAGCCAGGGCTGGGGCCAGGGTGTGCAGGCTGTGGGCGAGCTTACCGAACCAGGGCCAGCGCCTGAAGAATTTCGCATCCGCCAGGACCGGCATGAACTCGAAAGCCATAATCGTCAGGTAGATAGTGATGCACCATGTAATTTCCCACAGCACGCTGTGAACGTTCCAATAGACCCAGGGATGCCAAAACCGATCGGGGCGGCCAATATCCATAACCAAAGTCAAGAGGGCCGCGCTATAGCCAATAAAGCCCACGTACACCGCCAGGCGGATGATGGATTGGAAGCGCTTCAGACCGAAGAGATACACGACTGCCGATAGCGTGAATGCGCCTGCCCCCAGGGCGATCGCAGACAGGTCGATCGTGATCCACAAGCCCCAAGGCACTGCATCACTCATCGCGGTGACCGTCAACCCTTTCGAGAAAACATCATAGGCGGCTGCCAGGCCAATGACCAGGCACAAGCCAATCAAACCAAACCAGGCTACCAAACCCGGCTTGATTCTCGCGGGTTTGCCCTGCGCAGGATGCTCAAGTGGAATGGAAGCCATGGCTACAATCCCTCCTTTGGCGGGATGTAATAGACGCTGGCCTCGGTGCCGAGCTCGCTGCGAAGCTGAATCGTAGAATTATTAGCGATCATTTGGGATACCTGGCTGTTCGGGTCATTCAAATTGCCAAAGGTGCGCGCCCCAACCGGACAAATGTTGACGCACGCCGGAGTTGCTTCCCGGTCGATGCCTGGTTTCTGGCCTCTCTCCAGCGCTGCGTCGATGCGCTGGATGCAGAAGGTGCATTTTTCAACCACACCCCGCGGCCTCCGCGGCACCTCGGGGATGCCATAGGTGGGGATATAAGGGTTCGTGTCATACCGCTGCGCCCAGTTAAATTTACGGGCGTCGTACGGACAGGCCACCTCGCAATACCGGCAGCCGATGCACCGATCATAGTCCATGACCACCAACCCATCCTCGCGGTGGTAGGTAGCCCTCACCGGGCAGACCTCCACACAGGGGGCGTTCTGGCAGTGCAGGCAGGGCCGGCTGAAGAAGAAGGGCTGCCCGGAGGAGGTCTTATCAGCTACCACGATGTTCCAGGGTCTATCGGTGGCTACATCGTTGGTTGCAGAACATGCTCGCAGGCAGTATTCGCAGCCGATGCAGGTATCCAGGTTGATGACCATTCCCCAGTGGTACTCGCCGGTGGGGTGCTTTGTGGCTTGCGGCTTCGCGCCGGTGAGCTGCTCTTGTTTCAATCCGCCGAAGGGTGAAAATGGACCGGAGGTGATCAGCGGAGCAATAATCGCCGATCCAGCCGCAGCAACCGCAACGGTCAAAACATCCCGGCGGGTCAGCTCGACGTGGACTTTTGTGGTCTTCTTACTCATCCTCACCTTCCTCCACGACGCGGATGCGCCGGCTGACCACCCAAGCCGCCACACCGCCGGTCACCAGGCCGACGATGGCGCCCTGGATCAACCCGGAATACAGGCGGACGGAAGAAGTGGTCTCCAGGTTGCTGATCGTCTGCTGCTGCTGCGAGATCTGTTGCTGCAGGTCCTGGATGTTAGTCGTTTTGGCGGTATCGATCTGCCCGCTGAGGGTAACCAAGGTATTGCGGGTATGGACGGTGTCCTGGTGGCAGCCGATACAGGCCTCGGAGCCAACCGTGAAAGTGTGCCCGGTAGGCGCCAGGCCGCCGATTGGGTCACTCGTGCGGGGGGGCTTGTACATATGACAGTTGCTGCATTCCAAGCCCGCACTGGCATGGGTACTGTGGGTGAAGGAGTTGCCGCGGTCCTTATGGCAGTTCGTGCACAGCTCCGTCACGGTGGCGGCTAATTGAGTTTGCGAGTGAGGGTTATGGCAAGCCGGGCATTGGATGTTTGCCACAGCATGCTTGCTGGCGTGCCATTCGTCGGTGGTCGTCTTATGGCATTTCGCGCACAGCTCCGCATTTGGCGTCACAGGCATAGGACTTGCCGGGTGGTCAGGCTGGAATGGGCCGTGGCAGGCCTCGCAGGTCACGCCGGCCTCGGCGTAGGTCTGGGTCTTGAGGTTGTAACCGGTGGTATGGCATTCCAGGCAGCTGGCGGCTTGCTGCTGGTTGGTCCAATCTTTTTGGAAGATGGGGGAAGAGAAGGCGTTGGCATGCCGCGTTGAAGACCATTGGGAGTGGACGTCACTGTGGCATTTATTACACGAACTGGAGCCGGCGTAGGTGGGCATTTCGGTCGGCGCAGCGCCACTCGCCTGTGCCGTGGGTGCAGCAGGCGGTTGGACGGTTGGCTCGGGCGTGCTCGCCTGGTAAGATGGTGCGAGGGGCTCGGCGGCAGAAGCCGATCCCGCCATACTGATGCCAGTGACGAGCACGAGGGTCAGACAAAAAACACTGATAAAAGCCAACCAAGTCCGTTGCCGTCGTTGACCATTTGATTTGGACATTTCCTCACTCCATTTGGGTAACTTGCCCAATGAATTTGTAAATCATTGGGGTCTTTCACCATATCATTTTAGGATGTTTTGGGATTAAAGGGAAGTAAGTTTTGTCATTTATGGGGTTGATTAATGTAATATAAACAAAGGGGGGTCGCTCTCATATTAAGAAACCAGGAAGAGACCTTGGCCTGGGTAATACCAGGCACCGCGTAGAAGGTTTGGATTTTAAGCTTTTTGTGGCCGTGGTGGGGTGAGCTTAAACACTCTCACCCCACCAAAGAAAGATACAACCGTTCAGGGGGTTGGGGTGGGTTTCACTTCCGGTACTGCCGGTGTGGCGGTTGCCGGTAATGGGGTGTGGTATCCCATTGCCATGTTAATAAGCTCCTCATCGGTCTTCGCGGTAGCCCGCCCGCTGCCGTGGCATTGCTTGCAAGCGAAGTCAAGCCCGATCTGCCCGGTAGCCAATGTCCCATCCGCGTTGAAGGTATTCAGCTTCGTGGGGTCAATCGCCATCAAGTGGCTGCGCAGGTCGCCTGTGAACTTGGTCGGGGCGCCCACCGCGTTTGCAGACATGTGCGGCATGTGGCATTCGATACAAGGCAACTGCATAGCGACGTGCGTTTGGTTCTTTTGGTTTTGAGCTTCTTTGAAGTGACAATTTTCACACTGCGTACGGCTGGTCATTACCTTGGCATCTTTTTTCTGTGCCTCGCGCAGTTGGACTACACCGGTATGCGGGTTATGGCACTGCACGCAGTCGATGACAAGGTGCTTGCCCTGGAAGATCTGGTCATATTCCGTGCCGTACGCGATCAGGCCGTTTTCGGTCAGGACTTTTGCGCCGCCGGTGCGGCTATGGCATCTGGCGCACAGCTCACTACTCCGGTCGACCTTCATTAATATCCCTTGGGGGTTCTTTATATGCAAACTGCCTGGTCCGTGGCAGGCTTCGCACTGCACGCCGGGCTGCGCCCAGACACCCACCAGCCCTGGTAATTTATCTTGGTTGCCCTGCGGGCTGTAACCGGTGGTGTGGCATGCGCCACAATCATACTTCAGCTTGTCTTCACCAGCATGATACGAGGCCCAGCCAGCTTTCTTGTCAAGCAGCTTGCTCGCAAAGTTCCATTGGTTCAGGTAAGACGAGTCGCCCGATTTGCCCGGAGCGTCCGTAACGATGTAGCCATCCTTGTCGATAAAAAGGGCTTTCCAGTTGTAGCCGCCGATAACATAGGGCAAATCGTTCCAGGTGTAGCCCTGCGGCGGGTCGAAGCTTCCGGTCTGGCCGGCAAACGGATAGGCTGGGGGGTTTCCGCCGGTGATCGGGTTTAATATCCAGGGATGGCCGGATTTCTTGTAACCATCGTAAATATCTTTGTGGCAGCCGCCGCAGACCTGGTCACCGACATACCCGGCGCCAGAGGGTCCAGCTTCTCCTTGCGGGCCTGCTTTGCCTTCAGGGCCTTGCGGTCCCTCTGGTCCGGCAGGACCTGCCGGACCGGGCTGTCCTTGGATCCCTTGCGGTCCGGCGCAGGCAGCCAGGAAGAAACAAGCCAACAGCAAAGCTGCCGCGATGACGAACATTTTTTTCATATTGCATTCTCCTCTCAATACATTCTTCCGTGAGCGTTCGACAAGGATTGGGAAGAATTTTCTGATATGATTATTTGTTGCTTCCACCTGCATCCGGCAAACAGGCTGCAAATGAAGCCATGCTAAAAAAGGACGTGCATAATTAATCCACAGTCATTTCTTTCCCAGTAGATTTTAGAGGCTTTCACCTTCAGGCAGAGAGAAAACTTATAGGGAAGAGCTTGGGAAAGGGTTTATTGGGGAAAATACCCAACGCATTATACTACTTAAAACCCAATTATGAGTATATAATTAACGGTGAGATCTGGTTTACAAATGCCAAGAAGAACCTCATGAATATTACGTTGGTTTTCTTTATTTACGGCCTGGCTTTTTTTGTAATGGGTGTAACCTTATTGCTGGAATCAGGCCGTTCACCTCTCCTGGCCGAAGCCGGTGTTATGCTCCCACTGGCAATTTTTGGCCTGGCGCATGGCGCCCACGAATGGATGGAGATGTTCCTGGATAGGAGCGACTTGCTCGTTTTCCAGCATCCTGCGCAGTTTGGCTGGCTGAGGGTCGCCCTGCTCATATTTTCATTCACCGCCCTGGCAGTCTTCGGCTTACGCATGTTCCATCCACTCCAAAAGGTGTCAGCCAGCCAGAAGGCCGGTTGGGGAGCCGCCCTGGGCTTGTATGTCTTGCTAGTTGTATTGACCGGGCAGTTTTTCAGCGGCAGCTATGCCAATTGGCTGTATGTTGATAATATGGTACGCTACCTGTTAGCATTTCCTGCCTCTCTTCTGGCAGCGTGGGCTTTATGGCACCAGGCTTCTATTTACCAGCGACAGGACCGGGAGAAATTGGCGCTTAGCTTCCGCTGGACGGCGCTCGGTTTTTTGGTGTATGCTTTCACACAAATCATCGTCTCGCCACTGGACTTTTACCCTGCCAATTCCTTGAACACAGTTTCCTTCACCCTGGTCACCGGTCTTCCTATCCAGGTAATAAGGGCCGCCTGCGCTGTGGTGGTGACCTTCAGCTTGATCCGAGCCATCCAAATTGTGGAAGTAGAGCGCCAGCAACAACTACTGAACATTCAGGTTGCCCGCTTAGAAGCCCTGGAACAGGTGCAGAAAGACCTTGTCGAGAGAGAGGCGCTGCGCCAGGAGCTTTTGCGCCATATCGTGATTGCCCAGGAAGATGAACGCGCCCGCATCGCCCGCGAGCTGCACGATGAGGCGGCCCAATTGCTGACCGCCTTCAGCCTCCATCTGGGCGCTTTGCGCGATGGCTCGCCCCGCAGTCCAAAGATTAAAGCCCAGGTGAACCAGCTCCAAAACCTCACCCGCCAGATGTCGCAGGCCATCTTCCGCCTCGTGCACGACCTGCGCCCGGCACAACTAGACGATCTGGGCCTGGTGGCCGCTCTCCAATACCTGGTGGATGAGACTCGCAACCGGTTTGGTTTGGAAACGCGCCTTCAGATCAAAGGCGCGCGGCAGCGGTTGGACCCGCTGATCGAAACCGTTTTCTTCAGGGTCGCCCAAGAAGCGTTGAACAACGTCGCCCGCCACGCGGGAGTAAAGGAAGCCGATCTGCTGCTCTCTTTTTCTGGGCAATCCGTCACGATGACCATTTCCGATCGAGGGGTGGGCTTTAACCCCGACGAGAAGCGCTCGCCCCCTAGAGGTTGGGGTCTGGCCGGGATGCGCGAGCGCGCCGAATCGGTCGGGGGAACGCTGAGCTTGCAATCAATGCCCGGCAAAGGGACAGAAGTCGAGCTGCAAGTCCCCAGCTCCAATGAAAATCTCGATCCAATTGTTGATCAAAATACGGAAGAAATTCTTATGAAAGTTCCGGTAAGCCTGTCTGAGCAGGTACAAAAAATAAACCAAATGGAGGAGTTAAATGGATACCATTCGCCTGATGTTGGTAGACGACCATGATGTCGTACGCACTGGGTTAAAGACTTTTCTGGAAAGCCAGCCTGGGCTCCAGGTCGTAGGCGAGGCCAATAGCGGCGAACAGGCCCTCAATACCATTCCAAATCTACAGCCGGATGTGGTGGTGATGGATATTACCATGCCGGGGATTGGAGGCAAGGAGGCTACCCGCCAGTTGAAAGCCCTTTGCCCTGGTTGCAAGGTCCTGGTATTAACGGTCCATTCCGACAAACAGTATTTCTTTGAAATGCTGGAAGTCGGCGCGGTGGGTTACCTTACCAAACAGGCCGCCGCGGATGAGCTGGTCGCCGCAATCCACACGGTGGCAAGCGGCAACGTCTACCTGCAACCGGCCCTGGCGCTCTGGCTGTTAGAGGATTACCGGCGCTTGCTGACCCAATCGCCGCAGCTATCGTCGCTGGAGAATGGCGAGGCTTCCGCTACCAAAGGCCTAGAAGTGCTCTCAAAGCGCGAGCTGCAGGTGCTGGAGCGCGTCGCCCAGGGGATGACCAACACGGAAATTGGGGACGCGCTAAACATCAGCCCCAAAACCGTCGCCCGACACCGCGAGCGCATCATGGCCAAGCTGAATCTCCATTCTATCGCCGAGCTGGTCCGGTTTGCCATTCGTACCGGCTTGATTGATGCCGGGTAGATCCCCCGCCCTGCGATAATCCCTGCTTTCTCATACGTTTTTTGGCACCGTCTCAGCCTGGTTTAATCTTGCTGTGACAGAATTCCCTTGCATTGGGTTTTTTCCCCAATTGGTATGACCGCGTATTATTGGAGGAGAAGCAAAAAATGGATCAACCTGCCACTTTACAAACCCGCTCCCCCGGGCGCTTGAAATTTTTCGTGGGCGGCGCACTGATCATAGCTGCTGTAATCTATTTAATTGTTTCTTCGACAAAGGCCAGCGCACAATATTTCCTGACCATTGACGAGCTAGCCGCCAAAGGCAGCAGCGTTTCTGGACGCAACTTGCGCATCTCCGGAGCTGTGGTGGGCGACACTGTCAAGTATGACCCCCAGACATTGAAATTGACCTTTACGATAGCCAATATCCCCGGCGATAACAACCAGATCGAAGCGCAGGGCGGGCTGGCCGCTGTCCTGCACAATGCGGTCATCGATCCGAACCGCAAGCGCCTGGTGATCGTCTACAACGGTCCCAAGCCCGACTTATTGCGTGATGAAGCCCAGGCAATTGTCACCGGCAAGCTGGGGCAAGACGGCATTTTCTACGCCGACGAGCTGTTATTAAAGTGTCCGACAAAATACAAAGAAGCTGTGCCGCAACAAACCCAAGGTTAAAAAATAAATAATGGTAGCCAATTTTGGATTTTACGCCCTCGTCGTATCTCTCCTGGTTTCATTCTACGGTATCGGAGCGGCGATCTACGGTGGGCGTAAGGATGCCAGGGCATGGGTGGAAAGCGCCCGCCTGGCAATGTTCCTTACTTTCCCGCTGATTACGGTTGCCTCGCTCTGCCTCATCTACTTGCTGGTTACCGGCCACTACGAGCTCGAATATGTCACCTCCGTGACCAGCAGCAGCATGCCCATCTATCTGCGCGTCACTGCCTGGTGGGGCGGGCAAGCCGGCTCGCTGGTCTTTTGGGCCTGGCTGCTATCGGCTTTTACCACCGCCGTTACGCTGCGCAAATGGGACCGCGACTGGGAATTCCTACCCTGGGTGATCGTCGTCGCCCTGGTGACGCTGGCCTTTTTCCTGCTCCTGGTGTTGCTCTTCGAAAATCCCTTCCGGAGTCTCTGGCGGATGCCGGATGGCAACTACTTAGCAGCCATGTTCCAGCCCGCAGGTTCCTCCCTGCTGGTTCCACAGGAAGGGCAGGGGTTGAACCCACTGCTGCGCCATCCCGGCATGATCATCCACCCGCCAATGCTCTACCTGGGCTTTGTCTCCTTCGTCATCCCTTATGCATTCGCTATGGCAGCCCTGATCACCGGGCGCACCGACGACCGCTGGATCCGCATCACCCGCCGCTGGACGCTGGTCGCCTGGCTGTTCCTCTCCCTGGGGTTGATCCTGGGCATGCGCTGGGCTTACGACGTCCTGGGTTGGGGCGGTTATTGGGGCTGGGACCCGGTTGAGATTTCGGCCTTATTGCCCTGGCTCACCGGCACCGCCTTCCTGCATTCGGTCATGATCCAGGAAAAACGCGGCATGTTAAAGCACTGGAATATGGTGCTGATCATCCTGACCTACTGCCTGGTGATCTTCGGCACTTTCCTGACTCGCTCGGGGGTGCTGTCCTCGGTGCACGCCTTTGCCCAAAGCTCTATCGGGCCTATGTTCTTCGGATTCATCGGCCTGACTTTCATCGTCTCGCTCACCTTGCTGCTGCGCCGCTGGGACAGCCTCAAATCGGAAAACCAGATGACCTCCCTGCTGTCGCGCGAGTCTCTATTCCTGGTCAATAACCTGCTCTTTCTGAGCATCGCGGCGGTGTGCTTCTGGGGTGTGATTTTCCCACTCATCTCTGAAATCTTCACCGGCCAGAAGATCACCGTCGGCCCGCCTTTCTACCAGCGGGCTACTGCGCCGCTCTTCGCCGGCCTGTTGTTCTTGATGGGCATTGCCCCGCTGGCAGCATGGCGCCATTCCACCATGAAAACCCTCGGCCGCGCCATCTGGAAACCCCTGGTATTTTCCCTGGTTGTTGGCCTGGGCCTGCCTCTGCTGCTTGGCGTGCGCCAGCCGGCCGCGCTGATCGCTTTCTGGCTGGTCGCCTTCGTCGCTTCGGTT